>Ga0335083_10002052_pt1 | contig 27028 bp, 25 predicted proteins | sample Lox_Sample_42_FD_206716 | JGI IMG/M metagenome (GOLD analysis project Ga0335083, IMG submission 206716) | Soil microbial communities from Loxahatchee National Wildlife Refuge, Florida, United States - Lox_Sample_4.2 | ecosystem: Environmental > Terrestrial > Soil > Wetlands | place: USA...
CGCGACGGCGAGTGGAGTGCACTCGCGAGAGGCCCCGATGCGAATCGACAGCGAGCAGCTCGCCCAACATCTGAGCCGCGGCTTGCGCGGGCTGTACACGATCTACGGCGAGGAGACCCTGCTCGCTCTGGAGGCCGCGGACCGGCTGCGCAAGCGCGGGCACGAGCAGGGCTACACCGACCGCCAAGTCCTGACGGCGGAGCCCGGATTCGACTGGGCGCAGCTCGCCACGCTCGGAAACAGTCTGTCTCTGTTCGCGGCGAAGCGGATGCTCGAGCTGCGCATTCCCAACGGCAAGCCCGGCAACGACGGTGCCGAGGCGCTCCGAAAATATGCCGCCGCGCTACCTCCGGACACCATCACGCTGGTGCAGCTCCCTAAGCTGGACCGCACGCAGCTCGCCAGCGCGTGGTTCGAAGCGCTCGACGGCGCCGGGCTCGTCGTCGCCGCCAACGCCGTCACCGTGGCGCGCCTGCCGCAATGGCTTGCCGGCCGGCTCGCGCAACAGGGCCAGCAAGCGGATGCGCAGACTTTGGAGTTTCTCGTCGGGCGGGTCGAAGGCAACCTGCTCGCGGCGCACCAGGAGATCCAGAAGCTGGCGCTGCTGTTCCCTCCCGGCCCGCTCGAGCGGCAGCAGGTGGAGCATGCTGTGCTCGACGTTGCGCGCTACGACGTATTCCAGCTCGGTGAGACGCTGCTGGCCGGGGACGCGACGCGCTTCGTGCGTGTGCTCGAGGGACTGCTGGATGAGGGTGTGGCAGCGCCGCTGGTGCTATGGGCGATCGCGGAGGAGGCGCGCGCGCTGCTGCATGTGCTGCACGGGCAGGCACGGGGACGTCCGCTGCCGCAACTGCTGCGCGAGGCGCGCGTCTGGGGTGCGCGAGCTCAACTGCTGCCGCGGGCGCTGCGCCGGTTCACCTCGTCGGAGCTGGAAGACGTGCTGCTTGCTGCGGCACAGGTCGACCGCATGATCAAGGGACTCGCCAAGGGCGACGTCGGGGACGAGCTGCGCGAGCTCGGGCTGCGCCTGGCGCGCGCGGGCAGCCGCGCGGAGAATCGCGGTAGAATCCCCGCCTGACCTTAGCCCGGATATTTCATGAAGACGCCCCCAAATATGGCGAGGTCCTCGACGCATGGGGCCTACGGTAAATTCGAGGCGGGTACGATTTGTCCCGCCGGGCTACTCGGGTGCTGGCGGTCGATTTCCGGCCATTTGCGGCATGCCCCTCTTGCCAATAGTCGTGGCTATTGGCTGCGCGGGTCGAGCCGCAACTGGCTCGGAACTCGCCTCGCCATCATCCCGAGTCCCTCATGAAATATCCGGGTTAGCTCAGTTGCGAGATGGACATCCAGTCGTACATGCACGGCGTGGGACGCGAAGCCCGCAAGGCCTCTCGGGCGCTGGCCAAAGCCGAGACGGTGGCCAAAGACAGGGCCCTGCTCGCGATCGCCGCCGCCATCGAGCGCGACACGCAGCTGCTGCTGGAGGCCAACCGCAAGGATCTGGACGCCGCGCGGGCCAAGGGATTGGCGACGTCTCTCCTGGATCGCCTCACCGTGACGCGGGAAAGCGCCGCCGGCATGGCCGAGGGCCTGCGGCAAATCGCGCAGCTGCGCGATCCCGTCGGCGAGATCACGGATCTCAACTACCGCCCCTCCGGCATTCAGGTCGGCCGCATGCGCGTACCGCTGGGCGTGGTGGCCATCATCTACGAAGCGCGCCCCAACGTCACCGCCGACGCCGCGGGCCTATGCCTCAAATCCGGCAACGCAGCGATTCTGCGCGGCGGGTCGGAGGCAATCCATTCGAACCAGGCGATCGCTGCGTGCGTGCACGAGGGGTTGCGCGCCGCCGGCCTGCCGGAAAGCGGCGTGCAGGTGATCGAGACCACCGACCGCGCCGCCGTGGGCGAGCTCGTCACGATGAAGGAATACGTGGACATCATCGTGCCGCGTGGCGGCAAGGGGCTGATCGAGCGCGTGTCGGCGGAGTCGCGCATCCCGGTCCTGAAGCACCTCGACGGCGTGTGCCATGTCTACATCGACGCCCGCGCCGACCTGGACAAGGCGATCCGCATCGCCGACAACGCCAAGACCCAACGCTACGGGACCTGCAACACGATGGAAACGCTGCTCGTGCATCGGGACGTGGCAGCACAGGTGCTGCCGCCGTTGTGCGAGATCTTCCTGGGCAAGAGTGTCGAGCTGCGCGGCGATGAGAGAGCGCGGAACATCGTCCCGCAGATGAAAGAGGCCACCGAGCAGGACTGGTACACGGAGTACCTCGCGCCCATCCTCGCGATCCGGATCGTGGAGAGCCTGGACCAAGCCATCGAGCATATCGCCGTGTACGGCTCGCAGCACACGGACGCGATCGTCACGGAAGACTACTCCCACGCTCGGCGGTTCCTGCGCGAGGTCGACTCCAGCTCCGTGCTGGTGAACGCGTCGACGCGTTTCGCGGACGGCTTCGAGTACGGCCTGGGGGCCGAGATCGGCATCTCCACCGACAAGCTGCACGCACGCGGACCGGTCGGATTGGAGGGTCTCACGTCACAGAAATTCGTTGTGCTCGGCGACGGACAGGTCCGTCGGTAACGCACAGTGCCGGCGCACGCGCCGGACAGCGTCGTGTTCCTTGCGGTTCAACCAAGCTCGCTTAAGCGCAGGACAACCATGGGCAGCGTGATCGAGGTCAAGGTCCCCGACATCGGCGACTTCAAGGATATCCCCATCATCGAAGTGCTGGTCAAGCCGGGCGATCGGATCAAGAAAGAAGACTCGCTGGTCACGCTGGAGTCGGACAAGGCCACGATGGAGGTGCCTGCTCCCGAGGCGGGTGTGATCAAGGAGCTCAAGGTCAAGCTCGGAGACAAAGTGTCAGAGGGCAGCGTCCTCGTGCTGCTCGAAGCGGCGGACGCGAGCGCAACGCTCGCAGCGGGGACGAGCGCCCCGAAGGCCGAGGCGCGCGGGCCGGCCGTGCCGACTCAGGCGCCGACGCCGGCCACACCTGCGCGCGCGAGCGCGCAGGGCCCGAAAGGCGATGTTCACGCCGAGGTCATGGTCCTGGGCTCCGGGCCGGGCGGCTACACGGCCGCGTTCCGTGCAGCGGACCTGGGCAAGCACGTGGTTCTGGTCGAGCGCTACGCGACGCTCGGCGGCGTGTGCTTGAACGTCGGCTGTATCCCGTCCAAGGCGCTGCTGCACGCCGCGCGCGTGGTGACGGAAGCGCAGGAGATGTCCCACTTCGGTCTCAAGTTCGACCGGCCCAAGATCGACCTGGACGCGCTGCGGGGCTGGAAAGACAGCGTAGTGGCCCGCCTGACCCGGGGGCTGGGTACCCTGGCGAAACAACGCAAGGTGCAGGTGGTCACCGGGAAGGCTCGGTTCACTGGGCCGCGCCTGGTAGAGGTCGACACGGCGGAGGGCAAGAAGACCGTCTCTTTCGATTACTGCATCATCGCTGCGGGCTCCCAATCGGCCAAGATCCCAGGCTTTCCCTACGAGGATCCGCGGCTGATGGACTCCACCAGCGCGCTCGAGCTGCGTGAGATCCCGAAGCGGCTGCTGATCATCGGCGGTGGCATCATCGGGTTGGAAATGGCGACGGTGTACGAGGCCCTCGGCTCCAAGATCACGGTGGTGGAGTTGCTCGACGGACTCATTCCCGGTGCCGACCGCGACTTGATTCGGCCGCTGCACAACCGCATCGTCAAACGCTACGAAGGCATTCACCTCAAGACCAAGGTGACCCGGATCGAGGCCGGCAATGAAGGGTTGCGCGCGAGCTTCGAAGGCGAAAACGCGCCCGCCCCGCAGGTCTACGACGGCGTCCTGCTCTCGGTGGGCCGGCGCCCCAATGGCAAAGCGATTCAAGCAGAGGCCGCGGGGGTGACCGTCAACGAGCGCGGATACATCCCCGTGGATCGACAGATGCGGACGAACGTGCCGCACCTCTTCGCCATCGGCGACATCGTCGGGGAACCCATGCTGGCGCACAAAGCCACCCACGAGGGTAAGCTGGCGGCGGAAGTGATCGCGGGCCACAAGACGGCCTTCGACGCCCGCACCATCCCATCGGTCGCGTACACGGACCCGGAGGTCGCCTGGATGGGACTCACCGAGACCCTCGCCAAGGCCCAAGGCGTGGAGTATGAGAAGGCGGTGTTCCCCTGGTCCGCCAGCGGGCGGGCGCTCGCGACGGCGCGCGACGAGGGGATGACCAAGCTCCTGTTCGAAAAGGGGTCGCGGCGGCTGCTGGGCGCGGCCATCGTCGGCCCGAACGCAGGGGAGCTGATCGCCGAGACGGTGCTGGGTCTCGAGATGGGCGCCGATGCGGACGATATCGGACTCACCATCCATCCTCACCCGACGTTGTCCGAGACGGTGTTCTTCTCCGCCGAGGTCGCAGCCGGCAGCATCACGGATCTGTACCTGCCGAAGAGATAGACGAAATCGATGACCGAGGCGCCGAGGACGCGCAGGCACGTGAACGGCGATCCGTGGCTGCCACCGGCCTCGCCCGCTTGAGACGGCGCGCTCGCCCTCTTCAACGCGACCGCCACGCCAGCCATGTCCGACTTGTTCCAAGCCCTGGTCACCCCGCCGGAGTCGCTGAGCGTCCCCGCGTACTGGTTCGCGTTTCAGGGCAACCAGATCCTCATTCGCCACGAGGACAATCGCGCGACCCTGCCCCAGATCGTGCACGTGCACGAACTGGGATTGGAGCCGCTCCGGGTCCAATACCTGGGGACGCTGCAGGGCCGGCATTGCTTCTCCTGCGAGTGCGAGGCCGGCGTGTCCGCGCCGGAAGGCTTCCTCTGGTCTGGCCTGCGCGGTCTGTTCGGACTCGTCGACGAGGTCATCTTCGGATTGGCCGGCCGCGCCTTGCAGGTCATGGATTGGGACCGCTCGCATCAGTATTGCGGGCGCTGCGGAACCCCGACGGTGCTCAAGACGGGGGAGCGGGCGCGGCAATGTCCCAATTGCGGGCAGACCCATTACCCGCGCATCGCGCCGGCGGTCATGGCGCTGGTCGAGCGCGGCGACCAGCTGTTGCTCGCGCGCTCGCCTCACTTCCCACCCGGCATGCATAGCGCGCTCGCGGGTTTCGTAGAGCCGGGGGAAAACCTGGAGCAATGCCTGGTCCGCGAAGTCAAGGAAGAGGTCGGCGTCGACGTGGACAACCTGCGCTATTTCTCCAGCCAGCCGTGGCCGTTCCCGCACTCGCTGATGATCGCCTTCAACTGTGACTACGCAGGCGGAGAGATCGTCCCCGATCCGAGCGAGATCGAGGCCGCCGCCTGGTTTGGACTGGATCACCTCCCGGTGCTGCCCAACCGCATCAGCATCGCACGCAGGCTGATCGATGCCACGATCGCGAGGATGAAAGCGGGGGCGCCCGTCAGTTGACGATGACCCGATACCAAGAACTGTAGGAGGAGCCCATGCTGAGGATCTGGGGACGCAACAACTCGATCAACGTGCAGAAGGTGCTGTGGGCGTGCGAAGAGATGGGCGTGCAATACCAGCGCATCGATGCGGGCGGCAGCTTCGGCGTCGTCAACACGCCGCAGTATCGCGCGCTCAACCCCAACGGCCTGGTGCCGACCATCGAGGACGGCCCGTTCGTGCTGTGGGAATCCAACTCCATCCTGCGCTACCTCACCGCCAAGCACAGTGCCGGCAACCTGTGGCCGGAGGATCTCAAGGTGCGCGCGGAGGCCGACAAGTGGATGGACTGGCAGATGAGCATGTTCTGGCCTGCGTTCCGCCCGCTGTTCTGGAACCTGGTGCGCACGCCCCCCGACCAGCGCGACGCGCAGGCCATCGAGGAATCGCGCTTGAAGACAGCCGAGATCCTCGGCTACCTGGACGCGCAGCTCAAGAACCACACCTTCATCGCCGGTGACGCGTTCACCATGGGGGATATCCCGATGGGATGTGCCATCTGGCGCTGGATGTCGCTTCCGGTGGAACGGCCTGTGCTGTCCAACCTGCAGCGCTGGTTCGATCAGCTGCGGGAGCGGCCCCCGTACAAGGCCGTCGTCATGCTGCCCATCACGTGACGACACACGTCCCAGGCGGGGGAGGAGCCCTGCGCGGGATCGCCCGGTTGGCATTCACCGGTCGGGTGATCGCGACGCCGTGACGGTTTCGGAGCGAGCGCTCGGCAGGGCCTGGGTCGGCGTCGGCTGGTTCGGGGTAGCTCTGCTGGTCTATCTCTCGTTGACGCCGACGCCGCCGGAGATCCCGCTCGAGCAAGGCGACAAGATCGGTCACGTGGCCGCTTATGCCGTGCTGATGCTGTGGTGGGCTCAGGTGTACCTCACCCCGAAGCGGGCTTTGATCGCGGCTGCGCTGCTGGCGCTGGGCGTGGCGCTGGAGTTCGTGCAGGGCTGGACCGGGTACCGCAACTTCGAGTACGCCGACATGGGCGCGGACCTCGCCGGCATCCTTCTGGGTTGGACGCTGGCTCCGCCGAGGCTGCCGAATCTGCTCGCGCTATCGAAGCGCTGGCTAGGGTAGGTGGTCTGGAATCCTCTCCACGTCGGCCAGCCACACAGCGGGTTCGCTGTCGCTCGGCGCACGGTAGTCGCTGCGCGGGGACAGCGAGCCGCCCGAACCCACCTTGGGTGCGTTGGGGATCGCGCTGCGCTTGTACTGCGAGAGCTGGAAGAAGCGACGTGCGAAGACCGTCAGCCAGCGCTTGATGTCCCCGATGACGTATTGATTGCGGCGATCCGCCGGGATGTCCGGCCAGGTACCTGCGCTGCGGTCGCGCCAAGTGCACCAGGCCATGAACGCCACCTTGGTCGGCAGATAGCCGAAGCGCAGCGTGTAGTAGAGGTTGAAGTCCTGCAGCTCGTAGGGACCGACGACGGCCTCGGTGCTCTGACCCGGTTCGAGCTCGCTCTTGCCGGGAACCAACTCCGGAGAGATCGGCGTGTCCAGCACGTCCTGCAGCACTGCGCTCACTTCCGAGCCGAGCTGACTGGTGCGTGCCACGTAGCGGATCAGATACTGGATCAGCGTCTTGGGCACGCTGGCATTGACGTGGTAGTGCGCCATATGATCGCCCACCCCGTATGTACACCAGCCCAGCGCCAATTCGGATAGATCGCTGGTGCCCACCACGGGCGCGTTGTGCACGTTGGCGAGCCGAAACAGGTGGCTGGTGCGCTCGCCCGCCTGCACGTTCTCGAACGTCACGTCGTACACCGGCTTGCCCTCGGCGAACGGATGTCCGATGTCCCGGAACATCTGCATGCAACTGGGACGGATGTCGACCTCGTTGGCGGTGCAGCCCACCGCGCTCATCAGCCGCCGCGACTGGTCCAGTGTCCGCTCGCTGGTGGCGAAGCCGGGCATGGTATAGGCGAGGATGTTGGCCCGCGGCAGGCCCATCACGTCCATCGCTCGCGCGCACACGATGAGCGCCTGCGTCGAATCCAAGCCCCCCGAGATCCCGATCACCACGTTGCGCGCGGACATCGCGTTGAGCCGCTTGACGAGCCCCTGCACCTGGATCTCGTAGACTTCATGGCAACGCTCGTCGCGAGTGAGCGGATCGGCGGGCACATAAGGGAAGCGCTCGTAGCGGCGCTCGAGCGGCAGCAGCGCATCGCGAGGCGGCTCGATCGGGACCTCCACCACGCGGAACGCACCGACCGCATCCGCGTGACGGGCAACCGATTGTCCGAAGCTGTTGGTCCGCATCCGGTCCTGCACGATGCGGTCGAGATCCAGATCCCCGGTCACCAGATGCGAGCGGTACTGGAAGCGCTCGGTCTCGGCCACGCGCGAGCCGTTCTCGTAGATCATGCCATGGCCATCCCACGCGAGATCCGTCGTGGATTCGCCGTAGCCGGCGGCGCAATACAGATACCCGGCCATACAGCGCCCCGATTGATTCGCTACCAGCTCGCGGCGGTAGTCGTCCTTGCCCACCGTGATGTTCGAAGCGGACAGATTGATGAGCACCGTCGCCCCGGCCAGCGCGGCATAGGAAGACGGCGGAACGGGCGTCCACAAGTCCTCGCAGATCTCCACGAAGAACGTGAGCAGCGGCTGCTCCCGGGCCCGAAATAACAGGCCGGTGCCGAAGGGAACGTTCGCTTGCCCGCACAGCTCGATGCTGTCGCGCGGGCAGAAATCGCCCGGGGTGAACTGGCGCAACTCGTAGAACTCGCGGTAGTTGGGCAGGAACGTCTTCGGTGCCACGCCCAGGATCTTGCCGCGCGACACGACTACACCGCAGTTGTAGAGCAGACCATCGACTTGCAGCGGCACGCCAACCACGGCAGCCAGCGGCAGGCTGCGCGAGGCCTCCGTCACGCTCCGCAGCGCCGCGCCCGAGGCATCCAGCAGCGCCTGCTGATGGAACAGGTCCTCGCAGGAATACGCCGACAGTCCCAGTTCCGGGAAGATGGCAAGCGATGCGCGCCGATCCGCGGCCTCGGTCATGAGCGCGATCGTTTGCGAGGCGTTGAACGCGGGGTCGGCGACGCGCACCTCGGGGATCGCGACCGCGACCCGGACGAAGTTATGGGTGTAGAGATTGAAGAAGCTCACGCCAGATCTCGGCTTGGAATGCGAGATTGTGCCTCAAGCCCTCGGAGCGCTCAAAGCCGCGAGGCGGATGCGAGGCCGGGTGAAGCACCAGAAAAAACAAGGGGCGCTCAGCTCGCGCCCCCGTTGGAGGAGAACCTCACATGTCGGACCAACTCAAGCTCACCTACCCCCGAGGCTGGCCCTGGGTGTTGTTCTTGGCTCGGGGGTGGCTCCTCCTCCCCTCTTTTGTTGTTTTCCGCTGGGGATGTTCTACAAACCTGCTGTCCTGTGTCGCGTCACTCGTATCCCGCCACAGCGGTAAGCCCGGCTCTCGCGGGGTGAGCCACATCGGACTCGGGTTCCCCGCGACCGACTGCAGCACTCCGCCCTCGCGCCTGGTCCAGACGCGACCGAGCACAGGCGAGGGCGACACTATAAGCCGTGAGGGCATCGCTGACTTGACTCCCCGCGCCGAATTTATTGGCGTTTCGCGCCAGGTTCCGGTTGCGCGGCGCCAAAGGCCTCAGGAGACGGTGGGCGGCCGCAACTGTAAGGGTTCGCGCATGCGGCGGTAGTGTCCCGGCGAGCACCCCGTCCACCGCCGGAACGCGCGGTCGAATGCGCTGGGCTCGGAGAAGCCGATCCGCACCGCGATGTCGGAGACCGTGATCTCCGGGTCCAGGATCAGGTCCAACGCCGCCTCGCGCCGGGCGTTGTCCACCAGGGCGTTGAAACTGGTTTGGCAGTCCTGCAAGCGGCGCTGCAGGCTGCGCGAGCTCATGCACAGCATCCGGGCCACCGCCTCCAGCGAGCATTCGCCCCTCCAGAGCTGGCTGCTGATGGCGTAGCGCACGCGCAATGGGAGCTCGTCCGGCTTCGGCAAGCGCGCCAGCATGTCCTGTGCGAGCCGATCCAGCAGCGCAGCGAGCCCGGGTTCGGCTCGCGTCAAGGGCAGCGCCAACGATCCGGCGGAGAGCTCGATCGAGCATACCGATTCGCCGAATCCGGGCTCGACCCCGAGCCATGCAGTGAGCGCGGAGTCCGCTACAGCGGGTTGGTGGCGGAACGCCACGCGCTCCGGTGTCCACCGCTGTCCGGTCGCTTCACGCCCCAGCGCTATCAAGGCGGCCGCGAAGAACTCGTTCATCTGCCGGCGGGCTTCTCCGCCGTCGAGCGCGAAATCGAACGCGATCTTGACGACGTCGCCTCGGTCGAGGAGCCGCATGTCCAGGTCATCGCTGATCAGGCGGCGATGGCGCGAGAACTGAAGGAGGAATGCCCGCAGCGTGGCGCCGCAGCGAGCCGCATAGTCCACTACGCCGAGTGCGCCTGTCCTGAGCCTTGTGCCGGCGCGGAAACCCACGTGCAGGTCGCCGGTGGCACGCACCGCTCCGCGCCAAAGCTGGACCACCTGTTGGGCAGGCACCCGCGCTTCCGTGTCCGCGGCCTCGGAATTCCCTGTCGCGAGGAGGCTATGTGAGGGCTCGCTCTGCCCCATCTCCGCGGCGATCGTAGACGCGATGGCGGAGACGAGCCGTATCGAGGCGGTGGGCGAGACTACGGCAACCACAGCTCCTCCCTGTGTGCATGCGCATGGGAGACCCGCCCCTACGAGCGCGAAACCACCCAGTCAGGCGGCGCAGCAGCGCGCCGACCCGGCGCGATGCGGAAGCGAATGCTACTACGAAACCCCGCGCCCTATACGGCGCTCCCTCGGCATCTCAGTCCTCCCCGGTGTAGAACTGAGGCCACTTCCGCTTGACCATCGGGCCATCCGAGCGGTACGCGTGACAGCTATCGAGCAGAGGGAGCTTGCCTTTGCTGGGGCCAGAGGCATCGCGCTTGGCCCGGGCAGCGTATACCGTCTGGAAGGCCGTCGTCGCCACCGGGCCGAGCAGCTCGACGAGATGCGTGCAGCCCCTGACACCTCCTAACAGCTGGCGGGTCTTCCGCGTCCAGCCCGGCCCGATGCGCAGTCCAACCAGCTTCTGAAATGCGCCCGTGATGTCGCCGCATACCGTGTAGGGGCCGAAGTCGGTCACCGCCTCGACCGCGAGCACTTCGAGGTCGAGATCCACCGTGAGCCGCACCCACATCTCGTGCAGAGGCTCGCCGGCATGCACATGACCTCCGCGGTCCTCATTGGGCATATCGAACGGCTTGGTGTCCAGCAGATGCCCCTCGATGTCCCATAGCCCGTCGGCGCGGAGATATCCCCGGCATTCGACGCGTCGGGTGTGCATGAGTGTGCGGCTTACGGGTGCAGTCAGTGGCATCTTTAGTTCACTACTCGGGAGGCAGTCGCGACAACGGCAGGTGTTTCCCTCAATCCTGCGCCAGGTGCCGACCGCGTTCCGCGACGAGGCGAAGCGTCTCCAACTTCTGTTCTGGTGTCATTTCCAGCCACTCCGCGATCTCCTGCAGAGTGCGTCTGCAGCCGCGGCACAGGCCCGTCCCGGGATCGATCTCGCATACGTTGACGCACGGAGAGGGAACGTGGGTCGGAGGCTTGCTCATGCAGGCGCCGATTCCGAGGTCACGGGCGCATCCACGATCACGCCTCGGCGCTCTGCCGGGTGGCTCGCCGTGCAGCCTTCGTCGCCAGCGCACGGCCGGCACGCGATGCAGTAGGCCTGCCTAGCGCGGCGCAAATGAACTGTGCGGCCTCCAACAGTTTGGACATGTCGACGCCAGTCTCGATGCCCAGGCCGTGCAGCATGTACACCACATCTTCGGTGGCCACGTTGCCCGTCGCGCCGGGGGCGAATGGGCAGCCTCCGAGGCCAGCTACGGATGTGTCGAACGTGGCCACACCCATTTCTAGCGACGCGAGGATGTTCGCGAGCGCTTGGCCGTAGGTGTCGTGGTAATGCCCGCCCAGCTTCGACACCGGGACGCGGTGCGCGACGGCTTCGATCATCCGCTGCGTCTTCCCCGGTGTGCCTACGCCGATGGTGTCTCCGAGCGAAACATCGTAGCAGCCCATGCCGTAGAGGCGCTGCGCCACGTCGGCCACCGCTTCCGGATTGACTTCGCCTTCGAACGGACAACCGAGCACCACCGAGATGTAGCCACGGACCTGGATCCCCGCCGCAAGCGCCGTCTTGCAGACCGGCTCGAAGCGCTCGAAGGACTCGGCGATGGAACAGTTGGTGTTGCGTCGAGAAAAGCTCTCCGTGGCCGCCGTGAACACCGCCACCTCCTGCACGCCCGCCGCCATCGCGCCTTCCAGCCCTTTCATGTTGGGCACCAGCACCGGATAGCTCACGCCCGGCTTGCGCCGAATGCCGGCCATGACTTGGGCGTTGTCCGCCATCTGCGGCACCCACTTCGGGGAGACGAAGCTGGTCGCCTCGACCGCCGGGAGGCCGGCATCGGTCAGCCGATCGATGAGTTCGATCTTCACCGCCGCCGGCACTGCGCCCGGCTCGTTCTGCAGCCCGTCGCGGGGCGCCACGTCGACGAGCTTGACTCGCATGGGCAGATTCATCTTTGCGTCTCCTTCTCGGTCTCGGTCTCGAACGCGATGAGCTGGTCGCCCTCCTGGACCTGATCGCCGCGCGCAAACCGCACCTCGGCCACGCGGCCGCGGGCAGGCGCGCGGATGGTGTGCTCCATCTTCATCGCTTCGATGATCATCAGTGCATGTCCTTTGTCGACTTGCTCGCCTGCGCTGACCAGCACCTCGATGACGCTGCCCGGCATCGGGGCCGTCAGCCCAGTCCCGACCTCCTCGTCCTGGACCCGTTCAAACTCCTGCAGCTCCAACGTGTGGCTGCTGCCCGCGAGGAACACCGTGAGTTCGCGCCCCCGGCGCACCACGTTGGCGAGCAGCCGGTTGTCGTCCAGCTCCGCCACCAGCCCACCGTCCGTGGTTCGCTCGGCGCGAGCGGCGATGAGCGCGCCTGGGAGTTCCAGCATGAAGCCGTCGCGCCGATAGTGTGCTGTCACCGATACGCTCTTGCCGGCGTCCTCAAATGCGAACGTATGGTGATTGTCTTCGTTCAGCCGCCAGCCGTCGCGGAGGTTCCAAGGCGACCATGGATCTGGCGAGGCGCGCGCCGCATCCCGCGCCTCCTCTTCGATGCGCGTGAGCTCGGACAGCACGGCGACGGCCAAGATCTGGTCGCTTGCGGGCTCCGGTTCCGGCAACAGCTCGGCACGGTAGCGTTCGATCAACCCGGTGTCGAGCAGACCCGGATCGCCATGCGCGCCGGCGAACGCCCGGTGCGCCGCGACCGCTGCCAGGAACGACACATTGGTCGCGGGCCCGACGACCTGACACTGCGACAATGCCAACCGCATGCGGCGCAGGGCGCAACTGCGGTCCACGTCCCAGCAGATGAGCTTGGCGATCATGGGATCGTAATGCGCGCCGATCTCGTCGCCCTCCCGCACACCGGTGTCGATGCGCACGTGGGCCGACGGATGCGGCATGCGCAGGTGCGTGATGCGTCCGGGAGCAGGAAGAAACTCGCGCGCGGGATCCTCCGCGTAGATGCGGGCTTCGATGGCGTGACCGTTGATCGCCACCTGCTCCTGCGTGAGCGGCAGCGGCTCGCCGGCCGCCACTCGGAGCTGCCACTCGACCAGATCCAGGCCGGTGATCATCTCGGTTACCGGGTGCTCGACCTGCAGGCGCGTATTCATCTCCATGAAGAAGAAGTTGCCCGACTCGTCGGCGATGAACTCCACGGTGCCCGCATTCGCGTACCCGACGGCGCGTGCCGCCGCCAGCGCGGCCGATCCCATCTGGCGCCGGCGTGCCGCGGCCATGCCGGGCGCGGGCGCCTCCTCGAACACCTTCTGGTGCCGCCGCTGTACCGAGCAGTCACGCTCGAACAAATGGATGGCGTTGCCGTGCGTGTCGGCGAACACCTGCATCTCGATGTGCCGCGGCCGCAGCAGGTACTTCTCGAGCAAGATCCGGTCGTCACCGAAACTCGACGCCGCCTCCCGTTTTGCCGCCGCCACGGCTTCGGCGAGCTGCTCGGGCGCACGCGCGACGCGCATGCCCTTGCCTCCGCCGCCGGCCGAGGCCTTGATGAGCACCGGAAATCCGATGCGCCGCGCCTCGGCGGCCAGCATGCCCATGTCCTGCCCCGTGCCGTGATATCCGGGCACCAGCGGCACGCCGGCTTCAGTCATGAGGTCCTTGGCGGCGCTCTTCGAACCCATCGCGCGGATCGCGCCGGGCGGTGGACCGATATAGGTGAGGCCCGCATCGACGCACGCCTGGGCGAAATCGGCGTTCTCCGACAAGAAGCCGTATCCGGGATGCACGGCCTGCGCGCCACTGCGCTTAGCCGTCTCGATGATGCGGTCCGCACGCAGATAACTGGCATGCGCCGGCGGCGGACCGATCAGATACGCCTCGTCGCACACCGCGACGTGCATCGCACCCGCATCGGCCTCGGAGTACACGCCCACCGTGCGGATACCCAGCCGCCGACATGTGCGGGCCACGCGCACGGCGATCTCTCCCCGGTTCGCGATCAGGATCTTGTCGAACATCCCATTGCGCTCAACTGTGCCGGCCCGCGCTCGTCTCGCATCAGGATCTGGTGGCGCTGGAGTCAGGGCTTCGGTTTCACCCAACCCGCGGGCCGCTTGTCCAGGAATGCCGCGATGCCCTCCAGGCCCTCCGGGCTGACGCGGATCTGGGCGATGCGTGCGGCCGTTTCCTCCGCCAGCCGCTCGTCGACGGGGCGGTGTGCCACATGCGCGATCAACTCCTTCGCTGCAGCGATGGCCCGTGGGCCGCCTTTGAGCAGTTCCACGACCACCCGCTCCACTGCCGCACCCAGCTCGGATTCTGGCACCGCGGTGTGTACCAGCCCGATGCGCAGTGCCTCGGTGGCGTCGAATCGCTCTGCAGTCAAGAAGTAACGCCTGGCGTTGCGCTCGCCGATGGCGGCGACGACATAGGGGCTGATCACCGCCGGGATCAACCCCAGCCGAACCTCCGACAGGCAAAACTGCGCCGCGCCGCTCGCCACGGCGATGTCGCAACATGCCACCAACCCTACGCCGCCGCCGAATGCCGCTCCCTGCACTCGCGCGATGGTCGGCTTGGCCATGCCGTTCAGGGTTCGCATCAGGTTCGCCAGCGCAACAGCGTCGCGGATGTTCTCGGCCTCGGAATAACGAGCCATGCGTTTCATCCAGTTCAAGTCGGCGCCGGCTGAAAAGCTCTTGCCGTCCGCCGCGAGCACCACGACGCGCACGGCTGGATCGTGGTCGAGCTCGCGCAGCTTGTGCGTCAGCTCGGCGATGAGCTGATCATCGAAAGCGTTGTGCACCTCCGGGCGATTCAGCGTCAACGTCGCGACACCGCCCGCGTTCGTGCTCAGCTTGACTGGCTCCGCGCTCATTCCTCTTCCCGTCCTCAGGAGCGTTTAGCGACTTCTTCGAGCATCACCTCGGTCGCGCCGCCTCCGACCGCCAAGACGCGCGCGTCGCGCCACAGCCGCTCGATCGGCGTCTCGCGCATGTAGCCCATCGCGCCGTGGAACTGCTGGCACGCGTAGACCACCTCGTTCACCAGCTCGCCGGTCAGCGCTTTCAGCATCGAGACCTCGCGCACGCACTCGCGGCCCTGCGTCACGAGCCAGGCGCAGTGATACAGGAACTGCCGGGCTGCCGCCGTCTTCGCCTGCAGCATCGCCAAGCGCTGGCGAATCACCTGCTGGTTGTAGAGAACGGTGCCGAAGGCACGCCGCGTCCGTACATAGTCCAGAGTCAGGGCGATGCCGGTCAGCGCGTGCCCCACGGCCATCGCCGCCAGCGCGATGCGCTCGGTCTGGAAGTTCCGCATCACCGCGTAGAATCCGGCGTTCTCCTCGCCCAGCAGATTTTCTGCCGGGATCCGGCAGTCCTCGAACACCAGCTCGGCGGTGTCGGAGCAGAGCCAGCCGGTCTTGCGCAGCGCCCGGCCGATACGAAATCCCGGCGCGCCCTTCTCCACGACGAACATCGAGATCGATCGCGATCCCTTGGCATCCGGATCCGTGCGTGCCGCCACGAAGTATAGGTCGGCATGCACGCCGTTCGTGATGAACATCTTGGCGCCGTTCAGCACCCATTGATCGCCGTCGCGACGGGCTCGCGTGCGGATTGCGCGCACGTCGGAGCCTGCGTCCGGCTCGGTGACGGCGACGGCGGTGATCGCCTCGCCGCGGATGATCTTCGGCAGGTAGCGCTCGAGCTGGGCTTTGCTGCCAGCATGAGCGAGATGCGGCGAGGCCATGTCGGTGTGCACCAGCACCGTCACTACGAAGCCGCCGAACGTGGAGCGCGACAATGCTTCGGCGAACACGAGCGAGGTCAATGCATCGGCGCCTGCTCCGCCGTACTCCGGCGGATAGGTGATCCCGAACAGTCCTAGCGCGCCCATCCTGCGCAGCACGTCCCGTGGCACGCTGCCTTGCTCCTCCCATGTCGCGCCGAAAGGCTCGACCTCGTTGGCCAGGAAGCGCGCGATCTGCTCGCGCAGAGCGATGTGCTCGGGCGTGACGTAGACCGATTCGTTGCCGGCGTAGGCCGAGTGCAGGTCCATGGTCACATCCGAAACACGCCGAACGTGGTCGATTCGATGGGAGCATTCAAGCTGGCGGAGATGCCCAAGCCCAGCACGCGACGCGTTTCGATCGGGTCGATCACTCCGTCGTCCCACAGGCGAGCGCTGGCGTAGTAAGGATGACCCTGGCTCTCGTACTGCTCCCGGATCGGCGCCTTGAAGGCTTCCTCGTCCTGCTTGCTCCAGGCCTTTCCGCTCTTTTCTATCCCGTCGCGCTTCACCTGCGCCAGCACGCTCGCAGCCTGCTCTCCGCCCATGACGGAGATCCGCGCGTTGGGCCACATCCACAGAAAGCGTGGAGCATAGGCGCGGCCGCACATGCCGTAGTTGCCTGCCCCGAAGCTGCCGCCGATGATGACGGTGAACTTGGGCACCTTGGAGCAGGCCACCGCCGTCACCATCTTGGCACCGTCCTTGGCGATGCCGCCCGCTTCGTATTTGCGGCCCACCATGAACCCGGTGATGTTCTGCAGGAACACGAGCGGGATGCCTCGTTGACTGCACAGCTCGATGAAGTGCGCGCCCTTCAGCGCGGATTCGGAGAACAGGATGCCGTTGTTCGCGAGCACGCCTACCGGATAGCCGTACAAGCGCGCAAACCCACATACCAAAGTCATCCCGTACAGCGGCTTGAACTCGTCCAACTCGCTGCCGTCCACGATCCTTCCGATGATCTCGCGCACCTCGTAGGGCTTGCGCACGTCGGTGGGGATCACACCGTGCAACTCGGCCGGGTTTAGCAACGGCTCGCATGATTCATTCGCCTCGAGCGCGAGCCGTTTCGGCTGACCCAGATGTGCCACGATCCGGCGCGCCATCTGCAGCGCGTGCAGATCGTTGAGTGCGTAGTGGTCCGCCACGCCGGACATGCGCGCGTGGACGTCCGCGCCGCCCAGCTCCTCGGCGGTCACGACCTCCCCGGTGGCCGCCTTCACCAGAGGCGGGCCGCCCAGAAAGATCGTGCCCTGGTTCTTCACGATCACGGTCTCGTCGGACATCGCCGGCACGTAAGCCCCACCCGCCGTGCACGACCCCATGACGACCGCGATCTGCGGGATCCCCATGGCCGACATGTTCGCCTGGTTGTAGAAGATTCGCCCGAAGTGCTCGCGATCCGGAAAAACCTCGTCCTGGTTCGGCAGATTCGCACCGCCGGAGTCGACGAGGTAGATGCAGGGCAGTCGATTCTGTTGTGCGATCTCCTGTGCCCGCAGGTGCTTCTTCACCGTGATCGGAAAATAGGTGCCACCCTTGACCGTCGCGTCGTTGGCCACGATCATGCACTCGCGCCCGCTCACGCGCCCGATGCCGGTGATGATGCCCGCGGCGGGCACTTGACTGTCGTACATCCGCCAAGCCGCGAGCTGGGACAGCTCCAGAAACGGTGAGCCCACGTCGAGCAGCGTGCGCACCCGATCCCGCGGCAGCAGTTTGCCGCGCGCCAGATGCTTGTCGCGCGCCGCTTCGCCTCCACCCTGCCGGATGATGTCGACTTTCTCGCGCAGTTCGGCGGTCAGGCCGGCCATGACTTCGGCATTGGCCCGATACTCCGCGCTGCGCGGGTCGAGCTTGCTCGTGAGAACGGGCATGGCAGATCGGGTCAGGTGGTCTGCGGCGTGAGCCACTTCTCGACCACGGGAGCGCGAAACCGCTTCATCCTCTCGACGAGCCGCATCGGGTCGTCATCGGTGAGGATCATGTCGAGGTGACCCGGCCGCGCAAACTGCTCCCGCACCGCGTGCTCGAACAGGGCGAGCAGAGGATCGTAGTAGCCTTTGACATTGAGCAGTCCGCAGGGCTTCGTGTGCAGCCCGAGCTGCGCCCAGGTCAGGATCTCGCAGAACTCCTCCAGCGTGCCGAAACCCCCCGGCAGCGCGATGAAGCCGTCGGACAGGTCCGCCATGAGCTGCTTGCGCTCGTGCATCGTATTCACCACGTGCAGCTCGGTGAGCGAGTCGTGCGCGAGCTCTTTTCGCATCAGCACCTGAGGAATGACGCCGATTACTTTGCCGCCGGCCCCGAGCGCGGCTTCGGCGACCCGGCCCATCAGTCCCACGCGCCCGCCACCGAAGACGATCGCGATGCCGCTGCGCGCGAGCAGCTCGCCGGTGCGCCGCGCGGCATCGGTATAGGCGGGATCCGCCCCCGCATTGGAGCCGCAGAATACACACAAGGTCGAGATCTCGAGCATGGCGCTCAGAAGCCCCCGGTGGCGAGCCAGCGCTCGATCTGATCGAATCGATCGGTGCCCCAGAACGGCTCACCGTCCACGAACACATAGGGCGAACCGAAGACGCCGCGGTCGATCGCGCTCTGGGTCTCCTGCCGGAGCCGGTCTTTGACCGCCTGATCGTTGACAGCGGCGAGCGCCTGGTCCCGGTCGACACCGAGCGCTGCAACCACCGACGCCGCGGTTTCCGGCTCGGAGATGTTGCGGTCATCGACGAAGTAGGCACGGAACAGCGCAAGCACGGCCGGCTCCACCTTCTCCAGCGCTTGACCTTCGAGCCAGTAGACGAGTCGCGCCGGCGCTTGGGTCGCGATCGGGAACAGCGTCGGCATGCGGAAGGGGATGCCGTAGAAGCGTGCGCTGCGCGGCATGTCTCTCAAAGCGTAAGTGCCCTTCAGCGGCTGAGATGGGAGCGGACCGCTGCCGGTCACCTTGAAGACCGCGCCGAGCAGGAACGGGCGCCAGCTCACTTTGCGGGCGTACTTCGCGGCCAGGGCGCCGATGCGGGTGGAGGCAAGGTAGCCATACGGCGAAGAAAAATCGAAGTAGAACTCGATAGGGGTAGGCATCGTGATCTCGAAACTCGTTCAACTCCAGTGACACTACAGCGCGAGCGAGGCAGCGTCCGCTCGCCAATGTGAGGTGCGGACCGGGGCATCGCAAAGCCTCATCATGCCTCGTCGCCGACCTCCAGATCTCAGGTCCCGGCTGCCTCCCATTTTCTCCCGAGGACGGTTCTCGGTGTGCGGTATGCGCCTGCGCAGCTCATCGTCTTCGCTTGGCGGTGACTTCGATCTCGATCTTCATCGCCGGCTCCACCAGCCCGCAGATCAGCGCTGTGGCAGCAGGCCGGGCCTTACCCAGAAACTCGCCGAAGATCGGCGCCGCCTTCTTGAAGTCATCCTGGCTGGTCAAGTAATAGTGCACTCGCACCACGTCGTCGAAGCCGGCGCTCGCTTGCTCCAAGGCGTTGCCGATGTTGCGAAACGCCTGCCGCGTCTGGGTCTCCAGATCCGGTGCGATGGTCATCGTCGCGTAATCGTATCCGGTCGTGCCGGAGACGAAGACCCAGTCGCCGTCCACCACCGCGCGGCTGAATCCGGCGACTTTCTCGAAGCTCGATCCCGAGGAAATCAGTTGGCGTGTAGTCATGGTTGTACGGTAGTCCTCCCAGTGAAAGAGGTGAAGGGTGAAGAGTGAAGGGTGATCCCCCTCACCCCAACCCTCTCCCCCGGTAACGGGGGAGAGGGAGAGTATTTCTTCATCTCATTCACCTCATTCACCTCATTCACCTCTTCACTCTTCACGGCATCTCGATCGCCATCGCGGTCGCCTCGCCGCCCCCGATGCACAGCGACGCGACGCCGCGCTTGAGCCCGTGCCGGCGCAGAGCCCCGAGAAGCGTCACGAGGATGCGCGCGCCGGACGCACCGATGGGATGACCCAACGCACAGGCCCCGCCGTGCACGTTGACCTTCTCGTGCGGCAACTTGTGCTCTCTCATCGCGGCCAGGGTGACCACCGCGAAGGCCTCGTTGATCTCATACAGGTCCACCTCGTCGGCGCTCCAGCCCGTCTTATCGTAGAGCTTGCGGATCGCGCCTACCGGCGCGGTGGTAAACCATCCCGGCTCCTGCGCGTGCGTTGTATGGGCCACGATGGTCGCGAGCGGTGTCAACCCGCGCTGCTCGGCGAGTGAGCGACGCATCAGCACCAGTGCAGCGGCGCCATCGGAGATGGAACTGGAGTTCGCGGCAGTGACGGTGCCATCTTTTTTGAAGGCGGGCTTGAGCTGCGGAATCTTCTCGAGATTGGCTTTGAACGGCGGCTCGTCTTTGGCCATGAAGCGGTCGCCTTTGCCTGATTTGAGCGGGACCGGCGCCGTCTCCCACGCAAACCACCCTTCGTCGTTGGCCATTTGCGCGCGCTGGAGGGAGGCCACGGCAAACGCGTCCTGCTCCGCGCGGCTGAAGCTGTACTTCGCCGCGCAGTCCTCCGCGAACGTGCCCATCAAACGGCCCTTGTCGTAGGCGTCCTCCAGACCGTCGAGAAACATGTGATCGAGCACCTGCTGGTGACCCATGCGGTAGCCCGCGCGCGCCTTGGGCAGGAGATACGGCGCATTGGTCATGCTCTCCATGCCGCCGGCGAGCATGATCTCGTTCGTGCCGGCGAGGATCAGATCGTGCGCCAGCATCGCTGCCTTCATGCCCGACCCGCACATCTTGTTCACGGTCGTGCAGCCGGTGGAAAGGGGCAGCCCGGCACCCAAGCTGGCTTGGCGCGCCGGCGCCTGGCCTTGTCCGGCCGGCAGCACGCATCCGATGATCGCCTCCTGCACGTCCGCGGGCTGGAGTCCCGCCCGCTCCACTGCAGTGCGCATCGCCACCGCGCCGAGCTCGGCGGCTGCGAAATCCTTCAGCTCGCCCTGGAACGCCCCCATCGGCGTCCTCGCGGCACCGACAATCACAACCGGGTCGACTTGGCTCATCTGCAACTCCTGGAACAATGGCTACGAGGGATCCGGGGCGGGCAGCGCGAAGCGCCGTGCGAATCGTGCCGCATCGGGATAGGGAAACACGTCCTGGATGTGTCCCGCGGCGATCCGTGCCTTGACCGCGTTCCAGAACTGCGGCGAGAGCAGATCGCGATGGTACTCGAGAAAGCTCTCGCCCACCTTGCCCCCGGACAGCAGGAAGGGCCGAAACTCCTCGGGGAACACGTCGTTCACAGCAACCGGATACCAGGCCTCGGCGGCGAGCTCGTCCTCAGGAGTGCGCGCGGACGGAATCGGACGGAAGTTGATGTCCGTCATGTAAGCGATCTCGTCGTAGTCATAGAAGACCACGCGCCCGCCGCGGGTCACCCCGAAGTTCTTGAACAGCATGTCGCCGGGAAAGATGTTGACCGAGGCCAGCTCCTTGAGCGCGTTGCCATAGTCGCGCACGGCCTCGCGCACCTGCGGTTCGCCGGCCCGGTCCAGGTACAGATTGAGCGGCGTCATGCGGCGCTCGATGTACAGGTGCTTGACCACGAGCGATTCGCCGTCTTCTTCGACCAGCGAGGGCGCCTCGTGCCGGAGTTCCTCGATGAGCTCCCGCGAGAAGCGCAGCCGCGGAAACGCCACGTCCTTGTACTCCAGCGTGTCGGCCAAGCGCCCGACGCGGTCGTGGCGCTTGACCAGCATGTACTTGTCCTTGACCGTCTGGCGGTCGATATTCTTCGTCGGAGAGATCGTATCCCGGATCACCTTGAACACGTAGGGATACGACGGCAGCGTGAACACGATCATCACCAGGCCGCGGATGCCCGGCGCGATGACGAACTCATCGGTGGAGTGCTTCAGGTGATGCAGGAAATCGCGGTAGAAGAGCGTCTTTCCATGCTTTTGCAGCCCCAGCGAGGTGTACAGCTCCGCCTTGGGCTTGCCCGGGAGCATACTGGACAGGAAGTCCACGTACGCGGAGGGCACCTCCATATCGACCATGAAGTAAGCGCGGTTGAACGCGAACAGCATGGCGATCTCGCGCGATTCGAGCAGGCACGCGTCGAGGCACAGGGTGCGCCCCTCCTCGGCATGCACGATCGGCACGGCGAACGGTAACTCGAGACTGCCGTTGATCACCTTGCCGATGAGGTACGTGCGTTGGTTGCGGAAGAACAGCGAGGTGAGCACCTGGATCTGGTGGTTGGCCTCGAGGCGCAGCGGTCTGGGCAGCGCCTCGCGCACCGCGCGCAGCACGTATCCCAGGTCCCGCGCGCGATGCGCGAAGGGGCGCTTCAGGTCCAGATCGTCGAGCACTCGGTGCAGCACGGCGCGCAGGCCATGCTCGAGCGGATAGTAGCTGCGGTAGGCGGGAGGGTCGGACTCCAGATACTCGGTGGAGACGGCCGGCCGCACGAACAGGAAATCGTTGTTGTAATACGTGCGGTGCAGGATGCGGCAGCTCACCGTGTTGAAGAAGGTTTCCGCCAGCTCCGGCTGCTTGTGGTTGGTGAGCAGGGCGACGTACTGCAGCTTGATGTCCTGCCACAACGCATCGGGCAGAGCATCGGTGTCGAAGTCGCGCTGCAGCCGATCCACCGTCTCCTGCACGCGCTGGTCGTAGAAGAGGATGCGCTCGGCATGCGCCTGCCGGACGCTCTGCCAGTCCGCACGCTCGAAGCGGCCCTTGGCCTCGCGGCTGCTCTGCCGGAACAGCCGATAGTGCTTGTTGAACCCTTCGAGCAGGGCGCGGGCGATGTCCAGCGCCAGCTCGCCGCGCAGGTCTGAGCTTGCTACGTGCATGCGAAACGCCTAGGCGGTCTCCTCGAACAGTTCGCGACCGATCAGCCAGCGCCGGATCTCCGACGTCCCCGCGCCAATCTGGTTCCGGCCGGCGCACAGCAGCCCGCGGCTGCTGTGCGCCTTAACATGAGCCTCGCTCATGTTAGCCTCCACCGAATCGGGGCCTGCGTCGATGATCATTTTGTCTCCTCGAACAACTCACGCCCAATCAGCCATCGGCGAATCTCCGATGTCCCGGCCCCGATTTCATACAGCTTCGCGTCTCGCCACAGTCGGCCCGTCGGATATTCGTTGATGTAGCCGTTGCCGCCCAGGCACTGGATCGCCTCACCTGCCATCCATGTGGCTCTCTCCGCGCTGTAGAGCACCGCGCCCGCGGCATCCTTGCGCAGCGCCCGCACCTCTTCCGGCGTAGCGGCGCGATCGCAAGCGCGGCCGACGGCGTAGACGTAGGCGCGGCAGGCGCTCATCGTCGTGTACATGTCGGCGAGCTTGCCTTGCATGAGCTGGAACTCGCCGATCGACTGGCCGAATTGCTTGCGCTCGTGCACATAAGGCAGCGCCACGTCCAGGCATGCCTGCATGACACCTAGCGGCCCGCCAGACAGCACGGCCCGCTCGTAATCCAGACCGCTCATCAGCACCTGCACGCCACGATTGAGCTGCCCCAGCACATTCTCTTCCGGCACCTCGCAGTCCTGGAACACCAACTCGCAGGTGTTCGAGCCGCGCATACCGAGCTTGTCCAGCTTCTGGGCGGTGGAAAAGCCTTTGAACTCGCGCTCGACGATGAAGGCGGTGATCCCCTTGGGCCCCGCGGCGGCATCCGTCTTGGCGTAGACCACGAGCACGTTGGCGTCGGGACCGTTGGTGATCCACATCTTGTTGCCATTGAGGATGTAGCGGTCGCCTTTCTTGTCGGCGCGCAGCCGCATGCTCACGACGTCGGAGCCCGAGTTGGGCTCGCTCATGGCGAGCGCTCCGACGTGCTCGCCGGAGATGAGGCGGGGCAGATACCTGCGCTTCTGCTCGGGCGTGCCGTTGCGCCGGATCTGGTTTACGGCGAGGTTGGAATGTGCGCCGTAGGACAGCCCCACCGAGGCGGAGGCGCGGCTGACCTCCTCCACGGCCACGATGTGCGCCAGATAGCCCGTGTTCGTGCCGCCGTATTCCTCCTCCACGGTGATGCCGAGAAGGCCCAAGCCACCCAGCTTGCGCCACAGATCCATCGGAAAGGCGTTGCTGCGGTCGATCTCGGCGGCACGCGGCGCGATCTCGGCCGCCGCGAAGCTCTGCACGCTCGCGCGCAGCATGTCGATGGTCTCGCCCAGGCCGAAATCCAGCCCTGGGAGACGGATGATGGGAAAGGCGTCAGAAGGGTTCATAGCGAGCATCCGAGGAGCGGCGGTCTAGTCCGGCATGGCGCTGCCTCGTCAGTATAACGCCGGCGGAACGGTCTCGGCCGGCGACGCGGCAACGCCACGGTGGGGCGTTACGACGATGACAGTTCGTTGGCATCCATCCTGCTAGCACCGGTGGTTACGGCTCCTGTCTTCGTGCCGCCCGAGAGCAACCATGCAAAACGCAAATCCCTATCAACCACCAGCCGCCGCTGTCGCAGATCAACAGGAAGAGTATGGCGAGGTCAAGGTGCTTTCCGCGTCCGGCAGGCTCGGGCGCGTGCGCTATATCGGCTACAGCATCGGCGTGACCGTCCTTGTCTACGCGGGCGTCTTCCTTGTGGGGCTGCTGGCCGGCTTTGCTCGAGCCGGCTGGATGGCCGCGGTGCTCGGGTTATCCGGCTTCGCGGTCCTGGTGGTCCTTCAAATCCTCCTGACGGTGCAACGCTGCCACGACTTCAACGCCTCGGGCTGGGTGTCGCTGGTGGCGTTCATCCCGCTGGCGGCGCTGGTATTCTGGTTCGTTCCCGGCACGCCCGGTTCGAACCGCTACGGGCCGCCGCCGCCACCGAACTCCACCCGTGCGATCCTGCTCGCTTCGGTCCTGCCGTTGATCTTCGTGGTTGGAATCCTGGCGGCGATAGCACTCCCCGCTTACCAGAAGTACACACATCGCGCGCACCAGTCCAGCGCGCAACTTCCGCACTGATCGACCGCACCGCAGGGCCCGCTCCACGCGGGCCGGCGTGCCGCGAGCCTGCCGCAGACTCGGACGCGCTTCTCTGGAGCGAGCACGCCGACGCTTTCGCCGCGCAGATCGTTTAACATGCGGTGAGGCGCGGCTGAGCCGCGAGCCCATCTCCCCGCGCATTCACCATCGATGAACCTCTCCGCTCCTTCGGCGCCCGCGGTACGTAACCTGGGATTGAGCTATCCGGTGACGCAGCCGCCTGTGCCCGGCGGTTGGCTCGAGCTGGCACCGGGGATCTTCTGGGTGCGGATGCCGCTGCCGTTCGCACTGGACCATATCAACCTGTGGGTTCTACGCGATGGGGATGGCTGGACGCTGGTCGACACCGGGCTAAACTCGGAGGCGACGCGCACGCATTGGGAACAGGTGTTCACGCAAGGCCTCGCCGGCCGGCCGGTCCGGCGCATCCTGGTCACCCACTACCACCCGGATCATTTCGGCCTGGCCGGCTGGCTGGTGCGTCGCTTCGGCGTGGAGCTGTGGATGACCGAATCGGAGTATTTGACCGCGCTCGCCTACCATACCCCGCTGCCGGCCTTCACCAACCTCGCAGCGGTCGAGCTTTTCGCCCGTCATGGGCTGGACGCATCGGGCCAGGAGTCGGTCCGCAACCGCAAGCACACGTACCCCCGCGCAATCAGCGACCCGCCGGCGAGCTTCCACCGCATCCTCGACGGTGACCGGCTTGACATCGACTCGCACCACTGGCGTGTGATCGTAGGCACCGGCCACGCGCCCGAGCACGCGGCGCTGTACTGCGAGGAACTCGGTCTTCTCATCTCCGGCGATATGGTCTTGCCGAAGATCAGCACCAACGTGTCGGTGTGGCCGAGTGAACCGGAAGGCGATCCGTTGTCGTTGTTCCTGCGCTCGGTGGAGCGCTATGCGCGCCTACCGGAGGACACGCTGGTGCTGCCGTCCCACGGTCTCCCGTTCCATGGGCTGCGTGTCCGTGCAGCCGCCCTGCGCCAGCACCACGCGGCGCGGCTCGATGAGCTGGAGGCGGCTTGCGAACGCCCCGCGAGCGCCTGGGACGTGGTCCCGGTGCTGTTTCGTCGCCAGATCGATGAGCATCAGATCCTGTTCGCCATGGGCGAAGCCATCGCCCACTTGAATCATCTTCTGCACCAGGACCGCCTGATCAGGGAGGAAGGTCCTGACCACGTGCTGCGCTTCGTGCGTGCGAGCTGACCCGCCCAGAACAATATGGCCACTCCGAACCAAAGCCCGCCGACAACGGTCTCGCCCGACGCGGAGGCACTCGCCCGCTCCTTCGCGGAGATCACGCAACAGAGCCAGCGGGTCGTCAACGAATACCTGGCGCGGGCCCGCGACGGCAAGGCGGCTCTCCCCACGGACGATCTGGGCTTGACCACCGCGTTCATGGACCTGTCCGCCAGCTTGATGGCCAATCCGTGGAAGCTCGCCGAGCTGCAGATGCGCATGTGGCATGACTACTTCCGGTTGTGGCACAGCTCGATGCAGCGCTTCCTCGGCGAACAGCCGGCGCCGGTTGTCGAACCTGCCAAGTCCGACAACCGCTTCAAGAACGAGGTGTGGGAGAACAACTTCCTCTTCGACTACATCAAACAGTCCTACCTCATCGCCGCCCAGAACATCCAGCAGACGGTCTCGGAGGCCGAAGGGCTGCCTGACCAGACCGCGCGCAAGGTGCGCTTCTTCACCCGTCAGTTCGTCGACGCGCTCTCGCCTACCAACTTCGTGTTCACCAATCCCGAGGTCCTGCACGCAACGATCGACAGCGGCGGCAAGAACCTGATCGACGGCCTGCAGAACCTGCTCACCGATCTCGAGCGCGGCAAGGGGCAGCTTGCCATCAGCATGACCGACTACCAGGCCTTCGAGCTGGGCCGCAACGTCGCCACCGCTCCAGGCAAGGTGGTGTATCAGACGGACCTGATGCAGCTGATCCAATACGACCCGAGCACGCCGCAGGTCTGGCGCACGCCGCTGCTGATCATCCCACCCTGGATCAACAAGTACTACATCCTCGACCTGCGCGAGAAGAACTCCTTCATCCGCTGGGCCGTATCCCAGGGCCACACGGTGTTCATGGTGTCCTGGGTGAACCCGGACGACCGCTACGCCGGGAAGAGCTTCGACGACTACATGCTGGAGGGCCCGCTGGCGGCGCTCGACGCCATCGAGCAGGCGACCGGCGAGCGCGAGGCCAACGTCATCGGGTACTGCCTGGGCGGCACCCTGC
>Ga0335083_10002053_pt1 | contig 27027 bp, 23 predicted proteins | sample Lox_Sample_42_FD_206716 | JGI IMG/M metagenome (GOLD analysis project Ga0335083, IMG submission 206716) | Soil microbial communities from Loxahatchee National Wildlife Refuge, Florida, United States - Lox_Sample_4.2 | ecosystem: Environmental > Terrestrial > Soil > Wetlands | place: USA...
GCCTTCGACCGCCTGGCGCAGCGGCGCCGCGCCCGCAGCGGCCGCGCCGCATTGCCGGAGGCCGGGGCCGGCGTGCCGTGAATCCTTCCGCTCCGTTCATCGCGCGTCCCGTCGCCACCACGCTGCTGACCATCGGCGTGGCGCTGGCCGGAATCGCCGCGCTGACGCAGCTGCCCGTGGCCTCGCTCCCGATGGTGGATTCGCCGGCCATTTCCGTGCAGGCGCAGCTGCCGGGCGCCAGCCCCGAGATCATGGCCAGCAGCGTGGCGACACCGCTGGAGCGGCACCTCGGCGCCATCGCGGACGTCGACGACATGACCTCCACCAGCAGCGTCGGCTCGACCAACATCCAGCTGACCTTCGGCATCGACCGGGACATCAACGGCGCCGCGCGCGACGTCGAGGCGGCCATCGTCGCCGCGCACGCCGACCTGCCCTCGAGCCTGCGGAGCAATCCCCACTACCGCAAGCAGAACACGGCCAGCCAGTCGGTGATGTCGCTGGCGCTGACCTCCTCGACCCTGACCCAGGGGCAGATCTATGACGCGGCCGATGCCGTGATCTCGCAGAAACTGGCGCAGCTGCCGGGCGTGGGCGCGGTGGATGTCAACGGCAGCGCGTTGCCCGCGGTGCGCGTCGAGCTCAATCCGCACGCGCTGTTCAAGTACGGCATCGGCCTGCAGGACATCAGGGCGGCCATCTCCAACGCCAACGCCAACGCCCCCAAGGGCGCGATCGAGCCCGGCGGCCTGCACTACCAGATCTACACCAACGACAATGCCCGCACCGCCGACCAGTACCGCGATCTCATCATCGCCAACCGCAATGGCTCGACCGTGCGGCTGTCGGACGTGGCCACGGTGCTGGACATGCAGGATGGCGCCACCGAGAACGTGCGCACCTTCGGCCTCTACAACGGCCAGCCGTCCGTCTCCGTGCAGGTATTCCAGCAACCCGGCGCGAATCTCATCCAGGTGGTGGACGGCGTGAAGGCCGCGCTGCCCGCGCTGAAGGAGACGATCGATCCGCGCATCGACCTGGTGGTCACCAACGACCGTTCGATCACCATCCGCGGCTCGCTGCGGCAGGCCACGCGCACGCTGGTGACCGCCGTGGCACTGGTGATCCTCATCGTGTACCTGTTCCTGCGCGGCCCGCGTGCCGCGCTGATCCCGGCAGTGGCGGTGCCGGTGTCGCTGATCGGCACCTTCGGCGCCATGTACCTGCTGGGCTACACGCTGGACAACCTCTCGCTGATGTCGCTGACCGTGGCCACCGGCTTCGTCGTCGACGATGCCATCGTGGTGATGGAAAACATCACGCGCCACATCGAAGCGGGCATGGACCGCATGCAGGCCGCCATCCGCGGTGCGCGCGAGGTCGGCTTCACGGTGCTGTCGATGAGCCTGTCGCTGGTGGCCGTGTTCGTGCCGCTGCAGCTGCTCGGCGGCATTCTCGGCCGGCTGTTCCGGGAATTCACCGTGACGCTGGCGGTGGCCATCCTGATATCGCTGGCCATCTCGCTGACCACCACGCCGATGATGTGCGCGCGGCTGCTGGGCCGGGATCGCCGCGCGCGCGGGCCTTCGCGCCTGGGCGCGTGGTTCGGGCGCGCGTTCGGGGCAATACACACCGCCTATGCCCACACGCTGGAGTGGGCGCTTGGCCACCGCAGACTGGTGCTTCTCATGCTGCTGGGCACCGTGTCGCTTAATGTCTATCTCTACGTCATCATTCCCAAGGGGCTGTTCCCGCAGCAGGACACCGGGCAGCTGCAGGGTGGCATGCGCGGCGACGCGTCCGCGTCCTTCCAGCTGATGAAAGACAAGCTGACCCAGGTGGTGAACATCATCCGGCAGGATCCCGCGGTTGCCAGCGTGGTCGGCTTCATCAGCGGGGGAGGCAGTCGCGGCGGCAACGGCCCGAATGCCAACCTGACCATCGCGCTGAAGCCGCTGGCGGAGCGCAGGATCACGGCCGACCAGGTCATCGCGCGGCTGCGGCGCCAGACGGTCGCGGTGAAGGGCGTCAACACCTTCATGCAGTCGCAGCAGGACATCCGTACCGGCGGGCGCTCGGCCAACTCCCAGTATCAATACACGCTGCTCGGCGATGACCTCGTGGAGCTGCGCACCTGGAACGACAAACTGCGCAACGCGTTGCAGGATGTGCCGGAGGTCACCGACGTGGATTCCGACCTGCAGCCCGGCGGCCTCGAGACGGACCTGGTGGTGGACCGCGACGCAGCCTCGCGCCTGGGGCTCACGGCCAGCCAGATCGACAGCGTGCTGGGCGATGCCTTCAGCCAGGCGCAGGTGTCGACCATCTTCAATCCCTACAGTCCGCAGCAGTACCACGTCATCATGGAGGTGGCGCCGGAATTCTGGCAGAGCCCGCAGACGCTCAACGAGATCTACGTGAGCACCTCCGGCGGTCCCGTCTCCGGCACGCAGGCCACCCAGGCGGTCGCGGGCACGACCCAGGTCAAGGGCAAGGGTGGCGCCGCCGGCACGGTCGCGAACGACGCCGCGCGCAACCAGGCCGCCAACGCGCTGGCCAACGCGGGGCGCGGCAACACCTCGACCGGCTCGGCGGTGAGCTCGATCCGCGAGGGCATGGTGCCGCTGTCGGCGTTCAGCCACTTCCTCACCGGCACCACGCCGGCGACCGTCAACCACACCGGCACTTCCGTCTCGAGCTCCATCGCCTTCAACCTGGCCGAAGGCGTGTCGCTGGGCACCGCGGTCGCCGCGATCGACCGCACCACCAACCGCATCGGCATGCCGGCGAGCATCCGCGGCGCCTTCTACGGCACGGCGCGCACCTTCCAGAGCTCGCTGAGCAACGAGCCGCTGCTGCTGCTGGCCGCGCTGGTGGCGGTCTACATCGTGCTCGGCATGCTGTACGAAAGCTGGTTCCACCCGCTGACCATCATTTCCACGCTGCCTTCCGCCGGTGTCGGCGCGCTGCTGGCGCTGCTGGCGACCAACATGGAGTTCTCGCTCATCGCCTTCATCGGCATCCTGCTGCTGGTGGGCATCGTGAAGAAGAACGCCATCATGATGATCGACTTCGCGATCCGCGCGCAGCGCGAGCAGAACCTGGATGCGCGGGCCGCCATCACGCGCGCCTGCCTGCTGCGCTTCCGTCCGATCATGATGACCACCTGCGCGGCGATCGCCGGCGCGCTGCCGCTGGCGCTGTCCTCCGGCGACGGCACGGAGATGCGCCGGCCGCTGGGCGTTTCCATCGTGGGCGGGTTGCTGGTGAGCCAGGTGCTCACGCTGTACACCACGCCGGTGGTCTTCCTTTATGTGGAGCGGTTCCGGCAGTGGTGGGCCGGCGGCACGGCGCCGGCGGACGCCGGCGTCAACCTGGCCTGATCGCTTGCTCCGGGCGCGGGCTGTCCCCGCGCATCGGTGGCCGCATAGGCGTGCAGCTTGTTGTAAAGCGTCTTCAGGCTGCAGCCCAGCACCTGCGCGGCGTGCCGCTTGTTGCCGTCGAGGTGCTGCAGCGTGGCCTCGATCACCAGCCGCTCGGCCTGCTGCAGCGGCGATCCCAGCGGCACCGCCACGGCAGCATCCACCCGTTTCGCGGCACCTTCCTCGTCGCGGCCGATGGCATCGGGGACGAGTTGCAGCGTTTCGTCGGCCAGGATGAACGCGCGTTCCACCACGTTCCTGAGCTCGCGCACGTTGCCCGGCCAGCGATGCCGCGCCAGCATGGCGCGCGAGGCGTCCGAGAAGCGCTTGCCGGTGCGCGCCCGGCCGTTCAGGCCTGCCAGGAAGTGCTCGGCCAGCAGCCCGACGTCGCCGCCGCGCTCGCGCAGCGGCGGCACCTGCAGCGGGAATACCGCCAGCCGGTACATCACGTCCTCGCGCAGCTGCCGCTCGCGCAGCGCCGAATCCATCGTCTGGTTGGTGGCGGCGAGGATGCGCACGTCGGTGGATATCTCCAGCGTACCGCCCACGCGGTAGAAGCGGCCGGTTTCCAGCACGCGCAGCAGCCGGGTCTGCATCCCGATGGGCATCTCGGTGATCTCGTCGAGCAGCAGCGTGCCGCTGTCGGCCCGTTCGAATACCCCCGCGTGCGCGCGTGAGGCGCCGGTGAAGGCGCCCTTCTCGTAGCCGAACAACTCGGCCTCGATGAGCGAGTCCGGGATGCAGCCGCAGTTGATGGCCACCATCGGGCCCGCGGACCGGCGGCTCAGCTCATGGATGGCCCCGGCCACCAGCTCCTTGCCGACCCCGGTCTCGCCCATGATGAGTACCGAAGCCTCGGTTGCCGCCACGCGCCGGACCAGTCCGAACAGTTCCTGCATGGCGGGGGATTCCCCGAGCATGTTGCCGAGGCCACCGGCGGCGCCGCGGTGCATGCACGGCACAAGGGGCTTTCCGGGCGGCGCGGATTGCGGCGCCTCGCTCGCATCCATGTCTCCTCCAGTGGCCGCGCGTCTGGAAAAAACTTCCCCGCGCTGCCGGCACGAATTGTAATGTTTGGTTGCCGGTCCATGATGGCTGCGACGCGGCGCACGCGGCTGTAGGTTCGTCCGGCAATGCCGTGCAGGAAGAATCCGACCTGCCGCCCGGAGCGGCGGTTTCCGGCACCCTGCGCCGCCGGGTGGCGCCTTGCAGCACGCCGCGCCGGCAATTTCCCCCGCCGGCCGCATCCGGCACTGCAATTGCACGGTGTACGCGGCAATCCATCAAGACGGAGCGGCGGTGGCGCAGCTTTTCGGTTCGGCCGCGGTGCTGGCGGTGAAGTTGACCGGCATCGCCGCCGTGGTGCTGGCAGCCGTCGCGCTGCTGGCCTGGCACAGCGCCATCGCGGCCCGTCCTTCCCCTGGCGCCCCGGTGCAGCAGCCGCTGCCGTTCAGCCACAAGCACCATGCCGGCGACGACGGCATCGACTGTCGCTACTGCCATGCCTCGGTGGAGCAGGCGGCCTTCGCCGGCATGCCTTCGCTGCACACCTGCATGAGCTGCCACTCCCAGCTCTACGCCGATGCGCCGGTGCTGCAGCAGCTGCGCGCCGCCTTCTCCGGCACGCAGCCACTGGCGTGGCGCCGCGTGGACGACCTGCCGGGCTTCGTCTACTTCGATCATTCGATCCACGTGAACAAGGGCGTGGGCTGCAGCACCTGCCACGGCGAGGTGGACCGCATGCCGCTGACCTGGCGCGTGGCGCCGCTGAGCATGCAATGGTGCATCGACTGCCATCGCGCGCCCGAGGCGCAGCTGCGGCCGCAAGCGCAGATCTACGACATGCGCTGGCGTCCGCCCGCCGACCAGCCGGCGCGCGGCGCGCAGCTGCACACCGCCTACGCCATCCACTCCACCCGGCTGCTCACGGCATGCTCGACCTGCCACCGCTGATCCAGCGCCGCGATTTCCTGCGGCTGATGAGCGCGGCGCTGGCGCTGGCTTCCGGTGGCTGCGTGCGGCGCCCCGCCGCGCGGATCGTGCCCTATGCGCAGACCCCGTCCGGGCTCACGCCCGGCGAGCCGCAGTTCTACGCCACGGCACTGACGCAGGGTGGTTACGCGCATGGCGTGCTGGTGCGCAGCGATGATGGCCGGCCGACCAAGATCGAGGGTAATCCGGCGCATCCGGCCAGCCTCGGGGCCACCGGGCCGATCGAACAGGGGCGCATCCTCGAACTGTGGAACCCGGCGCGCTCGCATGCGCCGCTGCAGCAGGGGCTTGCCACCACGTGGCAGTCGTTCACGTCGATGCTGGCGGCGCGCCTGGCCGGGCTGCAGTCGCGCGGCGGCGCCGGCCTGTATCTGCTGACCGGCGCCACTTCCTCACCCACGCTGCGGCGGCAATGGCAGCGCATCGCACAGCGGTATCCGGCGGCGCGCTGGCATGTACACGAGGCGGTGGACCGCGATGCGGTGCGCGCGGGTGCGATGCGCGCGTTTGGCGCCGCACTCGAGCCGGTGTACCGCTTCCATCGGGCGCGCATCGTGGCGGCGCTGGATGCGGACTTCCTCGCCGCGATGCCGGGCGCGGTCCGGCATGCACGCGACTTCGCCCGAGCCCGCTCGCCCGAACAGGCCGGCGCACGCATGAATCGCCTGTACGCGGCCGAATGCATGCCCAGCGTGACCGGCGCGGCGGCCGATCACCGGCTGCCGCTGCGCACCGCGGAGATACTGGAGCTGGCGCAGCGGCTCGAGGCGCGCCTTGCCGGGAATGCGGCCGACGGCGGCCCTCCCTGGTTCGATGCGCTGCTGGCGGATCTCGCCGCCCACCGCGGCGAGTCGCTGGTGGTGGCGGGCGAGGCGCAGCCGGCAGAGATGCACGAACTGGCCTGCCGCATCAACGCGCGGCTCGGCAATATCGGCCGCACGGTGGATTTCATCGCGCCGCCGCCGGTCGCCGGTGAATCCCTGGCGGCGCTGGTGGAGGCGATGCGCGGCGGCACGGTCGATACGCTGCTGGTGCTCGGCGCCAATCCGGCTTACGACGCGCCCGCGGACCTGGAATTCAGCGCGGCGCTCGGCTCCGTGCCGCTGTCGGTCCACTGCGGCCTGTACGTGGACGAAACCGCGCGGCTGTGCCACTGGCACCTGCCGGCCGCGCACGAGCTGGAAAGCTGGAGCGACGCGCGCGCCTTCGATGGCACGGCCTGCATCCAGCAGCCGCTGATCGCACCACTTTACGGCGGTTATGCCGTGCACGAGGTGCTGGCGCTGCTGAGTGGCGAGCACGATGCGACGGCGCACGGGCTGGTGCAGGCCACCTGGCGCGAAACCTTCGGCAATGATTTCGAGACGTCCTGGCAGCAGGCATTGCAGGCCGGCGTGATCGCCGGCAGCGCCTCGTCCGCGGTGAAGGTGGCGCTGCGCGCTGCCGCACCAGCGGTGGCGCGCACGGTGCCGCGCGATGCCCACGACCTCGAGCTGAATTTCCGGCCCGACCCATGCATCTGGGATGGCCGCTACGCCGATATCCCCTGGCTGCAGGAGCTGCCACGGCCGCTGACGCAGCTCACCTGGGACAACGCCGCGTTGCTGGCGCCGGAGCTGGCAGTCGAATTCGACCTGCACAACGAAGACGTGGTGGAACTGTGGGTGGCCGATCGCCGCATCGAGGCGCCGGTGTGGATCGTCAACGGCCACGCGCCGCGCGCAGTGACGCTGTACCTGGGGTTCGGCCGCCGCCACGCCGGCGACGTCGGCTCCGGCCGCGGCGTGGATCCCTATGCGCTGCGCACCTCCGGTGCACCGTGGTTCACCGCCGGACTGGGCCTGCGCAGTACCGGCACGCGCGTGCCGCTGGCCACCGTGCAGCACCACCATCGCATGGAGGAGCGCGAGCCGGTGCGCAGCGGCACGCTGTCGCGCTTCCTCGCGCAGCCGGATTTCGCGCGCGAGGCGGCCGATCGCGCGCCGCCGCCCACGCTGTATCCGGATTTTCCCTACGAAGGGCATGCCTGGGGCATGACCATCGACCTGGCCGCCTGCATCGGCTGCAATGCCTGCACCATTGCCTGCCAGGCCGAGAACAACATCCCCACGGTCGGCAAGGACGAGGTGCTGCGCGGCCGCGAGATGCACTGGATCCGCGTCGACCGCTACGAGGCGGCGCCGCAGGAGACGGGGCCGCATACGGATTTCCAGCCGGTGCCCTGCATGCAGTGCGAACACGCGCCCTGCGAGGTGGTGTGCCCGGTGGAGGCCTCGGTGCATGACGCCGAGGGCATCAACGTGCAGGTCTACAACCGCTGCGTGGGCACGCGCTTCTGCTCCAACAACTGTCCCTACAAGGTGCGGCGCTTCAATTTCCTGCAGTACGCCCGCGACGCGCCGGGCCTCGACGCGCAGCGCAATCCCGAGGTCACGGTGCGCAACCGCGGCGTGATGGAAAAGTGCAACTACTGCCTGCAGCGCATCGTGCGCGGCCGGATCGCCGCGGACCGCGACAACCGCCGCATCGCGGACGGCGAGGTGGTCACCGCCTGCCAGGCCGTGTGCCCCACGCAGGCCATCGTGTTCGGCGACCTGAACGATCCGGCCAGCCGCGTGCGCGCCAACCGCGAGCTGCCGCGCAACTACGCGCTGCTGGGCGAGCTGGACACGCGCCCGCGCACCACCTACCTCGCGAAGATCACCCATCCGCGCGAGCCGGACGATGCGGCATGAATGCAACCGCGGCGGAAGTGGCGCGGCCGGCCGCGCCGGAAGCGGCGCCGGTGCTGCTCGGCCACCACACCGATGGCTCGATCACCGACCGCATCACCGGCATCGTGCTGCAGCGGGGCCGCGGCGCCGGATTCTGGCTGGCCATCGGCATCTCCGGCGCGGCCACGGTGCTGTTCGTGGTCGCCATCGCCTGGCTGTTCGCCAGGGGAGTGGGCATCTGGGGCATCAACCAGCCGGTGTCCTGGGGCTTTGCCATCACCAACTACGTGTGGTGGGTGGCGATCGGCAATTCCGGCACGTTCATTTCCGCCTTCCTGCTGCTGCTGCGCCAGCGGTGGCGCACCTCCATCAACCGCTTCGCCGAAGCCATGACGATTTTCGCGGTGGCCATGGCGGGGCTGATGCCCATCCTGCACCTGGGGCGGCCGTGGTTTTTCTACTGGCTGGCGCCCTACCCGAACGCCATGAACGTGTGGCCGCAGTGGCGCAGCCCCCTGGTGTGGGATTTCTTCGCCATCGCCACCTATCTCATCGTCTCCATCCTGTTCTGGTACATGGGACTGCTGCCGGACCTGGCCACCATGCGCGACGCCGCGCGCCGGCGCGGGCGGCAGCTGGCCTACGGCCTCGCCGCGCTGGGCTGGCGCGGCGACGCACGCCACTGGCACCATTACCGGAGCGCCTACCTGCTGCTGGGCGGGGTGGCCGCGCCGCTGGTCATCTCGGTGCACAGCGTGGTCGCCTTCGAATTCTCCTTCGCCAACCTTCCGGGCTGGCACTCGGCCATCTACGCGCCGTACTTCATCGCCGGCGCGCTGTTCTCCGGGCTGGCGATGGCGCTGACCATCACCATTCCGCTGCGCGCCATCTTCGGCCTGCACGATTTCATCACCGCGCGGCACCTCGCCAACATCGCGAAGCTGATGCTGGCCTGTGGCTGGATCATCACCTACACCTACGTGATCGAGCTGTTCACGGCGTTCTACGGCGGCGACCGCTACGAGATCCACACCGCGCTGGCGCGCATGGGCGGGGATTACGCCTGGATCTACTGGACGGTGGTCGCCTGCAATGTGCTGGTGCCGCAGCTGATCTGGTGGCGCGCGGTGCGGGCCAGCCCGCTGGCACTGTTCGCCATTTCCATCCTGGTGAACGTCGGCATGTGGCTGGAGCGCATGATGATCATCCTCACCGGCCTGTACCAGGATTTCCTGCCCTCCTCGTGGGGCAATTTCACGCCGACCTTCTGGGACTGGGCGATCCTCGCCGGTTCGCTGGGCGCTTTCGCGCTGCTGTTCATCCTGTTCATCCGCTTCGTGCCGGCGCTGTCGATGACCGAGCTGCGCCGCCTGAACCGGGACATCACTCAGGCCGGGTCGTGAGCGGTTACGGGCTGCTGGCCGAATTCGACAGCCCCGACGCGCTGCTGGCGGCGGTGCGCGCCGCGCGCGAGGCCGGCTACCGGCAGCTCGAGGCCTTCGCGCCCTTCGCGGTGGAAGGGCTGGATGAGGCATTGCAGCTGCCGCGCAGCCGCGTGCCGCTGCTGGCACTGCTGGGCGGCATCGCCGGTGCGGGCGGCGGCTTCTTCCTGCAGTGGTACTCGGCGGTGGTGGATTTTCCCATCAACAGCGGCGGCCGGCCGCTCGACAGCTGGCCGGCATTCGTGCCGGCCATGGTGGAGCTGGGCATCCTTGGCGCTTCGCTGGCGGCCTTTGCCGGCATGTTGCTGCTCAACGGGCTGCCGCGCCTGCGCCATCCGGTGTTCGAGGCCGCGCCGTTCGCGCGTGCCTCGCGCGACCGGTTCTTCCTGTGCATCCGCGGCGCCGATCCACGCTTCGATGCGCAGCGCACGCACGCGTGGCTGCAGCAGCGCGCGGCGCTGAGCATCACGGTGCTGCCGGCGGAGGCGCCGTGATGCAGCGCATGGCCGCCGCGCTGCTGCTCGGGGCCACGCTGGCCGGTTGCGAGCAGGCCGTGCGGGACATGTACGTGCAGCCGCGCTACCAGACCCTGCAGGCCAGCGCGCGGCAGGCCGATGGCCGCGCGGCACGCCCGCTGGAGCCGGGCACCATTCCCCACAGCAGCGGCGTCGCGGCCGAGGTGTCGAGCGGGCGCAATGGCCAGTCAATGCCGGCCGGTCCCGTGCCGTATACGGCAGAGTTGCTGCAACGGGGCCGCGTGCAGTTCGACATCTACTGCGCGCCCTGCCATGGGCCCGACGGCGACGGCGATGGCTACATCACGCAGCGCGGCTTCCCGCATCCGCCGAGCTACCACATCGACCGCCTGCGGCACGCGTCCGACGACTGGCTGGTCGAGGTCATCACCAATGGGTACGGCGCGATGTATTCCTTTGCGGACCGCGTGGCACCCGCCGACCGCCGGGCGATCGCAGCCTACATCCGCGCCTTGCAGCGCTCGCAGCACGCCAGCATCGATGACGTGCCGGAAGCGCAGCGCGCGCCGCTGCTCGGGCGTGCGCCGTGAGCACGCCGCCGCCTGGTGTGCCGCTGCTGCAACCGCGCTTCGCGCGCTGGCGCTACCTCGCGCTCACCATCGGCCTCGCGGGCCTCGTGGCCTGCGCGCTGATGGCGCACACCCAGCCCGTGGCGGCCATGCGCTCCTACTGGGCGGCCTGGTTGTACTGCCTCGGCCTGTCGCTGGGAGCGCTCAGCCTGCTGATGGTGCACACCTTGACGGGCGGGCGCTGGGGCGAGGCGCTGCGGCCGCTGCTGCGCGCGGCGCTGCGGCCGCTGCCGCTGCTCGCGCTGCTGCTGGTTCCCGTCGCGTTCGGCCTGCCGCGGCTGTTCGCCTGGGCGGCGGTTCCGGCGGCGCGCGCCGGCGCGTACCTGAACCGGCCGTTCTTCCTGGCGCGTGCCGTCATTTATCTGCTGACCTGGCTGGTGCTGGCAGCGCTGCTGCGCCGGCGCGCGTGCGCCGGTACCGCCGTCAGCGCCGCCGGGCTGCTGCTGTACGCATTCACGATGTCCTTCGCCACGGTGGACTGGTTCGTCTCGCTGCAGCCGCAATGGTCCACCACCGCGGCCGGACTCATCGTGATCGCTGCACAGGCGCTGGGCGCGCTTTCGTTCGCGGTGCTCGTGGCCTGCGGCGCAAGGCCGCGGCCGCAGGCCGCCATCCGCAATGATCTCGGCACGCTGCTGTTCGTCTGCATGCTGCTGTGGGCCTACGTGGCCTACGCGCAGTTCCTCACGGTATGGGGCGGCGACCTGCCGCGCGAATCGCGCTGGTACCTCGCCCGCATGGTGCCCGGCTGGCGCGGCCTCACGTTCCTGCTGGTGGCGGCCCGGTTCGCGCTGCCGTTCGGCCTGCTGCTGTTCCGGCGGGTGAAACGCAGCGTGGGCGCATTGCCGGTCATTGCCGCGGTGCTTCTCGCCACGAACTGGCTGTACACGCTCTGGCTGGTGGCGCCCTCGGTGGCTGGCGCGGCGCCGGGCCTGCGCTGGCTGGATGTTGCCGCGGTGGCCGGCATCGGCGGGTTGTGGACCTTCTTCTTCGCCGGCGCGCCGGGAGCCGGCGCATGAGCCAGGCGCGCGAACCGGAGCTGAATACGCGCGCCGTGCTGCTGGCGGGCGCAGGCATGGTCGGTGTCGTCGTCGTGGCGCTGTTCGTGGCATGGGCGCTGATCCGGCGGCTGGGCGGCCAGGTGCCGGCCGGCACGGACATCGCGCATGCCACGCCGGCGGAGCCGGCACTGCAGCCCCATCCGCTGGCCGACATCGATGCGTGGCGGCGCGCGCAGCAGCAGCACCTGGAGAGCTACGGCTGGACCGACCGCGACGCCGGCGTGGTGCACATCCCGATCGAGCGCGCCATGCAGCTGGTGGTCAGCGAGCATGACCAGCCCGGAAGAAAGCAGTGAGAGTGCTGCGAGTGCCGGCCGCGCTCGCCTTGCTGTGCGCGGGCGGCACCGGCCATGCGCTCACGCCGCGCGACGTCGGCCAGCGTGTCGGCTTCGACCAGCACCTCGGCCGGCAGTTGCCGCTGGCGGTGACATTGCGCGACGAGCAGGGCGCGCCCGTGCAGCTCGCGCGGCTGTTCGGCGCGCGCCCGGCCGTGCTGGTGTTCATCTACTACCAGTGCGGCCAGCTCTGTCCGCTGACCATGCAAAGCCTGGTGGACAGCCTGCGCGCCGCGCCGGCGCAGGCCGGCCGCGACTTCGATGTCATCGTGGTGAGCTTCGATCCCCGCGACGACGCGCGCGCCGCCGCCGCGCAGCGCACCCGGTACCTGGCGCGCTACGGGCGCGGCGGCGATGCGGGCTGGCACTTCCTCACCGGCGCGGCCGCGCAGAGCGCGACGCTGGCGCGCGCCACCGGCTTCCGCTACGCCTGGGACGCGCAGGACAACATGTTCGTGCACCCCTCCGGCATCCTCATCGCCACGCCCGAAGGCCGCATCTCGCGGTATTTCATGGGACTGGATTTTCCGGCGCGGCAGCTGGACCAGGCAGTGCGCGCCGCCGCCGCACAGCGCATCGGCTCGCTGACCGGCACGGTGTGGCTGCTGTGCTGCCGTTACGACGAACTGGTGGGCCGCTACGGCACGCTGGTCGCATGGCTGGTGCGGCTTGGCGCCATGGCGGTACTGGTGGCGCTGGCGCTTCTCGTGCTGCGGCTGCTGCGGACAACGCGGTGAACGGCCAGCTGTTCCTGCTGCCGCCGCAGGGCTCGGCCTACGCCGGCCGCGTGGACGTGCTGTTCTGGACGATGACCGCCGCCACCGGCGCGGTGGCCGGCGCCATCTTCGTGCTGCTGATCCTGTTCTGCTCGCGCTATCGCCGCCGCTCGGGCCCCGAGCGCGTGATGTCGGCGACCGCCGTCGGGCGCAGCCGCAATCGCCCGCTCGAGATCACCTGGATCACGCTGCCGCTGCTGGTCTTCCTGGCGTTTTTCTTCTGGGCCGCCTGGCTCTACGACCACCAGCAGACCCCGCCGGCCGGCGCGGCGGAAATCTACGTGGTTGCGCGGCAGTGGATGTGGAAGCTCGAGCATCCCGACGGGCGGCGCGAGATCGACGAGCTGCACCTGCCGCGCGGCCAGCCGGTACGCCTGGTGATGACTTCGCAGGACGTGATCCACAGCTTCTACGTGCCCGAACTGCGCATCAAGCAGGACGTGCTGCCCGGCCGCTTCACCGTGCTGTGGTTCACGCCCGCACGCAGCGGCGTGTACCACCTGTACTGCGCCGAATACTGCGGCACCAGCCATTCGCGCATGCACGGCCGCATCGTGGTGATGGAGCCGCAGGACTATGCACGCTGGCTCGGCGGTGGCGGCAACGGCGGCACACTGGCGCAGCAGGGCGCGGCGAAGCTGCGCACCCTGGGCTGCAGCGGCTGCCACAGCCCGGGCGCAACCATACGCGCTCCTTCGCTGGACAATCTCTATGGCCGCACCATCCCGCTTGCCGATGGCAGCTTCGTCACGGTCGACGAGCACTACCTGCGGGATTCCATCCTGCTGCCTTCGAAGCAGATCGCCGCCGGCTATGCGGACAACATGCCCTCGTTTGCCGGACAGGTCAGCGAGCAGGACCTGCTCGAACTGGTGGAGTACGTGAAATCGCGCGCCGGGAGCAACACCCCATGAGCAACACGGACAGCTATCTCGGCGCAGGCCTGCGCCTGCGCGACTGGCTCACCACCACCGACCACAAGCGCATCGCCATCCTGTACGCGATGGGCATCACCGCCTTCTTCTTCGTCGGCGGTGCGGCTGCAACGTTGATCCGGCTGTCGCTGATCACGCCGCAGGGCGACCTGGTGAGCGCCGAGACGTACAACAAGCTGTTCACCGTGCACGGGGTCGTGATGGTGTGGTTCTTCCTGATACCTTCGATACCGGCCACGCTGGGCAACTTCCTGATCCCCATGATGATCGGCGCGCACGACGTGGCCTTCCCGCGGCTGAACCTGCTGAGCTGGTACCTGTACATGGGCGGCGCGCTGTTCACGGTGGCCGACCTCATCATCGGCGGCGTGGACACCGGCTGGACCTTCTATACGCCACTGTCGACGATGTTCTCCAATACCGCGGTGGTGGCCGCGGTGGCCGGCGTGTTCGTGGTGGGCTTCTCCTCCATCCTCACCGGGCTGAACTTCATCGTCACCGTGCACCGGCGGCGCGCGCCCGGCATGGGCTGGTTCCGCCTGCCGCTGTTCGTGTGGGCGCTGTACGGCACCAGCCTGATACTGGTGCTGGCGACGCCGGTGCTGGCGATGACGCTGGTGCTGCTGGCGGCGGAACGGCTGTTCGGCATCGGCATCTTCGACCCGGCGCTGGGCGGGGATCCGCTGCTGTTCCAGCACCTGTTCTGGTTCTACTCGCACCCGGCCGTGTACATCATGATCCTGCCGGCCATGGGCGTGGTCAGCGAGGTGATCGCCTGCTTCGCGCGCAAGCCGGTGTTCGGCTACCGCATGATGGCCTACGCCATCATCGGCATCGCCAGCGTGAGCTTCCTGGTTTGGGGCCACCACATGTTCGTCTCCGGGCAATCCATGTACGCCGGCATGGTGTTCTCGTTCCTGAGCTACCTGGTCGCGGTGCCGTCGGCGATCAAGGTGTTCAACTGGACGGCCACGCTGTTCCGCGGCTCGATCAGCTTCGAGGCGCCGATGCTGTATGCGCTGGGCTTCATCGGCCTGTTCATGCTCGGCGGCCTCACCGGCCTGTACCTGGCGGCGCTGGCGCTGGACGTGAACCTCACCGACACCTATTTCGTGGTGGCGCACTTCCACTACATCATGGTGGGCGGCTCGGTGATGGCGTACTTCGCCGGCATCCACTTCTGGTGGCCGAAGATCACCGGCCGCATGTATCCGGAGAGCTGGGCGCGCCTGGCCGCCATCGCCATCTTCATCGGTTTCAACCTCACTTTCTTCCCGCAGTACCTGCTGGGCATGGAGGGCATGCCGCGCCGCTACTGGGAATACGACCCGCAGTTCCAGGTGCTGAACGTGCTGTCCTCAGCCGGCGCCGCCATCCTCGCGGGCGGCTACCTGCTGCCGGCGCTGTACCTGTCCTGGTCGCTGCGCTACGGGCCGCGCGCCGCCGCCAATCCGTGGCAGGCCACGGGCCTGGAGTGGCAGACACCCTCGCCGCCGCCGGAGGGCAATTTCCCCACCACTCCGCGCGTGGTGCGCGACCCCTACGACTACACGCCCGGCAATCGTGACGAGGCGGGCGCGGCGATGCACCCGCAGGCCGGGCCATGAGCGCGGCCAGCCAGGACGCCGCGCTGGAATCCGCCGCGGAGCGGCCCGTGGGCGAACTGGGCATGTGGGTGTTCCTGGCCACCGAAGTGCTGTTTTTCGGCGTGCTGTTCTGCGGCTACGTGGTGATGCGCTGGTACTACCCGCAGGGCTTCGCGGCGGCGAGCCGGCACACCGACGTGGTGATCGGCAGCGCCAACACCGCCGTGCTGCTCACCAGCAGCCTGACCATGGCGCTGGCCGTGCAGTCGCTGCAGCAGGGCGCGGCGCGGCGCACGGTCTGGCTGCTGGCCGCGACGCTGCTGCTTGGCGCGGCATTCCTCGGGCTGAAGCTGTACGAATACCGCGACGATTACCTCCGTCACCTGGTGCCGTGGCTGGACTTCGTCTTTCCCGGCCGGCACGCCGGCGGCGCGCGGCTGTTCTTCTACATGTATTTCGTGATGACCGGCGCGCATGCCCTGCACCTGACGGTGGGGCTGGGCGTGGTCACGGTGATGATCATCGGCGTGGCGCGCGGCGCCTTCTCCCGCGAGCGCGCGGCGCCCGTGGAGGTGGCCGCGCTGTACTGGCACCTGATCGACGTGGTGTGGATCTTCCTGTATCCCATCCTCTACCTGGTGGCGCGCACGTGAAGTCGGAGACACGCACGGGCCTGGTGGTGTGGCTCGCGCTGCTGGGGCTGCTCGGGCTGACGCTGGCGAGTTCCTATGTGCCCATGGATGGCTTCAATGCCCCGGTGAACATCGGCATCGCCGCGGCGAAGGCAGCGCTGGTGGGCGTGTTCTTCATGCGCCTGCGGTACTCCGGCGCGACGGTGCGCCTGGCGCTGCTCACGGCCGCACTGATGGTGGCGGTGATGATGGGCCTGAGCTTCGCCGACATCCTCACGCGGGGCAGGGCGGCCGCGCCACCGCGGCCGGATGCCTCCGCCGGCTATGGCAGCAGCCTGCTGCCCGGCGGGTGCGTCAGCTGCCGCTCCACGCGATGGTGCTGAGCAGGGCCAGCGCGCTCTGCCGCGAATCCAGCCGCGTGTGCTGCACGACCACGGGCACGTCGGATTCGAGCACGCTGGAATATTCCACTCCCGCCGGCACCGGCTCCGGGTTGCGCAGGTCGTTGATGCGCAGGTGGCGAGTGCGCCTGGCGGGTACTTCGAAACGATAGGGGCCGGACGGATTGCGGTCCGCATAGTAGATCGTCAGTCGCACCTGCGCCGCCTGCTCGCCCGTGTTGAGGATGCACAATGCCTCGTGGCTGGTGAATTCGCGCGAGGTGCCGGTGCTGCCGGGCGGGATATAACCTTCCGGCACCACCCAGCAGGTACGCCCCAGGGACTGGCTCATCGGCGTTGCTCCGTGTGACCACCATGCAGTGCGCGCTGCAGCACTTCGGCCAGGTGCAGCGCGCGGCGCGGCGTGCACTGGCGGATCTGTTCGCGGCAGCTGAAGCCGTCGCTGACGATGACGGTCTGCGCGCCGGCCGCGCGCACCGCCGGCAGCAACGCGCGCTCGCCGATGCGCAGCGACACCTCGTAGCGGTCGTCGCGTTCGAAGCCGAAGGAACCGGCCATGCCGCAGCAGCCGCTTTCCGGTATCGTCACCGCGACGCCCAGGCGTTCCAGCAGTTCGCGATCCGGGTCCAGGCTCATCAGGGCCTTCTGGTGGCAGTGTCCGTGCAGCAGCACCTGGCCGCCGAGCGGCGGCGGACTGAAATCGGGTGCCTGCTGCCGCAGGAATTCAGCCAGCAGGAAGGTCTGGCGAGCCAGCCGCGCGGCTGCGGGATCCTGCGGCAGCAGGTCCGGCAGCTCGTCGCGGAACACGGCGGCGCAGCTGGGCTCCAGCACCACGATCGGCGTGCCATCGGCGATCTGCGGCCGCAGGCGCTCGAGCACGCCGCGCAGCAGCGCCTTCGCCTGGTCCAGCATGCCGTAGTCGTACAGCGGGCGGCCGCAGCACAGCCTGCCGGCGGGTACCTGCACGTCGAAACCGGCCGCGCCGAGCACTTCGCGGGCGGCATCCGCCGTGTCCGGATGGAAGTAGTTGTTGAAGGTGTCCGGCCACAGCAGCACCTTGCGTGCGCCGCCGCGGCCGTGCAGGCCGCGCACGCGGCGCTGGAAGCTGCGCGTGGCATAGCGCGGGATCTGCCGCCGCGGTGCCATGCCGGCCACGGCCTTGGCCAGCTGCGCCAGCGGTGGCGTCTGCGTGAGGAAATTCACCGTGCGCGGCAGATGCGAGGCGAAGCGCGACCAGCGCCAGATGAGCCCGAAGGCCAGCGCCGAGCGCGGCCGTGGATTGTGCTCGTAGTAGTGCGACAGGAACTCGGCCTTGTAGGTGGCCATGTCCACGTTCACCGGGCAATCGCCCTTGCAGCCCTTGCAGGCCAGGCACAGGTGCAGCGCGTCGTGCACGGCCCGGCTGTTCCAGCCATCCTCGAGCGGATCCCCCTGCAGCATCTCGAACAGCAGGCGGGCCCGGCCGCGCGTGCTGTGGCGTTCCTCGCGCGTGGCCATGAAGCTCGGGCACATGGTGCCGCCTTCGAGCCGCCGGCACTTGCCCACGCCCACGCAGCGCAGCGCCGCATGCGTGAAGCCGCCGCCTGCGAAGTGGAAATGGGTGCGCACGCCCGCTGCCGCCGTGGCGGGGGGATAGCCGGGCCCCAGGCGCAGGTGGGCGTCGCGCGGGGCGGCATCGATCACCTTGCCGGGGTTCATGCGGCCGTGCGGATCCCAGATGGACTTGAATTCGCGGAACAGCTTCATCACCGGCTGCGGGTACATGACCTCGAGCAGGTCCGCGCGCGCCTGCCCGTCGCCGTGCTCGCCGGACAGCGAACCGCCGTAGCGATGCACCACCAGCTCGGCGGCTGCGCGCGTGAAGCCCCGGAAGCGCGCGATGCCGGCCTTGCTGCGCAGGTCGAAATCGATGCGCGTGTGGATGCAGCCCTGTCCCAGGTGGCCGTACAGCGCGCAGCCATAGCCGTACTGCTGCAGCAGCTTGCGCAGGTCGCGCAGGTAGTCGCCGACGCGCTCGGGCGGCACCGCCGAATCCTCCCATCCCGGCCAGGTGTCCTTCTGTCCCGGCACGAAGGCGGTGGCGCCGAGCCCGGATTCGCGCACCTCCCAGATCTTCTGCGCGCGCGCGGGATCCTTGTACAGCGTCATGGCGGGCGGGCGCGTCGCGCGCTTGAGCTGTTGCATCAGCCCGTCGGCACGACCGGCCGCCTCGTCCGTGCTGTCGCCGCCGAATTCCACCAGCAGCCAGCCCTTGCCCTCCGGCAACAGGCGCACGTCCTCCGGGTGCATGCCCTTCTTCTTCATGTAGTCGATCAGCAGCTCGTCGATGCCCTCGAGGCCCATCGGGCGGTGCGCGCGGATTTCCATGACGTGGTCGCCGGCTTCGTAGATGTCCGCATAGCCGAGCACCAGCAGTACGCGCGCCCGCGGCGCCGCGATCAGTTTCAGCGTGGCCTGCAGCGTCAGCGCGCAGGTCGACTCGGTGCCGACCAGCGCCTGCGCGAAGTTGCGGCCTTCGCCGGGCAGGAGCTTGGGCAGGTTGTAGCCGGACACGCGCCGCGGAATGTGCGGAAAGGATTTGCGGATCAGGTCGGCGTGGTCCGTGCCCAGCCGCGCGAGCCGGTGCAGCAGCGCGCCGCGCGCCACCGCGTCCCGGCCAGCCTGCGGGGAGGGCTGCGCGCCGGGCTCATCCGCTCCCAGCCGCAGGCGCATTCCCTCGCAGGTGAGCACCTCCAGCGCCTCGACATTGTCGGCGGTGCGCGGCCCGGGCCCGTAGAACTCCGCCTGCAGCGCGTGCACCCCGCAGGAGTTGTTGCCCACCATGCCGCCGATGGTGCAGTGGCTGTGCGTGGCCGGATCCGGCCCGAAGGTCAGGCCGTGTCGCGCCGCCGCGCGGCGCACGTCGTCGAGGATGGCGCCCGGCTCGACGTGGGCCAGCCGTCGTCCGGCATCGATCTGCAGCACCTTGTTCAGGTACTTGGAGGTATCGATCACCACGGCGGCGTTGCAGCACTGGCCCGCGAGGCTGGTGCCGCAGCCGCGGCCCAGCAGCGGCAGTTCGGCGGCGCGCGCGGCGGCCACGGTGGCCACGATGTCATCCACGGTGCGCGGGATCACCACGCCGAGCGGCACCTGCCGGTAGTTCGAGCCATCGGTGGCATACAGCGCGCGGCTGCCGTCGTCGAAGCGCACCTCGCCGCCGATCCGGCCCTGCAATGCGCGCGTGAACTCCTCCACGCGCCGCTGCAGGGTGCGGTTCGCGCGCCGGGCCGCGGGCTTGACCGTGTCCTTCATATGGCGAAGCGCCGCGCGTCCGCGTGCCGCAGCGACAGGCCCGTGCCGGGCCGGGTGCGATCCGGGCGCAGCTGGCCGGCCTCCGGACGCAGCGCGCCGTCGAACAGCAGCTGCTCGATGCGCGCGTGGTCGTGGAAATACTCGACGTGGCAGGCTGCGGCGCAGGCACAGGCCACGTGGGCATGCAGCGAAGGGGCGGTGTGAGCCGACAGGCCGAGGCAGCGCGCCGCGCACAGCGCATCCACCGCGAGAAAGCCCGTGAAGCCGGCGCAGCGCGTGGCGTCGGCCTGCAGCACGTCCACCGCGCCTGCCTCGAGCATGCGGCGGAAGTAGGGCAGGTCATAGCCATATTCGCCGGCCGCCACCTGCATGCCCGGTGGCACGCGGTCGCGCAGCAGCCTGAGGCCCGCCAGGTCGTCCGAGCTCACCGGTTCCTCGAACCAGCGCACGTCGCAGGCGGCGAAACACTCCGCTGCCTGCAGCGCCTGCTTGCGGGTGTAGGCGCCGTTGGCATCGACGAACAGCTCGCAGCCCTCGCCGGTGACCTCGCGCGCGGCGCGTACCCGCGCCGCATCCTCGCCGGGCACGCGACCCACCTTCATCTTCACGCGCGACAGGCCCTGGCTCGCCCAGCCGCCGAGCTGTTCCTGCAGTTGCCGCAGCGAGTACGAGGTGAAGCCGCCGCTGCCGTACGCGGGTACCGTCTCGCGGCAGGCGCCGAACAGATCCAGCAACGAGACGCCAAGGTGGCGCGCCTTCAGGTCCCACAGCGCGATGTCCACGGCGGCGATGGCCATGGAAGCAAGCCCCGGCCGGCCGAGATTGCGCACCGCGCGGATCATGCGCTGCTGGCAGCCGGCCACGTCCATGAGATTGCGCCCGGTCACGGCGGCGGCGAGCTTCTCCTGGATCAGCGTGCCCGCGGCACGGTCCGCGAAGGTGAAACCGAGCCCGGTGCTGTCGGCACCGCGCGCATGCACCACCACCATGGTGGTGGAATCCCATTCCAGCGTGCCGTCGGATTCGGGCGCCTCCGTGGGTACACGGAAGGCGGCCACCTCGAGTTTTTCGATCGTGGCCGCGGCGTCCGCGGACGCCGCGCTACCGGCCGCTGCCGGGGAAGGCTTCATCCCACCATTCGCGCGCCGAGGCCTTCACGACAGCGGCGCGATCCGGGTCCCCGCGCACCAGCGCGGAGAGGTAGCTGCGCACCTGCTTGCCGGTGAGGTGCGGCGGCATGGGCGGCACGTTCGGATCCACCATCATTTCCAGCAGCGTCGGCCGGTCGGCGGAGAGGGCATGATCCCAGGCCGGGCCCACGCCGCCCGGATCATCCACGCGGATGCCGCCGAGCCCGAGCAATTCCGCGTAGCGCGCGTACGGGAAATCCGGCACCATCTGCGAGGCCTCGAATTTCGGATCTCCCTCCATCACACGCTGCTCCCAGGTCACCTGGTTCAGGTCGTTGTTGTGCAACACCATGACCACCAGGCGCGGGTCGCGCCATTTCTTCCACGCGTCGGCGATGCCGATCAGGCTGTTGATGCCGTTCATCTGCATGGCTCCGTCACCGACCATGGCGATCACCGGGCGCTCGGGCCACGCATGCTTGGCAGCCAGCGCATAGGGCACGCCCGGTCCCATCGTGGCCAGCCCGCCCGACAGCGAGGCCATCATGCCGCGGCGCAGCTTCAGGTCGCGCGCGTACCAGTTGGCCGCCGAACCGGAATCGCAGGTGAGGATGCTGCGCTCCGGCAGCCGCGCCGACAGTTCCCAGAACACGCGCTGCGGGTTGATGGGCTGGGCGGCATTCATCGCCCGCTCCTCGAGCACCTTCCACCAGCGCGCCACGTTCTCCTCGATCTCCGCCCGCCAGCTCAGATCGCCCTTTGCCTTCAGCAGCGGCAGCAGCGCGCGCAGGGTGGCGCGGCTGTCGCCGACCAGGTTCACTTCCATGGGATAGCGCAGGCTCAGCATGCGGCCGTCGATGTCGATCTGCACGCCGCGCGCCTCGCCTTCCTCGGGCAGGAATTCGGAATAGGGGAAGGCCGAGCCCACCATCAGCAGCGTATCGCAGCCGGTCATCATCTCCCAGCTCGGACGCGTGCCGAGCAGGCCGATGCTGCCGGTCACGCAGGGCAGGTCATCGGGCACCGCCGCCTTGCCGAGCAGCGCTTTGGCGATGCCCGCGCCCAGCCGGTCGGCGGTCTCGATCAGCTCGTCGGTGGCGTGCAGCGCGCCGGCGCCGGCCAGGATGGCCACCTTCTTGCCGGCGTTGAGCACGCCGGCCGCGCGCTCCAGGGCTTCCGGTGGCGGCACCAGCGGATGATCCGCGCGGCCCACGCCCGTGGGCACCGAGCCGTGCAGGCGCGGCGGCTTTTCCACGGCGTCCAGCGTCTGCACGTCGTTGGGGAAGATCAGGCAGGTCACGCCGCGCCGCTCCAGCGCGATGCGCACGGCGCGATCCACCAGCGCGCGCACCTGCGCGGCGTCGGTGGCCATGTGCACGTAGTCTTCGGCCACGTCCTTGAACAGGGACACCAGGTCCACTTCCTGCTGGTAGTCGCCGCCCAGCGCCGAGCGCTTCTGCTGCCCGACGATGGCCAGCACCGGCTGGTGGTCCTTCTTCGCGTCGTAGAGCCCGTTGAGCAGGTGGATGGCGCCGGGCCCGGAAGTCGCAAGGCACACACCGAGTTCACCGGTGAACTTGGCATGCGCGCATGCCATGAAGGCCGCCAGTTCCTCGTGGCGCGTCTGGATGTAGTGTGGCGGCTTGTCCGCGCGCCGCCCCAGCGCACCCATGATGCCGTTGATGCCATCGCCGGGGTAACCGAATATCCGTGTCACCTGCCATTGGGCCAGGCGCTCCAGCAGGAAGTCGCTGACGTCGTGTTTCATGTGTGCCGCCCACGCCCTGCCTAGGGTGAAGCCAGTGCCTGGCGCAACGAGCCGGCCTTCTGCTCATTCACCTGCCCGCCGAGTATCTGCTTCGGGGTCAACTGCCGGCCGTAAAAGGCGGTGTTCTCGGCCTGGTCGCGCTTGATGTCGCTGACGCCGATGGAGGCACCGACGAATGCGCCCTTGGTGTCCGACCACAGCACCACGTCGCCCTTGCCGGCCGAGGCCTGCGCGTCACCGGAGTACTTGATAACGGTGAGGTCGGCGTTGGCGTTCAGCGAGAAATTGTTCGCCTGGTTCTCGAACATGTTGAGCGCCTTGTCGTTGGTCATGATCATCGCGATCGAGCCGCCGGCGCCGCCGACCTGGGCGCCGACACTGATGCCGCCCATGTTGAAGAAGGCGGGATCGCTCCACTTGCCGTCGCGATGCGCCAGCACTACGCCGGCGCCGCCCTGCGCACCGACCACCGCCGCGCCCCGGCCGTAACGCGGCACGATGAACACGCCGCTGGAGTTCTTCAGCAGCTGCGCCAGCTGCGGATCGCGCTGCATCTGGTTCACGATGTCGACGGATTGCCGCACCTGCCTGTTGGCGTCATTCAGGTTGTCCTGCCCGACGGCGGCGAGCGCGGCGGGCGTTGCCACGACAATGCAGGCGCACAGAGTGATGGGGGATGGTTTCATGGCGGTACCTCGCGCGGGAGAATTGGACCCGGCCATGATGGAAAAGCCGCCGGCGCGCCGCTGTAGGGCGCGCGATCGAACTTGGGAGGGAGGAATCCGACGGGCCGCCGGCACTTATGCGCGTCGCGGCGCGAAATGCGGTGTAGCATGCGCGCCATGACAAAGCGGCAGCAATGCAAGAAGTACCGTAATCCGCAGACGACCTCCAGCTGAAGCAGCCTTGCCGGCGGCGCTGTGCGCCGGGACGCTTGCCTGTTGCGCGCTGGTTTCCCCGGCGCGCGCCCATCATTCGGATACGGCCTTCGATACCGGCAAGTCCGTGGAGTGGCATGTGCAGGTGACGGAATTCAGGTTCGTCAATCCGCACGCCTACGTGTACTTCACCATGCCGGATGGCACCGGCAAGACCGTCAATGCACGCTGCGAACTGGCAGCCAGGACGATGCTGGCGCGCCTCGGCTGGACCGGCGACACCATCAAGCCGGGCGAATCCATCACCGTCAGGGGCGCGCCCGGCCGCAACGAGGCCAATGTCTGCCTGCTGAATTCATTCACGCGCGCGGATGGCACCGAAGTCAGCGCCCATGAGCGGCTGGGGCCTTAGCGTGGCCGCGGTGCGCCGGGCATCGTTCGCTGCCGGCGGCGCCGCGCTGGCGCTGGGCATGGCGCTCGCCGCAACGCCCGCCGCGCATCCGGACCTGCACGGCTACTGGGTCAGCCAGGGCGAGGGACCCGGCGGCGGCCCGGCCGGCCGTGGTCCGCCGCCAGGCGGTCCTGGCGGTGGTCCGCCGCGTGGCTTTTTCCCGGGCGGCGGCGGTCCGCCGCCGGGAGCACCGCCATTTCCGCCACGCGGCCCGGGCGGAGGCGCGCGTCCCCAGTCCTCCGCGGCGGGCATCGCGGCGGCCGGGGGGTACGAGCAGCAGTTCGACGATCCGGCCATCAAGTGCGACATCGCCAACATCATCTTCGGCTGGACGCACGACCAGAACGTCAACGAGATCATCCAGACGCCGCAGGCGATCACGCTGAAGTACGGCTACATGGATTTCGTGCGCACCATCCACATGGATACGGCAACGCATCCGGCCAACCTGCCGCTGACGCGGGGCGGTCACTCCATCGGCAGGTGGGACGGCGATACGCTGGTGGTGGATACCGTGGGCCTGCAGGCCGGCGTGCTGATTCCGATGGCGGGCGTGATGTACAGCGACCAGGCGCATATCACCGAGCGTTTCACGCTGGATTCCGCGGCCCACACACTGACGCGCAGCTACACCGTCGAGGATCCGCTGTACCTGCAGCAGCCATACACCGGCAGGGATGTGATGAGCGCCTCGAAGGAACCGTACACGCCTTACGACTGCGTCGAGCTCTCCGGCGACAACAACAAGCGTCCCGCGAAGTAAACGCTCGTTACCGTCCCGGCGTGGTACCGGCCAGCCCCTGATCAATGCGCTGATTCGTCACCTTGAGTTCTTGATTTCCGGGCGCGGCAAGAGCCACATGCGGTGGTTCCCGAGATCGAAAATGATTCTGTGCCTTGACAGGATCTTCATGCCCAACAAGGCGCTGCATGCATTTGGGCCAACGCCAAACCTGTCGTCCATCGACGCATCCTGTACATTCCGGTAGAGCTGATCGCCCACTCTCAATTCCTTCAGCGGCTCCAGTGCCGTTGCTTCCGATACCTTTCCCCCGACGCCGTAACTGGGTGCCTTGCTGCCAGGGATAATGGGTAGCGCGAGCTTATCCACCGTCTTCGGCGACAGTGCGACACTGCCGTAGAATCCCGTGTCGACGATGGCACAGACAGATTTGTCGTGGCCGTTCACCCTGATCTGGACAGTGGGCAAGTGGCCCGAAAACTGCACTGCGACGGGCTTGTCGGTGGGTGGCACGAAAGCACCAGGACGAATGAGCGTTACAAGATCCCTGTCGAAGTCCAGCTCGACAACAACCCGTGAGAAGAGCTCCTGGCCAGCGATAAATTCCTGATTCTCCGCAATGTCGGTGACGAAAATACCATCAAGCTCCTGAGACACCGGACCATACTCAACCGCCACTGCATCCCGGGCCATGCCCTGGTCGCTCACCGCCATGTCAATGCCTGCAGCAAGGAATGGGGAGAGGACGGGCACGGAACTCCCCGTGTCGAGAATCGCCACGACGTGCCTGCCCTTGATGTGCACAGGAACTGTAAGGCTGCCGTACGAATTGATTGTGAGCGGCAGCTCCACGCGATCCTGACCGTTCCAGCCGATGGGTGAGAGCGCATGAGTGGCCGCCACGGGCCTGGACACGCACCCACCCAGTGGCAGGGTAGCCGACAGGATCAGCACTACACAGGACAGTGGAAACTTCGGCACGGCGCCCTCACGACCCAATGATATATTCGAAGCATGCCACGCACATTCCTGGCCATCGCCGCCCTGCTCGTCCTCGCGCCAGCCCTCGCCGATGACACGCCCCGTGCCAGCATTCCCTACAGCAACCTCATGGACGCGCAGAAGCTGACGGACAAGCTGAAGGATCTGGACCAGCTCAATGTGAGCACGAGCATCGGTTCCGATGATCCGCAGGTGCAGCCTTCAGGCATCACGCTCGAGGCCACGCTCCGGTCCGGCCAGGTGGTGAGCATACCCATCGCCGCGGACGGCACCTTCACCGTGCCCTCGTCGCCCGAACTCGCGCAGGAAGACCCTCTGTTCGTGAGCAACTTGCCCAAGGGCACCATGAGTTTCCGCACCGGCTTCATCATGAAGCCACCCACGGTTACGGCCCAGCGTTATGCGGACCTCATGCGCAGAGGGGCCCAGTTTAACGTGGGGATGGTGCGCCTGGGTCTCACGGAGATGCCGAAAGCCCAGGGCCTGCTGTTCGCCTTCAACGAGGGCGGCCATACGCTGACGCTGCACACCAAAAAGAAGGACAAGATGCTCCGCAGTGAAACACGGGAGCAGGCACGCAAGTACCTGAAGGCCAATCATCTCCCCGACGACGGCACAAGCGCGTTCATCTACGTGGCGCCGGACGACAAACTCCTGAAAGAGAACCCTCAGACCGAATTCGACGTGCTGCCTGTGGAGGTGGTGCCTGCCATGTGAGCGTCTGGAAGGAACCGTACACACCCGACTGCGTCGAACTCTCCGGCGACAACAACAAGCGCATCGCGAAATGACGCATTACCGCCCCGGCGTGGTGGCAGCCAGCGCCTTGAAGCGGATCACGTGGAACGGCGGCTGTGCCGCGCCCATGAAGCGATGGCTGGCCCAGCTGCGATACAGGCCGTTCGGGGCGATGTACACGTAGCCGCCGGGGCCGACGGCGATGCCATCCGGCCAGTCGATCAGCTTGTCGTCCTGCACCAGCAGGCGATAGTGGCCGTCGGGTGAGGTCACGCCGATGCCGCGCGCGCCCACGTCGGTGATGTACACAAAGCCGGCGATGTCCACGGTGATGCCGGCGCAGGGCGGCTTCTCGCCGTAGCGCTGTACCTTCGCGGCCAGCTGCTCGCCGGAGAGCGTGGCATCGAGCAGGTCCGCCAGCCGCACGCGGTACAGCGTGCGGCTGGTCATCGCACCGTAGTACACCCACTGGTGCTGCGCGTCGATGGTGATGGGATTCACGCCGCTGCGCATCGGCACCAGCTTGCCGTCGGTGCCGCGCGCCTGCGCCAGCGGGATGCCGTCGATGGGCGCGTCGACGTCCTCCGCCACCACCGACTTGTCGCCCACCAGCACCTTGCGCA
>Ga0335083_10002054_pt1 | contig 27025 bp, 27 predicted proteins | sample Lox_Sample_42_FD_206716 | JGI IMG/M metagenome (GOLD analysis project Ga0335083, IMG submission 206716) | Soil microbial communities from Loxahatchee National Wildlife Refuge, Florida, United States - Lox_Sample_4.2 | ecosystem: Environmental > Terrestrial > Soil > Wetlands | place: USA...
CGTATAGGTCTGGCCGGGCCCGAACTGGCTCGCCTGGATGCGGATGGGTGCGCGGCCGTTGGCGGTGTCGACGCCGGCTTCGATGATCGACGTGCGCCGCGGCCCGTCCCAGATCATCTCGGATGTCGGGAACGTCGCGGTGCCGTGCACATATTTGAAGTGCGCCACGTCGACGCCGTTCTCCGCCATGTTCTGCAGGCTGCCGAACACGCGCCATTCATGAATCTCGTAGGGCGTCCAATCCGGATTTGAAGTCTCGGGAAAATGCTCGATCTCCCATTGCGGCGCGGCGCCGAGCGGGTGGTACCAGAACCAGATCATGCGATTGGCTTCGGCCGTCGGCCATTGCTGCGGGCAGGGCTTCCTCAACCGCTGTGGAATGGCCTTGGCATAGGGAATGTCATGCACGATACCCTGGCCGTCGTACTGCCAGGCGTGGAATGGACATTCGAGATTGTTGCCCGCGACGCGTCCGCCATGGCCCATATGTGCGCCCAGGTGCTTGCAATGCGCATCAAGCATGCGGACCTTGCCGTCCTCGCCGCGCCAGGCGACGAGATCGCGCCCGAAATAGCGAAGCGGCTTCACCTCGCCCGCTTTCAGTTCTTCCGAAAGCATCGCGGGAAACCAGCCATAGGGAAACGGGATGTCGAGATTGCGCTCTGTGACCGAAGGGCGCCCGGGAACGTCCTGCATGCGCCAGCGCACGCGCTCCTCGAGAGACATGTTCTCGAAGGCGGAGCGGATCGCGACGGAGACGGTGGCTCCGGTTGCGAAATGGGATTCCTGGGACATAAGGGGTTTCTCCGGCGGGCGAAGCGGCGCAGAGCATAGCGGGATTTGCGCGCCCTGGCACGCGCCGGCCGGGCAGCGATGCCCAAGCGGAAGCGCGCCAGTTTCGCTGCCGGCCGGTCTTCTTCTCGGTCAGAGCCGGATGCCGATGCCCGCACCGATGATCCAGGGATCGAGGTTCGCGCTCGCATGCACCAGGCCGCCCGCGGCCGTGACCGTCGTCGACAGGAACAGCTTCTTGACGTCGAAGTTCACGAAATACGGGCCGTCGCCGACAGGAAAGTCGGCACCGGCCTGGAATTCGTTTGCGTCAGCGCTTGCGCGCGAGGTGCAGGACCATCAGCTCGTGCTTGGTGATCCGCCTGCCGGGGCGCGCCGCGATCAGGCGGCGCATTTCCGAGAACAGGTACTCGCGCTTCGACTCCTCGAGCAGACGGTGATCGGAGGCTGTCGACATCAACGCGACATGGGAGTCCGCGTCGTATTCCGCGGTCCAGAGCGAGCGGATCGCCTGCACGTCTTCAAACAGGCCGCTCGCGGCGATCTCCGCACAGGAGTCCCGCATCTCCTCCGGCGGCGGAGGCGGCCAGGGCCCGGGCCAGGGCAATCCGATCTTCAGATAGGCGTCCTGGATCTGGAGGAAGAAAGGATCGACGTCCGGCGGAAAAGCGTGCGTGCCTTGCGCGAAAGCGAGCACGCCGCCGGGTCTCAATGCGCGGCCGGCAAGCGCGTAGCGGCGCTTCGGATCGATCCAGTGCCAGGCCGTGGCCGCAAAGACGATGTCGAAGAGACCGTCCGGCTCCCATGTCTCGAAATTCGCATTCACTATGCGCACGCGCTGGAAACGGGAAAGCTTGTCCCGCGCGATGCGGGCAAGGTTCGCGCCAAGCTCGATGCCGACGATCTCTGCGCCGCGCCGCGCGAGCGGCTCCGTTGCGCGACCGGGGCCAGGGCCGATCTCGAGTATGCGCGCGGCGCTCGGCGCGATGCCGGCGTAGTCGAACAGATCGTCGAACAACTCTTCGCGGTAATAGGGCCGCACGTGGTCATAGAGCTCGGCGATTTCGTCGAAGGTGCGGGCGCGCGCGAGCCGTCGATCGTCGTCCATATCCATCGCGCTGAAAATCTAGCCCAGTGCGCCCTGAATTCCCACCTTGCGGTCGAGCGGATCGATGAGAACGCCGGGATTGAGGATGCCAGCGCCGTCGAGCGATTTCTTGGCGTGGGCAAGCGCCGCGCGGAACAAAGGCGGAGACTGCATCTCGTAGCCGCTGCGATGATCTCGACCGACCGCGTGATGATGCGTGACGGTACCACCTTCGGAGACCGCGATCTCGTTCGTCGCATGCTTGATCTCGCGCCACTTCGCAAGCGAGTCCTTCAGGTTCCCGGTCCTCGTGCCGAGCGCCGACCACGAGAAATACGGTGCGGGCCCGTCGGGATAGATGTGCGTGAAGCGGCAGGAGACGGTCGCGTCATGACCGCAGATCTCTCGGATGGAACGCTCGGTCCGCGCGCGGACGTTCTCATAGAGCGTGTCGAAACGATCCCAGGTGATCGATGTCTCGAACGTGTCCGTGATGATGCCGAGCGCAACCATAAGGTCGCGGTAATAGGGCATGCGGATGAAGGCGTTGCGCCACTGGCCCGCGGCGCCCTGGCGATGCTCTGCGCCGCGGCCCTCCGGCGAGAGCGAGCGCGCCACCGCTTCCTTGTCGTAGACACCGCCATGATCGCGCACGAGTTCGAGCGCGCGGTTCATCCAGGCTGCCGGCGCGTGATCGGCGGATTCAAATCCCAGCACAAGGATCGCATTGTCGCCATTTCCGACACCGTTGTTCTTCGCTTCCGCCGGATCGAGCAACCGGCAATTGGTCGGGAAGAGCGCGGATTGCGAGAGCGCGCGCACGGCTGCGACCGCGTTTTTCATCGTCGCAAAGGCGATGCTGGCGGAGGCCTGGTGCACGGGGCGATCCTGCAGCCGCATCCATGCCTCGACGATGACGCCGAGGATGCCTTCCGAGCCGATGATGAGACGGTCGGGCGAGGGACCCGCGCCTGAGCCGGGCAGGCGCCGCGTCTCCAGGATTCCCGCGGGCGTGACGGTGCGCGTCGATTCCACGAAGTCGTCGATATGGGTGTAGAGCGAGGCATAGTGCCCGCCGCTGCGCGTCGCTATCCAGCCGCCGAGCGTCGAATGCTGCAGGCTCTGCGGAAAGTGGCGCATCGTGAGGCGGTGCGGCTTCAATTGCTCTTCGAGCTCGGGTCCGAGTGCGCCGGCCTGGATGCGCGCGGCTCTGCTGGTGCGATCGATCTCGAGCACCTTGTGCAGATATTGCAGGTCGAGCGATACGGTGCCCGAATAGGAGTCGCCGACGGCTGGCTCGACGCCGCCCGCGACGCTTGAACCACCGCCGAACGGAATCACCGCGACATTGGCGCGGGAGGCCCAGTCGAGGATCGCGGAGATTTCGGCCTCGTTCTTCGGAAACGCGACGAGATCGGGGGGATGACGGATATCGCGCAGGAACATGCGCGCGATGTCGGCGAAGGATTTGCCGAGGCTGTGCACGAGGCGATCATAGGGCGTCGCCGACATCAGCCCTTCGAGCGCGGCAGGCGGCTTGACGCGCGGCGCGGGCAGGGAGAAGTCGCCCTCACGCGGCTCCGGGATTGCCGCGGCCGAGACGCCGTAGGCGGCCGCGTTGGCGCGCACCCGCTTCTCTTCGTCCGGCGTGAGCGCGTCGTCGACATTGCCCCAGCCGAAAAAGCGCAGACGTTTCCGTCGCGACAGCGTGGCGAATTCGGTCATGACGGGGTCTCCGAGCGGACCGGGAGAGCATACCGAATTCCCGACCTTGCCGCGCTCGAGGCATTCGACGCGTGCGGGAAATCGGTATGCTGTCCCCACAATATTGGGGAGACGCACATGAAAGACCTGGCAGGCAAGACCGCGTTCGTGACGGGCGCGGCCTCGGGGATCGGGCTCGGCATCGCGACGGCGCTGTCGCAGGCGGGTGTCAAGGTCATGCTCTGCGACATCGAGGAGAAGGCGCTCAAGCCCGCGCTCGAGAACCTGCGACGCACCAACGCCGATGTGGACGGGGTGAAAGCGGACGTCTCCCTCAAATCCGAATTGCAGGCCGCGGCCGACGCGACGATCGCGCGGTACGGCAAGGTGCAAATACTCGTCAACAACGCCGGTGTCGGCGGCGGTGGACCTTACGGGATGTGGACGGATGCCGGGTGGAACTGGACGCTCGGTGTGAACCTGATGGCGGTGATCTGGGGCATCGAGATCTTCGGTCCGCTGATCGAGAAGCATGGCGAAGGCGGACAGATCGTCTCGACCGCATCGATGGCAGGACTCCTCTCGGGCAGCAGCGGCCCCTACAACGTCACAAAATATGGCGTTGTCGCGCTGTCGGAAGGATTGCGGGTGGAGCTCGCGCCGCGCGGCATCGGCGTTTCGGTCCTGTGCCCGGGCTTCATACGGACGAATATCGCGGATTCCGGGCGCAATCTGCCGCAGCGCTTCGGGGACGTGTTGCCGGCGAACAGGGCGGCAAGCCCACAAGCCACGCAGGCGATGCAGATGGTGCGGGACCGGCTCGCCGCGGGCATCGATCCCCTCTATGTCGGCGAACTCGTGCGGGAAGGCATCGAGAACGACTGGGCCTATATCTTCACCGACACCGAGTTCGAGCCCTTTGTCGAGGCGCGCTTCGCCAACATCAAACAGGGATTCGACCGGATCCGCTCTCGCACGCCCAGGCGATAGGAGAGGCTGCATGAAAGTCTTCCTTGCGCCCGCCTGCGCGGCTCTGGCGATCGCCGCCTGTGTCGCGAGTGCCGCGGCGCCCGCGTCGCACGCCAACTGCCGGGTCTGGAATGAGACCTTCGTGCTGAGCGACGCCGATTTCGACGCGATGAAGAAGGGCCCGAGCGAAGCGGGCGTCACGCGCAAGCAGTTCGCGGCGCTCGGGCCGCATTCCGACCAGCGCGACACCATTTGCCTGACACGCCTGCTGGTGCGCGAACTCGAGGCGGGCACGGTCAAGTGCGGCGACCTGACCGGACGGTTCGGCGAGTACGGCTCGGGCTACATGAACGATGCGGAGACCGACCGGCTCGCGGCGTTCCAGAAGACCTGTCGCTGAGGCGCCCGACGGAACGAGGGTGTTGGGCCGTTCCAGAAAAAGGAAAGGCCCCGCACCTGGGCAGGGACCCGTGCGAAGCCTTTCCCCCAGTGCGCACGAATGATGGCTTAGGTCCATTCGGCGCCCCACGCGCTATTTAAAGCGCGATTCTGCATCCGACAATTTGCGGTGTTGCGGTCTTCCGGTGGGGCGCCGGTTGTCCCCACAGGATTTTGGCAACCTGCTGTCGCGGAATCGGCTTTGTCCACCGGTTACGGCAACCGCAGATTGATCGCCCGGCCGGGCCCGGAGAGGATTAGAGTCGGCATCGTGTCGCAGGGGACTTGTCCGCATGGACACGATCGAAGCCATCCGCACGCGCCGGTCTATCCGCTCGTTCCGGTCCGATCCGGTCGAACGTGCAGTGATCGCCGAGATCATCGCAGATGCAGCACAGGCGCCGCCGCCCTTTGCCGGACAAGTCCCCTGGTCCTTCAGCGTGCTGGAAGGCGCCGACCGGATCGCCGCGCTCGGAGAACGGGCGCTCGCTTATGCGCGCGAAAATCGGCCCGATGGGCCGGGCTATGACTGGACAAGGCGGGATGGCTTCAAGGTCTTCTGGAACGCACCCGTGGTCGTCGTCATTTCGGGGCCGGCCGCGGATTGCTGCCGGGCGGGACAAAATCTGATGCTCTCCGCGCATGCGCGCGGCCTTGGCACGTGCTGGGTCGGAGCGCCGTCGTTGTGGCTCGGCACCAAGGAAGCAAAGACGGCGTTCGCAATTCCAACAGGGCTCGAAGCGGGCGCCGTGCTGTGCCTCGGCTATCCTGATGCCGCTCCGCCTGCGCCGGCGCCTGCCCAGCCAAAGATCATCTGGCTCAGCTGAGCTTATCTGGCGCGGGATTCCCGCAACAGCATGACAGCCAGGAGAAAAGAGATCGCCAGCGCGGGCCAGCTCACCCACATCGGGATCGTGTAGCCGAGCACGATCACCGTCACTGCGCCGGTAAGTGCACGCCACGCATGCACGATGCCAACAACAAGGAAGATGAGTGCGGCAAGAGCCGTGAACGGTTTCATGCTGATCCCCTCCGCCTGTTCCAGTGCGAGAAATAGCACGGAATGCCACGGGCGGCGCTTCGCGCAACGGGGACGAGTTGGGCTAAGCTCTCAACAGCGAGGGTCCATGATCGAACTTCATATCAACGGCAAGCCATGCGCCGTTAAAGCGCCTTCCTCGGCCAAGCTGCTGGACGTCCTGCGCAACGAGCTCGGCCTGATGGGCGCGCGCTTTGGCTGCGGTTCGGGAGAGTGCGGCGCCTGCGCTGTGGTTATCGACGGCGAAGACAAGCCTTCCTGCATGGCCGAGATTGGCCATCTCGCGGCCAAGCGGATTGTCACGCTCGAGGGCATCGGCACGCCGGATGCGCCGCATCCGCTGCAGACGGCGTTTCTCGAATTGCAGGCCGGCCAGTGCGGCTACTGCCTGTCGGGAATCATTGTCGGCGCCAAGGCGTTGCTCGACCGAAACGCAAACCCGACACGGAAAGAGATTGCCGAGGCGCTGTCCTGGCATCTCTGCCGCTGCGGCGTGCACAACCGCATTCTCGACGCGGTGCTGCTCGCGGCATCGCGCATGAGAGGAGCGCGCGCATGATCCCGACCTCGCTTGCGGGAAATCCCAGTCTCGATCGCTGGGTGCGTTTCGATGCGGACGGCAGGGTGCGCATCCAGTTCGGCAAGGTCGAGTACGGCCAGGGCAACATGACGGCGCTGGCGCAGATCGGTGCCGAGGAGCTGGACGTCGCCTGGGAGCGTGTCAGGCTCGACGAGCCGGCCACAGGCGATGCGCCGGATGAAGGTCTCACAGTCGGCTCCATGTCGATCGAGATGTCGGGCGCCTCGGTGCGCCAGGCCTGCGCCGAAGTGCGCGCGCTGTTCCTCGAGCATGCCGCCAAGCTGCTCGGCTGCACGCCGGAACTCCTTTCCGTCGAGGACGGCGCGATCATCCTGGACGGCAATTCAAGCGGGCTCTCCTACTGGTCGCTCGCGAAGGAGGTCGACCTCAAGCGCGCCGCCACGGGCGAGGCGGCGCCGAAGAAGCCCGATGCCTATCGCATCGTCGGCAAGAGCATCGCGCGAGCGGATCTTCCGCCCAAGGTTTTCGGCGCGGCATTCATCCACGATTTTCTTCCCGAAGGCGTCGTGCATGCGCGCGTGCTGCGCCAGCCCGCGAACCACGCGACGCTTGCCGGTCTCAATGAAGCGTCGATCCGCAAGGCGGCCGGAACGGAGATCGAGATTTTCCGCGAAGGCGAGTTCGTCGCGTTCCTTTCGGACACCGAAGCGGCGGTGATGGCGGCGCTGGATGCGGCGATCCTGAACGCCGAATGGGAGAATGTGCGCGAGACCACACCCGGGCTGGAGGAGGCCCGGGCGCTGAAGACGTTGCCCAGTGAAGCCTTCGATGCCGGTGCGCCGAAAGCGGAGCCGTCGAACCGGCGGCGCATCAGCGCGAGCTACTCGAAGCCCTACATCTCGCACGGCTCGATGGGCCCCTCCTGCGGCGTCGCGCAATTCAAGGAGGGGCGGCTCAAGGTGTGGACGCACGCGCAGGGCGTCTATCCTCTGCGCGGCACGATCGCGGCAGGCCTCGCGCTCGCGCCCGAGACGATCGACATCCAGCACCTGCAGGGGCCGGGCAATTACGGCCATAACGGCTCCGACGATGCGGCTTTCGACGCGGCGCTTCTCGCGTTGCGCCATCCCGGCAAGCCGATCCGCGTGCAGTGGCGGCGCGAGGACGAGTTCGCCTATGCGCCGGTAGGCACCGCAATGGTGATCGACCTTTCCGCCGAGCTCGACGCGTCCGGTCGCGTCGCGGATTACACGGCGGAGATCTGGAACGGACCGCACACCAATCGCGGCCGAGCCATCGGCGAGCGTGCGCTGCCAGGTGAGCGGCCGCCGCCTCCACCGGCCATGCCCGCACGCGCGCTGCCGGCGGGCTTCCGTTTTTCGGGCGGCATCCTCAACGCGACGCCGCCCTATGACATCGCCGCGATGCGCAACACCGAGCACGTTGTCTCCCGGCCGCCGGTGCGCACATCATCGCTGCGCGGCTTGGGCGGCCCTCCCAACGAATACGCGTCCGAATGTTTCATCGACGAGCTGGCGGAAGCCGCCGGCGCCGATCCGCTCGCCTATCGCCTCGCGATGCTCAAGCAGCCGCGCGGCGTTCATGTGCTCCAGCGCGTCGCGGAATTGTGCAATTGGGCATCGCGCGGGCCGGGCGGCAATGGAAGCGGCAAGGGCCTCGCCTTCTGCATCCATCGCAACCGCGGCGCGTTCGTGGCCTGCGCCGCCGCTGTCGAGACGGACACAGACGTGCGCGTCCGCAAGGTCTGGTGCGTCGCGGATGCGGGGCTCATCGTCAATCCCGACGGCGCGAAGAACCAGATCGAGGGCGGCATTGTCATGGCCGTGAGCTGGATGCTGAAGGAGCAGGTCAGGCTCGAGGGCGAGGGCATCGCAAGCCGCACCTGGGCCGATTATCCGATCCTGCGCTTCGGCGAAGTACCGGAGATCGAAATCGCGCTCGTCGATGCGCGAGAGCATCCGCCGTTCGGCATCGGCGAGATCTCGTCCGGTCCTGCGATGGCCGCCATCGGCAACGCCGTCGCGCATGCTCTCGGATTCCGCATCCGGGATCTTCCGTTCACACGCGAGCGCATCGCCGCTGCGATGCTCAAGGAGCGCTGAGGCAGCTCTCTTCACCACAGACACAAGGACACGAAGATGCGCGTCAGGTTGAGCCGAGTCCTTTGTGCTCTTTGTGTCCTTGCGCTGATTTCCTTTCCGGTTGCTGCGCAACGAGCAGCAGCGGTTCCCCTGTTCGACAAGACGGACCAGACGTCCCGGACGGTCTCAGGCCATGTCTCGGGCTACGACACGAGGGATTACGCGTTCGATGCCGCAGCGGGCGATCACGTGGCGCTCGCCCTCAGCTCGCCGAACCGTCATCTCTACTTCAACCTGATGCCGCCGGAAGGCGAGGCGATTTACGACGGCAGCATCGGCGGTGCGCGGCGTTTCGAAACGACGATCGTGGGTCCTGGCCGCTATGTCGCGAGCGTCTATTTCATGCGCAACGACGCGCGCCGCGGCGCCAGCGCATCATTCACGCTTCGTGTGACCCGCAGGCCGGGGAGTTGAGAAGGACGGGCCGGGGGCCCGCTAGGCCTTCGGCGGCGGCGCGTCGAGCACCGCGCGCACCTTGTTGGTGAAATCCCGCTTGTTGAACGGCTTCGGGATGAACGCGAGGCCGGCATTCAGATGCCGGTGGCGCACGATCAGGTCTTCCGCATAGCCGGACATCAAAAGAATGCGGACTCCCGCTCTCAGGTCGCGCGCTTCGCCCGCGAGCTGGCAGCCGTCCATTGCGTCTCCCAGATCCACGTCCGAGAGGAGGAGATCTATGGCCTGTCCCGCGCCCAGGATTTCGAGGGCTGCATGGCAGCACCCGGCGGTGATCACATTGTAGCCCAGCCGTTTCAGCATCGTCGCCGCGATCCAGCGCATGTCGTCATCGTCATCGACGACGAGAATCGTCTCCTTCGGGGGAGCGCATTGTGCCGGTTGCGCTGTGGACGGCAGCTCGTCGCGGTCCACCTTGCGGAGCGGGAACGTCACTGTCATTGGAGTGCAACTGCTTCTGGCGGGCTCGACGACGCGTAACGGCGCAGGCAAAAACTATCGTGCGTATTTCCGGTTCGCCAGTATTGGACTGCTCCGTCTGTATTTCTACTGAGGTCCGAGTAGCGTAGATCGCGACGGCATCTCCATTCGTCGCGCCGAAAAACCCGTTGCGCGATTCTGTGCCATAATCGGGCACATGGGACTGAACATCCTTCTCGTGACGCTCGACCAGTTTCGCGGCGATGCGCTGTCCTGCGCCGGACATCCCGTCGTGAAGACTCCCAATCTCGATCGCCTGGCAGAAGAGGGCGTGCGTTTCGCGCGGCACTACAGCCAGGCGGCGCCCTGCGGGCCCGGACGCGCCAGCCTCTACACCGGCCTCTATCAGATGAATCATCGCGTGGTGGCGAACGGCACGCCGCTCGACACCCGTTTCGACAATGTTGCGAAGGCCGCGCGGCGGGCGGGCTATGTGCCGACCCTGTTCGGCTACACCGATCAGGCCATGGATCCGCGCGAGGCGGAGGGGCCGCAGGATCCGCGACTGTCGAGCTACGAGGGTATCCTCCCGGGTTTCGAGGAAGGCCTGCACCTGCCCGAAGGCAATCCCGCGGCGTGGGTCGGGTGGCTGAAGGAGCGGGGCCACGCCTTGCCTGACGAGGCAAAGGCGGTGATCGCAGGCGAGCCGGAACGTCCGGCCGAGCACAGCATGGCCGCGTTCCTGACCGATCGCTTTCTCGGCTGGCTCGGGCGCCAGGAGAAACCGTGGTTCGCGCATGTGAGTCACTTGAGGCCGCATCCGCCCTATGCCGCGGCCGGGCGCTTCGCAAAGCTCTACGATCCCGATGCGATGCCGATGCCGATCGCGCCCGCGGATGCGCGCCACCGGCTGCATGACGGCCTGCTGCGCGAAAGGGCGTTTGCCGCGCCGAAGGACGAGGCCGCCATGCGCCGGCTGACGTCGCAATATTTCGGCATGGTGAGCGAAACCGATTTTCAGCTCGGCCGGATCTTCGAAGCGCTCGAGGCGCGCGATCAGTGGAACGACACGTTCATCGTGATCACCTCCGATCACGGCGAGCATCTGGGCGATCACGGCCTGCTGCAGAAGGGCGGCTTTTTCGAATCGAGCTACCACGTGCTCTGCGTCGTGCGCGATCCGCAGGGAAGGAAAGGTGCGGTGCTCGACGCATTCAGCGAAAACGTGGACGTGTTCCCGACGCTCTGCGATGCGATGGGCGTGCCCGTGCCGGCGCAATGCGACGGCCTTCCGTTGACGCCGTTCCTGAAGGGCGAGACGCCGCCTTTCTGGCGCGATGCGGCGCATTGGGAATATGACTGGCGCGCGGGCTTCATCGCGAAGAAACCGCATTCCTGGCCCTGGGACAGGCGGCTCGAACGGCAGAACCTGGCGGTGCGGCGCGACCGGGATTCCGCCTTCATCCATTTCGCCGACGGGACATCGCTGTGTTTCGATCTTGCCGCGGATTCCAGCTGGCGGACGGAAGCACGAGATCCCGCCTTCGTGCTCAAAAAAGCGCAGGCGATGCTTTCCTGGCGCGCGCAGCATACGGAGCGGACGCTCTCCGACATGCTCACGCAGGATGGCGGCATCGGCCGTTGGCCGGACATTCGCGGTTGACTCAGGTGCCTGGGCGTATGACGCTTTTTGCTCGTTTGTGAGCGAAGCGCGCCGCAACCGCGCCGCCAAAAAGGGAAGACGCACATGTTCGAGGTCGGAGGCACCGTCGAGCGCGGCTATGAGCCGGTGCGCGACGCCTTTGCGGAATTCCAGGCACAGGACCCGGGCGGCGCGCAGCTTTGCATCTATCGCCATGGCAAGCGCGTGGTCGACATCTGGGGTGGAAAGATCCCCGAGAAGAATGCGCCCTACGGTCCCGACACGATCGCGGTGCTGATGTCATGCACGAAGGGCGCGGTGGCCGTGTGCGCCAATCTTCTCTTGCAGCGCGGCGCGCTCGACATCGAGGCGCCGGTGACGCGCTACTGGCCGGAATTCGCGGGCGGCGGAAAAGACGAGGTCCGCGTGCGCCATCTGCTCACGCATTCCGTCGGCCTGATGGGATTCGATCCGGAAGCGGGCGTGCAGCCGGAGGATCTCTTCCATCGCGAGCGCGTCAATCCCGTGCTCGAGAAGATGGTGCCGCTCTGGCCGCCCGGGAGCGCGTACTTCTATCATTTCGTCACCTATGGCACGCTCGTGGGCGAGCTCGTGCGCCGCGTTTCGGGCAAGAGCGTCGGGCAGTTCTTCGCGGAGAATGTCGCGGCGCCGTTGAAGCTCGATCTCTGGATCGGCCTGCCGGAAGAGCAGGAGCATCGCCGTGCCGCGCATTTCCTCACGACGCCGCAGATTCCGATGGATCAGTGGCGCGTCATGTTTCAGGGCCTCGGTGTCGATCTCGACTCACGGCTGCTGCGCGCGCTGCTCGCGACATTCGAATCCACGAACGACGCCATCGACCTCATCAACGAGAAGCGCGAATTGCGCGCGAACGAATTGCCGGCCGGCAACGGCATCGGCAACGCGCGCTCGCTCGCGAAGATGTATGCGAGCCTGATCGGCGATGGCGTCGATGGCGTGAAGCTGTTCGAGACGAAGACGATGGAGCGGGCTCGTGCCGTCGCGACGGCCGGATTGAGCGCGCCGGAAGAGCTCAAGAAGACGCAGCGCGGCGATCCGATGCCGTTTGGATTGGGCTTCGAACTCCCGTCGATTCCAAAGCCGATGCTCGGCAAGGGTTCGTTCGGGCATTCAGGCGCGGGCGGACGGCTCGGCTTCGCGCACCCGGAAAGCGGCATCGCGCTCGGCTATGTGCGCAACACGATGTTCGAGATGCCGATGGCGTGTAACCCTGCGTGGGCGGAGTGGACGAAAGCACTCGCCAAGATCGCGGACGTGGATCTCGGACGCGTGGCGCCCACCTAGGCGCGGCGCCTCATTACGAACGGGCTGGTGTTCTACGAACCCAACGACATCGGCTCGATCAGCTGCCGCTAGCCGTTCCGCGAGCGCGCGATCTGATAGAGTGGGCCCATGGCCGCGACACGACGCAATGTCCTTCTTGGCGCCGGCGCCGCCGCGCTGAGCAGCGTGGCACCGCGCGCGCATGCGGCTGCGCCCACGGGATTGCTCACCGACGTCATGGCCAATGGCCGCTTCGTCACCTATCAGCCGACGGCGATCACGGCAGTTGACGGAAAACTGACGGCGGCTTCGGAAGAGAGCATTCGAGCCGATCTCGCGGTCCTCAAGCCCCATTTCGACGGCCTCATTACCTACAGCGCGATTTCGGGCGCGGAGCGCGTTCCAGACATTGCGCGCGAGATGGGTTTTCGCGCCGTTGTGGTCGGCGTCTGGAGCATCACCGACGAGACAGAGCGCGCCAACGCGATAGCCGCTGTCGAACGCAATCCCTCGATTATTGCCGGCCTCTCTCTCGGCAACGAGACGATTCTCGGACAGCGCGGCAATTGGGGTGACGTCGCCTATCAGATCGGGCGGATGCGCAAGCGGCTTCCCTCCGTGCCGCTGGCGACGACCGAGCCATTCGCGCAGTATCTGGACCAATCCGATGCGCGCTCCACGCTCGCCACGATGGACTTCCTGCTCGTCAATATTCACCCCATCTTCGAGACCTGGTTCCGTTCCGCCAAGGCGCCGAACTGGGCGGACTTCGTGGTGCGCGTCGCCCAGCGCCTGGCGCAGGTGTTTCCGGGTCCCGTGCTGGTCAAGGAGACGGGTGTTCCGAGCGGTCCGGAGAGCGCCAGGTTCGACGAAGCCATGCAGGACGATTTCTGGCGGGCGCTCGAAGCGCAGATGCCGCGTTCCTCCGCACGCGCCTTCTCCTACTTCTCCGCCTTCGACGCGCCCTGGCGCGCGAACGACGCGAGCCCAGAGCTCGGCATGCATCCCGAAGAAGCCTATTGGGGCTTATTCACCGAAGCGCGGGTGCCGAAGAAAGTGATGGCCGACATGCCGGCCTGACGTGTCCCGTCAGGTGGCGTGCGGAATCGTCTGCCAGCCCATGGCGCTTCCGTCCTGGCGCTTCAACCAGGTGAGCCGCGCATCGTGCCAGTCATGGATATTCGTATCCGGGGAATCGAGAACGAGGTCGCCCTTGTCGGTGAGGACGAGCAGCACCGCATGCAACTCGCCACGCGGATTCCTGGCGATTGCGATCCTCAGATCGTGGAGCGGAATTCCCGCGCTGTGCAGCTTGGCGCGCTTGGTGATCGCGATGTCCTCGCAATCGCCTCTTCCATTCCTGACGAAGCCAAAATGCTCCTGGCGCTCGTCCGTGAAGCTGTCCTCAACCCAGCGCGTGCTGCGGTTGACGTCGTGGTTGACCGCCGTGATCAGCGCACGCGTGGCGGGCGTCAAAGGCAGCGCAGTCCCACTGTCGTCGCTGCACTGTGCCGGCTCACGCATGCAGAAGGACAGAAAGCCGGGCGGCGGCTTGGTGGCGGCACCGGACGGCATGGGAGCCGCCGCAAGCGCGGCCGACGTGCACGCCACCGCGAACGCGATCGTGGAAAGAGAGGGGGAAAAGAACTTCGCCATGCGGATGCAACTCCAGGACGCCCGTCCTCAAACAACCGGCGGGCGCAGGAAGTTCCTTGCGATTTGTCCGTGTACGGAATTCGGACGGTCCTGGGTTACCGCCCGTAAGGGAAGCAGTGTTCGCGATCGAGCGAGAGCGCGAAATGCTTGCCAAGCGCGGCAATGGCGTCGCCCTGCGACGGATAGGGATCGCTGTTCGACGGGCCGACGATGATGACGCGGAAGCTCTGATCCTCTCGCCCGCCGGGCGGCAACATGGCCGTGGCGAGCGGGTTTCCTTCGCGGTCGCGCAGCGTGAGGAAAAGCGGCGTGGCACGATCGAGATGCGCCTTCAATCCGATGTCGCGTTCGATGAAGGCGCTGGAGGTGGGCTTGTAGCACGCCAGCGCCTTGTCCTTTTCGCGGCGAAAGAACTTCTCGACGGCGTGTTTCATCGCTTCGGATTCGGTCACGGCCTCTGCGTCGGTTTCGATCCGAAACCAGGTCTTGCCGTCGGGCACGTCGCAAACGTACTGCATGGCGGTTCGCCTCTTTCGAGCGAAGTCTAAGTCCGGCAGAACGGCGCTGTCATGCCCGCACAGCAAATTTTCCTCAGGATTTCGCGATGCGCGAACATCATTGGTAGCTCCAGGAAAAGCGCGCGCTGCGACGGAACTGGTCGTAAACCAGAACGAACCCGTCCGCGTTGTAGCCGCTCAGGAAGAAAAGGAATTCTTCCTTTCCAGTGCCTTTGAAATCGCCCGCGTCGAGGAGCGCATGCGTCGTCTCGTTTTCCGAAAGGGCGGGAATAGCGGCGAGGTGCGCATGGCCGTCATCATGCGCCCAGATATCGGCGAGGAGATCGGCGGTGTAGTCGCTGAAGGCTCGCCGAGAGCAGGCGCTCGCCGCTTTGGCTCTGCCAGACTTCACCGACACGGATGTCGTCGGCGGTGAGCGCGCGTCCCTTGCCCTTGGCCGGCTCGCCGCTCGAGCAATCGGGAACGAGCGGACGTACCCGCGCCAGGAGCGGCAGCATCAGCCTTGCGTCCGCCGCGTTCGCGCGTGCCCGCGTCCAGTTCGGCATGGCCGAAGGCAGCGGGTCCGACAGCGCGACCAGAGGGCGATGCACGGGCTTGTCGAGCCAGCCCGCGAAGACATGGCTGCGCGGGCCCTGGAAGAGAGGCGCCAGCGTCGTCACGCGCAGGAGCCCGTTGGCCGCGACCAGCGAAGGATCAAGCCAGCCCTGGGTCGTGATCTTGCCGATCTCCTTGCCGTTCGCGCGCACCTGCCACTGGCTCACAGCCGGCGCCTGAAACAGGCAGACATTCGAATCGCTCTTGCAGACGGGCACCCAATCATCGCCTTTCGCGATGAAGCCGAGCCGCAAGCCGGTGCGGTTGGCCCCGCCGTCGTCGCGCGCCACATCCTGAAGCACCGCAATCATCGGCGCGGAGGAAGCGCTCGAGAGCACCGGCGCGACCGCCAGAAAAAGCCCGGAAATCAGGGCTTTTGGGGCATTCCTCACAACCTTTCGCACTGCAACATCCCTGTTCGAGTCTCGATTTGCGCCGGCCCCGGGGCGCCGACAATTTCCGATTTTCCATCTGCGGCACGTTGAATGCCCAACGGACGAGGCGCAGACTCGAATCATCTGTCTTTCACGGAGGCTTGACCATGGGAGACGTCGGTAAAGGAGTCGAAGCGGGTTTTGTTGCGACAGTTGTCGTTTCTGTCCTGTTACTCGTGCAACAGGCCGCTGGGCTTTCTCCTCAGTTCAATCTCATTTCGCTTTTGATGACTGCGGCCGGCACGCCGCAATACCCGACGCTGGGCTGGATACTGCATTTCGTGATCGGAGCGGGGTTCTGGGGCGCGGGTTTCGCCGCGTTCAGTCCTCATCTTCCCGGACCGCATTGGCTGCGCGGATTGATGTTCGGCGCACTGATCTGGCTCGTGATGATGGTGGCGTTCCTGCCGGCTGCGGGGCTGCCGATGTTCGCAGTCGGCATGGGTACGGCGATTCCGATCGTCTCGCTCGCGCTGCATGCGGTATTCGGACTCGTGCTGGGCGAGACCTATCACCTGCTCCTGCACTATCTGCCGAGCGAAGTGGACGAAGAGCTGGGCTGATACCGGTTCGCAAGTGGCGTGGCGCATTCGCGAGGGGCGAACTGCGGATAGGGGTGTTTCCCTGTTCGTTGCTCGCCATTCGCGAACTGGCTTTGAATGTTGCGCGGACTTAACGTCTAAGGCCTTCATCGGTTTGTCATTCCTGTTGCAGCCGCTCCGGCCCCTCACGATAATGTGAGCGACTCCTAGTCCGGAGTTTGGGGGCATGAATACCGGGTCTGACCCGCGCATCATGGAGCTGGTGCGCGCGGCAGAGCAGTCGGCACAATCCGGCCGCGCAGACGATGCGTGGCGTCACTGGGAGAGCGTTCTCACGCTCGATCCCGATCATCCGCGCGCGCTTTTCCGGATGAGCGAGCGCGCGTTGCGCTCAGGCGATCTCGAATCTGCGCGGGCGATGTTGAGGCGTGCGACGGCTTCTGCTCCGAACGAGCCCGGCATCCTTCTCAACCTGGCGCTCGTCGAACGCGCACGCGGCGACGCCAATGCCGAGCTCGCGGCCATCGACCGCGCCATCGTCGTCGATGACTCGCTGCTGACGGCCCATCTGATGAAAGGTGCGCTGCTCGAGCGTGCGGGCAAGCTTCGCCAGGCGGCGAGGTCCTACAAGACCGCGCTGGCGCTCGCGCCCGAGCAGGGACTTCCCAACGACGTCGCGCAGGCCCTCGTGCATGCGCGCGAGATCGTGCAGTCGCAATCCGATGCGCTCGAACGTTTCCTGACCGACAGGCTCGCGCCACTGCGCGTACGCCATTCCTGGCTGCCGCTCGAGCGCTTCGACGAGGCGCTCGGCATCGCGGTCGGCAAGCGCAAGGTCTTCGTGCATCGCCCGGCGCATTTTCTCTTCCCGCAACTGCCCGCGATCGGCTTCTACGACGAGGGACAATTCCCCTGGCTCAAGGATCTCGAAGCGGCGGCGCCTCGTATCCGCGATGAACTTGTAGGTCTCATCGAAGAGGAGGCGCACGAATTCGCGCCCTATGTCATCAAACCCGAGAACGTGCCGGTGCAGCAATGGGGCGAGCTCAACCGCTCGACCAAATGGAGCGCGTATTTCCTCTGGAAGGACGGCACGCGCCAGGACGATCACTGCCAACGCTGCCCGGTCACGACGCGCGTGATCGAGTCCATGCCGATGGCGGACATGGAAGGCTATGCGCCGACCGCCTTCTTTTCGTCGCTCGAGCCGGGAACGCGAATCCCGCCGCATACGGGCTCGACCAATGTGCGCCTCATCGTGCACCTGCCGCTGATCGTGCCCGGCAATTGCCGCTTCCGGGTGGCGAATGAGTGGCGCGAGTGGCAATTCGGCAAGGCCTGGGTGTTCGACGATTCGATCGAGCACGAAGCGATCAACGGCAGCGATCAGCAGCGCGTGGTGCTGATCTTCGATGTCTGGAATCCGCATCTGACGGAGGTCGAGCGCGAACTGATCGTGGCGATGCAGCACGGCATGAGCGAATACTACGCGGCCGAGTGATCCTTCTGCGAGCGATGCCGCAACGACCCGTTGGTCTTTTCCGAGAGGTTCGTGCAGACTTTCGGTCGAGGAGAACGCCCATGGCCGTCGACCAGCTCGAGCATTTCACCATTCGCTGCAAGAACCTCGAGACAACGCGCGACTTCTATCGCGAGTACATCGGTCTAGAGGTCGGGCCGAGGCCGAACTTCAATTTCAAGGGCTACTGGCTCTATCTGGGCGGCGTGCCCGTCGTGCACTTGGTGGAGGAAACCGGGCGGGACGCAGCCCGCGGGGAGGACCATTCGACAGGCGGCCTCGACCACATCGCCTTCCGTGGCAAGGAACTGGAAGCAACGGTCGCGAAACTCAAGCGGGGCGATATTAAATTTCGCGAAGCCTCGGTGCCCGACTTCCGCTTACATCAAATATTCCTGCACGACCCGGACGGCATCCTCATCGAGCTCAACTTCCGAGACCGGCCGGCCACGTCTTCTTGATTGCGCGGACGCCCCGACCCGCTGCTAGTCTGCCGAAAATCCGTTTCGACCTCCAAGGGGATCTCATGCGTTCGATCGCGTTTGGCCTGGCTGCGGCTGCACTGGGCGTTACTTTTGCTCTCGCGGCGCAGACGAGCGATCCGCTGGCGCCCATCGGCGCCGCGCAGAAACCGCCGGCCGCGCCGGTCAAGCCCGTGACCGAGACGATCTGGGGCCAGAAGGTCACCGACAATTACCGCTACATGGAGGCGATGGGGCCGGACACGGTCCAGTGGATGAAGGCGCAGGGCGCGTATACGCGCGCGCTCCTCGATGCCATCGCGCCGCGCGCCGCGCTCGAGAAACGCGTGGCCGATTTCACCGCGAGCTTCGGTTTCGTGCAGGGCTACACCTCGTATGGCGGACGCGCCTTCTATGAATACCGCGCTCCCGGCTCCGACAATTTCGACCTCATGGTCAAGGACGACAAGGGCACGCGCAAGATCGTCGACGTGGCGGCGCTGCGTGCCAAGAACGGCGGCAAACCCTATGCAATCAATTTCTTCCTCCCGGCGCCGGATGGCAGCAAGGTGGGCGTGGGCATTTCCGAAGGTGGCTCGGAGGACGCGTCGCTCTATGTTTATGACGCTGCGAGCGGCAACCAGATCGCCGGCCCGATCGATCGCGCGCAATTCGGCGCCACGACCTGGAGCACGGATGCGAAATATCTCTACTTCGTGCGGCTGAAGAAGCTCGGGCCCAAGGATCCCCAGACAGAGAAATATCGCGATGCGGCGCTCGACTCCTGGGACCTGAAAAACGAGCCGACTCCTATCCTGGGCTCGACCGTCGGACACGGGCCGCATTTCGGTCCGGATGAGACGCCGGATCTGATGATGCAGCCCGGCGCACCGCTCGCGATGGCGGTCAACGTCAACGGCGTGCAGAACGAAATCGCGTTCGACGTCGCGCCGGTGGGGCAGGTCAACGATCCGAAGGTCGTTTGGAAGCCGGTCGTCAGCCGCGACGACGACGTCAACAGCTTCGACATGCGGGGCGACGAGATCTATCTGCTCTCGCACAAGGACGCGCCGACCTTCAAGGTGATCGGCCTGACGGCGGCCGATCCGCTCTCGAAGGCGCGGGTGATCGTGCCTGCCGATCCACAGCGCGTGATCGATTCCGTGCATGCCGCGGCGGACGCGCTCTATGTGCTGGCGCGCAGAGGCGCCTATTCGGAGCTGCTGCGCGTCCCGGCGGCGGCGAACGACAAGACAGATCCCAGGATCGAGAGCGTGACGCTCCCCTTCAAGGGACATATCTCGGAGGCGTTCACCGATCCGCGCGTCCCCGGTATCGTCATCTCGCTCGAAAGCTTCGTCGTGCCGCCGACCGAACTCTCCTACGATCCGGCGACGGGCAAGTTCACGGATCTGAAGCTCGGCGTCACGCCCAATTTCGATCCCTCGCGCTACGTCGTCACCGATCTCGAGGCGAAGGCGAAGGACGGAGTCATGGTCCCGGACTCCCTTGTGCAGCCCAAAGGCGCCAAGGGTCCGCAGATCACGCTGATCCAGGCCTACGGCTCGTACGGCATATCGCAGCTTGCGGATTTCTCGCCGCGCGCGGTGAGCTTCCTCGAGGAGGGCGGCACCTACGCATCGTGCCATGTGCGTGGCGGCGGCGAGCTCGGCGATGCCTGGCGGCTCGCCGGAAAGGACGCGAACAAGCCCAACACGTGGCGCGATCTCATCGCCTGTGCCGAGGACCTCATCCGTCGCGGCGTCACGACGAGAGACAAGCTCTTCATCTTCGGAGGCTCTGCCGGCGGCATCACGATGGGGCGCGCGATGACCGAGCGTCCCGATCTCTTCGCCGGCGTGATCGATTCCGTTCCGGCTGCCAACACGATCCGTTCGGAATTCTCGCCCAACGGGCCGCCGAACATTCCCGAGTTCGGCACGATCAAGACGGAGCAGGGCTTCAAGAATCTCTACGCGATGGATTCCATTCATCACGTCGTGCCGGGCACGCACTATCCGGCGGTCATGATCACGACGGGGCTCAACGATCCGCGGGTCTCGCCCTGGGAGCCGGGCAAGCTCACGGCGACGCTCGATGCGTCGGGAACGGTCAATCCGGTGCTGCTGCGCATCGACGAGCAGGCGGGACACGGCATCGGCTCGACCAAGTCGCAGAACGACAAGCTCTATGCCGACATGTATGCGTTCGTGTTCTGGCGCGCCGGCAGGCCCGGCTGGCGGCCCGACCTGACGCACAAATAAAGCCGGACGACACGTACGAAGAGGCGGCGCGCGTGACGCGGCCGCCTCTTTCTCAGCCCGTCGGCCGAGTCAGTCGTGCGGCTTCGGCTGACTTGTCTGCGGCGTCGATGGCGTCGCGGTCGGATAAGTCTGGTTCGGATTGGTCCCGTTCGGCACGGCCATGTCGCCATTCGCGTCCCTGGGCGGATTCGACGGACTGGTCGCCGGCGTCGACATCGTCGATGAAGATCCCATGCCGCCCACGGTGCTGCCCGTGCTGCCCGACGTGTTCATCGCGGTGTGGGTGTGGTGCCTGCGATGATGGCGATGATGCTTCTTGTGATGCGTCGTCGTTGTGCCGCTCGTCGTGCCTTCCGACGTGGTCGCGTTTTCCGTGCCGGCCGCCGGGCCGGGTGTTGTTGCCGCGTTGTCACCACCCATGCTGGAACCCATCGTCGTGGCGGCGTTGCCCGTCGGCATGGGCGTGGTGTTCGTGGTCGCCGGTGCGCCGGTGGTACCGGTTGCGGGCGCATTGCCCGGAGCAGGTCCTGCGGGCTGGCCCATCGTGGCGCCCTGGCCCGTCGCGGGCATCTGGTTCTGCGTTTGCGAGGGCGCGGAACTCGTCTGCGCACAAACAAAGGACGTGCTCACCAACAACAGCGCTACGCTTGCGCCGGCTAAACCGATCGCTCTCATGAAAGACTCCTCCCTTATGCACGTGCTTAACGCGAGCACCTCATGAACGTTGCGCGGAATCGGAAGACCGTTTCGGTTGCGCGAATTTGTTCCCCGCGATGCACGCAATGATCGCCTTCGTCGCGGCGGAGAAGAAATCGGCTCCCGGTCTTCGCGCGTTGTTTTGCGAAGCGCGCAGATAGGAGACACCGGAGAAACAGGAAGCACGGAAGACCGCAGAACGAGGCACCCGCGCGCTGCGCTTTTGGCCTGCCGTGGGGGAAGCCGAGGGCAAAAGCACACCGTCATTGTGGGCTTTGAGCCTCTCTTTGCCGGTGTCGCGGGGATGTGATTTTATGGCGGCAGCAGCGGCTTCCCGCGCGAGGGAGCGCTTGAACCATGGGAGAAGGTGGCATGCTGGAACGCCTGAAATTCTATATCGACGGCAAGTGGGTCGATCCCGTCACGCCGAAGACGCTCGAGGTCATCAACCCGGCGAACGAAGAGCCTTTCGCCAAGATCAGCCTCGGTTCCAAGGCCGACGTCGACAAGGCCGTCGCGGCTGCGCGCCGGGCGTTCGAGACCTTCTCGCGCACCACGAGAGAAGAGCGCGCCGCGCTGCTCGAGCGGATCATCGCCGCCTACCAGAAGCGGTACGCCGAGATTGCGTCCACCATCACGATGGAAATGGGCGCGCCTTCCCGGCTGTCGACGGCGGCGCAGGCCGCGACGGGCCTGGGCCATCTCACCGAGAACCTGAAGATCCTCAAGGGCTACCAGTTCGAGGAAGTGAAGGGCTCGACCGCGATCGTGAAGGAACCGGTCGGCGTCTGCGGTTTCATCACGCCGTGGAACTGGCCGATCAACCAGATCGCCTGCAAGGTCGCGCCAGCGCTCGCGGCCGGCTGCACCATGGTGCTCAAGCCCTCCGAGATCGCGCCGATGAACGCGATTCTCTGGGCCGAAGTCATGGACGAGGCCGGCGTGCCGCCGGGCGTATTCAATCTCGTCAATGGCGACGGGCCGACGGTCGGCGAAGCGCTCTCCGCGCATCCGGGCATCGACATGATGTCGTTCACCGGCTCGACGCGCGCCGGCATCGCGGTGGCAAAGGCCGCCGCCGAGACGGTGAAGCGCGTGGCGCAGGAACTGGGCGGCAAGTCGGCCAATATCGTGCTCGACGATGCCGACCTGTCGAAGGCGGTTGCCGGCGGCGTCATGCAGATGATGACCAACTCGGGCCAATCCTGTAATGCGCCCTCGCGCATGTTCGTGCCGCGCGCCAAGCAGGACCAGGCGATCGCCATCGCGAAAGCGACGGCGGAGAAGGTGAAGGTCGGCGATCCGACGGCTGAAGGCACGACGATCGGACCGGTCGTCAGCCAGCAGCAGTTCGACAAGATCCAGGGTCTCATCAAGAAGGGTATCGACGAAGGCGCCACGCTCGTGACGGGCGGCCTCGGACGGCCGGAAGGTCTGAACCGCGGCTACTATGTGCGGCCGACCGTGTTCGCGAACGTCAAGAACGACATGACGATCGCGCGCGAGGAGATCTTCGGGCCGGTGCTTTCGATCCTGCCCTACGACTCCGAAGCCGAAGCCATCAAGATGGCGAACGACACGGTGTACGGGCTCTCGGGCTATGTGCAGTCGGGCAGCCTCGAGCATGCGCGCAAGGTCGCGTCGCAGCTTCGCACCGGCAACGTGCATCTGAACGGCGCGGGCGCGGATTTCTCCTCGCCCTTCGGCGGCTACAAACAGTCCGGCAACGGACGCGAGTGGGGCGAATTCGGCTTCGAGGAATTCCTCGAGACCAAGGCCGTGCTCGGCTATGCGGAGAAGGCGGCGTAACGCGCACGCATTCTTCCTGAAATGAGCGGAGGCCGCGGATGAGAAGTCCGCGGCCTCTTGTTTTACGAAGCGGCGCGGCTCGCCGGGGGCGTGGCCTGATCGGTCACGATCGCGATGCTCGTGTCGCTCAGCGTCTCTGAATGAGGCATCTCGCCTGCGTTGAGCGGCGTGATGTGGGAAAAAACCGCGAAGGTCGTACGGATCGCGAGCGCCGGGAGAATCCGGCGCAGTTTCTGAAGGTTATTGGCCATCCGGCTCTCCCTTGTTGGCGGCGCGTGCTGGTCACGCCTTAAAGACGCGCGCCGAACAATCAATTCGACAGGGCGGCTGAATATTTTTGCCCCGGGTTCCCGTCCCGATCGGGACGGCGCTAGGCTTCGTATGAGTCGATGGACGTAAGGCCCTCTCCGGCCTGCGAAGGGGCGATGCCATGACACAGGAATCCGAAGCCGAACGGCCGGAGCGCCGCCATCGCTACAATTCGCCGGCCGCGGACAGCGAGCGCTGGGATCTTTATCGCCCGCGCAAGGGCGACATCATTGTCTGCACGCCACCCAAATGTGGCACCACCTGGACGCAGATGATCTGCGCCTTGCTGGTTCACCAGTCGCCGGCTCTGCCCCAGCCGCTCACAAAGCTGTCGCGCTGGCTCGACCGCCATACCGAACCGATCGAGACGGTGATCGCAGAGCTCAACGCGCAGCCCTGGCGGCGCATCATCAAGACGCATACGCCACTCGACGGAATTCCCTATTTCGACGAGGTCTCCTATGTCGTCTGCGCGCGCGATCCGCGCGATGCGTCGCTTTCCATGGTCGACCATCTCGCCAACATTTCGGAAGCCTCGATGAAGGAGGCGCGCGAGCGCGCCGGTCTGCCGGCTGATTTCAAGCTGCCGGACAATCCCAACGAATTCTTCCGGATGACGCTCTCGGTCGGCGACCAGCCCTGGACCTGGGACGGATTTCCGGTCGGCACCGTGCTCTATTTTCTCGACTCCTATCTGCAATTCCGCACGCTGCCGAACATCGCCTTCCTGCACTATGCGGATCTGCGCACCGATCTCGAAGGGGAGATGCGCCGGCTGTCGGCGTTCCTGAACATCCGCGTGGACGAGGCTGCGTTGCCAAGGCTCGTCGAAGCGGCATCGTTCGAAGCGATGAAATCGCATGCGAGCGAAACGGCGCCGGGCGCGCATGTGGGCGAGTGGGCGAAAGACAGCGACTTCTTCCGCAAGGCGCGCATGGGCGAATGGCGCGATGTGCTGTCGGAGGAGAATCGCGCTCTGTACGACCAGGTCATGAAGGCGCGCTTCTCGCCCGAAGCGCGCGCCTGGATCGAGCGCGGGCGTCGCATCGCGGGCGATCCGAAGGATTTCTGAACGGGCTACGGGAGCCTGGCGAGACGCTCGAATGCGGTCGGCCGTTTTGGACCGGACGAAAGCATGCGCTGGATCTCCTGCGCGCAGGCTTCCGGCACCAGGCGCGACGTGTCGACCTCGAGGTCATAAATTCCCGGATTGTGTACGGCGTCCTGCCAGCGGCGCACCGGCTCCGGCACGGGATCGTCGGGCGAACCTTTCAGGTAGCTTCCGGTGCCGGCATTGCGCCGTTGCATGATCGTCTCGATGGGACAGCGAACGCCGACAAACAAGACCGCAAGTCCCGCGAGCCGGCGGGCACAGTCGGGAAGGATGCCGAGCGGACGCGAATAAGAATCGTGATGACCAACATCGACGACGACATTGAGCCCGGCTCCGGCATGTGCGGCAATGGACTCGTACAGCGCCGCATAAAGCTGAACGATGATGGGCTCGAGATCCGGCCCCTCGCCGCCGGGACGCAGGCCGATGCCGGGCCGGTAGCGCTCCGGCGTCATGGCTCCCGATGCATCGACACCGAGATTGATCCAGACGCCGTCGAAATCCTGGATCGCGCGCGCGATCGAAGTCTTTCCGGAGCGCGGCGCGCCGTTGAGGATGACGATGTGACCTGACATGGGTGCCTATTGTCGCGCCAATTCGGCCGCCCGTGCAAACAGGCGCGGCACGTCCTCGCGGCGCACATAGCGCAGGTGATATTCGCCGAGTGCGCCCGCGCCGTCGAGCGATTCCACCCATCGCGTTTCGGCCACCGGTACGTATTTGTCGAGCATGCGGTTCACGCCCGCATTCCGTACGCTCGTCTGATGGATCAGTCTCTCGATGGCGCTGGTCTCGAAATAGGCCTTGATGCGATGGGGGTAGAGCGCCGTCGAGAGTCCGCCGATGCGACGGGTGATGTCGATGATGTGCCAGTGAGAATAGTTGATGTCGGTCGTGTTCTGGCTCAGCACGGTATAACCAACCATCTCTCCCTCCAGATCGATGGCGAAGCCGATCCGCTGCTGGGCCGGGTCGCCATTTCTGAGCGAAGCCTCGAAGCGTTTGCGCGTGTCCTCGCGGGTGCCGAGCTTTGCGGTATCGACGTTCATGGTGTGGAAGTCGGCGCGGCCGTCATGCCAATAGGAGACGATCGCCTCGATGTCGTGCGCTTCGAGATCGCGCAACGTCGCCGTTCCGCCGCGCACCGTCGCGCAGCCATGTTCGACCTGAAGGCTCATTCGCGTTTCCCCGGGCGACGTTCGCAACTATGCCACCGGACGCTGCGGCGCTGCCGCCCGCGAAAGCGCATGGCGGCATTGCAGATCTGGCCGGAATTGTGACCCGGAACGCGCTTGCGGACCGGCAATGGGGCGAAATTCCGGCGCGCGGAAGGGAACCGGAACGCGGAGGAACGAACAGATTCAGGCTGCGTTAGCGACTTGTACCGGTCATGTGCAAAACCGGCGGCGGTCTCGGGCAAGAACAAGAAGAAGAGGAGAGACCATGAACGGCAAACATCTGAAGCGAACCCTGATGCTCGGAGCAATCGCGGTGGCCGGCACGCTGGCCCTGGCGACGCCGACCCTTGCGCGCGACCACGACTCCATGAATGGACAGAACGCGACGAGCACGACCACCTCCGGCATGTCGGGCACCGCGCAAGCCGGCGACGCCGACGACATGACGCGCGGCACGAAGCATGTCACGGGCAACCGGATCTCGCAGGGCGATACGGATGCCGACGACAAGGCTCGCACCGCCGATCGCGACGACAAGGTGCGCGCCGACGCGGACAACACGAAGAAAGGCACCGATGCCGATGAGCGCAGCGCGCGCGCCAACGACCGCGATGGCGATGACGTGCGTACGGGCCGCAACAACACCAACGCGAATGGCCGCTTCACGGCCGATCGCGACCGCGGTCTCGATCGCGCCGCCGACCGCCATGAGCGCCACTACTTCATGCGCGCATCCTATCGCCACTATCGGCATCACTACCACGTCGTGCTCAGGGACCGCGACCGCGACCTGCGGACGATGAACGATCGCGACCGCGACGACATGCGCACGAACGACCACGACGACATGAAATCGCCGTCCGGCCATTAAAGTCCTTCGCAAAAGCAAAAGAGCCGCGGGAGACCTCGCGGCTCTTTTCGTTTGCCGCTGGAGGACTGTTCAGTCCTTGGCGCGCTCGACGTAGGAGCCGTCTTCGGTCAGCACCACGATGCGCGTGCCGGCCGTGATGTGGGTCGGTACCATGGTGCGCACGCCGTTCGAGAGCACGGCGGGCTTGAAGGAGCCCGACGCCGTCTGACCCTTGACGACAGGTTCAGTCTCGACCACCTCGAAGGTGGCGCGCGCCGGGATCTCGAGGGAAATCGGCAGGTTGTTATGGCTCGAGAGGCGAACTTCCATGTTCTCAAGCAGGTAAGGCGCCATGTCACCGACAACGTCGCTCGAAACATGCACCTGGTCGAACGTCTCCGGGTCCATGAACACGTAGTGCTCGCCGTCCTGGTAGAGATAGGTGTAGGTGCGCTCGTCGATGAACGCCTTCTCGAGGCTGTCGCTCGTCTTGTAGCGCTCGTTGATCTTCACGCCGTCGGAGATG
>Ga0335083_10002055_pt1 | contig 27010 bp, 32 predicted proteins | sample Lox_Sample_42_FD_206716 | JGI IMG/M metagenome (GOLD analysis project Ga0335083, IMG submission 206716) | Soil microbial communities from Loxahatchee National Wildlife Refuge, Florida, United States - Lox_Sample_4.2 | ecosystem: Environmental > Terrestrial > Soil > Wetlands | place: USA...
CTACGCGACGCAGGCCGGAGATAGCAGCATCATCGTCGACACCGGCAATATCTTCCTCGGACCGCCTATCGGTACCAACACGACCGGTCAGAATGCCGAGGGCCCCCTGTGCGTGTGAACCGCCCGAGTGATACCGGTTACGGCAACAGACCGACCGGCCCGGCCGCAAACCAACGAGGCAACCGTTCGTGATCGCTGCCATCTGGAAGAACGACCTCCGTCACTGGTTGATCTGGATCAACTTCTTCGCGTTCGGCGCGCTCTTCATCTACGTGATCCGTTCGGTGCTGTCACCGAAGAAGGCGCGTACCGACGAGAAGACGCCCGCGAACCTCACACCGTTCCTCGACGACGAGACGCTCGAGAGCCGGCGCCTCGAGCGCGTCCAGGCGTGGGCCCTGATGTTCGCGGCGATCTTCGCGATCGCGCTGCCGCTGTACTGGCTCCGAGAGCCGACGCGCCAGGCACAGGCGACGAATTACTTCGACAAGAACGCGGTTGCGCGCGGTGCGGTCCTCTACGCCAACTCCGCGAGCCCCGACTACAACGCCGCGGTCTCGCTCCAGTGTGCGAACTGCCACGGCCAGAACGGCGTCGGCGGTACCGCGGCGACAACGTTGAGCGTGAACGGCGTGACCAAGAAGGTCAACTGGAAGGTCCCACCGCTGAACACCGAGGCGCTGCGCTTCGAGGAGGACACCGACTGCCTCAGTCAGTCGCGCCGGCAGGCGAACACGATCTGCGACCTCACCGACATCATCACGTACGGGCGCCCCGGTACTCCCATGCAGCCCTGGGGCATCGAGGGCGGCGGACCGAAGAACGACCAGTCGATCTCGGATCTCGTGAGCTACATCGAGTCGATCCAGATCACACCGAAGCAATCGCAGGCCCAAACCGCGGCGGCGCTCGCGGCGGCGCGATCGGACGATCCCAACGTTGTCTGCCCCGAGTACGTCACGTGTCCCGGAATCGAGCTCGCCAACGCGAAGAAGTCGCTCGCCACCGCGGAGACCGACCTCGCCGCCAAGCGCAAGGTCGTCCAGCAGAAGCTGGGCGCGCCGGGCGCCACCGACGCGGAGCTGACGAAACGGTGCACCGAGATCGGGAACAAGGCCGATGCCAGCACGACGCCGCTCAGCGGGGCCGCGCTGAGTCAGGCTGTCGCGTGCGGTGACTATCTCAAGGCCGCGGCCACGGTCCAGACCGACCAAGCGGCTGTCGCCTGGTCGGAGGAGTGGAAGCGGCGCCGCGCGAACGTGAGCGACGGACAGATCCTGTTCGAGCTGAGCTGCGCACGATGCCACACCCAGGGCTGGTCGGTGTTCGACCCGACGCTGCCGCCCGACAACCCACAGAACATCGACAGCGTGAGCATCCTCGGTCTGTCGGGCGGTGGGGGTGGCAACGGCGGCGGCATCGGGTTCAACCTGCGCGGCGGCGACGTGATGCGCCGTTTCGGCACCGACGAACAAGGCGGCTTCGACACGCAGGTCTCATTCGTCTCGATGGGCTCGGCGCCGTTCAAGCCCTACGGCAACCTCGGCCTCGGCTCCGGGAAGATGCCGGGATTCGCGCAGGCGCCGACGACGGCCTCGCCGCACCTCGGCTCGATGCTGACGACCGACGAGGTCAAGCAGATCGTGTACTACGAGCGGTACTGCATGGAGGAGACCGACTACAACGGCGTGACGCCCGCCTGCGATCTCGGCCCGGACAACGGCCGGGGGCCGCGCACACCGGCGACCACCACGACCACCGCGAAGAAGGGATGACGATGGCTGCTCTGCATCTTCTTCTCGGCGAAGGTGGCGCCGGCAACCTGTGGAACCCCACGATCATCGGCGTCCTCACGGTGCTCTGCGCGGTCGGTCTGTTCTGCGGATCCACTTACCTGCTGCTCGGCACGAACCTGGGCGCCCGCCTCGGTTTCCTCGTCGCGGCCGCCGGACTGACCGGCTTTCTCGTGTTGCTCACCACGCTGTGGCTCACGACGCCGGGAAGCGCGACGGGCAACAGCGACCTCGACCCTCCCCACGGCAACTCGTCGAGCTGGAAGGTCGTCGAGGTCGTCGACAATCCCGCCAACTCGAAGATCGCCGCCGTTCGCGCCCTCCCCACCAAGGGCACCAAGGGGACCCCCGACCTCATCACGCAGGTGAAGCCGGCGATCGACGCCGCGATCGTGCCGGCGGCACCCGTCGCGGGCCAGGAGGCGCCGGTACAACCGTTCGCGACCCTGCCGATCGAGGCGTCGACCGACTACCTGCTCGGCTTCCCCGGCTCCACCTCGTACCAGTACATCGACAAGACCCACAACTTCTTCTGGCACCGCCACCGCTACGCCGCGATGGAGTTCTGCATCGCGCGCAAGGACGCGACGGGCAGCGTCGTCAACGGCCCGAACGGCCCCGAATGCGACCCGCTGCAGCCCACGCACTTCGCGATCCTGAGCTACGACTACGGCTCGATCCGCAAGCCCGTCGTGTTCTACTGGCTGTTCTCGCTGATGTTCTTCGGCCTCTCGGTCCTCGGCCTCCACTGGTGGGAGAAGGACGAGCGGGAACGGAAGCGTTCTGCACTCACGCCGGTCCCGGCGCCGAGCGAGTAAGGAGGGTCGCCCGATGGTCGTTGCGCAGCAGTTGATCGACGCGAGCAAGGACGGGGGCGCGGCCTTCATCGCGTTCTCGGTCATGGTCTTCTTGTTCGCGGGCTCGCTCTTCTACATGGACCGCGTGCGCCGCAAGCGCGAAGAGCGCGACCGCTAGGAGATCGCGGCGGCCGCGTCGACCGTGTCGTCGATGTCGGCTTCGGTGTGTGCGAGGCTCGGGAACAGCGCCTCATAGCCACTCGGCGGGAAGAAGATGCCGCGATCGAGCAGCGCGTGAAACAATCCCGCATACCGAGCATGGTCGGCGCGCTGTGCGGCCGCGTAGTCGGTGACGGGCGCGTCCGCGAAGAAGACGCCGACGAGGGTGAAGACGCGCGTGACCTGCGCGGCGATGCCCCGATCGGCGAACACCTTGCGGAGCCCGTCGGCGAGGCGCTCGGCGACTCGCTCCAGCGCGCTGTACGACGCGTCGTCGAGCCGGCTCAACACCGCGAGCCCCGCGGCGGTCGCGAGAGGATTCCCCGACAGCGTGCCGGCCTGGTAAACGGCGCCGAGCGGCGCGAGCTCGTCCATTACATCCGCCCGGCCGCCCACGGCCGCGAGCGGGAGACCGCCGCCAATCACCTTGCCGAAGATCGAGAGATCGGGAGTGATCCCGTAGCGCGCCTGCGCGCCCCCGCTGCCGACCCGAAAGCCGGTGATCACTTCGTCGAACACGAGCAGCACACCATGGCGCGTTGCGCGTTCACGGAGCGCGGCGAGAAAACCGTCGGCCGGCGGAACGAGGCCCATGTTCGCGGCGACCGGCTCGACGAGGATCGCCGCGGTCCGGTCGCCGTGCTCGGCGAGCGCGGCGTCGAGCGCGGCGACGTCGTTGTAGGGCACGACCAAGGTGTCGGCGACGGTGCCCTCGGTGACGCCGGCGGAGCCCGGAAGGCCGAGCGTGGCGACCCCGCTGCCCGCCTGTACGAGCAACGCGTCGACGTGCCCGTGATAGCAGCCCGCGAACTTGATGATCTTGCTCCGGCCGGTGGCGCCGCGCGCCAGGCGCACCGCGGTCATCGCGGCCTCCGTGCCCGACGACACGAGCCGCACCTTCTCGACCGACGGGACCCGGGCGCAAATGGCTTCGACGAGCTCGACCTCGCCGGGCGTCGGCGCGCCGTAAGAGGTGCCGCGCGCCGCGGCGCGCTGTACCGCCTCGACGACCTTCGGGTGCGCGTGACCGAGAATCGACGCGCCCCACGACTGGACGTAGTCGGTGTATTCCCGATCGTCGGTGTCGACCAGTCGGCTCCCGTGCGCCTCGGCGACGAAGAACGGCTCGCCGCCGACCGCCCCGAACCCGCGAACCGGCGAGTTGACCCCGCCCGGTATCCGCGCCCGCGCCCGGGCGAACCAGTCGGTGCTCAATACTGCAGCGACTCCGCGAACTCACGCGCGAGATACGTGAGGATCATGTCCGCGCCCGCCCGCTTCATCGCGAGGAGGTGCTCGAGCGCGACGGCGTCGCCGTCGATCCAGCCGAGTTGCGCGGCCGCCTTCACCATCGCGAACTCACCGCTCACGTGATATGCCGCCACCGGCACGTCGAACGCGGCTCTGACCTCGGCGATCACGTCGAGGTACGCGAGCGCGGGCTTGATCATGACCATGTCGGCGCCTTCGGCGACGTCGAACGCCACCTCGACCAGCGCCTCGCGCGCGTTTGCCGGGTCCATCTGGTAACCGCGCCGGTCGCCGAACTGCGGCGCGCACTCGGCCGCGTCGCGGAACGGCCCGTAGAGCGCCGACGCGAACTTGGCCGCGTAGGCGAGGATCGGCGTTTGCTCGTGGCCGGTCTCGTCGAGTGCGGCGCGGATCGCACCGACCTGTCCGTCCATCATGCCGCTCGGCGCGATCACGTCGGCCCCGGCCTCGGCCTGCGCGACCGCGATGCTCGCGTATCGCTCGATCGTCGCGTCGTTGTCGACCTGGCCGTTCGCGTCGACGATGCCGCAGTGCCCGTGGTCGGTGTACTCGTCGAGGCAGTCGTCGACCATCAACACGATCGAGTCGCCAACTTCGTCGCGCAAGCTCCGCAATGCCACCTGCACGACACCGCCGGCGGCATCGGCCTGGCTGCCGGTGGCGTCCTTGCGCACCGGCACGCCGAAGAGCATCACCGCGGGCACGCCCAGCTCGGCGAGTGCCCGCACCTCCTTGCGCAGGCTCTCCTGGGTGTGCTGCACGACTCCGGGCATGGACACCACCGGCTCGGGCGCGCCGATACCTTCTTTCACGAAGAGTGGTGCGACGAGATCGTCGACGCCGACCCGCTGCTCCGCGACCAGACGGCGAAGCGCGGGGGTGCGCCGCAACCGACGCAGCCGGCGTTCGGGAAACGTCACGTCGAAAGGCTACCGGGAGAACAGGCGTACGACGGCGTCGACGAGCCCGTCGATCGTGTGAGGCTCGGCCTCGGCATCGACGCACATCCCGTGCGCGCGAGCAGCCTCGCTCGTGACGGGTCCGATCGAAACGACCCGGGCCCGCGGATCCGCGGGAGCTCCACCCATCGCGGCACAGAAGTTCTCGACGGTCGAAGACGACGTAAAGGTGATCGCGTCGACCGGGCCCGACCGGATGCGATCGAGCGCCGCGGGACCGATGGCCGCCGGCTCGGTCCGATACACCGCGAGCACCTCGACGTCGTGGCCCTTGCGCGCCAGCCCGTCCGGCAGGACGTCACGCGCGACCTCGGCCCGGGCGAGCAGGACGCGCTCGGTCCCGGTCGGGAACGCGTCGACCAGCGACTCTGCGACGAAGCGCTCGGGGAGCAGATCGGCGCGCAGCCCACGCCGTTCGAGCGCGGCCGCGGTCCCGGGTCCGATCACCGCGATCCGGAGCCCGGCGAGCGCGCGCGCGTCGAGGCCGGCCGGCCCGAGCCCGCCGTCGAAGAACGCGTCGACACCGTTCGCCGAGGTGAAGACGAGCCACCCAAAGTGCTCGAGGTCGGGAACCGCGAAGTCGAGCGGCGTGCACCGGATCGCCGGCACCTCGAGCACGGCCGCGCCGAGCGCGCCGAGCCGCTCGCGCAGCTCGCTCATCTGCTCGCGCGCGCGCGTGACGACGATCGTGCGGCCGAAGAGCGGCTGCCGCTCGAACCAGGGGAAGTCGAGCGCGGCGACCTCGCCCACGACGATCGCGCTCGGGGGTTGCACACCCGCGCTCGCGATGGTTCCGAGTGTGGCGCGGATCGTGTGCTGATCGGGGCGGGTTCCGTAGCGCACCGCGGCGACGGGGGTGGACGCCGGCCGACCACCTTCGATGAGTGCCGTCGCGATCTCCGCCAGACGCCCCGCACCCATGAGGATCACGATCGTGCCGCCGGACCGGGCGAGCACGTCCCACCGCGTGTCGTCACCGCCCTTCGCCGGATCCTCGTGACCGGTGACAATGGTGACGCTGGTCGAGACACGCCGGTGCGTCACAGGAATTCCGGCGTACGCCGCAGCCGCGATCGCGCTCGTGACGCCGGGGACGACTTCGAACGGGACACCCGCCGCGATGCAGGCCTCGGCTTCCTCGCCGCCGCGCCCGAATACGAAAGGGTCGCCGCCTTTGAGGCGGACGACGCAGCGGCCGTCGGTGCCGCGGGCGACGAGGAGCGCGTTGATCTCGTCCTGGCTCATGGGTGCGGCGCCCGGAGCCTTGCCGACGTCGACGAGCTCCGCGCCGGAACGCGCCAGCTCCAGCAGCTCGACCGGCGCCAACCGGTCGTAGACGACGACGTCGGCCGCGCGCAGTAGCGCCTCACCCTTGCGGGTCAGCAGACCGGGATCGCCCGGTCCCGCGCCGACGAGGTACACCGTCACGTGATGTCCTCGAGGAGCGCGCGCCCGCCCTTCGCGACGAGAAGATCGTGCGCGGCCGTCGTCCCGACGTCGTGCGGATCGTCGCCTGCCACGCGCGTACGTAGGACGATATGACCGTCGAGCGACGCGAGCAGCGCGTCTAGCACGATCGTGCCGTCGGCGTCGGCGGTGCGCGCGAGGGCGCCGCAGGGCAGGTCGCAACCGCCTCCGAGCGCGCCGAGGAACATCCGCTCCGCGGTGACTGCCCGGTGCGCGACCGGGTCGTTGATCGCGCGCAACGCCGCAAGCGTGGCGGCATCGTCGACCCGGCACTCGACCGCGAGCGCGCCTTGCGCGACCTGCGGGAGGAGAAGCTCCGGGTCGAGCACCTCGTCGGCGCAGCCGGCGAGCCCGAGCCGTTCGAGCGCCGCGAGCGCGACGACGATCACCTGGTATTCGAGCTCTTCCCGCCGGCGCAGCCGGGTCTCGATGTTGCCGCGCAACGGTCCGAACGAAAGATCGGGCCGCGCCGCCGCCAGCTGCGCGCGCCGGCGAACCGAACCGGTGCCGACCCGCCCACCGACGGGAATCTCGTCGAACGAGCAGCCGGCGAGCGCGTCGCGAGGATCCGCCCGCTCGGGAATGCACGCGAGGACGAGCCCCGCCGCGATCGCCGCGGGGAGGTCCTTCCCGGAGTGCACCGCGATGTCGGCGCGGCCGTCGAGCACGGCCTGCTGGACCTCCTTCGTGAACACGCCCTGCCCGCCGATGGAGTGCAGATCCGAGGTCTGGTCGCGATCGCCGGTGGTCGTGACGAGCACGTATTCGACGTCGCCCCCCAACCGCGCGCCGACGCGCTCGGCCTGCCATCGCGCGAGCGCGCTGGCGCGCGTCGCGATGCGGATCACTCGGATTCGACCGTCGACTCGGTCGGTAGATCGAACAGCGAAGCGAGCGCGTCGGCGTAGAAATCGCCACGCGGCGTTCCGGCTGTGTCCTTCACCCGCACGGTCGGCTCGTGCAGCAGCTTGTTGACGACCCCACGCGTGATCGCGTCGACGAGATCGCGGGTGTCGGGATCGAGCTTCGCGAGCTTGGCCCGGAACCGTTCGAGCTCACCGGCGCGAACCTCCTCGGCGAAGTCGCGCAGCGACGCGACGAGCGGACCGACTTCACGTGCCGAGCGTTCCATGCGGTAGCGCTCGATCTCGGCCGCGAGGATCGCGCGGACCTTTCCGATCTCGCCGCGGCGGCGGTCGGCCGACCGCTGCGCGTACTCCTTCAGGTCGTCGAGGTCGAGGAGCGTGACGTCGAGGACGTCGCCGACACCGGGATCGACGTCGCGTGGCAGCGCGACGTCGACGATGAGCAGCGGCCGGCCGTTACGGCAAGCCATCACCATCTCGACCATCGCCCGCTCGACGAGCACCTCGGACGACGCGGTCGAGGTGAGCAGCACATCGGTATCGACGAGGGTGTCGGCGATCTCTGTGAGTGGGATCGCGCGTGCGCCGATGCCGGCCGCGAGTTCCTCCGCCCGGCTCAGCGTGCGGTTGGCCACCACGACTTCGGCGACGCCGCGCGACCGCAGGGTCGACGCGAGGCCCGACCCCATCTGGCCGGCTCCGATCACGAGTACCCGCGCGCCCGCGAGGTCGCCGAGGTACTCGGCCGCGACCGCCACGGCGGCGGAAGGGATGGACACCGGGTGGCGGGAGATACCCGTCTCGGTGCGGACCCGCTTCCCCGACTCGACCGCGTGCTTGAACATGCCGGAGAGCAACTGCGGCGCGGTCTGCTCACGCACCGCCGTCTGCCACGCGTCGCGCACCTGGCCGAGGATCTCGCTCTCGCCGACGATCATGGAGTCGAGTCCGGCTGCGACCGAGAAGAGGTGGGCGACCGCCGCTTCGTCGTAGTACGTGTAGAGGTGGTCGGCGAACTCGTCGGGATCCGCGCCCGAATGGGCCGCAAGGAAGTCGCGGACATCGCTCACCGCGGCGTGGAAGTGCGTGCAGCGCGCGTAGATCTCGGTCCGGTTGCACGTCGACAGCAACACGACCTCTAGGAGGTGCTCGCGGGCGGAGAGATCGTGGAGCGCTTTCGCGAGCCGTTCCTCGGGCACCGTCATGCGCTCGAGCAGCTCGACCGGGACCGTACGGTGGTTCAGACCGACGACGAGGAGAGACACGTCCTCAACAACTCCCTTGCCTCGTCGACGCGACCCGTGCGCACCAGTTCCACGATGCCGCCCTCGAATGCCGATTGCCAGTCGGCGTCTTCGCTGGAACGCCCGGAGGCCCGCAAGGCTTCCCGGGCTTCGGCGAGCAGATCGAGCAGGGTCTCGTACTCAGGTCCGATCTCCTCTTCCAGGCGGCGCCGCAGCCGGGCGGCCAGCGCCGGGCTGCGCCCGCCGGTCCCGATGCCGACGACGAGATCTCCGCGCCGGAGCACCGACATCAGGGTAAAGGAGCAGTTGGCCGGGTCGTCCGCACTGTTCACCCACACCCGGGAGCTTTCGCCCGCCGAGTGCACCGCGGCGTTCACCGCGGGATCGTCGGTCGCGGTGAACCCGAGCCAAGCACCCTCGAGGTCACCGGCGTCGAAATCCCGCGCTTGCCAGGTGAGCCGCCCGGCGTCGGCCCACGCCCGGACTTCGGTACCGGCCTCGGGGGCGATGACCTCCACGTGCGCACCCACACCGAGGAGCGCCTCGATCTTGCGCGCCGCGATCCGGCCGCCGCCGACGACCACCACGCGCCGGCCGCGCAGCAGCAGGTTCACCGGGTAGCCGGCGAGCCCGGGGCGACTTGCTCGATCGGGCACTCACCCCGTCCGTTCACGGGGCGAAGCGGCGCCGCCTGACCCCCGGCGGAGTTGATAGAAGGACAGGATCTGCAACTCGATGGCGAGATCGACCTTGCGCATCGACACGCCTTCGGGCACCGAGCAGACCGCCGGTGCGAAGTTGAGGATCGACGTGACCCCGGCGGCAACGAGGCGATCGGCAACTTCTTGGGCCGCGGCCGCGGGCGTGGCGAGGATGCCGATCGCGATGTTGTGCTCGCGCACGACGCGGTCGAGGTCGTCGACCGACACGACGGCGAGATCGCCGATGCGCTTGCCGACCAGTGCCGGATCGGCGTCGATCAGCACTTCCACGCGGAAACCTCGCGCACCGAAGCCACGGTAGTTCGCGAGCGCCCGACCAAGGTTGCCGATCCCGACGATCGCAACCGGCCAGTCACGCGTCAGCCCGAGCTCGCGGGAGATCTCGTGCAAGAGATACTCGACGTCGTAACCGACGCCCCGCGTTCCGTACGAGCCCAGGTACGACAGGTCCTTGCGCACCTTGGCCGCGTTCACACCCGCGAGCTCAGCCAGGCGCTCGGATGAGATGGTCGCGACCTGACGTTCGCCCGTTTCCATGAGGGCTCGGTAGTAGAGCGGCAGGCGGGCGACGGTCGCCTCCGGAATCCGGCGTCGCGACGAGTTTGTCACCCAGCTGTCCTTTCGGTGCTCCGCCCTGGAACACGCCCGTGCCAGAGGGTACCGAGCTTGTGCACGCGTTCTCAAAGTGTGGGGGAATCTTCGAGGGATCCCGGCCACCTCGCCCTCGTCTCCCTCCCGAGGAGTCAGATCTCACGCTCGGGACTACCCTCGCAGCCGCCATGGTCGCCGGCCTCGCATTCCTTGCAACCGCAGTCGCGACCGTGTTCGCGCAGGCAACGGGAGTCCGGTACTCACGCTCCAAGGCGCCTCACCAGGGCGCCTGGACCTTTGCGCTGGCCCTGTTCGCCCTCGCTTCCGCCGCCCTCGCAACCGCGGAGTCCACGGGCTGGGACCGTGGGACCTTTCGCGCGTTCTTCCTCCTCGGCGCCATCCTGAACGTGCCCTGGCTGGCGCTCGGCACCGTCTACCTGCTGGGGGGGCGCGCGCTCGGCAACCGGGTACGGACGGTCCTCATCCTCTTCACCGGATTCGCGATCGGCGTGATGGTGGCGGCGCCGATCCACGGCGTGATCGAACCGCAGGGCGGTATCCCCGTCGGCAAGGACCATTTCGGGGTGCTGCCACGCCTGCTCGCAGGCGTCGGCAGCGGCGTCGGCGCGATCGTCGTGTTCGGCGGCGCGGCGTACTCCGCGATCCGGTTCGCCCGCCGGCGTGTGCCCGGAACCGGAGTGCTCGCAGGCGGCAATGCACTCATCGCGCTCGGAACGCTCGTCCTCTCGAGCGGCGGGCTGCTGCAGGGCGTGATCGGTCAGGACGAAGCGTTCGCGGCGTCGCTTGCCGCGGGGATCGTCGTCATCTACGCGGGCTTCGTCGTCGCATCGTTGGCCGCGCGACCTTCGCGCGTCGCCGACGAGAGTTCCCGCCGAACCAGCTTGCCAGCGAGCGTGCGCGGGAGCGCGTCGACTACCTCGACGCGAGTCGGCAGCTTGTAGCGCGCGAGGTACCGGCCCGCGTGCCGCAACAACTCGACCGGGTCGGGCGCGTGCCCGGCGCGCGGCACGACGTACGCGACGACACTCTCGCCGGTGCGCGGGTGGGGCTCACCCACGACCGCCACGTCGGCGACGTCGCGATGGCTGCGCAGTGCGTCTTCCACCTCACCGGGGAAGACGTTGAACCCGGAGACGATGATGACATCCTTCGCCCGATCGACGAGCGTCAGCCAGCCGTCGCCGTCCGCGACCGCGATGTCACCGGTGTGCAACCAACCGTCGACGAGCACCGCCGCGGTCGAGTCGGCATCGTTCCAGTAGCCGGCGAACACGTTCGGTCCGCGTACGAGGATCTCGCCGGGGTCGTGCTCGAGCGCGGGATTGCCGTCGCGGTCGAGCAACCTGACGTCGACCCCGGGCAGCGGCGGGCCGATGGACCCCGGTCGTGGCGTCGCCTCGACCGCCGTCGTGGTCACGACGGGCGACGCCTCGGTCAGCCCGTATCCGTCGTGCACCGAAACGCCGAAACGTTCTCGCATTGAGCGCGCGGTCGCGCCGACGAGTGCGGCCGCGCCGGATACACACAATCGTACGGCTGCGAACGCGTCGCGCGGCGCGTTCACGTCGTCGAGCCCCAGCCATGCGTCGTAGATCGCGGGCACACCCGCGATCACCGTGACGCGGTCGGAACGCACGCGTGCGAGCGCTTCCACCGGATGGAAGTGCTCGAGCAGCGACACCGCCGCGCCCGCGAAGAGCGTGAGACCGAGGACGACGTTCAGCCCGTAGACGTGAAACAACGGCAACACACCGAGCACGACGTCGTCGGCCGAGACACGCAGGCCCGGGTGCGACTGCATCTGCTCGATGTTCGCAAGCAACGAACCGTGCGTGAGCATCGCGGGCTTCGGCGCGCCCGCGGTTCCCGCGGTGAACAGGAGGACCGCGACGTCGCCTGTCGTTCGGGGGACGGGGTTCCAAGCCGCGCCGGTACCCACGAGCTCGTCGGCCACGACCACAGCCGGCCCGGCACCGCTTTGCGCCACCGACCGGCGCGCGAGATCGGCGTACTGAGTCGACGCGATGACCAGCCCGGGCTCGACGACATCGAGCTCACGGCCCAGCTCGTGTGAGGGCGATCCGACGTTCAACGGCACCGCGATCGCGCCGGCGGCCAGAACACCGAGGTACGCGCCGACGAAATCGGCCTCGTTTCCGGCAACGATCGCGACGCGGTCGCCGTCGACACCGCGCGCCCCGACCCCGGCCGCGACCCCGGCCGCGGCGGCGGCCAGCTCGCCGTAGGTGACGGGCGCGGGACCGGCGAGAGCAACCCGGTCGGGCGTGGACGCGGCGGTCGCGAGCAGCGCCGAGGCGAGGTTCACGACCCGGGAGGCTACGAGGCGGCGCTCGTGGGGCGCAGCCCGGAGCACGCGGAGGAAAAGAGGGGCCCGGCCGCAGTTGCGGACGTTTCTGGGGCGGGCTGGGAGGCTACGTTGCGTGGACGTCCGGGTTACCCCGAACGGCCACACGCCCACACCCGCGACCGGAACCCCGATCTTGGTGCGAGGGGTGGCCGGAGTGCCGTCGAAACGCCGGTCGAGCCAGCTCCCGTCGGTGCCCGGTCCCCATCGCTGTAGGCAAGATAACGACACGCAGCGCGCGCACCTTGAGGGAATGCGCCCACGCAGCGTGACAATCCCGAGCCCGGCGGCCCGGTCGCTCAGCCGATGTGGAACACGAACTGGGTGATCGACGCAACGAGGATGAGCACCAGCAACACGACGAGCACCAGGCTCGTTCCCCACCTCACGAGCGGTCCTCGGTGAGCGCGACGATGCGCACGGCCTGACCCGAGCGCAGCTTCAGCTCGGAGGCCGCCGACCGCCGATCGAAAGCCAAGCTGCACATGCCGTAGGCGTCGACCAGCAGGATCAGCTCGGACGGCTTCGCGTCCGCGAAGGCGGTGACCCAGCGGGCGCGTCGCTCCTCGCCCCCGATCGCGACCCCGACGAACGCACCCGGTCCGGCCCCGCGTTCGGCCAGCTGCTCCGGTGCGATGTTGAGCTGGCAGTTGCCGAAGCGGTCGACCCACAGCACCTCGCCGGAGAGGGTGCCGTCGTCGCGCTCCTGCGGGAGGGGCACGAGGCCGGGGGTGAGGCCGGCGGGATCGGCTTCGGTGCCGAGGGCGCCGATCGGGACGCCGCCGGCGAGGTGCGCGGCGGCCGGAGCCATGATGTCGCGGCCGGCAAAGGTGGGACCGGGCGCCGCGAGCTGGTACTCGGGATTGTCGAGCGCGACGACGCGAACCGCCCCACCCGTCATGGCGACGGCGGGAGCGAGCAGGCCGTTGTCGGGACCGACGAGAAAGCCGCCGTCGACCTCGACGGCAATGCAGCGACGATCGGTTGCGACGCCCGGGTCGACGACTGCGAGCACGACGCCGTCCGGCAGGTACTGCACGGCCCGCACCAGCGCGAGGGCGCCCGCCCGCACATCGAAGGGAGGAATCTCGTGGGTGATGTCGATGATTCGCAGTTGCGGCGCGACGTCGAGCATCACGCTGTGGCAGACGCCGACGAACTCGTCGAGCTGCCCGTAGTCCGACAGAAACGAGACGAACGGCGGGCGCTCGGGCACTCGTCGACGCTATCCGCGCCCTCTCGGGACGCTCCGAACGGGCGTCAGCCCGCCTGGGTATAGCGCGAGGAGAGATACGCGTCGACGTCGGGTTCGGAGACCCGGAACGACCGACCCACCCGCACTGCGGGCAGCTCGCCCGCCTTGATGAGCCGGTACACCGTCATCGACGACACGCGCATCAGATCGGCGACTTCCTGCACCGTCAGAAAGCGCGACTTGCTGAGTCCATTGCCCACGCGGAAACTCCCTACTCCTGACCGCTGGAAAACGAGCGTACGCCGGTGGTATCGGAGTTGTCGAGCGTCAACTCCCGTTGTGTGTGAGAGGTCACACTTCGGTGGGAGAGCCCGCACTTCGTTGGGATGGACCTGCTGCGACCGGCCTGTGGGTCAGGACGAGTCGTCGCCCGTGCCGCGTATCAGCTGCTCGATGACCGCGTAACCGCGGGGTGGCCGATCGGTGCGCATCGGTACGACGGTGCATCTCCCCGCGCGCGCCGCGGCGACGGCCAGCCCCGGGCGGTCGAGCCCGGTCAGTGCCACGACCTCGATGCCGTCCTCCCACGCGACCTCTGCGAACGGGCCGTCGGCGATGACGAGGGCCGGGCGCGGGATCGCGAAGATCCACTCTCGGGCCGCCTCACCGTCGGCGGTGCCACACAGAGTGCTGCCGTCGCTCACCACCGCGACCGCCCCGACCCAGCGGAGCCAGCGCGGGGTCCGGCCGTCGGCGCGGATCGGGCCGACGTCCGCGAGGTCGACGACCGCGCCCCCCGCCCGCCCGGCCAGTTGCGCGAATGCGAGCAGCAGGGTGAGCAACGATGCCGGCCGGGCCGTCGCCAGCGCGACGCGACTACCGGCACCTGCGACCGCCTCGATGCGCGCGACCGCGGCCCGAGTCGCCTGCACCGTCCGGCCGGCGTCGATCGATGACGTGGCTGCCGTCGCGCCGAACGTCGCGGTGACGGCCGCCCACGCGTCCGCCGCCACGAGCCCGGGCATCGGCGCAAGCTCGCCGAGGGCGCGGCGGTCGCCGATCGCCAGGCGCTCGACGTTGTGGCGGAGCTCGGTCGGCCCGGGACCCGATCCGCCCGGTCCGGCAACCTTCGATCGGTAGAGCAGCGCCTCGATCGTCGGAGCCGGCGCGGGAAGTGAGGATCCGGCCGCCCGTTCCAGCTTGGGGGGTCGGTTACGCGCGGGGCTCACCAATGCTCCCGGGCGGGGCCCTCATCCTCCGCCGAGCTCGCGCGATCGCGCGGTGGCCGCGCTCACCGCGTCGAGGATGGCGGCGCGCAAGGCGTGCGACTCGAGCTCGCGCAGACCGGCCGCGGTCGTCCCGCCCGGCGACGTCACCGCGCCGCGCAACGCCTCGGGACCGGACTCGTCCTGCGCGAGCAGCGTGGCCGAACCGAGGAGAGTCTGCACCACCAAGTCGGTGGCGATGTCGCGGCCGAGGCCCACGAGCACACCCGCTTCGATCATTGCCTCGGCCACCAGGAAGAAATAGGCGGGACCCGAGCCCGACAGACCCGTCACCGCGTCCAGGGCGGGCTCCGCGACGCGCACCACGATGCCGACCGCGCCGAGTAGTCGTTCGGCGAGGTCGAGATGCTCGGGACCCGCGTGCGTTCCGGCCGCGATCGCCGAGGCTCCGATTCCGACTACTGCAGGCGTGTTCGGCATCGCGCGCACGACCGGCCGATCGGGCACGAGTGCTTCGAGCGTCGCGATCGTCACGCCCGCGGCGATCGACACGATCAGCGTGCCCGGCGTCAGCGCGGCCGACGCCGTCTCGAGCGTGCCGGGCACGTCTCCGGGCTTGACCGCGACCACCACCACGTCGGCGTCGGCGACGGCCCACGCCGCGCTCGGAACCACCCGCACCTTCGGAAACTGCTGCTCCAGCGCGAGCCGGCGCTCGCCGTCGATCTCGGCGATGGAGAGCGCGTCGGCCTCCCAGCCACCGTCGAGCAATCCTCCGACGAGTGCGGCGCCCATCCTTCCGCCGCCGAGCAACGCAACGCGTGACATCGCCGCGAGGGTAATCGTCACGGCAACCGGCACCTTCGACCGCGCGGTCGCGCGGGCGACGCACCTCGCGATCGCCGCCGTTGTCGCACGCGATGTGATGACGAGCTCGGGCCCGAGGAACCTTCGGATCGGACCCCGCACTTCCCCGAACGGGGTCGACCCTCCCGCACCTCGGGCCCGTCGACGAGACGCACCGTAGCACGGGCCTCGAACGCACTACAAGACAAGGTGACACATTTTTACGTGATCTCAGCGCCGCCCGTACGCGATGCGGATCGCGGGCTGAAACCACCGCTCGACCAGGTCGTAGAGCACACCCAGAATGCGATCGAGCTCCGCCTCGTCCAGGTGTTGCAACAGCACCCGACCGACGAGATACACGTCGCCGTCGGGACCGATCGAGAAGTGCGCGCCATAGGACTCATGGTTACGTGCGAGCAGGAACCGGTAGAGGTCGAGCTGGTTCGTCGGCGGATCCGGCAAGAAGTACACCTCGTAGCGCAAGGTGCGCTGGTGCAGATCGAAGTAGATGGTCGCGGCGTCGCGACCGTCGCAGCCGAAACGCACGTACCAGCGCGGGACCTCCGGGTCGTACTCGACCGTTTGAACCCACGGCTCGGCCGCGACCGGACCTTCCAGGTGCGACGCGATGAGATCATGCAGGATCGAGCGCGCATGTGGATCGAGCGGCTCGTCGGTCACCCTGACGCGCTTCGCCTCAATCGCACCGCACGAGCGCGCGCGCGACGAGATCGCCGTACAGCCGGCGAAGACGCCCGGCGGTCATGCTCCAGGAATAGCGCTTCGAGCGCGCCGATGCGTTCACGGCGATCTCGTCGGCCAGGATCTCGTCGGAGAGCAACCGCTCGACGGGCGCGGCGAAGTCGGCCGGGTCGCGGCCGTCGATGAGGAAGCCGGTCTGCTCGTGCTGCACGAGGGATCGCAGACCGCCGACGGCCGCCGCGATCACGGGAGTCCCGCACGCGGCCGCCTCCAGCGCGACCAGACCGAACGATTCCGTTCGGGACGGGACGAGGCAGACATCGGCCGCCCGGTAGTAGTCGGCGAGCCGCTCGTGCCGGCGCGGCTTGACCCAATGGATCTGCCCTGCGACGCGCAACTCCGCGGCCAGGTCGTGGATCCGCGACTGCTCGGCATTGCCGTCGGGGCCGCTGGGGCCGCCGACGACGACGAGCGCGACTTTCGGATCGTCGAGCGCGGCCAGCGTGCGTATCGCGAGATCGACACCCTTGAGCCGTTGGATGCGGCCGACGAAGAGCAGGACGCGTGGCGCGTCGATCCCCAGCCGCCGGCGTGCCGCGTGACGATCGCCGGGGAAGAACACCGTGTGGTCGACGCCGGGCGGGACGACTTCGATGCGATCGAGCTCCGCTTCGTAGAGCGACGCGAGTTGGGTGCGCTCGTCGGTGGTGGACGCGAGCATGAGGTCGGCGCACGCGACGACTTCGTGCTCGACACGCGTGCGGTGTTCGGCATCGTCGCCGACACCGGCTTCGGCCTTGACGCGTGCAAGCGTGTGAAAGGTCGCGACGAGCGGAAGGTCGAGCCGGTGCTTCAACTGATGCGCGATCGCCCCCGATAGCCAGTAGTTGCCGTGCAGCGCGTCGACCGGCCGGTTCTCTCGCATGCGTCGCATCGACGCGTCGACGAACTGATCGAGCAGCGGGAGGAGATCGTGCTTCGGCACGGCGGCGCGGGGCCCCGCCTCGACGTGCAGCACGCGAAAGCCCGGCTCCACCTGAACGACGGGTGACCGGGTTCGATGATCGGCACGGGTGTACACGTCGACCTCGACACCGGCGCGGGCCAGCGCGCTGGCGAGCGCCCGGACGTACACGTTCATCCCGCCGCCGTCGCCGGTACCAGGCTGGGCGAGCGGGGACGTGTGCATCGAGAACACGGCGATCCGGCGTACCGACATCGGGCCGGATCGTAGCGAACGGCAGCCCGGCCCCGACCCCCGGCCGGGACGCCCCGATCAGCCGGCTTCGGCGTCCCGGGAGACGTTCTCGGCCTGGAAGGATCGGTAGATCTCCACGAGGGCTTGCTTCTGGCGGTCGTTGATCGTCGGATCCGAGATGATCGCGTCGATCGGGTCGACACCCGATCCTGAGCCGTCCGACGGCGATTCGAGAATCCCCGCGCGCACATAGAGGGTCTCGGCGGAGATGCGAAGACCGCGCGCGATCGACTGCAGGATCTCGGCCGACGGCTTGCGCAGGCCGCGCTCGATCTGGCTGAGGTACGGATTCGAGATGCCGGCGAGCTCACTCAGCTTCCGCAGCGAGAGACGCGCCGTGCGACGCTGGTCGCGGATGAAACCGCCGAGGTCGTGAAGCCGCGATTCGAGCGACTCGAACGACTCCGGCATCATCCCGCGGTCCCGGCGACCTGCCGGCTCGCGATCTCGCGCTCGAGCGCGTCGATCACATCGTGCATCGCTCGCCGCAGATCCGAAAGCTCACGCTCGAACGCGCGCAGGCGCTCGATCGTGGCCCGGAGCTCTTCCTCGGAGAGCACGGGAAGGTTGGCGAGCGACGTGTCGGCGATCAGCTCTTCCCGGCCGTCGGGCCAGTGCAGGTCGAGTCCGGGAGCGTTCGGCGGGGTCATCCGGGTATCGGTGATCGACGAACGCCCCGACTCTGCGCTGAGAATGCGCGGCAGGTCCTTGACCAGATCCTCGACGGTGCCCCCGCGCACGCGGCGGGTCTGCTCCGCCTCCATGATCTCGATCCGTGCCTGCGCAAGCCGCCGGCGGTAGGACAACGCGTTCTCGACGTCGTTGCACTCCGCCTTCATGGCCCGCAAGTCGTCGAGCGCGCGCTCGTCGAGCGCGGCCACGAACGCAGGATCGATCAGGCGTTGAATGCGTTCCGTCGGGATCACCCCTCTCGCGAACCGATCGGACGGCTCACCCTAGTCGTGCCCACCACTGACGGGGGGCAGAACGGCGACCTCGTCGCCGTCGCGCAATACCTTCCCGTGCGCCTCCGCGGGCTCCTCGCCGTTCACCCAGACTCGCGCGGTGTCGAGCACCCGCTCGAACCCATCGCCGTAACGATCGATTGCAAGGGCCAACAGCCGGTCGAGTGTCGCGCCCGCATCCAGGTCGAAGACATCGTGTCCGGAACCGGCCGCCTCGCGTGCGGTGGCGAACAACAGCAGCCGGACGATCACGACTCCGAATTCGGGAGGTTCGTGCGCGCGGTCGGACGTGCTTCGAGCCGGGCCGGATCGATGGGGTCTCCGGTGACCTCGTCGACGCCATACGTGCCTTCGTCCAGTCGGCGCAGCGCCGCCTCGATCTCGGCGAGGTCGACCTCGAGTCCCTGCAGGATCGCGAGATCCTTCTCGCGCTCGAACATCTCCGACGCCTGATCAGCGGGGTGCTGGTCGTAGTGCGTCAGGTCGCCGGAGTTGGCCGACTGCTCCTCGTCGAGGCCTTCGTTGTGAAGCTCGGCGATGAGCTCGCCGACCTTCGCCCGCTCGCGCTCGAGCCGCTCACGCGCGGCCTGCTCGTCAACGTGATCGTTCATGCGAAGCAGGGTACCCACCCGGAACTGGTCGTTCACCCGGCCCTGGTCTTTCACCCGGCCCCATCGTCGAGATCGAGTCGCGCCCGGAGCTCGGCGGCGCGATCGTCGAGGAGGCCGGCGAGCAGCGCGAGCCGGGTCGCGGCGTCGGGCGTGGCGAGCAATCGCTGCGCGTCGAACGCTCCGATCGGCGCGGCGGCCGCGGCTTCGTACGACGCACGAACGGGATCGTCGGCGAGCTCCGGCGGCGCGCCGACCCGCGTGTCGATCTGCCGCGCCAGTTCCACGACCCGCGCCAATGCCGCGACAGCGTTCTCGCGCTCGGCCACGGCATTTCGCCCTGTCGAATCCTCGAGGTACACGACCTCGGCCCTCGGGTAGGGGTCGTCGGCAAGCCATCGACGGATCCCGATGCGGCGAAGGCCGACCGTCGACAACGCGTAACGCCCGTCGGGAAGCTCCGCGGCCTGCACGATGCGGGCAACGGTGCCGACGTCGAAGCGCGTGTCGCCCCCGCCGACCTCGCTCCCGCGCTCGATGAGCACGACGCCGAACTCGCGGTCGCCGTCGAGCACGTGCCGCAGCATCAACCGGTACCGCGGCTCGAACACGTGCAGCGGTAGGAGCACGTACGGGAACAGCACCGTGCCGAGCGGGAACATCGGCATGATCAACCGACGGTCCGGGTCTCGGCGGGTTTCCCTGCTCAGTTCCACCGGGCGCGCACCGCTCGCATCGTCGTCGCCAGGCGCACGCGCAGATCCTCGGGCACGTCGGGGAGACGCGAATGGAGATCGCACAACCAACCGAGGGCGATCGGATCCGTGGCCAGCCGGCCGCTCTCGAGGTTGGCGAGCATGCGCGCGACGATCGCGCGGGGCTCGGCGGGCGTCAGCAGCGCCCGCGAGAACCCGCGCCCGCTCCCGTGCACACTCGCGAACAGCTTGCGGCAGCCCTCGACGTCGAGCGAGACGCCACCGTGGTACGGGTCGCACCAGACGCCCTCGCGCGCGCCGTCCATCACGAGAAAGTGTCCCGGCATGCCGACGCCGTGTACGGGCGCTCCGATCCGCCGGCCGGCCTCCATCATCACGATCGACAGCGATATCGGGATGCCGACCCGGCGCTCGAGCACGGAGTCGAGGAACGAATTCTCCGGATCGCCGTAGTCGCGAGTGTTGCCGCGAAACCCGAGTGTGCCGAACAGGTACTTGCGCAAGCCGTCGAACGTCGGCGTCGGGCAACGTTGCGCGAGAAGATCGAGGCGGGTGCACGCGTCGTCGATGTCGAGACCCGGATGCGCGTGCGCCGCGAGACAGAACGCGACGACGTCGAGGCGCATCTCGCCGACCGGGGCCGCGACCTCGGCGGCGAAGCGCTCGGTGGCGTCCATCGCCACCGACGGTACCCGTACACACGCACACGATGGCGGCCAAGCCGCCGCATTCTCGAGCAGAGCTACGACAGGCGGCGTGCGAGGTACGTCGAGTACCAGCCGGCGTACCGGTCGCGCAGCTCGGGCTGCTTCCAGTCGTCGCCCGTGACGACGCCGCGGCAACGATCCGTGCCGCACGAGCAGTCGAACATGTCGTAGTCGTCGGAGTCGGTCATGGCGTAGTCGAAGCACAGCTCCTCACCGGCCGCGACGTCGCGCATCGTCACGAGCAACACTGAGCCGACGATCCCGCAGTTCGGGTCGCACGAATGGTTGACGTAGTCGGCCGGATCGAACGGCGGCGAGCTCGCCAGGAACAGATCGTCGTCGATCTGCAACGCGTGAATTCGCACCGCCTCACCGAGGCCGGCCAGCTCCTTGCCGTCGACCACGCGTCCGCCGAACGCCGCGACGGTGGTGCTCGCCGAGATCGCGTCGAGCGCGAACACGCCGATACCCTTGGTCGCGGTCGGGCGCGTCTCCGCGCTCGGGTGAAGCCATTGCTGACGCACGAACGAGGAATGTTACCCGTCGTGACCGAGTCCACCGTCTTCGAGATCGTCGGCGGCCGGCCGTTCTTCGCAGACCTCGTCCGGCGCTTCTCCGCGCGGGTCGAGGCGGATCCCGGCCTGCGGCACCTGTACCCGGACGATATGGAGCCCGGTATGCAGGCGCTCGCATCCTTCCTCGCTCAATACTGGGGCGGCCCGCCCGACTACAGCGCGCAGAAGGGACACCCGCGTCTCCGGATGCGACACGCGCCGTTCACGATCCGTCAACGCGAGCGTGACGCCTGGCTCGCGGCGATGCTGGCCGCCCTCGACGAAGCGGTCATGCCCGAGATCGCTCGCGAGCTGATGCGCGAGTACTTCACCGGAGCGTCGACCGCGATGATCAACTCGCCCGGGGGGTAGGTCTCCGGAAGGTCTCGGGGGCCGGGCGCCGGTACGGACGCGGCAAACTGTCGGGATGGGAAAACGCCAGGCGAAGGAGAAACGGGCGAGGCGGCGCGTCGCCTCCGAACGGCGTGTGCACACCGGTCGCCAGGCTCCCGTACGCGCGGGTCGGATCTCACCGCCGCGGCCGGTACCCGCTTCCATACCGCGGCCGCCGTACGCGCCGGACGCGCCCGCACTCGTCCCCGCGGTGCCGCCCGACGAATTCGCCGACCGCATGCGCGCGGCGGGCCGAGCGGGCCGAGAGGTCCTGCTGGAGCTGGCCGACGCAGTTAAGGTCGGGATGACGACCGAAGAGCTCGACATCATCTGTCACGAGGCGTGCATCGCGCGCGGCGGCTATCCGAGCCCGCTGCACTACAAGGGCTTCCCGAAGTCGCTCTGCACGTCGGTGAACGAGGTGATCTGTCACGGGATCCCGGACGACCGCGTGCTTCTCGACGGCGACATCGTCAATTGCGACGTCACGATCTTTCTCCATGGCGTCCACGGCGACTGCAACGCGACGTTCTGCGTCGGTGACGTCGACGACAACGGCCGTCGCCTCGTACAGGTGACGCGCGAGGCGCTCTGGAAGGGAATCGAGCAGGTACGCCCCGGCGCTCGCCTGTACGAGGTCGGGCGCGCGATCCAGTCGCACGCGGAAGCGGCCGGGTTCGGGGTCGTGCGCTCGTTCGTCGGTCACGGCCTCGGTGAGGAATTCCACACCGCTCCCGCGGTACTCCACTACTACGACCCGTCGAACGATCTCGTTCTCACGCCCGGCCTCACGTTCACGATCGAGCCCATGATCAACGAGGGGTCGTGGGAGCTCGGCCGGATCTGGCCCGACGGATGGACCGCGCCGACGCGCGACGGCTCCCGGTCGGCCCAGTTCGAGCACAGCCTGCTCGTGACGCCGACCGGCGTCGAGGTGCTCACGCTCCTTCCGGGCGAGCCGGCCGGTTCTTGAACTTCCCGATATCTCCGTAATTCCGCAGTGGTTCGCCGCGACGGCCCGATTAGCGTCGGCTCGGTCATGCACCCGCGCGAGGAACATCGAACGCCGAATACTGCGAGGGACGCCCCCGGAGCCCTGCGGCGGACGTTCCGCTCGCTCGACTCCTACAACTACCGCCTGTACTTCGCCGGCGATCTGGTGTCGCACGTCGGCTCGTGGATGCAGACGATGGCGGAGGCGGCGCTCGTCGAGACCCTCACGCACAGCGGTGTCGCCGTGGGCGCCACCTTCGCGTTCCGTTTCCTTCCGGTCCTGCTGTTCGGGCTCTGGGGCGGAGCAATCGCCGACCGCTTCGATCGCCGGAAGGTGCTGCTCGTCACGCAGACGCTGGCCGCCGCGCTGGCCGTCGCACTCTGGCTGATCGTGCTGACCGGGATCGTGCAGGTGTGGATGGTGTTCGCGTTGGCGGTCGGGCTCGGCTTCGTGACCGTCGTGGACGAGCCGACGCGGCAGGCGTTCGTCGAGGAGATGGTCGGCCGGGAGGCAGTTCCCAACGCGGTGGCGCTCACGAGCGCGGTCGGGAATTCGGCGCGCATCACCGGTCCTGCGCTCGCCGGCCTGCTCTTCGCGACCGTCGGCGCCGCATGGGTGTTCTTCGTGAACGCCGCGTCGTTCTTCGCCGTGGTCGCGGCGCTCGTGGCGATGCGGACGGCCGCGCTACACCGTCCCGGGCACGACTCCGCCCACCGTGAGCGGCCACGCGTACGCGAAGGCCTCGCGTACGCGTGGAGCCTCACCGAGATCCGGACGACGATGCTGCTCGTCGTAGTGGTCGGCACGCTCGTCTACAACTTCCCGACCTTCCTCACGTTGATGGCGTTCGACACGTTTCACGGCGGCGCCGGGCTCGCCGGGCTCCTGATGGTGGTGCTCGGCGTGGGAACGGTGATCGGCGCGCTGACCGCCGCCGCCCGGTCCCGCCCGACGCGGAGCACCGTCGTGGGCGCCGCCGCGCTCCTCGGATGCATGCTCGTGATCACAGCCGCGGCACCGACGAGGCCAGCGACATACCTCGCGCTCGTCCCGCTCGGCGCGCTCGCCGTGTTCTTCGGTAGTACCGCCAACGCGCACATGCAGATCTGGTCCGTCGCGTCGATGCGGGGCCGCGTGATGGCGATATACACGCTGTCGACGCTCGGCACCACCGTGATCGGCGGCCCGCTCGTCGGATGGATCTGCCAGCACTGGAGCCCGCGTACCGGACTCGCGTTCGCCGGCGCGGTCACGCTCACCGCGGCAGTCGCGCTGGCGATACCGCTCGCGGTCAGGCGGCGCGCCGCCGGGTGGGTCGCCCTGCCCGCTCCCGCCGCGGGCGATTGAGCCGCGAAGGATCCGGCCCGGCGCCGCCGTTCAAGCCGGTGTGACGGGCGCGGTGGCCGCGCCGGCACGCAACACGCGCTCGATCTCCGCGCGCCGGAAGCGGCGATGACCGCCGATCGTCTGTATCGCCGCGAGCCGCCCGGCGCGCGACCATCTCGTCACCGTGTTCGGCGTCACTCCCAGCCTGCGCGCCGCCTCGGCCGGAGTGAGCAGAGCGCCGCGGTCGGCGCCGGCCGCGGCGTCGGGCGGGGCGCATGCCGACGTCGAGTCGAGCCCAGTGGAGTCGGGCCCAGTCGAGTCGGACCCAGTCGAGTCGGACTCGGATACGAACGCCGGCTCCGCTGCCGGCGGTGGCACGAGTGCGACCAACTCGGGCACGGACTCGGACACGGGCTCGGTCGCGAGCCGCGCGCGGCGCAGCATGCCGCGCTCGGAAGGGGTCGTCCCGGCCCAGATCCCGGTGAGATCGGGGCGGGCGAGCGCAAACTCGAGGCACTCCACCTGCACGCTGCAGCCCGAGCAGATCTCCTTCGCCTGCGCGATCTCGCGGTTGCCACCGGCGAACCACCATTGGGTCGGGTGACTCCGGCACACGGAGAAGGTGCGCCAATCACGAGCGGCGCCGGCGCGCCGCGTGTCGTCGATCGGGAGCTCGTCAGCTGTCATGAGTCCGGACAGCTTCGGGCCGACCGTGACGCGAATGCGTCACTCGATCGAGTGATTCACGCGCCGGGTCGGCCTCCGCGCGTCGCGTCGCGTACTGCGGGTAGCGTCGCCCGGATGCGGATGCAGGGCGAACGCGCCCTCGTGACGGGATCGACGGCCGGCATCGGGCGGGCCGTCGCCGCCGCGTTCGCCGCCGAAGGCGCCGCTGTCGTCGTCACCGGACGCGACGGCATCCGGGGTGGATCCGTCGTCGCCGGCATCACCTCCACCGGCGCGACCGCGCACTTCGTCGAGGCCGATCTGCACGACGAAGACGCGTGCACGGCCCTGGTCGCCCGGGCCGCCGAACTGCTCGGCGGCCTCACTGTTCTGGTGAACAACGCGGCCGGCGGCGACGCCAGTGACGCGGCCGTCGCCGAGACCTCGACCGAGGCATGGAACGCGATCCTGCGGGTCGATCTCACGGCTCCGATGTGGTGTGCGCGCGCGGCGATCGCGCACATGCGCCGGGCGGGCCACGGAGCGATCGTGAACATCTCGAGCCGCCAAGCCGAGCGACCGAGCCCCGGCCTGGCGGCGTACGTCGCGGCCAAGGCCGGGCTGAACGGGTTGACCCGCGCCGTCGCGGTCGAGGAGGCCAAGCACGGCATCCGGTGCAACACGATCAGCCCCGGGTACGTGCTCAACGACCGCCGCGACCACGAGCTCGCGCCCGAGCGCCGTGCGGTGCTCGAAGCCATGCACCTGACCCGCCTGGGCGAGGCATCCGACGTCGCCGACGCGTGCGTCTACCTGGCGAGCGCCGAGTCGGGCTTCGTCACCGGGATCAACCTCCAGCTCGACGGCGGGAGCTCGATCGCCCGTGGCCGGACATTCGGCTGAACCGTGCATCCGCGAGCGTGTGTCAGCGCCATCTCCACGTTCAAGCTCTCGCTACCGGACGACGTCGCGTTCTGGGAACGGCACGGGATCACGAACGTAGGTGTGTCGGTCGCGAAGCTGGACGCGTTCGGATGGGAGGCAGGGACGCAACTCGTCGCCGACGCCGTCGGGCGCGGGCTGCGCGTCAAGGACCTCATCGGTCTCGGACCGTTCCGGCTCTCCGATCCCCGCGGCTGGGAGGTGCAACGCGACCGGCTCGCGCGCGCGATCGACGCGGCCGTCGCGCTGGGCGCCCCGGCAGTGGTGTTCACAACCGGCCCGTTCGCGCCCCTGACCTGGGAAGAGGCTGCGGACGCGCTCGCCCAGGCACTGGCACCCGTCCTGGTCGAGGCGCGCGCCCGCGCGGTCGACTTCGCGATCGAGCACACGAACTCGCTGCGCGTCGACGTGGGCTTCGTGCACACACTTCGCGACGCGGTCGACCTCGCGCGCCGTCTCGACGCAGGGGTTTGCATGGAAGTGAACGCGTGCTGGGCCGAACGCGCGCTCGCGACAACGATTCGCGACGGTGCCGACCGGATCCGGCTCGTGCAGGTGAGCGACTTCAAGGTCGGGACGATCGCGTCGTCGCAGCGACTCGTCCCCGGCGACGGTGACATTCCTCTCGCACGGATCATGCGCGACCTTCTGAGCGCCGGCTACCGCGGCTCCTTCGAGCTCGAGCTCATCGGCGACGCGATCGTCGCCGAGGGCTACGACCGTGCCATCCCGCGTGCGGTCGACGCCCTCGAACGCCTGTTAACCGAGCTCGGCGCCTGACGTCGCGGCGAATGCCGGCGGGCCCCAGGGGCGGCGCGGCTCGGCGCGCGGCCGAGCGGGAATCGGCCGGCCCTCGATCTCGGACACCCGCTGGAAGTAGCGGTCGGGCCAGTCGATGACGCGGCCGGCCTGCACGAGGAGCTGTACGACCCACGCCCGCGCGATCGGCCGGCCCGACGCGGCCTCGACGAGCCGCTGTTCCAGCACCGCGGCCTTGCCCTCACGACCGACGTACTTCATGCCGCCCACGAACTGCTCGTCCGGCCGGCCCTCGCTCTCGTACAGCACATGCACCTCGCGCGCCGCGATAACGAGATTGTCGCATCGGATCAGCTCCGACCACCACGCGCCGACGCGGCCGTGCACGTACGCGACGCGCAGGTCGTTGAACAACCTCACGGTCGCTGCGTTGTTCAGATGACGCTGGGCGTCGAAGTCGCTCTCGTGCGTGTCCACGGCGTCGAGCACGCGGTACCCGTCGGCCTCGAGCGCGCGCGCACCCGGGCAGTCCGGAACACTCACGCCCACATGAACGCGCCACCGTCGGCCATGAACGTGTGACCCGTCAGGTAACGGCAAGCGTCCGAACACAAGAACCAGGCGACCGGACCGATGTCGAGCTCGGGGTCGCCCTGCCGCTTCATCGGGCAATTGTCGATGAAGATTCGGTAACCCTCGCTCTGCTTGCCGGCGTCGCCGTGATGAGTCGCCGCGGCCGGTGCGATGGCGTTGACGACGATCCCGTCGAGCGCCCATTCACGCGCCGCCGTGCGCGTGATTGCCCGGATCGCCTCCTTCGAGGCGTTGTACGCA
>Ga0335083_10002060_pt1 | contig 26948 bp, 22 predicted proteins | sample Lox_Sample_42_FD_206716 | JGI IMG/M metagenome (GOLD analysis project Ga0335083, IMG submission 206716) | Soil microbial communities from Loxahatchee National Wildlife Refuge, Florida, United States - Lox_Sample_4.2 | ecosystem: Environmental > Terrestrial > Soil > Wetlands | place: USA...
ATCAGCCAACGTTTCGTAATTTAGACCGTTTAATCGATTTTTTCGCCCAGCTACTGGATCGGTAAGTCTGAGATTAAACTTCGTGAAATACTTATCATCGTCTAAAATGTTAGATGGAATTCCACCGTGCTGGTCAAATATTTGGCGCAATTCCGCTCGCTTTTCTTCTCTTGGAAATCGCTTGTGAATAAAATAGTACACAGACATCAGACGTTGTTGGCCATCAATAACGAGAAATCGATTTTTCCCTTCTTCATACAGGAATATTTGCGGAATTGGCAACCCGATTAAAAGAGATTCAATAAGCCTAGAGGCCCTCTTGATATCCCACACGTAGTTGCGTTGAAAACCGGGAATCTTTACAGCGCCGGATTCAATAAACGAAAACAACGTTAATATATTAAAATCATTTGGGGCCGCAGTAATATCATATTCCCGTAATGAATAATCATCTTGTTCTTCTTCTCGCTCTGCCCATTCCGGATAATTAATTTCGTTCTCGCTCATAAAACAGCCATTCTTTTTAAGTTTTCTGATTGGCGCAACGATGCCTACAGAGTTGAGATACGCCTTAGCGTAAATGTGTGCACCTTTTTTATACAATTTGCGAGATTTTTCTGCACCAGATTAAGGACTATCACGCAGCTCTTTTTAGCAAACATTTTTGAAACTCTTGACCGCTTACCCCGCCAATGTCCAACCCCATCTGTCATGATGGCCCTAAAAACCATCATGAAAACTGAAACTGTCATCTTCGATACCGTCACACCCCACCCTGCCCCGGTCAACATCGCTGAGTTGCTGGTCGACATCGAAGCGGTCATCAAAAAGCATGTCATCCTGAGCGACCATGCAGCCGCTGCCCTGGCTGTCTGGGTGTTGCATACCTATACCTTTGAACTGCGCGATACCGTCGCTTATGTGGCCATTGAATCGCCGGAAAAACGTTGCGGCAAGACCACGCTCCTCTCGGTCCTGGCCGCAATGGCGTGCAAATCCCTCATCGCTTCCAATATCACCGTGGGCGCGCTCTTCCGCGCCATTCACACCTGCACGCCCACCCTGTTCATTGACGAGGCTGACACTTTCCTGGCCGGCAACAGCATCATGCGCGGCATCATCAATTCTGGAAATACCCGCCGTACCGCCTACGTCCTCCGCTTGTCCGCTGCCAAAAAAGTGGGACAGGCGTCCCGCCTGTCTGAACTCTCAACTCCGGCGCCAGCCACTGACACGGTGGGCGAGCATGGGACGCGTCCCTACCCGCGAGCCGCCACCCTCTCCCCTCAACGGGGAGAGGAACGGGGCTTGTCGCGCCATAGCGTAGCGACGGCGGATGAGGGGGCGATCCCCATTCACGAGAAAGAGACCGGCCATCAACAATCAACTATCAACCATCAACCGCCCGAATCGACAGATTCGGGATTGAAGAAATACAGCTGCTGGTGTCCCAAGGTCATTGCGATGATCGGTGAAGTGCCGGATACCATCGCCGACCGTTCCATCGTCGTGAAAATGGCGCGCAAACTAACCACGGAAACCTGCCTGCCCTTGGCGGCACTCGACACTGCACTCATCAAAGCCAAGTGCCTGCGCTTCGCCCTCGATGCGCGCGACGCCATCGCCCAGCATCCCAAAATCAGCGGCGACGGCCTCAATGACCGCGCCACGGACACCTTCGATCCGCTCTTCGTCATTACCCGGCTGGCTGGCACTGAATGGGAACAGAAACTCCGCGCCGCCGCGCGGGGACTCTCCTCCACCGCGGACATCGAAAATTCCGGCTCGGGCCTGATCCTGGACATCGTGGATATTTTTTCGGATACCGGCCACGAAAAGATGTTCAGCCGCGACATCGTTGCCCTCCTGCGCGACGGCTATTTGAAATCCCAGAGCCTGAAATATTCCTCTATCAACGAATACTATATTTCTAAAACCTTACGCCAATACCACATTAAGCCCATCAACATACGTATCGGTAAGGAAGTCCATCGTGGATATCTCGGGATCGATTTTCGCGAGGCGTTGCATCGCTATGTTTCCGAGGCGGACAAGCACGCCCGTTACCAAGCGGCCAGGCAACGGTGGCAGCTCCAGGCGGAAGCCGCCGGGGAAGCGGCGCGCCAGGAAGCATTGCGGGAAAAGATCAGGCCCCTGATTACCGGACGCAAGAACTTGACCGAAGCCGAAATGCAGGAGATATGGGAGAAGGTCCAAAGTCAAGGAGCGGCCCCGGCCTCGGCGGAACAAGCTGCCGTGGCGTAAGAACGTATGCTCGCCTTCCCGAAACTCCCTAATGGCACGATTCCTCTCGGCAGCTGTCTTTTTTATAGATGCGTATAGCTGCAAACATCGGATGCTGGCTGCTGATTTTCCCATTGGCGGCCGCTTCGGTATTATACTGTGTTCATCTTTGGCATATCTGGGGGACTTTTACTGACGGCAACGATTACTTTGACCCGCTTGTTTTCATATTGAGCTATTTGGCGCCCATTGCATTTCTTGGTAATGCCTCCCTGGTTTTCCTTTGGCGCGGCCAGTTGATCGGGGGACGCTCAGTCTTATTTGCAACGGCACTATTTTTGTTTCTGACCCTTTGCCTTTGCGGGTTTGGTGTCTGGTTTTTTCATGGTCAGGACGAGCCATGGCGACTATCACATTTTGTTTGGTGGTTTGTCCCGTTCAAAATATTTGGTATATGACGATTCGGCCGTCCCTCCAGGACTTATTAATTTGTAATGCTGTCCCGGCACTAAAGTGCCGGGCTATTTATCGCGTGTCCCTCCGGGACAAGCCAAATGTGGAATCTTCATCCCGCAGGGATATCCGAGAAACTAGCCCGGCGCTTTAGCGCCGGGTATCGGGCAGTACAGAATAAGCCCCGGAGGGACGGCCGAATTAACCTACAAATATTAGTCGTTAAATTCTCGCTTGCCGTTTTCCCAACCAGGACACAGGCTTAGAGATAACGAGTCAAATCAAATGCCATCTGCCGTACCACCACCGTTGCAGGAACCGTCGCAAGTTGCAATGAGCCGGCGGATCAAGTTAATCATCGGTGTAAGCCTCATCCCCCTATGTTGCTTTGTCGCACTCCTTGTGCTTCGTCTTTTTGGACTGGTTCGTCCCTTTTACATCCCCACGGGCGCAATGATACCGGCAGCTTGTCCCGAAGACCACGTTATGATGGAAAATGTGACGTTTCATCTTCGGGAACCTCGCCGCGGCGACATTGTTGTTTTCAAGACGGACGGAATCGCGTCAATCCCTCCGCCTTCCACACACTATCTCAAGAGGGTTGCCGGCGAACCCGGTGATCATCTGGTGATTTTAGATGGCAACTTGTTCATCAATGACAAGCAGGTATTACTCAGCAATGTTGCAGGAAAGATATCGTACGACAATCCACCCGGGATATGGGCGATGCAAACGAACGTGATTGTGCCACGCGGCTGCTACTATGTGCTTGGTGATAATTCTACCAACAGCGCTGACAGCCGGTTTTTTGGGAGCATTCCGCGAGGAAATATTATTGGTCGCATCGTATTTTGTTACTGGCCTCCGGAAAGGACGGGAGGCGTAAAATAACTGCTTGCCGTTTTCCATCCCGTGGCTCAGGTTTAGACCGCTAGGCCATTGTTAAACATGAGTGAAAAATTGGTCATTATGCCAATGCCGAGTTTGGTCGCGACTTTGTTAAATCGCGAGGAAGCCAAAGGCAGCCCATTGACAGAGGCAGAAGTGATGGAAATTCGGGATAATTGTCCTTCAGTTGCGGTTCCAGTCGATGTTGTGCCAAAGATCGAGGCGGAACGCGGTTACAAGGATATCGACCCTGAGAGATGCTGGGAAGAGTGGCAGGAAGCCCGGAAGCAATTCATTCCAGAGTGAAAAGTTAAGGCCTAATGTTTAAGAAATTTCAGAAGTGGTTCAACCGGCGAAAATATCGCGAAGGAAAGACGCTTTCGCATTTTATCGCTCGCGACGTTCTGAGAGAAATTTTGGTCGTTTCGGCTGCGAAGATCGATGAAGGCATTATCATTGGATGCGTTCGGACAACGAACGTACTCTATGTTTCCCGTCGTTTGGTCCCTCAGCCCGGGTTTGAACCGGCAAGAGAATTGCGCATTAGCGAGATGTGGCATTGGACTGGCAAAAATTGGGGCGGCCTGCCGGACGGGATATCGTTAGCTGACCACGTTAACGATAGTGTTAAGCCTTAAGCCCTTGGCTATCAACAATGTTAAGGATGCTCTCTGCTTTGTTAAGGATCGTGTTAAGCCTTAAGTGCCTGGGAATCAACAATGTTAAGGATGTTAAGCCTTTCCCGCGAATATATATATTTTCACCCCACCTTGGACGGCCACCGTATTTTGTCCTTCTTACTATTTTACCCTTGCATCAATCTCTGAATCAGTTAAAGTTTTGGGCTATTTTTAATGAACGCTGAACTCGCTAAAAAAGCATCCGAAAAAGTCGGCAACCCAAACGTCCTCATCAATTTGGTCTCGCGCCGCGTGCGCCAGCTCAATTCCGGCGGCGGCGGTTTGAGCCGTCCGCTCGTGGACGGCGCCACCACCCTCGGCGTCGCGGACATTGCCCTGCGCGAAATCATCGAGGACAAAATCGGCTGGGAAATGCCGGAAGTCACCGAGCTCGTTCGCCCGCAGCCCAAGAAGCGCCGGAAGCGGTAGTTCATCCCAGTGGTCATGGCGGATATTGTGACCAACCACAAAGGCCGGCGCGATTATCACGTCCTCGAAACGTTCGAAGCCGGCATCGTGCTCCACGGCACTGAAGTCAAAGCGCTCCGCGCGGGGAAAGGCCAGATCACCGATGCCTTTGCCCGGGTCGACAAAAACGAGGTCTGGCTCTACAACGCGCACATTGACGAATATTCCCACGGCAACATCCAAAATCACGAGCCCAAAGCGCCGCGGAAATTGCTCCTCCATAAAGCCGAAATCCGAAAGCTCTTCGGCCTGGCGGCGGTCAAAGGCAACGCGCTCATTCCCCTCGCCTTCTATTGGAAGAATGGAAAGGTGAAAGTTTCCCTCGCCGTCGGCAAAGGCAAACAACAGTTTGATAAGCGCGAGGACATCAAGAAGCGCGACGCGGACCGTGAGCTGAAACGGGCCACGATGCGAAGAAGGTAAGCGGGCAGTATTCTTACTGTTTCCTACAGGAATAGAGCCTGTTGTACCCCAGATACTCATCCGATTGCCCGGCTTTCGTCATTTGGTAAAATAGCCCATTCAATCATGCACAAATCACACCAGCGCGCCCTGATTTCTTTCGCCGCAGGCATCAGCCTCATCGCTGCCCACCCAATATTCGCCGCCAACGGCATTGATTTATGGACCGGCATTGCCGGCGATAATAACTGGGCCACCGGCGGCAACTGGACCGGCATCAACGCGCCGCCGATCGCGGGCGACGTACCGACTTTTGGCGCGCAGGGCGCCGGCAGCCTGACGCTCAATAACAACCTCACCGCCGCCACCTCCTATTTGGGTCTCACCTTTAACGCCGGCGCGCCGTCCTTCACGCTCAACGGCAATTCCATCACTTCCACCGGCGGGATCGTGGACAATTCCGCGAACCCCGAATTGATCAACCTGCCCATCATCATGAGCGGCTCACATTCGGTGAACGCCATCAATGGCGGCATCATGACGCTGGACGGCGTCATCTCCGGGTCGGCTTCGGGCATCACCAAGACTGGCGGCGGCACGGTGCTGCTTAACGGTTCGGCCGTGAACACGTATACCGGGCCGACGACGGTGAATGCGGGCTTGCTCCAGGTGAACTTCTCCAACCTCGGCGCGACGGCCAATCTCATCAGCAGCAGTTCCGTGCTGACGTTCGGCGGCGGCACATTGCAAATCCAGGGCAATGCCAGTTCGGCCAGCAGCCAGCAGTTTGCGTCGACGACGTTGAACGCCGGCAACTCGACCATTTCCGCCGCGCCGTTTTCCGGTTCGTTCAATCCCACCGTCACACTGGGCGCATTTACCGAGGCGGCTGGTGGCACCGTAGTTATTAACGGCCCGGCTTCCAGCACAGCACCCACGACGGCTTCCGGGCAAACCGGTTCGGCAGGAAATGGCAGCACCGTTGGTTTCCAAGCCGCGACTGCCACCGTCACGACCACCAGCGGAACCGCCAACCAGATCTTTCAAAGCAGCGCCAGCGGCAATGCGGCTTATTATTGCTACGGCACGGTGGGGTTGTATGACTTCGCCGCGCTGAGCGGGAGCAGCCCGTTCACGATTGTGGGCTATTCACAAATCAGTTCCAGCACCAGCGGGTTGGGGACCGCCGGTAATGGCAGTTATTTTCTCGATACCACGGGTTTCAGCGTCAACAACGCCGTGGCACAAACGCATGTGGAGGATATCGCGGCCAGCTTTAGTCCATCCGCCAATACCACCAGCCTGGGCGGTTATCGCTACAATTTCAGTGGTCCCATCACCACCACGCTCTCAGGTGTGCAAAGCGTCGGCGCCATCCTGGTGACTCCCAACGTGGGCGCGAACAATGATACGATCGCGGAAGGTTCGAGCGGCGTTCTGCAGCCCGGCTGGCGCAGTTCCAGCAACGGCGGGTCGCTGGCGATTTATCAAAATAATATCGAAGGCTTTTTAACTTTCGGCGTGGTGCTGAGCGATGGCAAGACCGCCGGAGGCAGTTGGGTTCAGGCCGGCGCGGGTACGGTGGTTTACGCAGCGGCCAACACGTTCACCGGCCCGATGTACCTGGAAGGCGGCGTCTCGGAAATCACCGCTGATTCTGGCCTGGGCGCACCGGGCACCGGCGCGACGATTAATTTGAATGGCGGCACCATCCTGGGCAACGCGACGTTCACGCTGGATAACTCAGGCTCAAACAAACGCGGGATCAGCCTGGGCAATAACGGGGGCACCCTGGCAGCGGTCAGCGGTGACATCATGACGGTGGACGGTGTCGTCAGCGGCGCAAATCCCCTGACGATTGGGATTCCAGCTTCGAGTTCAAATGGCAATGTGGCTGGACAGGTTCCGGGAACGGGTTCCGGCACGGCTAATGCCTCGGTTATCGCCAATGGCACCGTGGCATTGACCGGGAATAACACTTATACGGGCGGCACGATTCTGGACGGCGGCACCTTGAGGATTTCTTCGAGCACTTTTGGCACCGGCGGCATTATTTTCAACAGCGGCACGCTGCAATGGGCCAGTGGAACGAGCAATGATATTTCCTCCCAGGCAATCACCTTTAATCCCAGTGGCGGCACGTTAGACGTAAATGGAAACCCCGTGACACTGGCCAGCGTTATCGGCAACGGCAGCGGGGTATTGACTGTCAAGAGCACGGCGCCGGGCGGTGCGTTGATTTTGAAGGGCGCGAATACCTACACCGGAGGCACGATTGTCAGCAGCGGCACATTAGATGCCAATAATACGGGCGGCTCGGCTACCGGCACCAACATAGTGACGATATTATCGGGCGCAGCTTTGGGCGGCAACGGTTTTATCGTGGGAGATGTCACGTGGCAGCCCGGCGCCGTGGCGTCGTTTACGAGCGGTTCGCAATTGACCGTGGGCGTAGTGACGTTGAATAACAACACGGTGACCGTGAATGTGCCGGGCACGACGACGCTGGTTCCGGGTACTTACCCATTGATGAATTATACTGTGGCAGGCAGCACAGGTTCCTTTAACGCGACTCCGGTTTACACTGGCGCGGGAGTCCAGCCCGGCACGACATCGGTCATTTCAACTGATAGCGGCGCGGTCACTCTCACTGTTACTGCTATTCCCGGGGTTTCGCGCGTGTGGGTGGGTGATGGGTCTCTTAATGCGTGGGATTTCACAACAGGTAACTGGCTGAATGGCTCGACGCCGGATATTTACAGCGACGGTGACTTGGTGACATTTGATGATACCGGTTCAGATTCTCCGGCCATCAATCTCACAACGACGTTTCAACCGGGCTCAGTGCTGGTGAATGCGGCCCAGGATTATACCTTTAGCGGCACCGGACAAATTTCCGGCACAACCGCGCTGGTAAAAACCAACACTGGCACGCTGACGATTCTCACGGCTAATACTTATTCGGGCAGCACGACCATTGGCCAGGGAACTTTGCAATTGGGCAATGGTACAACCGCCGGTTCGCTCGGGGCGAACATAGTGCAGGACTTTGGTTCGCTGGTTTTCGATTTGCCGGGCAATAGCACGTTCGCCAATACCGTCAGTGGGACCGGTGGATTGACCCAAATGGGCACGGGCATTTTGACCCTCACTGCCAGCAATACTTACACCGGCGGAACGACCATTAGCAGCGGCACCCTGCAACTTAATACCGGCGCGTGGTTTGGCAGCGGCAGTGTGCTGGATAACGGCGCACTGCTATTCAATAGCTCAGGCCCGATTACGGTCGCGGCAGGGATTAACGGGAGCGGCTCTCTAGCTCTCTCGGGCAGTGGAAGCGTCGCGCTCACTGCAAATAATTCTTATAACGGTGGCACGATGGTTAATAGTGGAACACTGCTGGTCAATAATTCCCTCGGCAGCGGCACGGGCAATGGCACGGTCACAGTTGCGAGCAGCGGTACGTTGGGTGGCAGCGGTACGATTGCCGGTGCGGTCATAATCAATAGTGGCGGGACTTTATCGCCGGGAAATCCTATCGGCACGCTGACTATCAATAACAGCCTCACGGCGAACAGCGGAGCGACTTTGAATTTCACACTAGGAACTTCGAGTGACAAAATTGTTGTAAATGGAAACCTGAATTTGGCCGGGACGTTGAACATTACCAATAGCAGCGGGTTTACCACCACGACATACACACTCATCAGCTATAGCGGCACTCTTACTCTTGGAAGCCTGACGCTGAACTTGCCCCCGAGTACGACAGCGTCCATTGACACCAATACGCCCGGACAGGTAAATCTGGTGGTCCAGACGTTGAGCTCTGCCATTCCTGCATTCCCGGGCGCTTTAGGATTTGGTGAATTCGCCACGGGCGCACGTTTTGGCGGATCCGTTTACCACATCAGCAATACCAATGATAGCGGAACAGGTTCCTTCCGTGATGCGGTCAGCCAGCCGAACCGCTTTATCGTCTTTGATGTCGGCGGCACGATCGTGCTGCAAAGCGCGGTTTCCTGCTCCAGCAGTTTGTATATCGCGGGCCAAACGGCACCCGGCGGCATCGCGATCATCGGCCATGAAGTTTCGTTCAGCGTGCGGACAAATGACATTGTCCGTTTCCTGCGCATCCGGCCGGGCAGCATTGCCGCTTCCACCGAGGACGCCATCAATATGGGCGATGCGACGAACATGATATTCGACCATCTCTCGCTGGAATTTGCTCCTTACGACACGATTGACGCCACGGGCAACGACACCGGCGGCAACAAAATCACCATGCAGAACTGCATCCTCGCCAATCCGATTGGGCAGCAGTTCAACGCGCATACGGAGGCCCTCGGTAATACCTTCTCGTGGTTTTATAATATTTTTGCGAGCAGCCATAACCGCAATCCGCTCGCTAAAATCAACACCATCTTCATCAACAACGTCATCTATAATTTCGAGGCCGGATATACAGTCGCAAATACCAGCGGCGTCTTTTCACATGATATCGTGAATAATTATTTCATCTCCGGCCCGGCAACGTCTTCAGCCAGCGATGACTTTTTCCAGATGAATAGCGGCCAATCGGTTTATTCCTCGGGAAATCTTCTAGACAGCACGGCCAATGGAGTGTTGGGAGGGAGCAGCACATCCCCCAGCGGCGTGACTGTTTTGAGTTCGCCATGGTCGCCGCTTACGACCAGCACGCCGACATTTTCGGCCACGGCAGCCTACCGTTATGATGTTTCGCTGGCTGGCGCATTTCCGGCTGACCAGGTAGATCAACTGGTGTTTAACGATGTGACTTCGCTTGGCACCAACGGAATGGGCGGAGGATTGTGGACGAGCCAAACCCAAACCGGCCTGGGTAATAATGGATACGGCGTGATTGTTCCCGGCACTGCCGCGGTGGATACCGATGGCGATGGCATTCCCGATTATTACGAACTCGCCACGGGATCCAATCCAAACGTGGCCGACAGCCTTACGCCGGGAGTGGGTGGGTATACGAAGCTGGAGAATTATTTGAACTGGCTGGCGACGCCAAACGCCGTAACGACGACTAATACGCCAGTCTTCGTGGATTTATCGCAATACGCGCGCGGTTTCACGAACACAGGCCCGGTTTATTCGGTGAGCCATCCGACCAATGGGACCGTAACCTTGAACGGCAGCGTTGTGAATTTCACGCCCAATATGAGTTTCACCGGCCTGGGCAGTTTTCAATTTAGCGTTGCAGCCTCAGATGGCTCGGCAATGACGAATACCGTCACGGTTTGTGTGACGCCTTACAATGCGGCGCCGAATTTTGCAACGCCGGTCTTTAGTTCCATTTCAACCGTTGGTAGCAGCATGATCCTGACTGGCACAGGAGGCATCACGAATGCCAACTTCATCCTGTTGGGAGCAACCAACCTGACGGGCAATTGGGTGCCGTTGTCCACCAACGTTTTTGATGGCAACGGGAACTTTATTGTGACGGACCCAGTGACCAGCCAGAAGCAGCAAGGGTATTACATATTGGAATTGCCGTAGAGCACTTCATAGAGGGACAAAACAAAGACCCTCACCTCATCCGCCGTCGCTGCGCTATGGCGCGACTAACCCTGTTCCTCTCTCGCCGGGAAAGGGCTGCGCAGCAGCAGTCCTACCATGACTCAACCACTTGGAGGCCGCACAAGAGCGGGACCTAGAATTCGCGTAGGGCTACGGGAAGACAAAAACAAAAAACCCTCACCTCACCCTGACCCTCTCCTCTCCCATTTCATGGGAGCGGAGAGGGAACAGCAATCGGTTAACAATCGTTTTTGCAAGTTTTCCGATACTATCGCCGCTGGAAAGAAACTCCTGCGATGCAGACTAGAAATTCTTTGCGACGAAGTTCCAGTCAATGACGTTCCAGATGGCTTTCAAGTAAGCGGCGCGTTTGTTTTGGTATTTCAAATAATAAGCGTGCTCCCAAACGTCGACGCCCATGAGGGGTTTGCCTTCGACGCCGGAGATGGCCTTCCCCATAAGAGGATTATCCTGGTTGGGGGTGGAAACGATTTCCAATTTGCCATTGTTGGAAACTAGCCAGGCCCAGCCACTGCCGAAACGTCCCAACCCGGCAGCTTCGAACTTCTCTTTAAAGCCGTTGAAATCGCCAAACGAGGATTTGATGCCATCGGCGAGTTTGCCTGACGGTTCTCCCCCGCCCTTGCCGGAAAGCTGTTTCCAGAAGAAGGAGTGATTCCAATGGCCGCCACCGTTGTTGCGGACCGGACCGCGGATATTTTCAGGCACCGACCCGATGCCAGTGACGATTTCATCGAGGGATTTGCCTTCGAGCGGCGAGCCGGCGATGGCTTTGTTGAGATTATCCACATAGGCTTTGTGGTGACCGCCGTGATGGATTTCCATCGTGGCTTTGTCAATGTGCGGTTCCAAAGAGTCAGAGGGATACGGGAGCGGAGGTAATTCAAATGCCATAATTAATCCTTTCTTTATTCTTGTTTTAAATGTCGAAACCTTAAAGTGCGATAGAGTGTTAAGAAAATCAAGCGCCGCATTTCATTTTTCAATGCGGTCAAACATTCCGCCATGGAGGAATTGGCGGACGCCGTCGCGATGAATGAAGTCCATCGGGAAGCCGAGATCAATAGCACTGACCTCATCTAGTTGCGCCAGATGCTTTTTATCGAGCTTCCATTTGAGGCAGGCCATGTTGTCCTCGAATTGGGAAAATTTTCGGGCGCCCAAAATGGGGATGACATTTCGTTTGGCGCGAAGCCAGTTCAGCGCTACCTGGGCCGGAGATTTCCCGGCGGCTTTAGCGACCTTCACGACGGTGTCGGCAATTTTCAAATTGCGCTCCGATAGCGCCTTGAATTGAGGCGTTTTATCCAGGCGCTTTTCCTCCTTCGAGCCTTTAGCGTATTTGCCAGTCAATAATCCGCTCGCCAGCGGCGACCACGCGGCCACGGTCAGGTTAAGGGCTTCGGCCATACCCATCAATTCGCGCTCAGGAGTGCGTTCGACAAGATTGTATTCGATTTGCAACCCGGTGAATTGTGTCCAACCACGCCACTCGGCGATGGTATTGGCGCGGGCGATCCACCAGGCCGGCGCGTCGGAAATGCCGATGTACAAGACCTTGCCTGCACGAACGAGGTCATCGAAAGCACGCATGACTTCTTCAATGGGCGTCAGCTCATCCCAGACGTGCATCCATAAAAGGTCCACGTAATCCATGTCCAGGCGTTTCAGCGACGCGTTGACTGCCTCGACCATGTGTTTACGATGGTTGCCGCCGCCATTAGGGTCGTTGGGCTTGAAGGCATTGAAGGTATACTTGGTGGCGATGACGAAGCGTTCGCGATCGGATTTGACAAATTCGCCGACCATTTTTTCACTGGTGCCATCGGTATAGCCGTCGGCAGTGTCCAGAAAGTTACCACCTGCTTCAGCGTAGGCGTCGAAGATTTTGCGACTCTCGTCCTTGGTCGAGCCCCAGCCCCATTCTTCACCAAAGGTCATGGTGCCCAAAGACAGTTCCGAAACGCGCAGACCGGATTTACCGAGAAGTTTGTAGTTCATTTTTAAAATTTTGAATGTTGAGTTTTAAGTTAAGACGGCGGCGACGCAGCGCCGCCCTACCACGACTCTCATTGTGGCATGACAAACAGCATAATTCACAGCGACCGCCATTGTTGGTGAAATGGATTTCATCTTAGAAACACGCCTTTACTACTCCGCCGTCCACGCGCAATGCTGCGCCATTAGTGGCAGACGATAACGGGCTGCATACGTACACGACCATGTTGGCCACTTCTTCGGTGGTGGCGAAACGCTTGATGAGGGATGATGGGCGGATGCTTTTGAAGAATTCTTTCTCAAACTCTTCGAAAGGTTTCCCGCCGCTCAATTGTTTCACGAACTCATCCACGCCGTCAGAACGTGTCGGGCCGGGCAACACAGCATTGCAGGTCACGCCTGTGCCCGCGCATGTTTCGGCAATGCCACGCGAAACGGCGAGCTGGGCTGTCTTGGTCATGCCATAGTGAACCATCTCGGCGGGGATCTGGATGCCGCTCTCGCTGCTGATGAAGACGATGCGTCCCCAATTACGCTTTTTCATCCCTGCCAAATAGAGGCGGCTCAGACGCACGCCGCTAAGAACATTGATTTCGAAGAAGCGGCGCCAGTCGTCGTCGGGGATTTCATCAAACGGTTTCGGCTCGAAGATGCCGAGGTTGTTGACGAGGATTTCGACATCGGAGAATTGTTTGGCGAGTTTTTCCGCAATGCCAGCGTGGGAGAGGTCGCCATGAAAGCTTTCGAGTTTAGCCGAAGGGACGGCTTTACGAATGTTGGCAACGGCTTCCGAAACAGATTTCTCCGTCCGGCCGTTAATGATGACGCGGGCGCCTTCGCGGGCGAGGCCGGTGGCAATAGCGAGTCCAATTCCTTTGGTTGAGCCCGAAACGAGGGCGAGTTTATTTGTGAGTTGCAGCTCCATAGGCAGTCAATTTTACATTGGCAGGCGCGAAGTCAAGCGGAGGTTTTTGCCACAGAGTCACAGAGGACGCAGAGAAAAGACAATCGTTAGGCCCCAAAAAAGTGGTTGACAATTTTTATGCGATATATCAATTTATCCGCATCCGTTGATATATCGCAATGGATCTCATGCAGAGTGGTCGAGGGACTGGCCCGATGACACCACGGCAACCGATTGAGCTTTGGTCTCAATGACAGGTGCCAATTCCAGCTCAGGCACCATTAGCCCGGGGAAAATGAGAAGCGCAAATACGTTTTGTAGCCCCTTCTCGCATGAGCAGGGGCTTTTTTTTGCGAAAAATGGGCAAGATAAAGCGGCTGGAAGCCGCTGGAACCGGCAGGCGAGACGCCTGCCTAAATTAAATTATGAGTGATAAACACGGTTACATGAAGGCGCTGAAGTGCCGCGAGTGCGGGCGCGAATATCCGCTGACGGCCACGCATGTGTGCGAGTTTGACTTCGGCCCGCTCGAGGTCGCGTATGACTATGATCGCATTAAGAAATCGCTGACGCGCGAAGCCATTGCCAAGCGCCCAAAAACCATGTGGCGTTTCCGCGAGCTCCTGCCGGTGGCCGGCGAGCCCACGGTAGGCACCCAGGCGGGTTATACGCCGCTCGTCAAAGCCGATCGCCTGGCCAAAAAGCTGGGCATCCGCGAGCTTTGGATCAAGAACGACGCAGTGAACTTCCCTACCCTGTCGTTTAAGGACCGTGTCGTGAGCGTGGCGTTGAGCCGGTCGAAAGAGCTTGGCTTTGAGACGGTGGCGTGCGCGTCCACGGGCAACCTGGCGAATGCCGTGTCCGCCCAGGCGGCCAGTGCGGGACTGAAGTCCTACGTATTTATCCCGTCGGATTTGGAACAGAGCAAAATCCTGAACTCACTGATTTACGGCGCGAATGTCATCGGCATCAAGGGCCATTATGACGAAGTGAACCGCTTGTGCGCGGAAATCGCAGGCAAGTTCGGCTGGGCGTTTGTGAACGTGAATATGAGGCCATATTACGCCGAAGGTTCGAAGAGCATGGCGTATGAAATCGCCGAGCAATTGGGCTGGCGCGCACCGCAGCATACAGTGATTCCGATGGCATCGGGCTCGTTGCTGACGAAAATTCACAAGGGCTATGAGGAGCTGGTGAAGGTGGGCCTAATTTCGGAAAGCAAACCGAAGATTTACGGCGCGCAGGCAACAGGTTGTTCGCCCATTTCCGTAGCGCAAAAGGCCGGGCTGGATTTCTTCAAACCAGTGAAGCCGGACACGATTGCAAAGTCGTTGGCGATCGGGACGCCGGCAGACGGCTTTTACGCGCTGAAAGTGATGCGCGAAACGGGCGGCGCGGCCGAGGACGTGACGGATGACGAGATTCGCGAGGCGATCAAATTGCTGGCCGAGACGGAAGGCATCTTTGCCGAAACGGCCGGCGGCGTGACGCTGGGCGTGGCGAAGAAACTGATTGCCTCGGGCAAAATTCCGCGCGAGGATTCCGTGGTAGTCTGTGTGACCGGCAACGGATTAAAAACGCTGGACGCGGTGGAACGGCACGTGGGCAGGCCGCGTGAAATCAAGCCCAGCCTGCGGGAGTTTGAGGCGCTATTGGCACAGGAAGAGAAAGTGAATGCGTAAGATAAAAACAATCCACTTCTTTTTGCTGTTTGCCATCATCCTGATTTCTGGCTGTGATACACTTTATATCAAGCAGTATCAAGTCGAAGGAGCAACGGCAAACTCCGCAGATGCTCACGAGTTAAAAGTTATATTGAGTAACATTGCAGAAAAAACCGGCCTCGAAAGCCGAGTGCCTGCTGATAATATAACCAATCCATTTGCTTCGTATATGGGAGCAACTAACAATAGCATAACCACGATAGAGGCCTGGTATTATCATAACGATATACGTATTCAACTTTGTGGTGGCTATGGAACTCCCATAGCATTTAAACAGGCAAATCAATTGCTGGTTTCCACCCTTTCGACAGAATTTGGCCCGCAATTTTCTACTCCATCAAAACCTTTTTGCCAGATACAATCCGGCGCAGAGAAAAATTGAATTTAATTTATGTCACAAAAAGTTAGAATACCGACACCGTTGCGCAAGCTGACGAACAACGAGGAAATCGTGGTTGTTAATGCGAACACAATTAACGAAGCAATCGTAGAGTTGCAGGGGCGTTTTCCCGGCATCCAGGAACGCCTAATGGATGAAAAAGGCGAAGTGCGGCGCTTCATTAACATTTATTTGAATGAGGAAGACATCCGTTTCCTGCAAAACCAACAGACGGCGCTGAAGGACGGCGATGAAATCAGCATTATTCCGGCGATTGCCGGGGGTTAGACTTAACGGAGATTAAATTTATGGCTACCAAGAAGAAAGCTGCCGCCACGAAATCCACTTCGCCTACCCAACAGCGCCTGTGGCTGATGTATCCGCCGCGGCTCATCAAGAAGCCGTTTATCTGGGAAGTAGGTCATAAATTCAAGGTGGTCACGAATATACGCCAGGCGACGGTGACGGATGAGATCGGGATCGTATGCCTGGAGCTGGATGGCAAGCGCGAGGAAGTGAAAGCGGCCATCAAATGGCTCGAAAAGAATGGTGTGAACGTAGAGCCAGTGGAAATCAACGTGATTGAGAGTTAGAGCGGTCCTTTTGGCTTTGGGCATTGTTTTGGCCCGGTTACAGGCTCCTCAGGGCATGCGCCCTCGCCAAAACTTCGCCCAAAGCCAAAAATCCTCGCTCTGCAAAGCTACGTAATTCTATTTATATTCCGTGTGGAAAAAATAAAACCCTCCGGAGGGAGGGTTTTAGAGAAAAACAGAAAATCTTTTAAGCTTTGGATTTCGCGGTGCGGCGAAATTTCAGCACACCGAAGAGGCAGGCCAATCCGGCAAGAAACACAACTGTGGACGTAGGCTCAGGAACAACCGGCGCGAGAGTTTGTCCAATTGCCGTGAAATCATCTTGTATTTGCCCATAACTGGTACCGAAACCATTAACATCCGTTTTAACCACCAGGAAGTAGCTGGGGGTATTATCGGTATCCAACTGGCCATTTTCAAACGTCACGGTACCACCGAAGACGGTCGGGTTGAGAAAATTTCCACCAGAACTGGGAGTTAAGGAAGTCGGTAACAAGAGACTGCCGGTCAGACCTGAATAGGTGGCAGCACTAACGACCTGGCTGGACAGAAAGCCTGAGAGCTCAACCTGGTCAATGGCATCAGGACCGTTGTTGACAGCCTGATAGACAAAAGTCAATCCACTGGGATTAAACACCGGGTCATTGACAACCCATGAATAGATGGAGCCGTTGTTAGCGCCATTGTTACCAGCGGGGAAAAATCCAACTCCGGTAAGAGGAGCATTGGTCAGGGAACCGACCACTGATCCGCCGGTAAGATCCAAATTTTGCGCGTTAACCGATATTGCTGAAGCAACCAAACCTAACACAAGGGCGGCTGTCGTGATTTTAAAATTTGTTTTCACTGTCTCTTTCATGTTTGCAGTTTTCATAACTATTCTTTGCTCCCATACATAACGCTCAGTCAACCCCTCTGCAAACCGACCGCAAATTAAGTAATAGCGCTTAAATATTTCTTCTAAGCAGCTTATTTATAACTATATGTCACTTTTTAGGGTAAAAAGTCAACATAAATTTACAAATAAGTCACATATTCTTATGCATATTCGGACCCGCCATAGCCATTAATGCGACATTGGCAAAAATTATTCAAATTTCAAGGGAAATTGGTTTTCAGCCTGCCCTTTAAGAAAGGCGCTTTGTTCCTCAATGAGCCAGCGTTTTTCGGCAATCAGCTTGGTTTGCTGCTCCAAAAGGCATTTTTGCTCTTCAATGAGGTTCTTTTGATTCGCGATTAATGCGGCGATTTCCCCTTTAATGGCCTCATTTACACCATTGGAGCCATTGGAATGCCCATTCGTGTGACCGTTAGCATGGCCATTTGCATGACCGTTGGTAGCGCCGTTATGGTGATGGCCGTTGGCATGGCCATTGGAACCCGACTTTCCATTCACATAATGCCCTGGACCGTATGAATGGAGGGACAATTCCCGCATGACGTTGGTGTAGAACTTCGGGTAATTAAAGATTTTTTTCCGCCGGTTACGATGAAATTGCTTATTTTTCTTAAATTCGGAGGCCGCGCCGTTTTGATGACCGTTACCGTTACTTGAGGCTATTGCCGGTTGGAAAGGTTTAGCCGCTAAGGCGGGAGAAACAACTGACTGAGCAACAGGGGCCCTGGCCGCGACGGCCGGAGCCGTAACGTGTGCCGGACTCGCGGTCTTTGAGACTTTATTCCTGCGAAGAACCACTACGCCGCCAGCGACGAGGCAAACGAAAATACCTGAATATATCCAAGCCGCCGTCGATCCGCCAAATCCATGGCCCATCGCTGCTTTGGCCGTGTGCTGCCCAACAATAAGGTCTGACAATCCCATCCGGGCAACTTGATCGCCACTTTGAAAGTCTGCATAACGTTCGCCGTCATTGAAGTTGATGCTAGCTGCCAATTGCTTTAAAGCGGAAAGATCCGCAGAAGGAACCGGCTGGTAGGAAGTAATTTTGACGAAACCATTCCGGCCCAGCAGGACAATAGCCTGGCTCGATTCTTTCTTCGATGCATTTTGGCTCTGGAGCGACCAAGACAACGCATGCATCTGGGGGTCGTAAACCGGCGCGGATTGCCAGTCGAGAGAGGCATTAGCCTGTCCGTTCGCCTGGAGGGCTTTTAAAACAGCCGCAGAATTGATTTGTTCGCCGTCCTTAACAAAGCCTTTGGGAGAATATTCCATCACCGCCCACCATTTGCCGTCGGTATCGCTCAACGCGCCGATCAAATTATCAGGCACGGGGGTATTCAGGCTATCCAGGATGATTCGCGCTCCGTGGGCATCTGTCATCCGATAACCGGCGGGAACGTCAATATAGGCGTAATCGCCCAGGTTGAGATGTTGCGGTCCAGCAGCCCAGCCAATGTTGGAATCTGCGGGCACCAAACTGCCCGAAGCCTGCTGGGCCTGACATTGTGAATAAAAGGTGAATAAGACGGCCAAAACGGGGACAAGGCAAAGAGAGACCGACCGCTTCCATCCCCCGAAACTTTTCAGATATCGAACATTCATAAATTTACCACGTTTTTTAGCGATACTGCGACACCTCTGCCTAATCGTTTGATTAAGTACGATTTTCCCTTAAAATCTCGTATAGTCAATACAATTTTGGGACACGACTAAAGACATTTGGGACAATTTTTTAATTTTAATAATGTTTTCCACTACTCGGTGAACATACACTAAATCGGTCACGGCAAATGATTCGCATAATTCTGTGAACTCGCCGTGAACAAAGTGTGAATAATAGGCAACTTTATTCTGAGTCACACCTCTTTGACAATTGCCGAAAGCGAATGCTCAAAAGATTTTATTTTTCAAACTTCGCAAAGTTTGAAGAATACGCGGAGAGAGACCGAGAGAAGGACAACGAAGGAGTTATTTACGGCGGCGACGCTTAACTTCAAGTTGGGTAAGAGCGTGGGTAAGAGAGGCCTGGACCATGGCAGCGTCTTCGTCGCTTAACTTCTGCGCGAGACGGGCTTCGGCACGTTTGCGGGCTTCTTCGGCGGCGGCTTCGTCAATGTTTTCGGCACGGATTGCCATATCGGTCAAAACCGCGACACGTTCTCCCGTCACTTGGACGAAACCATCGCCTACAGCCAGAAAAATGGTCTGCCCATTCTTTTGGGCGATGATTTCCCCGGCCACGAGCTGGGTCATCAAGGGCATGTGCTGAGACAGGATGCCCATCTCGCCGTCAGAGCCGGTGAGCGTAACCATGTCCACATCATCCGAAAAGGTTTTCGCTTCCGGCGTGACGATTTCCAATTTTATTGTGGCGGCCATTTCGGTTTAACAATTCAAAAGATTATTTTTCCTTGATCTCGTCGATGGTGCCTTTCATGTAAAAGTCAATGAAAGGAACGTCATCGTGTTTGCCGTCGAGAATTTCCTTAAAGCCGCGGATGGTCTCGGCGATAGGCACCTGTTTGCCCGGGCGGCCAGTGAACACTTCGGCGACGGAGAACGGCTGACTAAGGAAGCGCTGGATCTTACGGGCGCGCGCCACGGTAACCTTGTCCTGCGGCGAGAGTTCGTCTTCACCAAGAATGGCCATGATGTCCTGCAAATCACGGTAGCGTTGCAACACCTGTTGCACGCCGCGGGCGACTTCGTAATGTTCTTTGCCGACGATTTCCGGTGCAAGGGCGCGGGAATTGGAGGCGAGCGGATCCACGGCAGGGTAAATGCCCAATTCCGCAATGGAACGCTCCAGCACGATGGTCGCGTCCAAGTGAGCAAACGTGGTGGCCGGCGCGGGGTCGGTCAAGTCGTCCGCAGGCACATAAACGGCCTGGAAGGAGGTAATGGAGCCTTTGCGGGTGGAAGTGATACGTTCCTGCAAGTCACCCATTTCCGCGGCGAGCGTGGGCTGGTAACCGACGGCGCTGGGCGTACGGCCGAGCAACGCGGACACTTCAGAACCGGCTTGCGAGAAACGGAAGATGTTATCAATGAACAGGAGCACGTCCTGGTTCTTTTCGTCACGGAAATATTCCGTCACGGCGAGCGCGGACAAGGCCACGCGAAGACGCGCGCCGGGTGGTTCGTTCATCTGGCCGTACACGAGGCCGATTTTTGAGCCGGGGGCGATGATGGGCAGGCCATGCTCGTTCTTTTTCGGATGGCCTTTTTCATCCTTCTCCACCTTGATAACGCCGGCTTCAATCATTTCGTTGTAAAGGTCGTTACCTTCACGGGTGCGTTCGCCTACGCCGGCGAACATGGAAATACCGCCGTGCAGCTTGGCGATGTTGTTAATCAATTCCATGATGACGACGGTTTTACCGACGCCGGCGCCACCGAATGCGCCGACTTTGCCACCTTTTAAGAAGGGACAAATCAAGTCAATGACCTTGATTCCCGTCGTAAGCACCTGGGGTGACGTGGATTGCTCGGTCAGCGGAGGGGCGTGGCGATGAATGGGATTAAACTTGTCCGCTTTGACGGGGCCCTGTTCGTCCACCGGCTCGCCCACAACGTTAAACACGCGGCCCATGACGGCTTCGCCGACGGGCATGGAAATGGATTTGCCGGTGTCAATGACGTCGTAACCGCGCTTCATGCCTTCGGTCGAGCCCATGCAGACGCAGCGGATCCAGTTATCGCCCAAGTGCTGTTCCACTTCGAGGGTCTGTTTGGTTTTGCCGAGGCCGGGCACTTCAAACTCCACGGTGAGGGCGTTATAAATGGCGGGCAGCGGTTCGGGAAATTCGACGTCCACGACCGGGCCGATGATTTGAACGATTTTGCCTTTGTTCATGTGATTCAGTATTTGAAATGAGTCCCCTATCCCACCGCCATTTGCGCGGTGGCGATTTCCAACAATTCTTTCGTGATGTTTGACTGCCGCAATTTGTTGTATTCGAGCGTCAGGTCCTTGATGAGCTGCTTGGCATTGTCCGTGGCGTTCTTCATCGCCACCATGCGCGCGCTTTGCTCGGACGCCCGCGCTTCAAATAAAATCTGGTGGACCTGGAAATTCATGGCGTGAGGCAACAACGCGCTTAACACGGTCTCCTCATCCGGCTCGAACTCAAAAACGTCGGTACGGACACCGCCCGGCGCGGCCTGTTCTGCCAATTCCGCAGGCGCATTGATGCCGACCTTGAGCGGCTCAATTTTACCAATCGGCAAAAGCGGCATTAATTTCGGTTGTTGCACGAGGGTCGAAACGAAACTGGAATACAAAATGTCCACCGAATCCACTTCGCCTTTGATGAACAGGTCCTGGGCGAATTTGGAGATCACCCGGGCTTCGGCAAATGTGGGGGTGTCTTTGTATAGGAAATCTGCCGCGAGCTGGCGTTTGGTGCGCGCGATAAATTGCGCGGCCTTTTTGCCGGCGGTGATGAAGATGGTAGAATCTTTATCCAGCTTGATGAGTTCGCGGGCGATATTGGAATTCAAGGCGCCGCACAAGCCGCGGTCGGTAGCGACGACGATGACGCCACGCTTTTTGACATTCCGCTTTTCCATCAGCGGATGGTTAAAGGACACAATGCGCGGACCGGCCTCGGCCAGAATCTGGTTTAATAAATCAGCATACGGGCGTCCGACCAGCGCGGCCTGTTGCGCTTTGCGCATTTTGGCCGCTGCGACCATTTGCATGGCCTTGGTGATTTGGGCGGTGTTTTTGACCGACTTGATTCGCCGGCGTATGTCGCGCGTGCTGGGCATGACTTAGCGGTAGGTAGGCTTAAATTCGTTTAAGGCGGCCTTCAAGTCAGCGGCGATGGCGTCGCTGATGGCTTTTTCCGTGTTGATTTTCTTAAGGAGATCAGCACGGCGTGTGGTCAGGTAATCCGTGAGCTTGGCCTGAAAATCTTTGATTTTATCGACCGGTACATCATCGAAGAAATTGTTTTGCACGGCCCACAAAATAGCCGATTGCTCTTCAATGGGCACTGGATTGAACTGATTTTGTTTGAACAATTCAACGATGCGCTTGCCGCGCTCGAGCATCGCCTGGGTTTTGGCGTCCAGGTCGGAACCGAATTGCGCGAAGGCTGCCAGTTCGCGGAACTGCGCCAGATCACCTTTGATACGGCCGGCCACCTGTTTCATGGCTTTGATTTGGGCCGCGGAACCGACGCGTGAGACCGAGAGACCGACTGAAATGGCCGGGCGAATGCCCTGGTAGAACAAATCGGTTTCCAAATAGATTTGGCCGTCCGTAATCGAAATTACGTTTGTGGGAATATAAGCCGAAACGTCGCCCGCCTGGGTTTCGATAATGGGTAGCGCCGTGAGTGAGCCATTGCCGTAATTTTCGGAAACGCGCGCGCTGCGTTCCAGCAAGCGGCTGTGCAAATAGAAGACGTCACCAGGATAGGCTTCGCGGCCTGAGGGGCGCTTGAGCACGAGTGAAACCTGGCGATAGGCGACGGCGTGTTTGGACAAATCATCAAAAATGATGAGAGCATCCATACCGTTGTCCATGAACCATTCACCCATGGCCGCGCCGGCGAATGGCGCGAGGTATTGGTTGGTCGCAGAATCCGACGCCGCCGCGACGACGATAATCGTGTAAGGCATCGCGCCTGCTTTTTCGAGGGCGTCAACGACACGGGCCACATTGGACTGCTTCTGGCCAATGGCCACGTAAATATTGTAAATAGGACGGAAATTTTTGTCCCCTGATGATTCACCGGCCTTATTGATGCGCGCCTGGTTAATCATCGTGTCAATGCCGATGGTGGTTTTGCCGGTGGAACGGTCACCAATGATGAGTTCGCGCTGGCCGCGGCCGATCGGGATCATCGCGTCAATGGACATAATGCCGGTCTGCACCGGCTGGCTGACTGACTTGCGCCGAACGATGCCGGGAGCGATTTTTTCGACCGGATAAAACGCTTCGCTTTTAATGGGTTCTTTGCCGTCAATGGGCTGGCCAAGCGCGTTTACCACGCGACCGAGCAACGCTTTGCCGACGGGCACTTGCAGGAGCTTTCCTGTCGTGCGCACTTCGCTGCCTTCCCGGATCTGGGTATAATCACCGAGGATAATGGCGCCGACTTCGGTTTCTTCCAGGTTGAGCGCGATGCCAGTGATGCCGCCGCCGAAATCCAACATTTCGTTGAGCATCGTGTCGGTGAGGCCTTCGATCTTCGCGACGCCGTCGCCGATTTCGCGGACGACGCCGACGTTTTGTTTGGCCATAGCGGCTTTAGCACCGCTGATTTGCGCTTCAATTTCCTGCAATAAATTGCTCATATGATTAACTGATTTTTTGCGCACTAAGCGCTTTCAAAACTTTCTTCCAACTTTTCCAAACGCGTCTTAACGCTGCCGTCGTAAAGGTCGCTGCCGGCCTGGATCCGCAGGCCGCCGATGAGCGTCGGGTTTTGGGCGAACGAAATATTCATTCCGTTGCCATACTTCGCATTGATTTGACCGGTCACTTCATTTTGCAAATCAGACGGTAACGGCGTAGCACTTTCCACACGTACCGTGTGCTGCTCTGAATCCAGCTTCACCAACCGGTGCAAACGCGCCAGGATTTCCAGGTAGCCGCGCGGCTGTTTTTCAGACAACAGCTTAAGCGCCAGCCGCACACGATTTTCGTCCAGCAAACCGCTTACCTGGCAACTGCGAAACAGTTCCCGGGCTTCGCGTATGGCTTGTTTGGAAATTTTCATGGCTTGTTTGGTTCGATTAGAATTTCAAATTTAAGATTTGAAATCCTTACTCAGCCAATTCTTTTTCCGTTTCCTGGGTGAGGATTTTTCCAGTCACATTGGTCGTGGTTTGGACGACCAGCCGGCCGACCTCCCGCTTCAGTTGCGCGAGCATTTGCACGCGTTCCTGCGCGGCGGCGTCGCGCGCTTTGGCGATGATTTGTTCCGCTTCGGTAATCGCTCTTTGCGTTTCCTTTTCCCTTACGCGGGCAGCGGCCTCACGGCCTTCCTCGATCAGCTTGTTGGCCTTATCACCGGCGTCCGCCAGGATTTTCTGGCGTTCGGCCTCGGTGCGGGCCACATCTGACTTGATCTTTTCCGCGTTGGCCAGCGCTTCAGCGATTTTTTCGCGGCGCACCTGGAGCATGGCGAAAATCGGCCCGTAAGCAAATTTCCACAACACAAAAAAAACGATTGAGAAGCTAATCAACTGCGCGACCAGCATTCTCCAATCAATTCCGAGAGTGTCCATGGCGATGAGTGATTAATGGACCACGAGCCAGCCAATGACTGCCCAGGCTTCCGCCAACGCAACGCCGACGAAGAACCAGGTGAGAAGTCTGCCGGACATGCCGGGATTTCGCGCCAGGGCAATGAGAATTCCAACGGTCGCAATGCCGTCGCCGATGGACGCACCAGCGAAGGCGAGACCGACCTGAACGTTACCGACAGTTTCTGCTAACATCATAACTTTTCTTTCTGTTGTTTTTGGTTGTGCCCCGATAACCAATATCAGAGCAAATTTTAAATTTTAATGGCCGTGCTGTTCATCAGAATGCGTGCACAGCGTTCCCACAAACGCCACGACCAGGATCGCAAACACAAATGCCTGGACGATGCAAATAAAGGTATTGTAGCCATAGGCCAGGACCGTGAGCAGAATTGACCAAACCCATGAATTCATATGGAGGGTCATGTCGCCGATGGTTGAGCCGGCAAAAATATTCCCATACAAGCGCATGGCCAGCGCCACCGGCCGCGCAAACAATACGGAAACCAGGTCCATCACACCGATGAAGAGGAACAGCACCAGGAATATCGGATAGGTGAACTTGCTCGCCGCCGTTTTGACACCGAAGATGTGTTTGACCAGCCCGAAAATACCATTGTAACGGACCGCCCAGTAAAGGCTCATCACCAGAAAGATCCCCGCCATGGCCACGGTCAGGTTGGCATCCGTGGTGGGAGGCCTGAAAAATGGCCGGCTCACGCCCTGAATGGCCAACGGCAGCGAACTGCTTTTGTCCGGCGTTCCAAAACCAATGCTTCCGACTCCAGGAATCAGGTCCACAAAATTGGCAATAAGGATGAATATAAAAAACGTGGTCGCAAATGGAAAAACCCAGCGCGTGACGCGTGGATCCAGGATGTTGCCCATCAGCCCCTCCCAGCCTTCAACGATAGATTCCAACACATTTTGGATCCCGGACGGGATTTCTTTGATGTTGCGGGGTGTCGTCGTACGAACGATGACTAAAATAAGCCCTGCCACAATCCATGTGCAAACCATGGAGTTGGAAATTGGCAATCCCAGGCCCGGAACGGTATAAAGGACCGAAGCCGCCGGGGAAGGCCCTTCCGCAGCGCTGCTGGACTTCTGCGCGGCGGGAGCGGCACTTTGGACGACCGCCGTGTTGGTGCCGCCCGCGGGCGCTGGTACTTGGGCGTTTACGTTTGCCGTCAAAAACAGGGCAATAAACGCTATTGCAAAAACTGATATACCGAGTTGCTTCACTTAAAAATTAGTTATGGCGACACGCATGGCGTAATGTTATGCCAATCGGGCTGCCAAAGACGGAAAATTTGCCTCATCGTGAAAAATTTCACAAGCAAATTTTAGAAAAATTTTTGGTTGTCTAAACCGATTATCTGCGCTGGTTTACGACAATTTTTATTTTTCCGGAGGTGTTGTCGCAGAATTAACTCCAGCGCGCGGCAAACGGCCAATCCAAATTTCTGTCGCGGCGTAATTCCATTCGAGTTCGGGAATATTCGGCCGGCCCGAACCGGTCGCGTGGATGATCATACGGTCCTGCGGACGCATTTTCGGCACCCATTGTTCGAGTACCTGGGCATTGCCAAAAGTCCACTGGTATTCGCGGATTATCTTCAAATCATCAGGCAGCATCCAGCCGGATTCAAAGCCCAATACATATTTCCAGTCTGCGGTGGGATTCTGGTAGAACGTCTCGAAAAAGACGTCCATATCGGAGTTATATATAATGCCGCCCTGTTCGGGCAGCCAGCCGGCCAGTTTAGGATCGCTTTCAGAAATAAATCCAGCGGTCGTTAAATTTTCGGTCCATCGGCCATCACGATCGCTTGTGAAGCCTAAGTAAGCCCCTGCGGCGATGGCTAATGCGAGAAACAGCCGTTGTATCGAATCAAAAATAATTCCTTTCTCCAGATGTTCCTGTAATTCCATTGCCACCCAAATGATGAATGCCGGCGTGCCATAGTCCCACCAAAAGCGTTGCATCTTCAGCCCCAGCAGCCAGCCCAGCGCCATCATCATGAAAACGGGGTTCAGTAATTTGCGTGAATCCCAGCCAAGGGAAGCTTTGCGCCATAATAATAATGCGGCGACAGCCAGGACGGCGGGAACGGCGCCATCGGAGGGATGCAATTCCGGCTCGAGCTGGCGGCCCACGGTGAAATTGCCGAAGACACCAAACATGTGGCGAACGGATTGGAGCAGAAAAACGATGGGATGCCCGGTGAGTGCGCAACCCAGTACACTTCCCAGCAGCCAGCAAACGACGTAAAGAATCGCTTCGTGCCACATTCCGGCAAATAAAATCGCTACACCGGGTAGTACAAGCATATACCAAGAGCCATGAATCCATGCGGAAGCTGCCACGAGCAGGGGCGTAACATAAAGCGGTGAAGGCTGTCTTTTTGCTCCCCAGCGCGTCCAAAGAATCAAAATCGTTATCACAACGGCATCTGTAAGTATATACGGCCGTCCGC
>Ga0335083_10002061_pt1 | contig 26947 bp, 25 predicted proteins | sample Lox_Sample_42_FD_206716 | JGI IMG/M metagenome (GOLD analysis project Ga0335083, IMG submission 206716) | Soil microbial communities from Loxahatchee National Wildlife Refuge, Florida, United States - Lox_Sample_4.2 | ecosystem: Environmental > Terrestrial > Soil > Wetlands | place: USA...
CTTGCAGGTGGTGTAGGTCGCCTGATTCAGCCGCATCTTGTCCTTGCTCAGGAACTCGATCCGCTCGGCGGTGCCGCGCGCCGGCATGTTTTCGCCGATCAGGAAAGTCGCTTCTTCGAACACGCCGGTGTCGTCCTGGGTGTTGTAGCGCAAGCGCGGACCGAAGAAGCGGTCGACGCCGCGCTGCACCCGCACGCCGCCGTCCGCTTCGACGCGGCCGAATTCCCGGTTGTAGCGTAGGTACTCGCTGTAGATCGACAGGTCCTCGCGCTGGAACTCCACCCGGCCGCGTGCAGTGACCTCCAGTCCGGAGACGCCTTCAATCTGTTCGGCATCGATGGTGGTGGGACCGACGGGCTTCGGCGCCTTGGCCGGCGCGGGCTTGGGCACGGCACCGGGCGCGGGAACCAGCGTCGACTCCGGCGCCTGCGGCCAGGCCAGCGTTGCGCCCGACAGCAGGATCAGCAGCGCCGCGAGCCGGGCCGTGGGGCGAAGCATCGAAGGGTTGCGCGTAGCGCGGTGTGCAGGGAAAAACGGAGGAGAAATTGGACCATCTTTTGAGAGTGAAAAGTGTCATAATTCCGCGCAAATCGCAATGGATTTCAGACTCGTCGAGCTCGAGCGCTGGCTCGGCGCGCAATTCCCCGAGTTGACACGCACACTGGCCCCCGCCTCCGCTGACGCGAGCTTCCGGCGCTATTTCCGCGCGCGCCTCGGCGACGGCCGCAGCTTCATCGTCATGGATGCGCCGCCCGGCAAGGAAGACTGCAAACCGTTCATGCGGGTGGCGGCACTGTTCGCCGCCGCCGGCGCGCACGTACCCGCGATCCACGCCGAAGATCTGGACGCCGGCTTTCTGCTGCTGGAAGACCTGGGCGATACGACGTTTCTCGAAGCGTTGGACCGCAAGCAGGATCCCATGCCGCTTTACGCCGCTGCGACCGAAACACTGGTGCGCATCCAGCAGGCGAGCCGGCCCGGCGTACTGCCGGAGTATGACCGCGCGTTGCTCGAGCGCGAGCTGAACCTGTTCCCCGACTGGTACCTTGCCAGGGAGCGCAAGCGCGATCTCGCGCCCGCGGATCTGAAGGTACTGCGCGCTGCATTTGATGCGCTGCTCGCGAACAATCTCGCGCAGCCTCGGGTGTTCGTGCACCGCGACTTCCATTCCCGCAACCTGATGCTGGCCGAGCCGCTGCCCGGCGTGCTCGATTTCCAGGACGCGGTTTACGGACCGATCACCTACGACCTGGTTTCCCTGCTGCGGGATGCATACATCGGCTGGACGGAGGACCAGGTGATCGACTGGGCCGTGCGCTACTGGGAACGGGCGCGCAAGGCCGGCCTGCCGGTACGTGCCGATTTCGCCGAGTTCTATCGCGACTTCGAGTGGATGGGGGCGCAGCGCCAGTTGAAAGTCGTGGGCATCTTCGCCCGCCTCTGCCACCGCGACGGCAAAGACCGCTACCTAGCGGATATCCCGCGCGTGCTCGGCTACCTGGTCGGAACCTGCCGTCGCTATCGCGAACTGGCGCCGCTCGCGCGGCTGCTCGAGAGGCTGGCTGCGGCATGAGCGCCTCGACATGAACGCGATGATCCTGGCGGCGGGCCGCGGCGAGCGCCTGCGGCCGCTGACCGACACCACGCCCAAACCGCTGGTCGAGGCGGGCGGCGAGAGCCTGCTCGGGCGCCATCTCGCGCGCCTCGCGCATGCCGGTTTCGTGCGCGCGGTGATCAACGTCTCGCATCTGGCGGAAAAAATCGTCGCGCGCTTTGCTGACGGCGCAAAGTATGGGATCAAGATCGACTGGTCGCGCGAAGCCGAGCCGCTGGAAACCGCGGGCGGCATCGCGCAGGCGCGCAAGCTGCTTGGAGAGGAGCCGTTCTTGCTGGTCAACGCGGATGTCTGGTGCGATTACGACTTTTCCAGGTTGAGAAATTTCCAGTTGGCACCACGCCTCGCCCATCTGGTCCTGGTACCCAACCCGCTCTTCCATGCCGCGGGCGATTTCACGCTTGAACGCGGTGTCGTCGGCAATGCCTCGGCGCCGCGCTACACTTACGGAGGCATTTCGGTGCTCGCGCCGCGGCTCGTCGACGGCGTGGTCGCGGGTCGCAAAGCGCAGTTGGCGCCGCTCTGGCGGGCTGCTGCGGAACGCGGCGAAGTGACAGGTGAGCTTTACGAAGGACACTGGAGCGATGTCGGCACGCCCGAACGGCTGGCCGAATTGAAGGCGCGACTGGACAAGCGATGAAATCGAACGATCTCGATCCGGCCCAGCACGGCGCGCGCCGCGCGCGCCTCGCGCAAGCCATGCAGGGCGGCATCGCGGTGATCCCGACCGCGCCGGAACGCATCCGCAACCGCGACACGCATTTCCCGTACCGCTACGACAGCTACTTCTATTACCTGACCGGCTTCGCCGAGCCGGAGGCTGTGCTGGTGGTCGTCGCCGGCCCGCAGCCCAGGAGCCTGCTGTTCTGCCGCGAGAAGGACGAGGAGCGCGAAACCTGGGACGGCTTCCGGTTCGGGCCGAAAGGCGCGCAGGAGCGCTTCGGTTTCGACGAAGCCCACCCGATCTCCGAACTCGACGCGAAGCTCGCCGCGCTGCTCGGCGACCAGCCCGCGCTGTATTACCCGGTCGGCGCCGATGCTGAATGGGATGCCCGCGCCATCGGCTGGCTGAACGCGGTGCGCGCGCAATCGCGCTCGGGCGTGGGCGTGCCGGAACGCGTGCAAGACGTGCGCGCGCTGGTGGATGAAATGCGCCTCGTGAAGGACGCGCACGAACTCGGCGTGATGCGCCGTGCCGCCGCGATCTCGGCGGCAGCGCACAAGCGGGCAATCCGCGCAGCGCGCCCGGGCCGCTTCGAGTACGAGCTGGAGGCGGAACTGCTCTACGAATTCCGCCGCGGCGGCGCGCAGTTTCCGGCCTACTGGCCTATCGTCGCGGGCGGCGCCAATGCCTGCGTGCTGCATTACGTGTCGAACGAAGACATCCTGCGCGACGGCGACCTGGTGTTGATCGACGCCGGCTGCGAGCTGGCCGGCTACGCTTCGGACATCACGCGCACGTTTCCCGTCGGCCGGCGATTTTCGGGAGAACAACGCGCAGTTTACGAGCTCGTGCTCGCGGCGCAGGCTGCCGCGATGGACAAAGTGCGCGCGGGCGCCGCCTGGAACGAGCCGCACGACGCCGCGGTGCGCGTGCTGGCGCAGGGCATGATCGACCTGAAGCTGCTCGCGGGCGGCCTCGATGAGGCACTGGAGAAGGAAACCTACAAGCGCTTCTACATGCACCGCACCGGCCACTGGCTCGGTCTCGACGTGCACGACGCGGGCGACTACAAGCGCGCCGGCAAGTGGCGTTCCCTGGTTCCCGGCATGGTCCTCACGGTGGAGCCCGGGCTCTACATCCGCGCAGCCGAGGACGTGCCCGAGCGCCTGCGCGGCATCGGCATCCGCATCGAGGACGACGTGCTCGTCACCGCGGGCGCCTGCGACATCGTCACGAAGGAGACGCCGAAGAGCGTCGCGGACATCGAGGCACTGAAACGGGATGCCGGCTGACGTCGCCATCCTGGGCGGCGGCCCGGCGGGCTGCGCGCTCGCCTTGCTGTTGCAACAGGACGGCATGTCGGTCGCATTGAGCCGGATAAGGAAGCAAGCAGCCGCCCCGCTTCGTCCCGCATTGCGTCCGCTGGCGCTCTCCCATGCCAGCCGGCTGATCCTCGAGCGCGTCGGCGCGTGGCGGGCGCTCGCAGCCACGCCGATCGCCACCATCCATGTATCGCAGCAGGGCGGATTTGGCCGCACGCGCATCAGCGCCGCCGACGCCGGCGTGCCGGCACTTGGCTACGTACTGGATTACGGGTCGCTGCTCGACGCGCTTTCTTCCCTCGTGGACGAGAGAAAAATTCCGGCGGAACCCGATCCCGCCGGCCGCCTGCTCACCGTTCACGCCGAAGGCGCATCGGACGACGTCGCGACAAAAGACTACGGCCAGGAAGCCTTGGTCGCGCTGGTCAGCACGCGTCCCGGCGCGGCGGCGACCGCCTGGGAAAGATTCACCCCGGAAGGTCCGCTCGCGCTGCTGCCGCTGGGCGGGCGCTACTGCACCGTCTGGGGCACCCGCCCGGATCGCGCGCGGGAATTGTGCGAAGCCCCCGAGGCGGCGTTCCTCGCGGAGCTGTCGCGGGCGTTCGGCCGGCGTGCCGGCGAATTCATCGCGGCCAGCGAGCGCAGCTGCGTGCCGCTTGCGCTGCGCGTGCGGACCTCGCGCGTCGGGGAGCGGGCCGCGTTCATCGGCAACGCCGCGCAAACGCTGCACCCGGTCGCCGGGCAGGGCCTGAACCTCGCCCTGCGCGACGCATGGGATCTGGCGCAGGTCTTGCGTGATGCCGGGGATCCGGGCGATGCGGCGGTGCTGCGGCGCTATGCCCGCGTGCGCCGCATCGATGCGGCGGCGACCGTGCGCGTCACGGACTTTCTTGCCGGGGCATTCCTAGGCGCGAATCCCCTGGGCGGCCTGACGCGAGGTTTAGGATTGACGGCGCTGGACATTTGCCGGCCTGCGCGGCGTTTTTTTGCGCGCCGCATGATTTACGGAGCTTCCGCACTGCCTTGAAGATGCTGTTTGGAAAACGCAACAGGACCGATGTTGCTGGGCGACGGAAAGCGCTAGAATTCGCTCCCCTCGCAACGCGTTCATAGACACGAACTGATGCATCTCGGCGCCCATGTGTTGCGCAACGGCCTGTTCGTCGCCCCGATGGCGGGCATCACCGACCGGCCCTTCCGCACGCTTTGCCGTCGCTTCGGCGCCGGCCTCGCGGTATCCGAGATGATCTCCGCGCGCCCCGATCTGCGCGGCACGCGCAAGTCTCGCCTGCGTCGCGAACATAGCGGCGAAACCGGCCCCGTTTCAGTGCAGATTGCGGGCGCCGATCCGGCGCAAATGGCGGACGCGGCGCGGCTAAACGCGGATGAGGGGGCCCAGATCATCGACATCAACATGGGCTGCCCGGCGAAAAAGGTCTGCAATGTCGCGGCAGGCTCGGCCCTGCTGTCGGACGAAGCGCTGGTGGCGCGCATCCTGGCTGCCGTCGTCGCGGCCGTGAACGTGCCGGTGACGCTGAAGATTCGCACCGGCCCGGACCCGGATCGCCGCAACGCGCTGCGCATCGCGCGCATCGCCGAAAGCGCCGGTATCCAGCTACTCGCGGTGCACGGGCGCACGCGCGCCTGCGGCTTCCGCGGCGAGGCAGAGTTCGACAGCATCGCCGAGGTCAAGGCGGGCGTGCGCATCCCCGTGATCGCCAACGGCGACATCGCTACGCCCGAGGAAGCGAAGCGCGTCCTCGATTACACGCGCGCCGACGGCATCATGATCGGCCGCGCCGCACACGGCCGGCCCTGGATATTCAGGGAATTCCTGTCGTACCTGGATGGCGGCGCGAGTACTCCCGCGGCGGCGCCGGCGGAGATGCGCGCCGTGGTGCTGGAGCACCTTGAAGGCATCTACGCGCTCTACGGCGAGGAACTGGGCGTACGCATCGCGCGCAAGCACATCGGCTGGTACGTGCGCGGGCTGCCTGGCGGCGAAGCTTTTCGCCGCGAGGCCAATGCGATCCTGTCGGCGCCGGTGCAGCTCGCCGCCGTGGGCCGCTTCTTCGACGCGCTGCCGGCGCAACTTCCCCTTGCCGCATGAGCCGCAACACCGAACTCGCCGAAGCCGTGAAGCGCTCCCTGGAGCGCTACTTCCGCGACATGGACGGCGAACGGCCGACCGCCATCTACGACATGGTTCTGAAGAACATCGAGCGGCCGCTGATCGAGACCGTGCTCGGAAAAGCCGAGGGCAACCAGAGTGCCGCTGCGGCGATGCTCGGCATCGACCGCAATACCCTGCGCAAGAAAATCCAGCAGCTGCGGATCAAGGCGTGAAGGTAACGCCGGGGAAACCCAGACGGTGAAAGTCGCGCGGGCGCTGATCAGCGTCTCCGACAAGACCGGTGTCGTCGAACTGGCGCGCGCCCTCGCCGCACGGAAGGTCGAGATCCTGTCCACCGGCGGCACCGCCGCGCTGCTCAAGAAGGAAGGCGTTCCGGTTACGGAAGTCTCGGCCCACACCGGCTTTCCGGAGATGCTCGATGGCCGGGTAAAGACCCTGCACCCGAAGATCCACGGCGGCATCCTGGCGCGGCGCGACCTGCGCGAACACATGGCGGCGATCGAAAGCGCGGGCATCCCGCCGATCGACCTGATTGTCGTCAACCTCTACCCGTTCGAGGCGACCGTGGCCGATCCCGACTGCGGCCTGGAGAATGCCATCGAGAACATCGACATCGGCGGGCCGGCGATGCTGCGCGCGGCCGCGAAGAACTACGGCGGCGTCGCGGTAGTGGTGGATCCGTCCGACTATGCGAAGGTACTGGAAGAAATCGGCGCGGGCGGTGCCGTTTCGGCGGCGACGCGGTTCGGGCTCGCAAAAAAGGTGTTCGCGCACACCGCCGCCTACGATGGCGCGATCGCGAACTACCTCACCTCGCTCGACGCCCAGGACAGGCGCCTGCCTTATCCGGACGTGCTCAGCCTGCAGTTCCGCAAGCTCCAGGACATGCGCTACGGCGAAAACCCGCACCAGACCGCGGCGTTCTACCGCGACGCGAATCCCGTCGCCGGCGGCATCGCCGCATATTCCGTGCTGCAGGGAAAAGAACTTTCGTACAACAACATCGCGGACTCCGATGCTGCCTGGGAATGCGTGAAGAGCTTTGCCGAACCAGCCTGCGTCATCGTCAAGCACGCCAATCCCTGCGGCGTAGCGATTGCGGACAGCCCGCTCGCGGCCTACCGCAAGGCCTTCAAGACCGATCCTACGTCCGCCTTCGGGGGCATCCTGGCCTTCAACCGCGCGCTCGACCGTGCGGCGGCAGAGGAGATCGGCAAGCAGTTCGCCGAGGTCATCATCGCGCCGCGCATCGAGCCGGCGGCGCGCGAAATCCTGGCCGGCAGGCAGAACCTGCGCGTGCTGGAGGTGCCGGTGGCGCATGAAACGCAGGCCCGCGACTTCAAGCGCGTCGGCGGCGGACTGCTGGTGCAAAGCACGGATGCGAAGGCGATCGACAGGAAAGATCTGGCTTTGAAAACAAAAAAGAAACCGAGCGAGGCGCAGTGGACCGACCTGCTCTTCGCGTGGAAGGTGGCGAGGTTCGTCAAATCGAACGCCATCGTGTTCTGCCGCGACGGCGCCACGGTCGGCGTCGGCGCCGGTCAGATGAGCCGCGTCGACAGCGCGCGCATCGCCGCGATCAAGGCGAAGAGCGCCGGCCTGGAGCTCGCCGGCTCGGTGGTGGCATCGGACGCGTTCTTTCCGTTCCGCGACGGCCTGGACGCGGTGATCGACGCGGGCGCAGCCGCGGTGATCCAGCCCGGCGGCAGCGTGCGCGACGACGAGGTGATCGCGGCGGCCGACGAACGCGGCATCGCCATGGTCTTCACCGGCGTGCGGCACTTCAGGCATTGAACCGGAAGCTGCCGTGAAACTCCTGGTTATCGGCGCCGGCGGGCGCGAGCACGCGATGGCGTGGCGGCTTGCGCAAAGCCCGAAGGTGCAGAAGGTTTTCGTCTCGCCCGGCAACGGCGGCACGGCGACGGAGAATGGTCTCGAGAATCTGGCACTGACTGATTTTCCCCAGCTAATTTCTTTCTGCAAAAAGGAACAGATCCACCTGACCGTAGTCGGACCGGAGGCGCCGCTCTCCGCCGGCATCGTCGACGCCTTCCAGGAAGCCGGGCTGAAAATATTCGGGCCGGTGCGCGCGGCGGCGCAACTCGAGGCTTCGAAGGACTTTGCCAAGCAGTTCATGCTGCGCCACGGCCTGCCGACCGCGAGGCATGCCACGTTCACCGGCGCCGCGGAAGCGAAGGCCTACATCGACAAGCAGGGCGCGCCGATCGTCGTCAAGGCGGACGGCCTCGCCGCGGGCAAGGGCGTGGTGGTCGCCGCGACCATCGCCGAAGCGAAGGCGGCCGTCGACCTGATGCTGGTCGAGAACAAGCTGGGCGACGCCGGCGCGCGCGTGGTGATCGAAGAATTCCTTGAAGGCGAGGAAGCCAGCTTCATCGTGATGGCGGACGGCGCGCACGCGCTGCCGCTTGCCACCAGCCAGGACCACAAGCGGCTGAAGGACGGCGACCAGGGTCCGAATACCGGCGGCATGGGCGCCTACTCGCCCGCGCCGGTGGTCACGCCGCAGCTGCATGCGCGCGTGATGCGCGAAATCATCCGGCCGGCGATCGCCGGGATGGCGAAGGACGGCACGCCCTACGTCGGATTTCTTTATGCAGGCCTGATGATCGACAAGGCAGGCAATCCGAAGACGCTGGAGTTCAACTGCCGCCTGGGCGACCCGGAAACGCAGCCGATCATGCTGCGCCTGAAGTCCGACCTGCTCGGACTCGTCGAACACGCGCTCGAGGGCTCGCTGAACCGCGCCGCCGCCGACTGGGACCGCCGCCCGGCGCTCGGCGTGGTGCTCGCCGCTCCCGGCTATCCGGACGAGCCGCGCAAGGGAGCGGAAATCTCCGGCCTGCGCAAGGGCAGCGACGACTGCCGCGTGTTCCACGCCGGCACCAAACTCGAGGGCCGGAAAATCGTCACCAACGGCGGCCGCGTGCTCTGCGTCACCGCGCTCGGCGACTCGCTGAAGATGGCCCGCAGCCGCGCTTACGCTGCGGTCGACGAGATCCGCTTCGACGGCATGCAGTTCCGCAAGGACATCGGGCACCGGGCGTTGAAGAAGGGTTGAAGGCTTGGATACCCGCCCGGTCCGCGACTACTTCACCGCGCTGCAGGCGCGCATCGTCGGGGCGCTCGCGCAGCTCGACGGCACGCCGTTCGCGACCGAACACTGGGAGCGCGCCGAGGGCGGCGGCGGCGCTTCCTGCTACGTCGAGGAAGGCAGGCTGCTGGAGCGCGGCGGCGTCAATTTCTCCCACGTCAGCGGCGCCCAATTGCCGCCCAGCGCCTCGGCCTCGCGGCCCGAGCTCGCCGGCAAGCGCTTCGAGGCGATGGGCGTGTCGCTGGTGCTGCATCCGCGCAATCCCTATTGCCCGACGGTGCACATGAACGTGCGGTTCTTTTCCTCGGGCGACACCTGGTGGTTCGGCGGCGGCATGGATCTGACGCCCTACTACGGCTTCGAGGAGGACGCGAAGCATTTCCACGCTACCTGCAAGCGCGCGCTCGAGCCTTTCGGCGCCGGCCTGTACCCGCGCTACAAGAAGTGGTGCGACGAGTACTTCTTCCTGAAGCACCGCAACGAAGCGCGCGGCGTCGGCGGCATCTTCTTCGATGACCTGGCCGAACCCGATTTCGACACCGCGTTCTCGATCACGCGTTCGGTCGGCGACCACTTCATCACCGCCTACGCGCCGATCGTCGAGCGCCGCAGCGGCATGCCATGGACCGGCGCCGAGCGCGCATTCCAGTGCTATCGGCGCGGGCGTTACGTGGAATTCAACCTGGTCTACGACCGCGGCACCCTGTTCGGCCTGCAGTCCGGCGGCCGCACGGAAGCCATCCTGATGTCCCTGCCGCCTGCCGTCACCTGGCGCTACGGCTGGACGCCCACACCCGGTTCGCCCGAAGCCAGGCTCTACTCCGACTTCCTCAAGCCGAAAGACTGGGTCTAGCGGGTCCAGGCCAGCCGAAAGCGCTGGCATATCACCAGCGTCGTTTCCCCGAATTCGCCGCCCTGCCTGGCGCACACCCTGCCGAAATACTTCCGGTGAGCGGCCTGCCAGGACGCCAGCGTCCCGTCGCCTTCGCCCTCGTCAGCCGCGAATGCCGCATCCACCTCCTGAAAGGGAACCTGCCGGACTTCGACCAGCTCGATGATCGCGACAGGTACGCCGTCCGCCCGCGTGACAATGCCGACGTCGCCGGATTTCGGCAACGGCAACCCGGGGAAAGTGAACTCGGCCGGCAAGCTGGCAGTAGCCCGTTTCCGTCCAGCTACCACAAGTGCAGCCAGTTCATCGGCGAGGGCTGGGGAATCGCCGAAGGCAAACGTATCCGGCGCGGCGCGGTGATGAGGGTGGCCGTCCGACAATGTGCCGAGGTAGCGTTGCCAGAAGTTCGCGGCAGCTTCCGTCAGCGGCAAGAATCGGCCGCCTTCCGAGGCCATCAGGGCAATTCTCCGGCCCGCCGGAAATGCTTCTGCGCCTCGGCGGTGCGGCTTTCGCGTTCGGCAAGCCGCGCGAGCTCCAAGTGGGCAGCACGCGATTCGCCGAAGGACAGGCTGGCTTCCAGGTAATTCTGCGCCTTGCCCCATAGTTCCGCGGCCACGCAAAGCCGACCCAGTGCGGCGAGCAGCTGCGCGTCCTGAGGACGCTCGCGCAGCCAGCGTTCGGCGCGCTCGATGCGCACGCGCGCTTCTTCCTGCGTACGTTGCGGATCCATTTTCGGCAGTTCGCCGTAGAGCTGCGCCAGCCCGCCGCTCCATTCCGCAGCCAGGCTGCGCTCGAGCAAATCGCGCGCCAGCGGAGCGTTGCCCAGCGCGGCGGCGCGGCGCGCGGCGGCGGCGGCGACGCGCGGATGCGCCAGGTCCCCGGCCGGCATGCGCCGCAGCAGCGCTTCCAGCTCGCCGCGGTCGCCCGCGGCGCGCGCCATCAACTCGATCTGCGCCTGCACGCGATGTTCTTCCGCGATTGCCGGCGCCAGCGCACCCCGCTTGTCGAGCAGCGTCGCCAGGCGCAGCACCTCCTCCCAATCCTGAGCGCCGCGCTCAGCGCGCAACTGCATGCGGGCGGCGGCGATGTGCCGCGGGCCCGCGCCGCGCAGGTTTCGCAGCGCGTTGCGTGCGCTGGCAAAGTCGCGCTCATCCAGCGCCAGTTCCGCCTGCGTGAGCAGGCGCGCAGTGTGCAGCGCCTCGCCCGCGCCTTCGGCGCGTTCCAGCCACAGGCCGCGCCGCTCGAACTCGTGCATCTGGTGCGCCGCACGCGCCGCGATCAGCGCCGCGATGCCGGGCGCCGCGCCCGCTTCCCAGGCCAGCGCGGCTTCTTTTTCCGCCCGCGAATAGCGTCCTTCGAAGTAGTACTGCAGCGCCGCGGCAAGGGCATTCTGTGCCTGCAGGCGCTTGCGCCTTTCGCGGTAGGCGCGCACCTGCGCCGGTAGCGCCAGGGTATGGCTCACGAGGCGTACGACGACGTAGGCGGCGCCGAAAGCCGCCAGTACGGCAAGCGCGAACAGCAGCATCGACACTTCGACACGCCAGGGCGGGTAGACAAACAGCACGTAGCCCTCGCCGAAGCGGCCGGCCACCGCAAGCGCGGCCGCCGCGGCAAATACCGCCAGCAGCCAGAACAGCGCACGCATCAGGCGCTCCCCGCCAGCGCGCGCATCACGCGCTCCCCGCCAGCGCGCGCATCAACTACTGCCGCGCTCGCGGCGCGTCTTGAAGCTGCGCACCGCATCGAGGCTGTCGGAAATGCTCGGCGGCTCGAAGGTGACGGAGGCGAGAGACAACTGCTTCAACTGCGCCAGCGCGGCCTGCGAAGCCTTGGCGCGCGCGTCGAAATAGCGCTGGATCCAGCTCTGCGCCGTGCGCAGGTCCTCGCGGTAGCCCGCTTCGTCACGCGTCAGCAGCGCGAGGCGTGCGTTCAGGAGCCGCAGCTTGAGGTTCTCGCGCAGGAACCAGGCCTGCGGCGGCGGCAGCAGCGGCGGCTCGGGTGCATCGACGCGGCGCACCACCACGAGTTGGCGCAGTTCCCGCCAGACGTCGCCGCCGAGCCGTTCGAAGAAGCCGTCCTCCTGCGCAGCGGTCCCCGCCTTGGCCGACTTGGCAGTCGCCGGCCGCTCGATGCGCTCGTCAAAGGCGAGCGGCAGCCCGTCTACCGAGGCCGCCAGCCGGTCCAAGGCGAGCGAAAGCCCCGGCACGTCCAGCGCCGGCAACGCCTTCAGCCGCTCGATGTCGCGTGCTAGCGCGCGGCGCACGGGCAGGAATTGCGGCCGGTCCGCGCGCGACAGACGCCCCTCGGCAAGCTGCAGTGCCAGCAGCGCCGCGCGCACGTTGCCAGACAGCTGCAACTGCTGCTGCGCGATCGCCAGGACCTGCTCGATTTCGGCCAGCTGCCACTCGTCGCGATTGCGCGCCAGCTCCTGGTAAAGCGCTTCCAGCGCCACCTGCTGGTTCTGCGAGTCCGCGAGCTTGGCCTCCAGCACGCCGATCTTCGCCTGCGCGTCGCGCAAGCCTTCCTGCGCCGCCGTGCCGAGCGCGCGCGCATCGCGGCTTTCGGATTCGATGTCGCGCAGGCGCCTGGCGAGCTCCTCCTGCGTTGCGCCGATGCGCCCGCGCGTATCGAACCAGAGCGCGGCGACGATGATCGCCAGCAACACAAGCGCTACTGCGAACACGCGCGAAACCGGGCGCGGCGCGGCGGCGGGTGTCGGCGGAAGCGCGGTTTCGTCCATGCGCCCTGTATTATCTCGCAGCGCCGAAATGCGCGGTCAGCGCGGCGAGCATTTCGGTGTCGCGCGGGCCGGCGACGATTGGCCCCCGCAATCCGCGCTGAAGCGCCTCTTCGGCAACGCGCGCATGCGGCACGAAAAGCGGCACGCCGGACATTCTTTGCGCGGCGTCATTTCCCAGCATGGCGATAAGGTTCGCCAGTCCTTCAGCGGAAGATACCGTCACCGCGTCCAGGCCGCCCGCCCATGCTTCGCGCAGGCGACCGCCATCCGCGGGCCGCACGCGCCGGTAGCAGGCCGCGTATTCGACTGTCGCGCCGCGCGCAGCCAGTGTTTCGCCCAGCAGCCTGCGTCCTTCATCGCCGCGGAAAATCACGATGCGCTTGCCGTTCACCCGGACAAGTTCAGGCAAGGCGAGCAGCGCTTCGCTGTCGGACTTCGCAGGCGGGGCGAGCACGCGCGCGAACCCCTGCGCCACGAGTTCCGCTCGGCTGCCCTGACCGACGGTGGCGACTCCCAGGCGTACCGGCCAGGTCTTGCCGCCGCGCCGTGCGCGCAGCATCGCGAGCGCCTTGCGCACCGCGTTCCGGCTCACGAAGATCGCCAGGTCGAAGGATTCCAGCCGGTCCGCCACGTCATGGAACGGGCCCGGGACGGCAAGGTCGCGGACTTCGATGGCTGCAACGCAGACCGGCTCGCCGCCCGCGTCGCGGATGCGCTGCGCCAGGCCCTCGGCCTGAGCATCCGGGCGCGTAACGAGAATGCGCCGACCTGCGAGAGGTGCCGCTCGTGGTTTCATGGCTCGAGCGCGGCGAGGATCTCGGTCGCGCCACGCTCGCGCAGCAGGCCGGCAACTCGCAGGCCGAGTTCCTCCGGGCGCGCGGCGTCGCCCTCGCCCTCTGCGCGGGCGAAGCGCTTGCCGTCGGGCGAGGCGACCAGCGCGCGCAGCTGCAGCCTGCCGGAGCGGGCTTCGGCGAAAGCGCCGAGCGGGATGGTGCAGCTGCCGCCGAGCGCGCGGTTCACTTCGCGTTCGGCTCGCACGCAGGCGCCCGCAGCCGCGTCGGCAAGCGGTGCTACCAGCGTTTTCACATCGGCGCGCGCCGTCAGGCACTCGATGCCGAGTGCCGCCTGCCCGGCCGCGGGCAGGCAATCTTCGATCGGCAGGAAACTGCGGATACGCGCCTCGAGCCCGAGGCGCTTCAGGCCAGCCGCCGCCAGCACGATCGCTGCATATTCGCCGCGGTCCAGCTTGGCGATGCGCGTATCCACATTGCCGCGCAGCGGCCGGATGTCGAGCGACGGGTAGCGCGCGGCGATCTGCGCCTGTCGGCGCAGGCTCGAGGTACCGAGCGCCGCGCCAGCCGGCAGCGCGGCGAAGTCCTCGTACTTCTGCGAAACAAAGGCATCCCGGGGGTCCTCGCGTTCGAGCACCGCCGCGAGCGCGTAGCCCGGTGGCAGCTCGACCGGCACGTCCTTCATGGAATGCACCGCAATGTCAGCGCGGCCTTCGGCCAGGGCGGCTTCCAGCTCCTTCACGAACAGTCCCTTGCCGCCGATCTTGGCGAGCGAGGCATCGAGCTGCTCATCGCCGCGCGTAGACAACGGCACCAGCGTCACGCGCAGGCCGCCATGCGGTGCCCCAGGCGCGCTGTATAGCGCCTCCAGGCGCTCCTTCACGTGCTCCGCCTGCCACAGCGCGAGACGGCTGCGGCGCGTCGCGACGCGCAGTTCATTAGTCACTCTGTTGCCTCGGGCAGCACGCTTTTGACCGCCGGCCACTGGCGCCGGCTTACCGGCAGCCGCTCGGCCAGGCCTTCCAGCACGACGTTCCAGTGCGGCTCTTCCTCCGAACCGCCCGCGACGCGCTCGAAGCCACGAATCGCCGCGCGCGCCACCAGGCAGTTGCGGTGCACGCGCACGAAGCGCTCCGCGAACTCCCGTTCAATGGAGATCAGCGGCTCCTCGATCAGGTGCTCGCCGGCGCTGGTGCGCAACGTGACGTATTTCAGCTCCGCTTTCAGGTACAGCACCTCGCCGACCGGCACCAGTGCGATGCGGTTGCGCTCGGCAACGGAAAAGAATTCGCGCGCAGCCGCGTTCGCCCGTTTTCCGGCGCGTTCCAGCCGATCTTTCGGCGCGGGGCCCGCGGCGCGCGCCTTTTTCAACGCCGCCGCCAGACGTTCGGCGCGCACCGGCTTCATCAGGTAGTCGAGCGCATTCAGTTCGAACGCCTCGACCGCGTGCCGGTCGTGCGCGGTGATGAAAATGATCGCCGGCCCGTTTTCCAGGCCGCTGAGATGGCGCGCCAGTTCGATGCCGCCCATTCCCGGCATCTGGATATCCAGCAGCAGCACCTGAGCGCCGCTTGCTGGCAGCTGCTCGATGACTTCCAGTCCGTTCGACGCCTCGCCTGCGACGCTGGTGGCGACCTCGTCGCGAAGGTCCGCAAGCAATTCCTTCAGCCGGGCGCGCGCCGGCGCCTCGTCGTCGGCGATGAACACCCGCAGCTCGTATGCCGCATCGCTCACGCGCGACCCGTCCTGTATGGAATGTCGATTTCCACGCGGTAGCGCCCGCCTTCGATCCGCGTATCCAGCTTGGCCTCGGCATCGAAGAACAGCATCAGGCGTTCGCGGATATTGTCCAGTGCCATGTGGTTACCGGCGCGCATGGATTCCCCTCCTGGGCTGCCGACGGCGTGCGAAGGATTTTCGATCTGCATGCGTACGCGGTCGCCGCGCCGCTCTATGCGCACCAGCACGTCGCCGATGCCGGTACCCGGCTCGACACCGTGATAGACCGCGTTCTCGAGCAGCGGCTGCAGCACCAGCGGCGGCAGCAGCGCGTCCACCGGCGCCTGATCGAGGTCCCAGGACATGCGCAGGCGTTCGCCCAAGCGTAACTGCTCGATCGCCGCGTAGCGCTCGACCAGGGCGATCTCGTCGGCCAGGCGCACCAGGTCGCGGCCGTCGGATATCAGCGCACGGAACAGGTCGGCGAGGTCTTCCAGCGTGCGTTCGGCGCGACGCGGGTCCTTGCGGATCAGTGCCAGCACGGCGTTCAGGCTATTGAACAGGAAATGCGGGCGGATGCGCGCCTGCAGCGCCTGCAGCCGCGCTTCCGCGAGCGCGGGCGAATGCGCGCGCCGGTGCAGCGTGAGATAGGCGAGCACCGTCGTCGCGCTGGCGGCGGCAAACAGCAGCACGCGCCCGCGGCCGGCGTCGGCGAACTGCCCGAGTGCTGCCTGCGTTGCCGCCGCGAGCGCAAGCGAGAGTGCAACCACCAGCGCGCAGCCGGTCCAGTACGGCAGGCGGTGCACCAGCGGGGCCGCTGCGTAAAGCGCGGCGAGGCATGTCAGCAGCGGCGGTTCGATCAGCACGGTGCTCTGCACGAATGCGTCCAGCGTGCGCGTCCAGACTGGCTCGCTCGCCAGCGCAGCGGCGAGCCCGAGCAGGTTAACCGCCACCAGGGCGCGCGCCACGACGCCGAGATTGCGGAAATCCGGCAGCGAGTCCGGGTGGGAGTTTTGCCTTATACTGGGCATCGTTAGCGAGCGGTCTTCAACCGTATTGTAAGTAGCATTTTATTCCCTATGGCTGCAGCAGCCCCCAAGCGGAAGAAGTCGGCGAAAGCCTGGTCCGGGCGCTTCGGCGAACCGGTGGACGCGTTCGTGCAGCGGTTCACCGCCTCGGTATTCTTCGACAAGCGTTTGGCGCTGCACGACATTAGGGCCTCGCTCGCGCACGCGCGCATGCTGGCCGGCTGCGGCGTGATCGCTCGCGCGGACTTGAAGGCGATCGAAAGCGGGCTCGCCAAGGTACGGGCGGAAATCCGCGCCGGCAGATTTGCCTGGTCGGTGGAAAACGAAGATGTCCACGGCAACATCGAGCGGCGCCTGGTAGAGCTTGCGGGCGACGCCGGCAAGCGCTTGCATACCGCACGCTCGCGCAACGACCAGGTGGCCACCGACGTACGTCTTTGGCTGCGCGACGAGATCGACGACATTGCCGGCAAACTCGGCTCGCTTGAGGCAGCCCTGCTTGCGCAGGCGGAGCGCCATGCCGCGCTGGTCATGCCCGGCTTCACGCACCTGCAGGTCGCGCAGCCCGTGACCTTTGGCCACCATCTGCTCGCCTATGCGGCGATGTTCGAGCGCGACCGCGCGCGACTCGCCGGCTGCCGCAGGCGCGTCAACGTGCTGCCGCTCGGCTCGGCCGCGCTCGCGGGCACCAGCTTCCCGATCGACCGCGAACGCGTCGCGCACGAACTGGGCTTCGAGGGCATCGCCGGCAATTCTCTCGACGCGGTCTCGGACCGGGATTTCGCCATCGAGTTCGCGGCCTGCGCCGCACTCATCATGGTGCACCTGTCGCGCCTGGCCGAGGAGCTGATTCTCTGGATGAGCCCGCGCTACGGCTTCGTGAAAATTCCGGACCGCTTCTGCACCGGCAGTTCCATCATGCCGCAGAAGAAGAATCCCGACGTGCCAGAATTGGTGCGCGGCAAAAGCGGGCGCGTGATCGGCCACCTGCTCTCCCTTCTCGTCCTCATGAAGGGCCAGCCGCTCGCGTACAACAAGGACAACCAGGAAGACAAGGAACCGTTGTTCGACAGCGTGGATACCGTGAAGGACTCGCTGCAGGCCTTCGCGGCGCTGGTCGCCGGCGTCCAGCCGCAGGTGAAGGCGATGCGGGCCGCGGCGCTGCAGGGACACGCTACGGCGACCGACCTCGCCGATTACCTGGTGCGCAAGGGCCTGCCGTTTCGCGATGCGCATGAAGCGGTCGCGCGCGCAGTACGGGCCGCCGAGCGGGCCGACTGCGACCTCTCCGAGCTGCCGCTCAAGACGCTGCAGGGCTTCTCGAAGCTGATCGGCAAGGATGTCCATAAGTCGTTGACGCTGGAAGGATCGGTGGCCGCACGCAACCATGTCGGCGGCACCGCGCCGGTGCAGGTGAAGGCTGCGATCGCCAGAGCGCGAGAGCGCGAGCGTTCCACGGCGCGCATGCGTCGTCCCTGATTTAGCAGCCGTGAACGCGCCGGAGCAGCCGCAGCAGATCGGCAAGTACCCGGTGGTGCGCCACCTGGGTTCGGGCGCGACCTCCGAGGTCTACCTCTGCCACGACCCCTTCACCAAGCGCGACGTCGCCGTGAAGCTGGTGTCGACCGCGTTGTTCAACGATCCGGAGCGCGGCAAGCTCTACCGCAAACTGTTCGTCACCGAGGCCTCGCTCGCGGGCAAGCTGCAGCACCCGCACATCTGCCAGATCTACGACGCGGTCGCCGACGATTCGCTGCACTACATCGTCATGGAATACGTCGACGGCGGCACGCTGGAGAAGTTCTGCCACCCCGATCACCTGCTGCCCCTCGACAAGGCCGTCGAGATCGTCTTCAAGTGCACGCGCGCGCTCGAATTCGCCCACAAGATGGGCATCACGCACCGCGACATCAAGCCGGCCAACATCCTCTACAGCGGCCAGACCGACGTGAAAGTCACCGATTTCGGCGCGGCGCTGGTCTCCAGCGGAGACTCGACGCAGATCTCGGCGATCGGCTCGCCCGCCTACATGTCACCGCAACAGGTGAAGGAGCACCCGCTCGACCACCGCACCGACATTTACTCGATGGGCGTCGTCATGTACCACCTGCTGGCCGGCCGGCTGCCGTTCCAGGCCTCCAACAATTTCAGCCTGATCTACCAGATCACCAATATCGAGCCGCAGGCGCCTTCCTCCTACCGGCCCGAGATCCCGCAGGCGCTGGACGCCATCGTGCGGCGCGCGATGGCCAGGGACCTGGACCAGCGCTACGCGGAGTGGGAGGAATTCTCGCTGGATCTCGCGCAGGTGTTCCGCGGCGAGCCGATCGGCGGCGGCACTGCCGCCGGCGCGGCGGATTTCGCGGATTCGGAGAAATTCGAACTACTGCGCAAGCTACCGTTCTTCGAGAAATTCACCGACGCCGAGCTCTGGGAAGTGGCGCGCGTCTCGGCCTGGCGCGCGGCGAAAGCGGGCGAAGTGCTCATGAAGGAAGGCGAGAGCGGAACCTTTTTCTGCATCCTGGCCGAGGGCCAGATCAAGGTAACCAAGCGGGGCAAGCTGCTGAACGTACTCGACGCCGGCGAATGCTTCGGCGAGATGGCCTACCTGCAGAAGCAAGGGCAGCGCCGAGGCGCAGACGTCACCGTGATGACCGACGCGAAGATCATTTCCGTGCCGACGGAAAAAATTGATCAAGCCTCGGACGGCTGCCGCCACCATTTCGACCGCGCGTTCATGGAAATCCTGGTCGAGCGCCTGACGATGGCGAACATCCGCCTCTCGGGCGTCTAGAACACAGGTCGGACCCAGGGTGACTAGCGGTCGCGTGATCATCGCCGGCGGCGGCTTCGGCGGGCTGGCGACCGCTCTGACGCTCCACCAGATCGGCGTGCCATGCGTCGTGTTCGAGTCAGCCCGGGAAATGCACCCGCTCGGCGTCGGCATCAATCTGCAACCCAATGCCGTGCGGGAACTCGGCGACCTCGGCATCGCCGAGGACGATCTAGACCGCGTGGGCCTGCCCGCGAAGGAGTGGGCGCTGGTCGGACTCAACGGCAACGACATCTATTCCGAGCCGCGCGGGCGCCTGGCCGGATACAAGTGGCCCCAATACGCCGTTCATCGCGGCCAGTTTCACATGCTGTTGTACCGGATGGTCCTACAGCGGATCGGCCCACAGGCGGTCAGGCTCGGGAGCCGCGTGACCGGCTACCGGAGGAACGGTGATGGCAGTGTCAGCGCACTCGTCGAACATGCCGACGGCTCGACCTCGGAGGCAACCGGCGCGCTGCTCATCGGCGCCGACGGCATCCACTCGGCGGTAAGGGCGCAGATGCACCCGGCGCAGCCGCCGATCCACTGGGGCGGCGCGGTGATGTGGCGCGGCACCACCTGGGCGAAGCCGATACGCGGCGGCGCTTCCTTCGTCGGCCTGGGTACGCATCGCCACCGGGTCGTCTTCTATCCCATCTCCCACCCGGATCCGAAGTCGGGCCTCTCGATGATCAACTGGATCGCGGAAGTCACGATGGACAGCAATGAGGGATGGAAGCAGAGCGGCTGGTTCCGGCAGGTTGAAACGAAGGACTTCGCGCACCACTTCGCGGATTGGGTCTGGGACTGGCTCGATGTCCCCGCGCTGATCAGGCAGGCGGATGGCGCTTTCGAAAACCCGATGATCGATCGCGATCCGGTGCCCACCTGGCAGGACGGTCCGGTGGCACTGCTCGGCGATGCCGCGCACGCCATGTATCCCACCGGCTCAAATGGCGGAAGTCAGGCCATTGTCGATGCCCGCCTGCTGGGAGCCGCGATGGTCGAGCACGGGGTCACGCAGGAGGCACTCGCCGCCTACGACGCCAGGCTATGCGGCCCGATTTCGCAGCTCATCCTGCGAAATCGCGGCGCAGGGCCGTTCGGGCTACTCAACCTTGTCGATGAACGTTGCGGCGGCACTTTCGACAACATCGACAATGTGATTCCACCCGCGGAGCGCAACGAATTCATGGCGGCCTACAAGGCCGCCGCGGGCTTTGCGATCGAAAGCCTCAACCAGGCGCCTCGGACGATCCAGATCGGTGCGCGCGCCGCGCCCCGGCGCCGTTAGGCCTGCTGATTCAGTCCCTCGAGGAGTTTCTGCAACTCGCCGGACTGGTACATCTCTTTCACGATGTCCGAGCCGCCCACGAATTCGCCGTTGACGTAGAGCTGCGGAATCGTCGGCCAGTTGGCAAAATCCTTGATGCCCTGGCGGATGTCGGGGTTCTCGAGCACGTTGACGCTGAAGAACTCCTTCACGCCGCAGGCGTTGAGCGCCTGCACCGCGAGCGCCGAGAAGCCGCACTGCGGGAACTGCGGCGTGCCCTTCATGTAGAGCACCACGGGGTTGCCGGTGACCTGCTGCTTGATCTTGTCTTGAGTGTCCATGGGAGGGATTTTAGCCCTTTCCGCCCGCGATACGGGCAATGCCGGCAAGGTCGGGCCAGGTTGTCACGGATTCAAGGCCGGCTTCGCGCAGCAGCGCGCGGACCGCACCCTCCTGCCCTTTCCCGTGCTCCAGCAGCAGCCAACTACCCGGCGCCAGATGTTTTTTCACATCCCTTGAAATGTCCCTGATGCAATCGAGGCCTTCGGGCCCCGCGAGCAAGGCCGCCTTCGGTTCATAGCGCAGGGCGGCCAAGTGCGGGTCGCCGACGGCCACGTAGGGCGGATTCGAAACGATCAGTTCGAAACGCTCGCCGGCCACCGGCTCGAACCAGCGGCCGTGGCGGAAATCAATATCGAGGTTGAGTTTGGCCGCATTTCGCTTCGCTGTAAGCAACGCCGAGAGGTCGGCGTCGATGGCGACGACTCTGCATTGCGGCCTTGCATGCTTGATTGCGAGAGCGACGGCACCCGATCCTGTTCCCAGATCCAGCACCGACGCCGCATCCCGCTCGAGCGCCAGGTCCACCAGCAACTCGGTTTCGGGCCGGGGGACCAGCACCGAGGGATTGACGGACAAGTCGAGGCCGTAGAACTCCTTGCGGCCAAGAATGTAGGCGACGGGCTCTCCGCTCTTTCTCCTTTCGACGAATTCGAGGAACGCGTTCTCGACTTCGAACGGAATTTCCTGTTCTGGTGAAGCAGCCAGACTGGCTTGCGAGAAGCCCGCGATTTCCGCAAGCAGCAGGCGCGCCTCCCTTGCGTCTATGCCGGCAGCGGAGATGGCCTCGGAGACGGTCACCAACGCGCTCGCGCGTTCCTCACGCCGCTTTTTCGGAGAGCTGCGCGAGCTGCTCCGCCAGATGCTCGGCCGTAAGCGCGTTGACGATGTCGTCTAGTTCGCCGTCCATGATCCGCTCGATCTTGTAGAGCGTGAGGTTGATGCGGTGATCGGTGACGCGGCCTTGTGGAAAATTGTAGGTGCGGATGCGCTCGGAGCGGTCACCAGAGCCGATCAGCGACTTGCGCGTCGAAGCAGTTTTCGCCGCGATCTCCTTTTCCTGCTTATCCTTGATGCGCGCGGCGAGCACCGACAGCGCACTCGCGCGATTCTTGTGCTGTGAGCGGTTGTCTTGGCACTCGACCACGATGCCGGTAGGCAGGTGGGTAACCCGGATCGCCGAATCGGTCTTGTTGACGTGCTGGCCGCCGGCGCCGGAAGCGCGGAAAGTGTCGATGCGCAACTCGGCCGGGTTCAACACCACGTCGGCCACGGCATCGGCCTCGGGCAACACCGCCACTGTGCAGGCCGAGGTATGAATGCGTCCTTGCGTCTCGGTTTCCGGCACGCGCTGCACGCGATGGCCGCCGGACTCGAACTTGAGCCTGGAATAGGCGCCCTGGCCGACGATGCGCGCAATGACCTCCTTGTAGCCGCCCAGTTCCGAGGGACTCTCCGAGATCAGTTCCACCTGCCAGCCCTGGCGTTCGGCGTAACGCGTGTACATGCGGAACAGGTCGCCGGCGAAGAGGCCTGACTCGTCGCCGCCGGTGCCGGCGCGGATTTCGAGGAACAGATTCTTTTCGTCGTTCGGGTCCCGCGGCAGCAGCAGCTTCTCCAGCTCGGCCGCCAGTTTGTCCATCGCCGCCTGCGCGTTCTTCGCTTCCTCGTCGGCAAATCCCTTCATCGCGGGATCCGAGGCCATGCCGTGCGCGTCGGCCGCGTCCTTCTCGGCCTGCCGGTAGCGCCCGTAGATCTCGGCCAGATGGGTTAGTTCGGCGTGCTCGCGCGAGAGTTTCTTGAACTCGCCCAGATTGCGCGTCACGCCCTCCGCCGAAAGCAGCCCGTTCAACTCCTCCAGCCGCCGCGCCTGGCTGTCGAGCTTCGCCCGCAGCGAAGGTTTCAAGCGCGCAGGCGGAACAGGCGCGCCAGCGTCTCGGCCAGCGTGCGCCGCTCCTCGCCCGTGGCTTCGTTCAGTGCCTGCGTGGGCGCGTGCATCAGCTTGTTGGTGAGGCCCTGCGACAACGTCTCGACCACCTGCGTCGGGTCGTCGCCCTTGGCGAGCAGCCGGAGCGCGCGCTCTACCTCGTGCCGGCGCGCTTCCTCGGCCTGGTCGCGCAGCGCGCGAATCAGTGGCACCGACTGGCGCACTTGCATCCAGTGCATGAACTGGCCGACCTGGGTATCGATGATCGCTTCCGCCTGCTGCACCGCGGCGCGGCGCCCGTCGAGGTTGCCCTGCACGACGCCCTGCAGGTCGTCGATGGTGTAAAGGAACACATCGTCCAGCTCGCCCACTTCCGGTTCGATATCGCGCGGAACTGCGAGGTCGACCATGAACATCGGCAGCCGGCGGCGCGCCTTGAGCGCACGCTCGACCATCCCCTTGCCGAGGATCGGCAGCGAGCTCGCCGTGCAGGAGACGACGATGTCGTATTCGTGCAGCTGGCCGGCGAGTTCGCGCAATTCGATGGCGCGCGCGCCGAAGCGCTGCGCCAGCGCCTGCGCGCGCTCTAGCGTCCGGTTGGCAACCGTGATGCGCGCCGGGCCCTGCGCGGCAAAGTGCGTCGCACACAGTTCGATCATTTCGCCGGCGCCGATGAACAGCACTTTCTGGTCCTTCAGCGACGGGAATATCCGCGCCGAAAGCTTCACAGCCGCGGCGGCCATCGACACGCTGTTCGCGCCGACCTGCGTCGTGCTGCGCACCTCCTTGGCCACCGCGAAGGAACGCTGAAAAAGCTTCCCTAGCACGGTGCCGAGCGTGCCGGCGGCCTCGGCCGAGCGCGCAGCCTCCTTCATCTGGCCGAGTATTTCCGATTCGCCTAGCACCATCGAATCCAGCCCGGAGGCAACGCGGAACGCGTGGCGCACCGCCTGCTCGCGCGGCAGCGCGTAGAGGTATGGCGACAGGTCGCTCGGATCGACGCGGTGGTAGCGCGCGAGCCATTCGCCGGCGGCGGCGCGCCCGCCCTCGCTGGCGTCGCCGGACAGGTAGATCTCGGTCCGGTTGCAGGTCGAAAGGATCGCAGCTTCGGGCGCAAGCAGGCGCTTTGCCTCGCCCAGCGCTTCGCTCAGCCGTTCGACATGGAACACCACGCGCTCACGCACGCCGAGCGGAGCGGTGTGGTGGTTGAGCCCGAGGGCGTAAAGGGTCACGGTGGCGGATGCAAGCGCTTGTAAGAGCGCCATTTTACCGCCTTAGCCCCCTTTCGGCAGGCGCGCCGGCCTCAGGCCGGACGGGTGCGCAGCATTGCCTCGATTTTCTCTTTCGCCTGCGGCGGGCTGAACAGGTAGCCCTGCATCTGGTCGCAGCGCAAGAGGCGCAGCAGCCGCGCCTGCTCCTCGGTTTCGACGCCCTCCGCAACCACCTTGTGGCGCATCGCCTGGGCAAGCGAGATGATGGTCGAGACGATGCTGGTCGCATCCGCGTTCTCGGTCATCGCGCGAATGAAGCTGCGGTCGATCTTGACCGTGTCGATCGGCAGCCGGCTGAGATAGGCAAGCGACGAGTGCCCCGTGCCGAAATCATCCAGCGAAATGCTCATGCCGGCCTCGCGCAATACGGCCAACTTGCGGATGCTCTCTTCGATTTCCTGCATCAACAGGCTCTCGGTGATCTCCAGGTCGATGCCCCCATCCCTGCCGCCGATCGCAGCCAGCACGTCGTCGACAAAGCTGCGCTGTCGCAGCTGCAGGGCGGAAACGTTGACCGCGATGCGCGGGACTTCCAGGCCCTGCGCTTTCCACTCCCGGTGCACGCTGGCCGCCATCTCGAGCGCAAGGCGGCCTGCCTCCAGGATCAACCCGGTTTCCTCCAGTACGGGTACGAAGCGCGCAGGCGACATCAGCAGGTTGTCCGGGCCGCGCCAGCGCATCAGCGCCTCCAGGCCGAGGATTCGGTTCGAGTCCATCGCGACCTTCGGCTGGTAGTGCAGGAACAGTTCGCGTTGCTCGACCGCGCGCCGCAAGCGGTTCTCCAGATCCACCTGCTCGGCCACCCGTGCGTTGATGTGCGGGGCATAGAAGAGGAACCGTTCCCCCGTTTCCTTGGCGCGCTTGAGCGACGCTTCTGCGTTCCGGAAAAGCGCTGTCGCATCGGCACCGTCATCCGGGAACAGCGCGATCCCGGCTTTCGCGGTGACTTTCATCTCGCGCCCATCAATTTGCAGCGGCCTGCCAATCACGTCGTAGGTTCTTTCCTCGAGTAGGCGAGCGGCATCGGATGCATCCTGGATATCGGGGCGCATGATCGCGAACATGTTCCCGCCCAGGCGCGCCACCCGGTTTATGTCGCCGACGGCGTCCCGCAGCCGGCGCGCGACCTCGCGCAAAACTTCATCGCCGGCGCTCTGGCCGAGGGTATCGTTGATCGCCTTGAAGCGCTCGATGTCGAACACCGTCAAGGAAAGCATGGTAGAGCTGCGGCGCGCCGCTTCCAGCGTCTGCGTCAATCGGTCCTGGAACAGCGTCCGGTTGGGCAGTTCGGTCAGCGGATCGTAGAGCGCGAGATAGTTCAGCTGTTCCTGCTTCGCCTGCAACTCCAGGGCAAACTCGAGGTTCGCCACCATTTCCGACAGCAGGGCGAGTTCCTCCTGATCGAAGAAATTGGCTTCGCGCGCCCGCAGCATCGCCGCTGCCACGACCTTGCCTTCGACGCGCACCGGCATGATTACCAGGGAGTAATTGCCGCCCCGTATCAGATCCTCGCGCAGTGCCACGCGGTCGTCGGTTTCAATGTCGTTCGAAACCGTCGCCTCGCTGCTGCGTAGGGCGTGCGCCAGCAGACTGCGCGCCTTCGCAGGATCGCGATTGTAGTCCTCAACGATTGCGCTGAACGTCGTGTCGGCCTGCGCCGTGCTCGCCGCAATCGACAGCCGGCCCGCCGAGTCCAACTCGACCACGCGGGCCAGCACAAAGCCGCCACGCGTCACGGCGATGCGACAGAATTCCTCGTAGGTCGCGCGCCGGTCACGCATCCGCATGAAGGCCGAGTTGGCGGCGCCGAGCAGGTCGCGGATGCGATTCAGGCGCGCTAAGCGCATCCGTTGCCGCACCGCTTCGGAGATATCGCGCGCCACCCCGTCGATGCGCACCGGCTTGCCCGCCGCGTCGCGGATCAACCGGCCGCGGTCGTGCACCCAGACGATCGACCCATCCGGCCGTACCGCCCGGTACTCGATGTCGAACGCCACCCCCTCCGCCATCAGATGCCGCCACGCACCTTCGACCGCCGGTCTGTCTTCGGCATGAATGACGTCGATCCAGAGGTCCTTATTGGCGAGGAAATCGTCGGGCGTATAGCCGTAAATCGCGCCTGCCGCGGGGCTCACGTAGGCGATATGCTCGCCGGGAAGCTCGACGGACCAGAGCATGTCGGGCAGGGACTCGTAAATACTTTGCAGCCGCGCGCGCGTTTCGGCGAGCTTCTTCTCGGCCTTGCGACGCGCACGCCGGTCGCGCGCGTCGTCGAGCGCCCGCTCGACCGCCGCCGGCAGCCGCACCAGGTTGGTCTTCAGCACGTAGTCAGTAGCGCCGTTCTTGAGGGCGCGGATGGCGTATTCCTCGCCGATGGTGCCTGAGACGAACAGGAATGGGATTTCGGGGCGCAGCTCGCGCGCCAGTGCGAGCGCCGACATGCCGTCGAAATGCGGCATCGAGAAATCGGAGATGATGATGTGCGGCGCAAATTGATCGAGTTCCTTCCGGAACGCCTGTTCGGTGTCGGCGAGGCGGTGCACGACACTCATGCCGGCTCGCCTGAGCTCCCGGACTTCGAGCTCGGCATCGGTGGCGACATCCTCCACCACCAGCACGCGAATTTGTTCTGGCAGGCTCATCGTTTGCAAACAGTCTTGCGGGCCATTTACTCCGGCACCCGGTTGGTAAGCACCCAGTACAGCCCGATCTTGGCGACGACCTCCAGGAAATTGCCGAATTCGATCGGCTTTACGATATAGCTGTTGGCGCCGAGGCGATAACTCTCCATGACGTCGCGCTCCTCGTTCGAGGAGGTCATTACCACGACCGGGACCATGCGCGTGCGTTCGTCGGCCTTGGCCTGCCTCAGCACTTGGATGCCATCGACCTTCGGCATCTTGATGTCGAGCAGCACCAGTTTCGGCGGCCGCGAGGGATCGCGACCGGAGAATTGGCCGCGGCAGAAAAGAAAATCGAGCGCCTCCTCGCCGTCCTTGACCCAGTGCAATCGATTGCCGAGGTTGTGCTTGTGCAGCGCACGCTGCGTCATTTCCGCGTCCTTCGGGTTGTCTTCCGCCAGCAGAATCTCGACCTGTTCGAATCCGCTCATTTCCTCAGCTCCCCGCCGGCAGCGTGAAGCGGAAGCAGGCCCCCTGCCCGACCGCGCCATCGGCCGAAACCTGGCCGCCATGGCGCGCCACCACGCGCTGCACGATCGCGAGGCCAACGCCGGTGCCCTCGAATTCGTCCTCGCGATGCAGGCGCTGGAACACCCCGAAGAGCTTGTCCGCATAGCGCGCGTC
>Ga0335083_10002062_pt1 | contig 26945 bp, 32 predicted proteins | sample Lox_Sample_42_FD_206716 | JGI IMG/M metagenome (GOLD analysis project Ga0335083, IMG submission 206716) | Soil microbial communities from Loxahatchee National Wildlife Refuge, Florida, United States - Lox_Sample_4.2 | ecosystem: Environmental > Terrestrial > Soil > Wetlands | place: USA...
GCCCAACGCCGCCATCCCCCACCCGGACAGTCATCAACACGGCAGAAGCGGGCATTGCCCGCCCTGGGTGGGCGCGTATATTCATGCAGGCTTGACCACGAACCAGGCGCCGGTATAGAGCCGGTTGCATTTCCGGGTGCGCGCATCCGCCGTTATGCCTTACGAACGCCCTATCCTAACTTAGGTGCTAATACTGGACGATGTACAGCGGCGTTCCCACGACCACTTTCTCGATGTCGGGGATGCCTGCCCGGCGTATCTGGGATCGATAGGCGGGTACTATTCCGATGGTTACGGCCAGGCCAGAGACGGCGGGCAAGCGGAGCTTATTCTGGCCATTGTGCCGCATGATGGTTGACCATGCGTACGACGCCGCGGCGTCGGCCGGACCGGAAAGAAAGGACTTGCTGCCCGATGCCAGCCCGACGATGGCGCCAAGCGGATCGATGCTCGGGCTCATGTCGGACTGCTGGTTAACTCCGCCGAAAGAATGCTTAACCGCGCCCACCAGGACCAAAGCCACGCCGTTGGCATGCCCGGCCAGCCAGAACTCATCCTTACTGACCATCCGGGCACCCAGGATATCGAACATGATATATGGTGGCGGCGGGTCCTCATCGGCGGCCTCGTCGAACGAGAGTGGATTAGCCTCTTTAACTATCCTGTTTTCTGCCTGACGCAGTTTCGTCAGCAGTACCGGATCGGGTACGGCAAGCCGCAGTTCGGCTTCCGCAACCGGTGATTTCAGCTTGACGGCAAAATCCTTAATAGCGGCCAGAGCATTTCGATGCTGTTGCGATAGTAGGTCAATCTTGGCGATGGAGACATACCAGTACATGCTCATGACCGCTCCAGCGAGAGGAATTTCTGGTGCGATGCCGCGACGTCCTGCAGGATAAGGTCGTACCCGGCCAGCACCTCCGCACTGGGTGGCGCGCAATTCTCGAAGCGCTCTCGGGCTTCCGGGTATTGGTCAGGCTGACCGGAGAGGCCCTGCGCGATCTCCAACAGTACCTCGCCTGCTAGAGCCCCCAACCACTCGATCGGGCCCCCTAGTATCCACGGAGCATCAGAATACAACCGGAGCAGATCTACCGTGTAGTGCAGATCCCGCAGTGTAATATTCATTCGGAAAAATGGGCAGCTTAGGGATGCGGCCAGCTCGTCCTTGGTCATGACCTTCAGCAGCCGAGCCAGCATAATGCGAGCAACGGCGCTTTCCTCCAGGCTCGGACCGCAGATGATTTCCTGATTCAGGCACTCGTCCACGACGGCTTTCAGTTGCGGTGGCAGAGCGGCGATTGGGTCATTCACCCATGTCCGCAATCGCGTGTCCCGCAGCAATGCTCCCCAGCGTTCCCGCCACGTTTCGATCGATATGGTCCCGGACTCCAGCAGACTGGTTTCCGACTGTGCCAGCAGGCCGAGATTTTCCCAGAACGGGAGGAGTTCGAATGGCAGTGGCAGATCAAGGATCTGCTCGAATGAGACCGCGCCGCGCCGTCGATACGTATTGCTCACAGGCAGCAAGTATTTATTCTTGCGCACGCCATACAACTGTGTCGCGAGCACTGTGATCTCGTTTTTTGATCGTCGCTTACTAAACTTATAAGCCTGCTGGCTGAATCCGGCTGTGCCGCGCGCATTAGCATGCTCGATCGTGTAGTTGCGTGGCGGCAGCATCGGCTCGACCCGCTCCCATACCTCGTCATCCTCGATATGCAGGCGCAGAACATAGACTCGGCCGGTCGGCATGTGATGACATTCGAACACCTCAGCCTCGGCACCCCCGCCGATCTTTTTCAGAATACGGAACCAGCCGAACACCTGATTTTCGTATTCCTCAGCGGTGATCACTGCAGACCCCCAAGGCTCCCGGCCGGTCTCGCCGCGTGCACCCGCCTGGTGCGCTGCTGACCGGCCTGATTACGTGTTAGTACTATCCCACCTTCCAAGGTCGGCGTCGATAAGTGCGACCTGCCATCAGCGGCCTGGATCCCAGGTCCGTAGACGGTATTCCGTATCCAATCCCGATTCCTTAGCTCTGCGAATCCACGCCGCTGTGCGAGCTGGCCGGTGCGGCAGCAATAAGAGGTGCTCCTGAACCAGAGATATGCTTGCGCCTGACGGTTCTCGGACGTACGTGTCCTCTACTGTGCATGAGTCGACGGACACTCCTGCATAGGAGCGATGGTCTCCCCGAAGCGCCCTCGACACGAACGGCATGCCCGAATTAACGATCGCCGCAGCCGTCGGCTACATGCAGTTCAGCGCATAAGCATACGAGCACAGAATGCACTCAATTCGGCTAGATGAGTCCATTAACCGGCTTCGCTCAGCTCGGATTCAGGCGAATTTCACCCCGTCCGGTGCGTGGCTGCGGCGCCGTCATTTACCGTGAGGATGACGGGCAGGGCGGGTGGCCAGTTCGGCGAGTAGATCTGGGGCCTTAGCAGCGCCGATCCACTTTGCGTGCTGGCCACCCTGCTTCCCGCATCGACCATGTGGCTGGAAGGCAGTCAGGGGTGGGGCCTCACCGGCCGGTCACGCCGTCAGCCATCTCCCTGAGGATGTCGATATGGCCGTTGTGCCGCGCGGTCTCCTCGATCAAGTGAAGCAGCACCCATCGCAGCGTGACCGGCTCGGCCCGCCAGCTCATCGTGCCCCGGGACGCAGTGTCCAGGTCCAGCGGGGCCACCAGCTGCCGTAGTTGCCCGCAGCTGGCCCGGTACTCGGCCAACAGCCGCGCGAGCGGGATGCTCAGTGCCAGTCGCATCTCCGCGTCGGGGTCATCGTCGGTGACCGGCATCTGGTCCTGCTCGCCGAGCAGGACTACCCGGATCCAGTAATACTCCACCAATCGCAGATGACTCACTAGGCCGGAAATGGTGGTCAGCGGTGAGCCGGGCAGCGGCGCGCGGCGCGCCTGCTCATCGGTGAGCCCAGCGCACTTGATGTGCACCGTGTCCCGGACGTAGTCCAGCATCGTGGTTAGCACGGTCCGCTCATCCCAGCCGGCCGGGATGTCATCGGTCCGGGACGACGCGGTGACCGGCGCGGCGGCGGCCGCGGCCCGGATCAGGTCCTCGCTCAGGATGGCCTGGGAATCAGAGGTCATCTGCCTTCCTCTGTGATGCGACCGAGGGTCAATGTGGCTGTACTCCGGGGCGCCTGAAGGCCACCCGCTGCGGCACCTGGCTGAGCATAGGCCCGCCTGTGCAGGCCGGGCAACGGGATATGCGGCTGGGCCGGCACTAGCAGATGAAGATGCTTCGGTGGTCGTATGGAGATCGTGTGGAGATGATAAAAGGGTAGACTATGAATTGAATGCAGTTTTCCGGGAAGCCTTTTGGTTGACACGGTAAAGCGCCGAGGAGATACTGAGAAATATCCGCCCGGGAAAGGGCATTTTTCGTTCTGGACGGGCATGGCGCTCGGTGCTATGACTTCAATATCCTGGCCTTGACTGGCAGTATGCGCTACCTGATCGAAGCACACAGTCCCGACGAGCTCCGGAACCGCTTCAGGGTCGAGCTATGACCCACCGTCGCTTTAAAGCCCGCGAGATTACCCGGGGGAGCTTACTGTCCGGCGAGTTCTTCAACTACTGGTGCCAGTGCGTCCAGGTCGTCGACGAGGAATGAGCTGATGCCGAAGCGCTCCCGCAGGTCAGCGACCTTGCGCGTCAGGTCCTTGATGCTGCCGATGAACATGTGCGGGGAGTCCAGGATCTCCTCGACGGTCAGCTCGGCGCCTGTCTGCTCACGGATGCGGTCGGCGCGGCGGCGGGCCTCGGCGCGCGGGTCGCTGGTGACGACGGTCGGCGCGCCGGTGGGGTAGCTGTTGAGTTCCAGCTCGCCGAAGCGGTCGCCGGCGGCCTCGCGGATCCACCCGATTTTCTCCTCGGTTGCCGCGGCTGTCAGGCTCCGGGCGTCGACGCGGGGAGTGCCGCCTTGGATCAACCGGGGTGCCAGGCCGATGATCTGGGCCTCACGTGCGGCCAGGGTCAGCAGGCGCTTGCCGCCGCCGCCCAGGAAGAACGGCGGGTGCGGGCGCTGGGTCGGCTTGGGCACGCCGTCGTGGCCGGTGATGGTGTAGTGCTCGCCCGCGAAGGAGAACGGCCCGTCAGCGAAGCAGCCCTTGAGGATCGTGACCGCCTCGGCCAGGCGCCTGATCCGGACGCCGACCGGCTCGAAGGGGATCCCGATGGCGTCGTGCTCGGGCTTGTTCCAGCCGGCGCCCAGCCCGATCTCCAGCCGGCCGCCGGACAGCACATCGAGCGTAGCCAGGTCCTGGGCCAGTACAGCCGGATGGCGCAGGCAGGTGTTGAGTACGAAGGTGCCCACCCGCAGCCGCTCGGTCGCCGCCGCGACTACGGCCAGCAGCGGCATCGGGGCGTACTGCCCGATGAGATGGTCGGGCAGCACGAACGTAGAGCAGCCGACGGCCTCGGCCTTGCGGGCCAGGCTGGTCAGTTCGGCGAAGCTGGGGTAGCCATCGACCGTCGCGAGGAAGCGGAAGGGACGCATGCCGGCAATCTTTCCGGGATGGGACTGTGAAGGTCCAGGCTTGGCTGTCGGTGAGCATTGAGGACGGCTGGTTGACAACCTGCCCGAAGTGGATGACGATCGTGCGTGGCGTGATCTGACGCCCAGCCTCGCGACTCTTCCCCAGCCGGAGTCTCACCGAGGCGAAGGGGGGAGAACCCTCGGATCACTACATGTACCTTCATGCATCGCGCGGTTGCCGCTGGGGGGTTCCTCCGCGTCTTGTCTGGAGGCTGTAGTGACGAAAGATTCCGGTTTCAAGAAGCTGGTGCGCCAGCAGATGGCCGCTACCGGCCAGTCCTATACCGCGGCCCGGGCAGCGATCTACCGGCCGGCCACCGACGTGGTCCTGCCGCTGACCCGGCGGGTTTTCGGGCTGAAGACGTCGTACGCGGCGGCGTTCGACGGCGGCAGCGCCGGGGACGGGATCGGTGCCGGTGAGTACCTGTTCCGCCCGATGGTGGGCCAGGGCCGTTCGGCCAACGTCTTCCACGAGAACGGCGCACGGTTGTGCCTGCGCCCGGACGGGTCCGGCGTGGCTCAGCCGGCTTACGCCACCCCCGAGTGTGACTCGATCGTCGAGCTGGTGGCAGCGGAGCGTGCCGGGGACGAGATCTTTGCCCGGCTGGCTATCCAGGCGGAAGAGTCTCTGGCCAGCGAAGGCTCGCCCGCCGCACTGGCAGTGTCGAGGCTGGGGGCGGCCCAGTCGGAGTCGTACCTGATCGCTTCGGCGGTTGCGCCGGAACGGTACCTGCGGCTGCTTGAGCCCTTCTTGGCCACCCGGTGGGTCTACGATGGCGTGACCGTGCGGCCGACTCCCCAGGCAAGCCTGGCGGCCGCGTCGTTCGCCGATGAAAGCCGCTACCGGCGGCTCAAGATCACCGGCGTCGATCCCGGCCTTTCCCAGCTGGCGACGTTCGTGCGGGTGGGGGCCACCGAGCAGGTCCTCCGGCTGGCCGAATCGCCCGTCGAGGTGTCCGTCGATCACCGCGGCCGAACTCGCTCCGCCGGCGCCGTACGCGCCCAGCGGGCCTATCTCGCCGCGGCGCGGCGTATCCGCCGCCGGCCGGAAGATGACATCATCCTCGACGCCTGGCAGGCCGCCCTGGACAGCCACGAAGACAGCCAGGCAAGCACCTTGATCGCCACCGCCTCCCAGATCGAAACCGCAGTGGACCTGCCGCCCCAGACCACCCGGGCCAGGCTGCGCGGGCTGTTCATCAAGACCGCCAAAGACCATCGCCGGGACTTCACGCTCGACTGGGTTCACCTCAAGCTCAATGACGCAGCGATCAAGACCGTGCGCTGCCTGGATCCCCTCGACGCCAGCCTCGAATCGGCTGAGTGGCTGATCACCTCCATCTCGGGGCCGCCTGCATGACCGGGCGGGCTGTCGTCGCATGCTGCGGCTAGGAGCACGAACGTGCCCGTTGGCGCCCGGCTCTGAAGCTGGGATGCTGACAGCAGGCTTGATGGCGCGAAGCGCAGGGCTTCGCGCGGGAGAGGGGGAGCATATGCCTTCGCACGTTGCCGCTGGCCCGGTCCATCACCTGCGGCTTACGGTCACGGACATCCAGCGCAGCCGCCAGTTCTACACCAGCCTGCTCGGCTTCCAGGTCGCGGTGGAGTCGCCGCCGCCTGGCGACCCGTCCGAGGCCGAGACGTTCCGCATCTTGTTCGGCGGCGTGGTCATGGTCCGCGGCGACCTGCTGATGGGGCTGCGGCCGATGGCGCCCGGAGGTGACCGGTTCGACCCGGACCGGGTGGGCCTCGATCACCTCAGCTTCAGCGTCGCCAGCCGCGAGGAACTGGAGCAGGCCGTCCGGCTGTTCGACGAGCAGGGCGTGGCCCACGGCGGCATCACCCGCCTGGAGGCGTTCGGCATCGACGTGCTGCCGTTCGAAGACCCGGACGGCATTCAGCTCGAACTCACCGCGCCGGCAGATCAGGCCTCCGGTCACTGACCACTCGTCCGCTCGGGATGAGTCGGCGCGAAGTGCTGGGGGAACGCCAGATTCCGGCACCGCTGATGGCGCGGCGCCCCGCACACCGGACACTCGGACTGGCTCACCGCCGGTTCCAGCCGGGCCAGGGTATCGGCATCCATCTTGCGGGGCTCCGGCTCAGCGGGGAGCCTCACCGGTCCCCGCAGCGCCAGCTCGAACATGAAACGCTCGTGCTCGCCTTCGCAATCGTCGCACCGGCAGCCCCGTACCCAGGCCAGCACGGTGCCGTGCGCCGGCAGCGCAGGTGGCAGGCTGCCCCAGGCGGTCATCTCTCCACGGTAAGACAGCGATTCCCCCCGCCGGTACCACGGTAGCTTGGGCGGCATGGGAGCTGAAGATCACCGGGCGGCGCGGGACGGGCTTGGCGACCCGGCGGCGCTGGCCGGCCGACTGTTCCGCAACATGACCGGCGCGCTGGAACTGCTCACCGTCTACCTCGGCGAGCGGCTGGGCCTGTACCAGGCGCTGCATGCCGATGGGCCGGCGACCTCCGCGGAGCTGGCCGCCCGGACGGGTACCACCGAGCGGTATGTCCGGGAATGGCTGGAGCACCACGCCACGAGCGGGCTGCTGGAGGTGGATGACCCGGCGGCTGAGCCGCTGGCTCGCCGGTATACCCTGCCGCCTGGACACGCGCCTGTCCTGGCCGACACCGACGATGCGCGCTACCAGGCGTACAACGGGACCGAGCTCGTCCGTGCCGCGCGCTGGATGCCCGAGGTGGTGAACGCGATGCGCAGCGGGGGCGCACCGCCGCCGCTGTCGTGGGCGCCAGAGGGGCGGCCGGAGTTCAACCGGGCGGTGTTCCTCAACCAGCTGGCCGGACAATGGCTGCCCGCCATCGCCGAGGTGGACCTGCGGCTGCGCGGCGAGCCGCCCGCGCGAGTGGCCGACCTGGCCTGTGGGACAGGCTGGTCCAGCATCGCCATGGCGCAGGCGTACCCGCTGATCAGCGTCGACGGCTTCGACTTGGACGCGGACGCGATCCAGGCGGCCCGTGGGCACGCGGAAGAATCCGGCCTGGCGGACCGGGTCACGTTTACCGTCGCCGACGCATCAGGATCCGGCGCGTCGAGCCCCGGTGCGTCCGGCCAGTACGACCTGGTGACGATCCTCGAAGGGCTGCACGACATGTCCCGGCCGGCGGACGCGCTGCGGGCGGCACGCAAGATGCTGAGGGAACCGGGCTGCGTCCTCGTCGCCGACGAACGGGTCGAGGAGGAGTTCACCGCTCCCGCTTCCACCGAGGAGCAGTATCACTACGCCTGGAGCGTGGTCGCCTGTCTCCCCGCGGTCATGGGCGACCCGGATACCGCCGCGACCGGAGCCGTGATGCGGCCCGCCACGCTGCGCCGGTATGCCCTGGAAGCCGGCTTCCAGAACCTGGAGGTGCTCCCTGTCGAGGCGGGCATACTGCGCTTCTACCGGCTGACGCCCTGACCCTCCAGCGACAGGCCGGGTCGTTCAGAGCTGGTTCCGCTGGTAGGTGGTGAGGCCGTACTGCCTGGCGATCGGGTTCCACTGGGCGGCGAAAGCCCGTTTGGCGACGGTCGCCTGGGCTTCGGGGGCACCGGAGGCCCGCAGGAAGGCGTCGGACCGGCCCCGGTGGTGGTGGCAGCCGCGGGTCGCGTTGTCCTGGGCCCACCGGGCCAGGTCGGTGTCGACCTGCGCTGAGGCCTGCCAGGCGCCGGTCAGGTCCTGAAGCATCGCGGCGGGCAGCTGGGACCGGCCGGGCATGCTCGCGAGCCGGGACAGCAGCTGCTGCCGGGAACTGGCCGAGTGGGCGAAGGTCCTGGCGTCCTGGCTCAGGGATGGGCCGCAGCCGCGCACGTCCTCGGCCGCGTTCGTCACGGCAGCGCGGTCGGTGACACTCTGTGCCAGCAGCGCGTCCAGCCGCGTCGCCGCCTGCCGCCGCCCGTCCTGCGACGAGGCAGACGACGTGGCGCTGGCGGTGCCGGTGGCGCCGCTCGCGGGCGGGCTGCCGGACAGGGCGTGAACGAGGACGATCCCGGCCACGATCGCCACCACCGCGGCGGCCGCGACCACGATGAGCAGCGGGCGCCGCGAGCCAGGCGGCCCGAAGGAGCCGAGCGGGCCGAACGAGCCGAACGGCCGGCGCTGGTGCGGCGGGCCGCCGGGATCTCGCGTCGCGCGCAGGCCGGCGAGCATCGCCGTGGGTGAGTCAGCGGAGGACACCGGGCCATCGCCCCACCCCGCGTCCGGCCTATCTGCCCACATCGCGTCCGGGCCATCGGCCCACATCGCCCCTTGGTCGGCGGGCGGCGGCTGGGCACCAGCCGACGGCACCGGCCACGGCGGCGGCCCAGATGCCTGCGAGTCAAATGGATGCGAGTCAGACGGCGGTGACGACGGACGCCGGGGCGCGTACCACGAATCCCAGGGATCGGGCTCCGATCGCGGGGGAGCGGCCGCGGGCGGTCCCGGCGGCGGCCACGCGGACGGCGGCACGTCGGCGACCGCGGGCAGCGGCGCTGTCAGTGGCTGGGAACGCATGGCACGGCCGGCGGTCGGCTGCCCGCAGACCGGGCAGAATCGGGCCCCCGGTTGCGCGGGGTGCCCGCACGCCCACTCATCAGAACCAGCCAAACCGGCCATAGCCACAGCAGATTAGACCACGCGTCCGCGCTCGCCAACCGGAACGCGCCGACTGGTCGAACCCGGTGGGTCTGGATGTCACGACATGCTGGCCAGGATGCGGCCCAGGGTACGGCGGCCCAACCGGCTCATGGCCGGGTTGCTGTCCGCGTAGTACCAGACCAGTCCCATCGCCTGCTCGAAGGCCCAGGCCCGGCCGCGCTCCCACTCCAGGTCCCCGCAGCTCAGGTCGCCGCGCAGCGCCTGCCGGGGCCCGTCCCCGAGCAGGTGCCAGGCCGCCACCAGGTCCAGCGCGGGATCCGCGGGCCCCACGTCGCCCGTGTCGAGAATCCCGGCCAGCCGCCCTGCGGAAACGATCAGGTTGCCCGGGATCAGGTCACCGTGGCTCATCACGTCGCCGGCCGTGCCGCGTGGCAGCTGGCGCATGGCTTCCCACATCCGGCGGAGCCGCGGAACGTCAAGCAGCTGGCCGCTGCGTTCGAAGCAGGTCTGCATCCACCCGTCGTGGGAGCACAGGTCGCCTCCCCGGCCCGATCCGCCGAACGCCCGGCCGCCGGTGCTGATCCCGCGCACGCCGCTGATGAACTCGGCCAGGTCGTGCGCGAACGCCACGGACCCGCCCGGATCGTCCTCGGCGGCGGTCACCCCGGGCAGCCAGGTCTGCACGGCCCACGGAAGCGGATAGCCCGCGCCAGGCTCGCCGATCGCCACCGGTTCGGGCGTGGCGAACCTGGTCCTGCCCGCCAGCAGCCGTGCCGCGGCTGCCTCCGATTCCAGCCGCCGCCGTACCGAGGCGGCGTTCCCCGGCCTCAGCGGGAACCGGGCCACGAGCTTGTCGCCGATACGGAAGATGGCGTTGACGGTCCCGGCCGGCTTCACCGCCCTGACAGTCAGGCGCCGCCACGCGGGGAACTGCGCACCGACCAGCTCGCGGACGGTGCCGAGCGAAACAGCCAGCTGGTTGGCATGCATGTCCATCCCGGCAGGGTGCCGCGCTCCTGCGCATAGCCGCAACCGGCTTTCCGGCCATCAGCGGCCAGCAGGGGGCAACAGGGCTCAGAAGCTCAGAAGAACTCCGCCAGGACCGGGGCGAGCACGGCCGGGTCGACCGCGTGTGCCTGGCCTCTCAGGATCCGGAGCCGGCCCTGCGGCATGGCCTGGCTCAGCGCCCGTGCCGTGCCGGCCATGAACGGAAGGCCCGCGTCGCCCGCCATTATGAGGGCGGGCACCGGGACACGCGCGGCCAGCCCGGCCGGCACGGACCAGGACTCGCCCATGATGGCGGCGTGGTCGTAGGCCAGCGTCGGTGCGACGGCTTCCATGTCCGGCCAGGACGGTGCCCGGCGCAGCCCGGCGATCTGCTCGGCGGGCAGGCCGGCGAGCCGCATGAACAGCGCCACCGCGTCACCGTGACACGCGCCGGCCAGGGCCTGCCTCAGCTGCCCGAGATACCGGCTCCAGGATTCCTGCGCGTCCGGGTCGTTGTTGTAGGGCGGCTCGTACATGGCGAGCTTGGCGACCTTGCGGCCGAGCCTGATGGCTGCCCGCATGGCCAGCGGGCCGCCGGATGAGTGACCGTACAGGAACGCCGAGCCGCCGGCCCGGTCGGTCAGTGCCTCGATGTCGTCGATCTCCCGGTCGACCGCGTAAGGCGGCGTGTCCCCGCTCCCGCCGCGGCCGCGGCGGTCGAAGCCGTAGACCGTGAAATGGGGCGCGAGCAGCCTGGCCAGCTCCCCGGAACCGGACGAATGGACGGTCAGTGCGCCGTCAACCAGGATCAGGGCCGGTCCCTGGCCCTGCTCGTCGTAAGCGATCGTCGTGCCGTCGCGCGAGGTGAGCGTGTCCATGCCCTCAGTGTGGGCGCGCCGGAGCACGCCATCCTGCGCCTGCCGCTCCTGGTAGCGCCACTACCTGGCAGCATGCCAGCCTGGTATGGGATCCTGGCCTCGTCATGGGTTACGCCCCCGACGACGAGCAGTCCGGCTCTGCCCGCGGTGCGGTGCAGGACCGGCGCCGTGAGCTGGGCGCGTTCCTGCGTTCCCGCCGGGCCCGGCTGAGCCCCGCCGAGGTGGGACTGACGGACTGGGGGGTGCGGCGGGTGCCCGGCCTGCGCCGGGAAGAGGTCGCCCAGCTCGCCAACGTCGGCCTGACCTGGTACACGTGGCTGGAGCAGGGCCGCCAGGCCCGGCCCTCGGCCGGCGTGCTGACCGCGATCGCGGATGCGCTGCGGCTGGACGACCACGAGCGGGAGCACTTGTTCGCACTCGCCCGTGACCCCGGCGACCAGGCCCACGGCCGGGACGGCCGCACCGGTTCACCCGCGCCTGCCGGTCCCGGGCTCGACACGCTCGTGCGCGATCTCGAACCGGCCCCGGCCTACGCCATCTCGGCCCGGTTCGACGTCCTGGCCCACAACCGGACGGCCGGGCTGCTGTTCGGCGACCTCGGGCCCGGTCCTGACGGTCTCGCGAACATGCTGCATCTCGGCTTCACCGTTCCGCACTGGCGCACCCTGATCACCGACTGGGAACACGAGGCCGCCCGGCACGTCGCCATGTACCGGGCCGCGATGACCGTCCACCTCGACGACCCGGCCTGGACCGCCCTGCCCGCCCGGCTAGCCCGGCTCTCGCCGGACTTCGCCCGGTTCTGGGCCAGCAGCGACGTGGCCGGCCCCGCGCGCAGGCTCAAGCGGTTCTGTCACCCGGCCGCCGGGCCGCTGACCCTGCACAGCACGTCGCTGCTCGTCGCCGACGAACCCACAACCCGCATCGTGGTCCTCCACCCGGCCACCCCGTCGGACGCCGCCGCGCTGGAACGCCTCGCCCGGTAGCCACCCACGGGAAGCGTGGCAGCGTCGCTACCGTGGCAGCGTCACTGCTAGGAACGAGGCGGCCTTCTCCGCCGCGGGCCGGCCGGCCAGTCTCGGTTGCACCTGGGAACGAGACGGAGTGACCACTATGAAGCACGTCAAGCTGGGGGACCTGGACGTCTCCCGCATCGGCCTGGGCGCCATGGGAATGTCTGCCGCCTACACTGGCGCGGGCACGGATGACGCCGGGTCGATCCGCGCCATTCGCCGGGCGCTTGACCTCGGGGTCACCTTCCTCGACACCGCCGAGAGCTACGGCCCGTTCACCAACGAGGAACTCGTCGGCCGCGCCATCAGGGGCCACCGCGACGACGTCGTCCTGGCCACCAAGTTCGGCCGCATCTCGCACGCGCGCGGCGGTACCCGCCTCCTCGACAGCAGTCCGGCGAACATCCGCGCCGCGGCCGAAGGCTCGCTGAGACGGCTGGGCACCGATCACATCGACCTGTACTACCAGCATCGCGTCGATCCCGGCACGCCGATCGAGGATGTCGTCGGCACGCTGGCCGAACTGGTGGCCGAGGGCAAGGTCCGCCACATCGGCCTGTCCGCGGCCGGGCCCGCCACCATCCGCCGTGCCCACGCCGTCCACCCGGTCGCCGCCCTGCAGTCGGAATACTCCCTGTGGACCCGGGACCCCGAAGCGGAGGTGCTGCCGCTGACGCGGGAACTCGGCATCGGCTTCGTGTCCTTCTCGCCGCTGGGCCACGGCTTCCTCACCGGGAGGATCCGCTCCACCGGGCAGTTCGGCGACGGCGACTGGCGCGCCACCAACCCGCGCTTCACCGGCGAGAACTTCCGGCGCAACCTGCGGATCGCCGACGAGGTCGAAGCGGTCGCCGACGAGACCGGCGCCACGCCGGCGCAGGTGGCCCTGGCCTGGCTGCTGGCCAAGGGCGACGGCATTGCTCCGATCCCCGGCACCAGGAGGGTGGGCCGGGTCGAGGAGAACACCGCCGCCGACGGCATCGAACTGACCGCCGGGCAGATCAGCCAGCTCGACGACCTCCCCCCGGCAGCCGGTGACCATCACGAGGAAGCAGACATGCGGCTGCTCGGCCGCTGACCTGAAGCAGCCGCTGACCTGAAGCAGGGTCAGGCGCTCAGCCGCGGAGCTTCCGGAAGCACCTCCACGATGTCGTCGTCAAGGAAGCCGCCAGACTGGTGCTCCCACAGCCGGGCGTAGGTCCCGTTGCGGCGGAGCAGTTCCTCGTGGGTGCCCTTCTCGGCGATCTGGCCGTGGTCGAGCACGACCAGCTGGTCCATGCGCGCGACGGTGCTCAGCCGGTGCGCGACCACCAGAGCGGTCCGGCCGTCCATGAGCCGCCACAATGCCTGCTGGATGAGGACCTCGCTCTCGGAGTCCAGCGCGCTGGTGGCCTCGTCGAGCAGCAGGATCGGCGCGTCGCGGAGGATCGCCCGGGCCAGCGCGACGCGCTGTCGCTGCCCGCCGGACAGCTTCACGCCGCGTTCGCCCACCATCGTGCCGAACCCGTCGGGCAGGATGTCGACGAACTCCGTGACGTGCGCCGCCTGTGCCGCCTGGTAGATCTCCTCGTCGGTCGCGTCCGGACGGGCGAACGCGATGTTGTCGCGCAGCGTCCGGTGGAACATCGCCGGCTCCTGCGGCACGTAGGAGATCAGGCTGCGCAGATCCGACTGACGCAGCTTGCTGATGTCCTGCCCGCCGATCAGGATCCGGCCGCCCTGGATGTCCATCATCCGCAGCAGCAGCCTGGTCAGCGTGCTCTTGCCGCCGCCCGACCGGCCGACCAGGCCGAACCTGGCCCCGCTGGGCACGGTGAGGTCGAGCCCGGCGAACAGCGCCTGTCCTTCCGCGTGCGCGAACGTCACGCGCTCGAAGCGGACGTCGCTCGCCTTCGGTCGCAGCGGCTCCGGCGGGGTCGCGTCGAGCACGGTCGGCGAGGTAAGCAGCAGCTCGGTGAACTGCGCGGCTTCGGTCAGTGAGCTCTCCAGGCGACGGTAGATCTGGTTGAACTCGAACATGATCTGCGTCGCGTTGGCGTAGTACGTGAACGCCACGACGATGGCCTCGATCCCGTGCGTGCCCCCTCCGAACGCGACCGCGAGCAGCAGGCCGAGCACGTTGGTCAGCACCGACATGGGCGCGACCAGCGCGTCGATGCGCAGGTTTCCGTAGTCCCACGACAGCAGCGACTTGCGCCGCTGCTCGGCGACGCGTGACCGGTGCTCGGCGGCCTCCCGTTCCTCGGCGGCGAACGCGCGGATCGTCTCCATGTTCATCAGGCTGTCGGCGACGTGCCCGGACACGCGCGCGATGGCTTCCTCGCGCTGGTCAACGAGCCGCTGGCGGCGCCGGATCAGCGGCGCGATGCCGACGCCGGTGATCGCGATCAGGCCGAGTAGCCCGGCCACGAGCAACGGGTCGAACCGCCATAGCACCACCGACGCGAACGCGAGCGGCACCAGGCTGCCGACCACGTTGAAGACCAGGTTGTCGGCGAAATCCTCGAACCGGGACGCGAAGCTCAGCACTCGCTTGGTCAGCGAGCCGGCGAAGTTGTCGTGGAAGAACGCCGCGTCCTTCGCCAGCAGCGCGTCCATGCCGATGACGTAGAGGTGCTCGATGCCGTGGCCGTCGAGGCGATTCAGGCAGTGGATGCCGATCCGCCAGACGAACTCGGCGAACAGCAGCACGCCCGCGACGCCGAGGACATACGGCATCGCCGCGCCGACGCTGACCGTCCCGTGGCGGGCGAAGCGGCCGACCAGCGCGGCGACGATCAGCGGCGCGACGTAGGAGATGCACGTGTTGCCCAGCGCGGGCAGCAGCATCCCCGGCACCGTGAAGCGCTTGAGCCGGGCCATCTCGCGGCCGTAGTAACGCAGCGCGAGCAGCACCGCCCGCCGCCGGGCGGGCGAGGCGCGTTCATGGTCAGGTGCAGCCATCTGTTCCCCCATCCGAGCTGCCAGCCTGGCTATGGTGCACGATGAGACGCCTCCGCAGCCAATGGTTTTCCGGCCGCTACGGTGCCCTCAGGGAACGAGCCAGTCCCGGGCGACGCGTTCGGCTAGGTCCTCGAGGAGGGGGCCGGCCTGCTCACCGCACCGCGTGAGGTCGGGCTCGATGTCGGCGAGCGCGTAGGCGCGCGTGATGCCCGCCGAGCGGAGCTGCTCAGGGCTCAGCGAGCTGACGCCGCAGACTGCCACCACCGGCAGGTCAGGCCCGGCCGCGGTGTCCGATTTGCCGAGGCCTCCGGCCGCGGCGGCCGCGCGCGCGACCCCGGCGGGCGCCTTCCCGTGCAGCGTCTGCTCGTCGAGGGCACCTTCCCCGGTGACGACCAGGCGTGCCCCGGGCAGGTGACCGGCGAACGAGAGCAGGTCAAGCATCAGCTCGATGCCCAGCTGGGTGCCGGCGCCGAGGACGCCGAGCACCGCGAAGCCCAGGCCGCCGGCCGCGCCCGCGCCCGGCTCGTCCCGCTTGTCGAAGCCGAACGACTTCTCGGCCACCTCCGCCCAGCGGGCCAGGCCCTGCTCGGGCACACAGTGGTGGCCATGACCCAAGACACCGACGTGTCCGGCAGCATCGCGCCGCACGACCGTGACGACCTCGGCCCGTGGCTGACCGACCGGGCCAGGCTCGCGCAGTGGGACATCCTCTGCGTTGCCAAGCTGGACCGGCTGACCCGCTCGGTGCGCCACTTCGACGACCTGCGCATCTGGGCAGACGAGCACGGGAAGACCATCGCGTCGGTGGCCGAGTCGCTGGACTTGTCCACGAGCACCGGGCGGATGTTCGCCAACCTTCTCGCGATGTTCGCTCAGTTCGAGCGCGAGAGGATGTCCGAGCGGCGTGCGGACGCATCCAGGAAGCTCTACTCCCGAGGCGGGTACAACGGCGGCAGCAGCCTTCCGTGGGGGTATAAGACCCTCCAGCGAAACGGGCGGCTGGAGCTTGAACCCGACGCCGACCAGGTAGCCGAGATCCGCGTGATTGCCGACAAGGTACTCGCCGGCCAGTCGGTCAATGGCGTGGCCGTCGAGCATGGCATGCACGGCCCGACGCTCCACAAGCGGCTCAGGCGCGTGGAACTCAAGGGCTGGGTGACCTACAACGATGAGATCGTGCGGGACGATGAAGGGTTGCCTGTGATGCGACCGCCGATCATCGATGCCCGGACATGGGACCGGCTGCAAGCGAAGCTACAGGCGAACTCCAAGGGGGCCGGCGTGCCCCATGATGCCGTGCCGTGGCTCCACGTCATCTACTGCGACGAGTGCAAGGCGACGATGTACCGAACCGTGGTCACCAACCGCCAGGGCCGGAAGTTCAGCTACTACCGCCACGAGCGGCGTCAGCAGATCGACTGCCGGGCGCGCGTCCGGGCCGACGACGTAGAGCGCCAGATACCCGGCCTCGTCCTCCGCGTGTTCGACGGGACCTACATGCCAGAGGTCATCGAGATCCCCGCCGAGGACCACACGGCCGAGCTGGAGAAGCTCGACACCGCCATCGCTGACTGGGAGGCGCGCGCTATCGCGGGAGACACCGCGGATTCCGTGATGCGCATCCTCGACGGGCTGCACGCCAAGCGCCGGGTGCTGATCGATGCCGGCGTGAGGATCGAGGCCCGGCGCGAGGTGCGGTACACGGAGGAACTCATGACCGACCGGTGGCGGTCGCTGGAGACCGACCACGAGCGCGGAGCGCTCCTGCGCAGCATGGGCATCATGATCATGGCGAGGAAGGCTGGCCCGGGCAAGACGCGTATCCGGCTACAGCAGGGCGGCAAGCACTGGACGGACGTCGTTGGCGAGGAGACGGACGCCGACATCGAGCAGTCCGAGGCGGAAAAGGCGGACCAGTGACAGTAGCAAGATGCTCCTACCCGTTGCGCGCGACGTCCGCCAGGATCATCAGGGCGGCAACGAGACGCCCGGGGCCTGGCCGCTCGTCGTGGCCCGGCTGGTCGAACAGATGGCCGTTGATCCACTCCCGGTCATCGGTGGCGAAGCCGCACGAGCACATGTAGATCATGACCCGGGCACACCGGTACGGTCGGCCAGCTCGATGTCGATTACCGTCAACTGGGCCAGGATCGGCACGCGCACCGGGGAATCAGGCCGGGCCAGCGCCAGGCTTGCCGCCAGCTCGCGCCTGGCCCGCTCAAGCTCGGCAGCCGTCAGGCTGCTGACATCGTGGTCACGCATTGGCGGCGATCCTCGCCCGGCTGTCCTGCTCGGCCAGCACGTCATCGAACCTGGCCCGCAGGTCGGCCAGTACCGGCGCGCCGGCATGATGCTTGCCGTAGAACGCGATGGCGCGCTCAAGATCGCGGCGGTAGTCGCGCAGCTCGTACGTGGTGAGCGCATACATCGGATGCTTCGGCTGGCTTACTTCCGGCAGTTGCTCAGCGGCGTCACTGGTGGGCATCGGTTGATTCCTAACGGCATCTTCGGCAGCGTGTCCTCGCTACCCAACGTGTCAGGCCCGGACTACGGTTGAGAAGTAAGTCAGCGCGCCCGCCAGGATTGGGCGACCTGACGCACGCCGTGAGGAATCCAGCGCTGGAACGTGGAGAAAACCGTGAAGCATGGGGAATCACCAGGCACCCCCGTTGCCAGGTTCGCCGAGGAGCTGCGGGCGTGGCGCCAGCGGCACGGCTGGTCGCAGGCAGAGCTAGGCGACAAGCTCGGCTACTCCGGCAGCCACGTGTCCAGCGTGGAGACCATGGAAAGGCTCCCTACGGCCGACTTCGCCAGGGCTTGCGACAAGGTGCTCGGCACACCCGGCACATTCGAGCGCCAGCAGGAAGACGTCAACAAGGCGGCCTACCCGCCGTGGTTCAGCCCGTTCGTTCACTACGAAGCGAAGGCGGTGCGTATCCACTGCTGGGACAACCGCAACGTGACGGGCCTGCTGCAAACCGAGGAGTACGCGCGGGCGATCATCCGGGCAGGCAACCCGAGCATGCTGGATGACGAGGTAGAACGCGACGTCGCCGCGCGCATGGAACGCCAGCAGATCATGCTCAGCGAGCTGCCGCCGTACTGCTGGTACGTCATCCACGAGGCGGCGCTAAGGACCGTGTTCGGCATGAAGGCCGTGATGCGCGACCAGATGGACCGGCTCCTCGACGTCGCTCGGTCACCGCGCGTCGTGGTGCAGGTGTTCCCGTCAAGCGTGGCCAACTGCCCAGGTGTGGACGGTGCCGTCACGATCTTCGACTTCAAGGACGAGCCATCCGTCGGGTACGCGGAAGGCTACCGGGCGGGCCGGACGATCGAAGCGCCCTCGGAAGTGGCTAGCCTGGTCCTGATGTTCGATCATCTCCGCGCGCTGGCGCTGTCGCCAGTGGATTCCGAGCTGATGATCACCGCTATACGAGGTGAATACGATGAATAACCCAGAGCCTACGTGGGTCAAGTCGAGCTACTCGTCGCAGGGGAACTGCGTCGAGGTCGCCGAGCATGATCACCGTGTGATGGTGCGGGATACCAAGGACCGGCCCGGGCCGGTGCTGCGGTTCAGCCCGACCTCATGGCGCAGGTTCGCGGAGCAGGTGAAGCGGTCGTTAGCTGACCCCAGACCGTGATCTAGCCGATGGTGTGGGGCCACTCTCGTGTCTTAACGGCTGAGGGTGGCCCTTAGCTATGTCTGGTCCGGCTGGTTCCCGGGCAGCTCGCCCGGCTTGTCCTGCGCGTCGACCTCGATGTTGAGCTTGATCTGCTTCCAGCCGCTCTCGACGCTGAGCCTGAACCGGCCCGGCCTGCTTCTCAACGCCAAATAGGCGAGCAGGAGGATCGCTACGACGACGATGCAGGTGATCTCTAGGATCAGCACGACAGTACGCTCCAACGGCCGCCGCACCCGTATTCCCAGGATGATCTTGTGGTGTAACACCGGCTGATGATCCACAGGGCCGCTAGGTCCCGTGGACTGGGTTGGATGCGTTGGCCTGGTTAGTACTTGTTGGCTTGGCCAACTGGTGCTGAAGCACACGATAGACGGCCCGAGTTGCCCTGTCTCGCGACACGCCGCGATGCCACTGCCTGGAATCGCCGTCAGGTCGTCGGCCGCGCGGGCAGGAGGTGGCATCGACACTGCCCTCGAACGGCGTGCCCTCACCCGCGTGCGTCGTCAGGAGGTGGCAATTGAAATTCGGATTGACTTAATGGTCGGGGTGTCGATCACGCGCCGATCATGTGTATATCTCGGGAAGATCACGCCCGGCGCGGCCGGGAAGCATCATGCCCGGGCAAGCAGAAGGCCCGGCCGCCGTGGTGGCAGCCGGGCCTCAGTGCTTCGGTGTGGCTAGGCGTAGTCCTCTTCGGGCGAGGTGCCCGGGCTGTCCCACACCGGCCCCCACGCCTCAAGCTCGGCCTCGGTCATCTCGTGCCGGTCGACCTGGACGAGGGTGTCGGCCGAGCCGAACTCGGCCAGCCACTCGTCGACGTACGCCTGGTCGCCCGCTTCCTCGACGGTCCTGCCCTCGGCGGTCGTCACGGTCACCAGGTAGATGCCGGTGCCCGGGTCGCTGGTGGTGGCCATGGTCATCACGCCGCCTTCAGCATGCGGTACACGGTGGCCCGGGAGACGCCGATCACGCGGCCGATCTCCTCGGCCGTCAGCTCGCCCTTGGCGTGCAGGTCCCGGGCCGTCTGCGCCTGGTGGCCGGTGTAGGACGGCTTGCGCCCTCCGAGCTTGCCACGGGCCTTGGCCGCTGCCAGGCCCTCCTTGGTGCCCTCGACGATCAGCTCGCGCTGGAACTCATCGAGCGCGGCGAAGATGTGGAACACCAGGCGTCCGCTCGGCGTCGTGGTGTCGATCTCCTGCTTGAGGCACTTCAGGCCGATGCCCCGCTCGCTCAGCTCCTCGGCCAGGGCGATCATGTGCTTCAGGCTGCGCATCGCCCGGGACAGGCGCGTGATGACCAGGACGTCGCCCTCGCGGAGGTAGGCCAGCGCGGCGTCGAGCTGGGGACGGGCCGCGTGCTTGCCGCTGATGCCGTGGTCGATGAAGATCCGGTCGCAGCCGTGCGCCTTCAGCTCGTCGACCTGCGAGTCGTCACTCTGCGCCCGGGTGCTCACCCTGGCGTATCCAACCTTGGCCACTGCCGTCTCCTTCGCCCGTCCCTGCCGACACCCTCATTGTCTCAGAAAAGGGTGAGTGAAGCAAGTTGATACTGATACGGGTTATGAGATACCACGGCCTCGGCCGATAGCTACCGCGACGACGTGTCGCAGCGTGCCAGCAGACGACCGTTTGTGATACGAGCCACCGGCCGGCGAGATACTTACAATCCGGGCATGAGCGAGTTCTGGGTCTACGAGAACTGGAGCGTGCAGAAGGCAGTCCTCCATCGCGGAGACTGCGGCGCATGCAAGCACGGGCACGGGATGTGGGGCGGGGGCAAGACGCCGAACGGCCAGTGGCACGGACCTTACGATTCCGAGGAGCAGGCGAAGTCGGCCCCCATCTGGCCCTGGCGAGAGGTCCGGGGCTGCGGCCTGTGCATGAAATAGCCCGGGCCATCGCCGTAGGCTGACCGCGTGACCGACGAGCAGACGGACGCTGAGCCAGAGGTTGTAGATCGGCTGGCCGACTTGGGCCGACCCCTCGTGGATTTGCCGGTAGACGAACCGATGGCCCTCAAGAGCGAAGATGATGCGGGCGAGATCTATCACTCCGATACGCACTGGGTTATCTCCATCCCCGACCTGATGGCCCTCTTGACCCCAGTCGCTATCTACTCCAAGGCGTTTCTGGAGACCCTGGCCAAGCACCATGCTGATGCAGTCGCCGACCTGCTGAGCAGGAGCTGGCGCAAGAGCGGCCCGACCGCTGAAGCTGAGATCGGCTTGGATGGTGACGCGGCAGCGAAGATCCTGGTGACGGCAGACATACCCGACGAGGCCCGGCTCGCCCTCCTCGACCTCGACGTCACCGCCGAGGAGCTGCGCGGCAAGGTGCTGCGGTGGGACGCCGCCGCGTCAGCATGGCGGCCAGCCGATGATAGGTGACCCTTTGGCTGCGGCGTGGCGCAGCGGACTTTGCGTCATCTCGCGTTAGCGTGCCCGCGTGACCCCCGCCATCGAGGCTGCATGGATCGCCGCTGGAGCGACTGGGTTCGGCATTGTCAGCACCGCGACAGTCGCGATCGTCGGCTTCCGCAGCACCAGGAACGCCACCGTCCGGGCCATTGCCGCCAGCACCGCCAACACCATGGCCTCGCTGGCCGCAGCACGCGAGGACCGGCTCTGGGAAAAACGAGCTGCCGCCTACGAGGAAATCATCGGGGTGCTTACGCATCGCCAGATGAAACGACAGCACGAGCTGCGCATGTACCGGCTGCCTGACGCCAATGAGCAGCAGCTTAAAGACTTCTTCGACAGCTACAACCCGCCAAGGTGGTTCGAGTCGCAGGCCCGGCTGCTCGCGTACGCGTCCGACGACGTGCGGCAGGCGTTCGAGGCTACACGTGGTGCAGACCTCGAAGTCCGGGTCGGCTACGACCGGTGGCTCATGCTCACCGAGCAGGTCCAGACGGCGATGGAATCCGGCAACTTCGCCGCCGCACCGGACGGGTCGCTCGTGGTCCAAGCCCGGAAAGACGTCAACCCGGCGCTAGAAGAAGCTGAGGCGAGGGATGAGGCGGTCATTAAGCTCATCCGGGATGAGCTGCATAGCAGGCCGCAGTCGGCCGTCACGGCACTGATGCACTCGGCGCCTCGCCGCAGACGCCTAGGTCACTCCAGCGAGTAGTGGAAGCACTCCATAGTGGAGTGGATCTAGCGGTACCCACTCCAGGCGGTAGTAGTCCACTCCGGAGAGTAGTGACTTGCAGTAGTAAGTGCGGCTAAGTACAACTCAATTGCGCCACTGCCGGGCATTGCCATTCGGATATCCGCACGCGTGCCCTGACGAACGGGTACATCCGGGCGAGCGACGAGACACCGGGTAGACGGCTAGGCGACCGTTACGTCCGGGTGCAGTGATGGACTCGTCCTGGCTAGTGCCATCGCCCGCGCGACCACGGAGCCTGTATGCACTCAGGTGAGTCATCTGGTGGGTGTGGCCCGGGCTGGCCCGGACGGAGTACATGGAGGTGCGGGTCGGCTGGCTTGTTCCTGGTGCGGCTCTGGATGGCCCGGCGCGCGAGGCTCCCGAGTGATGCCGGGTCGAGGCGGTCTTCCACCTTTACGGGCCGGAACTGAGCCCGGGTCTCCTCTTCGGCCTGGCGCCCGGCCTCAGCACGCTCAAGGACCCGCTGGCGCAGTGGTTCAAGCAGGACGCCCGGGTTGGCACGCTGGAGCCTGAGCAGGTCACGCTCGCCGGGAGTGAGAGGCTGAGATATCGCATCGTGGTCTGCGAGCTGTGCCCGGAACCGAGTGCCGGCGTGCGACTGCGCGAACGCGATCGTACCCGCTGGGGGTGGGGGAGCGTAGCTACTTGAATCCCCCCGACGGTAATACCGCCTTTTGCAACGCTGACGACAAAAGAGAGCGTCTGGCCTGCGGTTTTCCAGCGGACTGCCGCACTGGATGCACTGCCGTTCGCTGTCCACTCATAGCCCTTTCGATCCGTGTGCGCGCCCGGCCGGGCCGCCTTGTACCCGCTTCGTTCCGCGCCGACTGTACCCGCTGCCGGCCCAGTCGGCATCCCGGCCCCTGGCGTGGCTCATACGGAATCTTGCCCCTGCATCCGCAGGTAGCTAGACGTCTCCCACGACGATTCCGACTGCCCGTTCTGGGTCGGCAGCGTGTACCCGCCGGGAAGGACCCGCTGGTAGTCGCTCGCGCTCCTGGCGTTCATCGAGGGCCGCAGCGGTTGCAGCACGCTCGTGGGCCTCACGCCACCGGGCACCATGGAGTTGAACTGCAAGCTGTCCTCGGTGAGCCCGGTGCTGGCCCGGGTTGTCACGGTGGCGGCTGAGTCCGGATCACCGGTAACGCCCGTGGTGAACTCACCCTTGCGCGGGGCCGCGCCGCCGAGCTGGCCCGGGCTGGAGTAGGGACGCGGAGGCTGGCCGCCGGCCGCCGGGTCGGAGGCCATCACTGCTGACCGCGCATGTGCGCCAGCAGTGGGCTCATCCCGGGCTCCTGGCCCTGCCTGTCGGCGTTGCGCAGGTCGACGCGGGCAGGAGCCGGGCCGAAGTTGTGGTTGTACAGCCCGCCCTGGCGCTCCAGCGGCCGGCCGTGGCCCCACGCGCTGCCCACCGTGGCAGCCCGGGCCGCGACCGCTGCGGCCTTCTCCTGCGGGCTGAGAGCGCCGTACAGGCCGTTCTGGCCGGCCGTGATCACGTCGTGCTCGGCGCGGTGCGCCTCCATCGAGGCTGCGCTCATCAGGTCGGAATTGGCCCGGAGCCCGGCTAACCAAGCCTCACGGCGCTGCTGGCCATAGGCCGACACGGGTGTGGCCTCCGCGAAATCGTCGCTCATGATGTCTCCTTAGCCGAACATGCCACGGGCAGTACCGGACTGGATGCCTAGCCGTGCCCGTTCGGCGGCGTAGTCCTGCATGCTCATCGCCTTGATGGCCCGGGCGCGCTCCAGCTCGTCGGCGTGGTGGTTGGGTTGCCCAGAGCCAGGTCCCGGGGGACTGGCAGGTGAGGACCCGGCGGCAGGTGCATGCGCCTGGCCCTGGGCAACGTCTGTGGGTACGGGCTCGTCGTCGTACAGGCCCCTGAACCACGCGGCCTGGTCGTCGCGCATCTTCGCCATGCGGGCATCGTGGTCGGCGAGCTGCTGGGCATACCCGCTGGACCAGGACTCCCGCAGGTGGTCTAACTCGGCCGACATCGCTGCGCTGGCCTCGTCGAGCCGGTCACGCTCGCTGTCCAGCATGGCGGCGACGTATGCGCGCTCGACGTCGTGACTGCTCATGCTGCGGCCTCCCAGAGCTTCCGGGCCTCGATGAACCGGACCACGTCGGCGCGGACGAACCTGAGCGTACGGCGGGCACGGCCCGGCGGTGCCAGGTCAATGCACGGCGGTCCCCAGCTCTCGGCCATCCAGTCGACCAGCGTGTGCCGCCCGACCCGCATCAGGTCCGCGGTTTCCTGGAACGTCAGCAGAACGCTGTCTTCCTCTAACTCGGCCGCTGCCATGTACGTCACCTCGTGCCCGTCTCTGCCCGTCAAGACCATTGTCCCAGGATTGACGGGCCGGACGTGAATCCATGTCCGGCGATGCTCGCTAGCGGCGGTGCCTGCTGCGCGCAGACGTTGCCTTCCGGATGCGCCTGCGGTACGCCACGACACCCGCGATGATCGGCACCAGGACCAGGCCGTAGGTGACCACCGTGAGCCACAGGCTAGGCCCTAAGAGCAGGAACACTCCGAACGCCCAGGCCCAGTACGAGGCGTTGCGCTGCCGGCGGGACGGGTATTAGCGAGGTGCCTTCATGATGGTCTCCTTTACTTGCCGGTGGCCCGGGTGGCGGCGACTGTGCGCATGAGGCGCTCCTTACCACATCGACGGGAACATGTAGCGCATCGCCCGGGCGTCCTCTTCCTCCGGGGACGGCTGGCGGAACGAAGGCAGGCGGCGCTCGACCTGGAAAGAGGGCAGGCCGTAGAGCTTGTCGCGCTCCGCGCGGGACAGCGTGCCGGACGGAGCGTCCGAGATGGCTGAGGATGGCGGACGCAGCCCGGCGGCCCGGGCGCGATCCAGCATGATGGCCCGGATGTCCTCGTAGGGCCGACCGGCCTGGAAGGCGTCCCTAACCTCTGGGCCGGTGAGAGTCACCAGGACGTGGCTGCCCTTAGGCTCGACCGTCCGGGCCTCGATCCGCTTGAAGTACCCATCCGGACGGTTCTTAGAGAAGCCGACCCAGTAGGATTCTCCCGGCCCGTCCTTCGTTCCTTCCTTAGATTCATCAAAGCCGCCCGGTTGTGAAGGAGTCGATGCAGGGGCCGATCTAGGAGTAGATGAAGGAGTAGATGTTCCGACACTGTGTCGGTTTGTCTGGGACACCATGTCGGTTTGCAAAGCGACACTGTGTCGGGTTGAACCTGGTATCCGCAGGTCATAGGTGTTGGCGAGCTTGGAGCTGCCGCCACGGCCGGAATGGGTCTGGACTAACCAGCCCAGCTCGACGAGAGCCTTCCTGGTGCGCTCGATCGTCTTGGTGGAGAGGTCGGTCTCCTTGGCCAGCGTTTCCTCGGACGGGAAGCTGCCGGTCAGCTCGTCGTTGTGCGCGTCGGCGTGCTTCGCCTGGACGATGAGGACTAATCGCTGGGATGACGTGAGGTCGGAGGCTAAGACTGCCTCCATGAACTGGAGGAACGTCTTCGCGGGGCCTAAGTCTTCGGTGGTCATGTCGGTTCCTCTTTCTTGGTAGCGGTGCCTGGTCATCCATCCGGCAGCAGACCCTTGAAGTGAGGAAGGCGACCCGGGGCATGACTCCCGAGCCGCCTTCCTCCAGGTCCGCTACCAACGGAACCAGGCGATATGTCCATTTTAAGGGGCCAGGGCTGACGTTGCATCTCGGCGACGCCCGGCCCGGTCGCGCGGAGGTGGCACTGTCCGCCGTGGCAGGACTGCTGCCATAGCATCCAAGCAGCCAGGTCATGGACGCGCCCACGATGGCCGTGGCGGGACGGTGGGCTTGGCCGGTTGCGGGAATAAAGGCTCATCATGTGATGCTGCACCTGACCCCAGGGCTGAAGTCCTGGACCGCGCTGACCTTAAATACTCGGTCCGAAATAAAGGTCGGTGTTAGCCCTGACTGTTCACGTGGGTTGCTGGCTGTCGCGGATGGCGGGCAGGATCGCGGTGTCTGGGCCTGCTCTCAGTGTCCGGGTATGACAGAAGCCCGGCTGGCGGGCCGGATGCCGGGGTTTCCACAGTTCCCAGGGATCTGCCGTGGGTTGAAGGTACTGGACGGTGCTGGTCAGGTGGGGGCCGGGAGGGCGCGGATGCGCTGCCAGGCCTGGCTGATCGCCTCGGCCCAGGGCCAGCCGGCGGCGATCTTCCAGCGTCTGCGGCGGCCGCCGCGGACCAGCCGGGCGGCGGCGTGCAGGACCCTGTAGCGCAGCGTCCGGGGCTCGGCTCTGGCCAGGGCGCCGTCCAGGGCCAGGAGCCTGAGCCAGGCCAGCAGTGTCTGCGCGATCATCGCCGCGGTGAGCCAGGCCTGGTTGAACGCGAACCCGCGGGAGGGGAACCGGCCGATCCCGGTGTCCTTCCCGGTGCGGATGCAGTCCTCCACCCTGGCATGGACCCGGTGGGCGGCATCGATGTAGGCGCACTGGCCGCGCCACCCTCTGGTGTCCTGGGGCAGGTTGGTGACCCACAGCTGGTACCGGTACCCGTCCTGGTGCTCGAACAGGGACAGCTTCGCGCCGGGGTGGGGCCGCTCACGGCGCGCGAAGATCCGCATCGTCTCGGGCCAGCCATCGAGCCGGTCCCCGTCCGGGCCTTCGCGCAGCAGCCCGGTCAGCTCGGTGACGTGGGCTTCCTCGATCCAGCAGGCACGGTGCCCGCACCCCAGGTCCGCGCAGGCCTCACCGGCGCGGCGTTCGCGGACCTCGCCGCGGTGATCGATGGCGATCTGCCACGCCTGCTCAGGGACCAGCCGGATCGCGGCTTTCTCGCGCGTATCGAGTTCCCACCCGCACGAGTAGATGAGCGTGTGCCCGCGGCGGGACGCGAGCTTGTCCAGGTGCTCCAGCAGCTTGTGCGAGAAACCCGCGCCGTCCACCGTCATCATCAGGTTCCGCCGCAGCCCCGGCGGCAGCGCCGCGATAGCGTCATCTGCCACGGTGACGTGGTCGGCGGCCGTGTTCGAGCCCGCTGACCCGCGGCGCAGCATCCACGCCAGCGGTTCCCCGGTGTTATCGCAGAACGCCAGCAGCGGATGATGGCCGAATCCCTTGAAATTCCCCTCAGCGAGCTCCTTATCCGAATGCGCGAACGTCA
>Ga0335083_10002063_pt1 | contig 26941 bp, 22 predicted proteins | sample Lox_Sample_42_FD_206716 | JGI IMG/M metagenome (GOLD analysis project Ga0335083, IMG submission 206716) | Soil microbial communities from Loxahatchee National Wildlife Refuge, Florida, United States - Lox_Sample_4.2 | ecosystem: Environmental > Terrestrial > Soil > Wetlands | place: USA...
TCCGGGCCCGGGCGCTCCCGGGCGAGCGGCGAGGTCCGCAGCGCCGAAGACGACCTTGCCGCACGACGCACGCGCCGTTGCCTCCGAGGATGCCTCCGCGCGCCGCGGCGGGGTTCGCGAAGACGTCTGGGTCTCCGGTCGCTCTGATCGGGCCGCGGGCGCGCCGCCGCCCGACGTTCATTAGACGTTCGAGCCCGCCCCGGGGTTGCGTGACGGCGGCGCGGCCGGCGCGCGGCTCGCCGCGTTCGGCGTGTGGACCTCCGCGGCGGTCCGCAGCACGCCCTCTGGCGCGCCCCGCGGTGCAACCTGCGCGTCGGCCCTCACGTCCAATCGATCGATGACCGCGCTCCGGTTCGCCGCACCTGTCCGCGTCCTGTCGTTGCTTGGTCTCGCCCTCGCAGCCCTGTCGTCCCCCACTTTCGCGGCGGCGCCGCAACCAGGCCCTCCGCTCTCGATCCGTCGGGCCACCGGCCCGATCACGATCGACGGCAATCTCTCCGATCCGGGCTGGCAGGGCGCCGACACGATCCGGACCTGGTTCGAGACCAACGTCGGCGACAACGTCGAGCCTCAGGTCCGGAACGTCGCGTTCCTCACCTACGACGACCACTACCTGTACGCGGGCTTCGAGTTCGAGGATCCACATCCCGAGCTGATCCGCGCGCCGCTGGGCGACCACGACGCCGTGCCCTCGAGCACGGACTACGCCGGTGTGATCGTCGACAGCCGCAACGACGGCAAGACCGCGCGCATGTTCCTCTCGAACCCGAACGGCGTGCAGTACGACGCCGTGAGCAGCGACGTGACCGGCGAGGACAGCTCGCCGGACTTCTACTGGGAGTCGGCGGGGAGGATCACGAAGACGGGCTGGACGCTCGAGATCCGGATTCCGTTCTCCTCGCTGCGCTACGCCAGCGCGCCGGATCCGACGTGGGGCATCCTGCTCTACCGCAACTACCCGCGCGACCGCCGCTACCAGTTCTTCTCCGCGCGGCTGCCCCGCGACGTCAATTGCTTCATCTGCAACTCGAGCAAGCTGACCGGGCTGGGCACGCTGCCCCACGACTCGCACCTCGTCGTCGCGCCCTACGCCACGTCGTCGCGCTCCGACGCGCCGCAGGACGGCGTGCCGGGCAATCCGCTGCGGAACGGCGACGTGAAGGGCGACGGCGGCGTCGACGTCAAGTGGAGCCCGCTCGCCGACGCGGCGATCGACGCCACGTTCAACCCCGACTTCTCGCAGGTGGAATCGGACGCCGCGCAGCTCGTCGCCAACGAACGCTTCGCGATCTTCTACCCCGAGAAGCGGCCGTTCTTCCTCGAGGGGATCGATCTCTTCTCGACGCCGTTCCAGGCCGTCTACACGCGCACGATCACGTCTCCGAGCGACGGCTTGCGGGCGACGGGCCGCATCGGCACGGACCAGTTCACGGCGCTCTTCACGCACGACCGCGGCGGCGGCCTCGTCATCCTGCCCGGCCCGCTGGGTTCGGGCACGGCCGAGCAGGACTTCGGTTCGAACGTCGGCATCGTGCGCGTGCGGCACGACATGGGCGCGTCGTTCCTGAGCGGCCTGCTCACCGATCGCGAGATCGCCGGTGGCGGGCTGAACCGCGTCTTCGGTCCCGACTTCCAGTGGCGGCCGTGGCCCACGGATGCGTTCACGGGCCAGGCGCTCTGGAGCCAGAGCCATACGCCCGACCGGCCGGACCTCGCGACCGAGTGGGACGGGCGCACGCTCAACTCGCGCGCGTCGCTGTTCAACTGGTCGCACAACAAGCCGCCGCTGGACGTGTTCGTGCAGGATCTGCAGATCGGCTCGCACTTCCGCGCCGACGAGGGTTTCATGCCGCAGGTGGGCTATCGCGAGGACTACTTCGAGAGCGGGATCACGCTGCGGCCCAAGGACACGTTCCTCTCGCGCGTGCGCATCTTCACGATCGAGTACCTCGATCAGGCGTTCACGCGCCAGTCGCTCGCGCAACGCGTTTCGGTGGGGGCCGGCGCGGACGGGCGGCTCAACAGCTTCGTGCGGGTCGAGCTCAACCAGGACGCGTTCCGGGTGGGCGATCTCTATCTTTCCCGCCTCCGGCCGCGCGTGCTGCTCCAGACGACGCCCGCCGGCTTCCTGACCGACGTGTCGATCGACAACTACTTCGGGCAGGAGATCGACTTCGACAACGCTCGGGCGGGCACGGGCGAGACCGTGATCGCGAGCTTCACGATCCGGCCGAACGGCCACCTCGAGCTCGCGAACAGCGCCAGCGGACGCTGGCTCCACGTCGACGCGGGCGGCGGCCACGAGGGCCGGCTGCTCGAAGCGGAGATCGGCCGCGTGCGCGCGACGTGGGCGTTCAACGCGCGCACGTTCGTCCGCCTGATCGGGCAGTACGACGTCACGAGCCGCGACACCACGCTCTACACCTTCGCGATCGAGCCGAAGGACGAGGACTTCAGCGCATCGGCGCTGTTCGCCTACAAGCTCAACTGGCAGAGCGTGCTCTACGTCGGCTACGGCGACGACCGCACGTTCGAGGATCTCTCGGGGCGGCTGCAGCCGAGCGGCCGCGAGGCGTTCGCGAAGGTCTCGATGGCGTTCCAGCGCTGAACGACGCCGCTCCCCGGCTCGTGCGCCCGACGGCCTGCGCGCCGGGACCGTACCGCTAGAAGTCGTACTCCTGCACGTCGCGCAGCGGCGACTCGCGAACGCGCAGGCGCGCGACGTCGGTCGCGGTCAACAGCACGGCGCCGCACGCCAGGCAGACGCGGGCGCTCAGCGGGCTCGCGTGGGTCGCGTCGACGACCAGCAGGGGGGGCGCCGACATCTCGATCGCCGCCGGTTGGAGCTCGGTGCCGCCGCAGCGGATGCAGGCGATGGGCTGGGACATGACCGCACCTCCTCGCGCCGGGACCGCCGCGCGCCGCGCGCCGCGCGGTCCCGCCGCTCCTAGAAACGATCGCTCGGCTTGCCGCGCAGCTGGTTCCAGATCCAGCGGACGAAGTCGAACTTGCGGTCGACCACGCGCTCCTTGAGCGGAATGATCGCGTTGTCCGTGATGTGGATGCCTTCCGGACAGACCTCGGTGCAGCACTTCGTGATGTTGCACAGCGACACGCCCGCCTCGTTCCACAGCCACGGCAGCCGGTCGCCGCCGTCCATCGGGTGCATCTCGAGACCCGCGACGCGCACGAGGAAGCGAGGGCCGACGAACTTGTCCTTGAGCTCGTGCGCGCGCAGCACGTGGCAGACGTCCTGACAGAGGAAGCACTCGATGCACTTGCGGAACTCCTGAACGCGGTCGACGTCCGACTGCTGCCAGCGCCACTGCGCATCGGGCCGCGGCGTGAACGGCGCGATGCGCCGGTTGACGGCGTAGTTCCACGAGACGTCGGTGACGAGGTCCTTGACGCGCGGAAACGTCTTCATCGGCGAGACCGAGACGGGCTGCTCGGCCGGCAGGTGATCCATGCGCGTCTTGCACATGAGCGAGGGGCGGCCGTTCACCTCCGCGCTGCACGAGCCGCACTTGGCGGCCTTGCAATTCCAGCGCACGGCGAGATCGGGGGCGCGATTCGCCTGGATCCAGTGGATCGCATCGAGCACGACCATGCCCGGCTCGACGGGCACGCGGTACTCGACCCACTCGCTGCGCTGCGCGTCGCCGCGCGAGACGCGAATCGTCATTTCGCGTGCCGTGCTCATGACACTTTCTCCCTGGCCGGCTCGAACAGCGTCCGGAGCTCCGCGGGCATTTCGGGCAGCGGGGTGAGATCGACGCTCATCCCGTTCCCGGCGCGCCGCACGCGCACGTTGACCTTGCCGAGTTCGGCGTCGAGCTGCGGATGATCGAGCCGCGAGTGCGCGCCGCGACTCTCGCGGCGCAGCAGCGCGCTGCGCGTCAGCGCCTCGGAGACGATGAGCAGGTTCTGGAGGTCGCGCGCGAGGTGCCAGCCGGGGTTGTAGGCGCGCGAGCCCTCGACGCGCACCCGCGCGAGCCGCGTCCTGAGCCTCTCGAGCTCGTCGACCGCGGCCGAGAGATCGGCCTCGGTCCGGAAGATGCCGACGTAGCGCCCCATGCACTCCTGGAGCGCGTGGTGGAGCGCGAACGGATTCTCGCCCTCCGAGCGCTCGAACGGCGCGAGCAGCAGGCGCATCTGCGCCTCGATCTCGCCCTCGTCGACGCGCGGCGACGCGGGCAGCGACCGCGCGTAGGCCGCGGCCGCGGCGCCGGCGCGCCGGCCGAAGACGAGCAGGTCGGAGAGCGAGTTGCCCCCGAGTCGATTGGCCCCGTGAAGTCCGGCCGCCGCTTCGCCGGCCGCGTAGAGACCGGCCACCGTCGCCGCGCCCGTGTCGGGCTCAACGCGCACGCCGCCCATCATGTAGTGCGCCGTGGGCCCGACCTCCATCGGCTGCTTCGTGATGTCGACGTCGGCGAGCTCCTTGAACTGCTCGTACATTGACGGCAGCTTGCGGCGCACGCGCTCCGCGGGCAGGTAGCTGATGTCGAGGAACACACCGCCGTGCGGCGAGCCGCGGCCCTCGCGCACCTCGGTGTAGATCGCGCGCGCGACGTTGTCGCGCGTCGAGAGTTCGGGCGGCCGGCGCGACTTCGACGCCCGTCCCGCGACCGAGTCGTCGAGCCAGCGCCGCGCCTCGTCCTCGGTGGCGGCATATTCCTGGCGGCGGGCCTCGGGCAGGTAGCGCCACATGAAGCGCTCGCCGTCCTTGTTCCGCAGGATCCCGCCCTCGCCGCGCACGCCCTCGGTGACGAGCAGGCCCTGCACGCCCGGCGGCCACACCATGCCCGTGGGATGGAACTGGAAGAACTCCATGTCGATCAGCTCGGCGCCCGCGCCGAAGGCGAGCGCCTGACCATCGCCCGTGTACTCCCACGAGTTCGACGTGACGCGGTAGGCCTTGCCGATGCCGCCCGTCGCGAGCACCACGGCGCGTGCGCGGAAGAGCACGAACTCGCCGCTGCCACGCCAGTAACCCAGCGCGCCCGCGATGCGGTCGCCGTCTCGGAACAGGTGGACGATCGTGCACTCCATGTAGACCTCGAGCCCGCGATGGACGCCCTGGTCCTGAAGCGTGCGGATCATCTCGAGACCGGTGCGGTCGCCGACGTGCGCGAGCCGCTTCCACGTGTGGCCGCCGAACGCCCGCTGGAGGATCCGGCCGTCGGGGGTGCGATCGAAGAGCGCGCCCCAGCTCTCGAGCTCGCGCACGCGATCGGGCGCCTCCTGCGCGTGGATCTGCGCCATGCGCCAGTGGTTGAGGAACGAGCCGCCCTTCATCGTGTCGCGAAAGTGCGTCTCCCAGCCGTCCTGGGGATCGACGTGCCCGAGCGCAGCCGCGATCCCGCCCTCGGCCATCACCGTGTGCGCCTTGCCGAGGAGCGACTTGCAGACGAGCCCCACCGAGACGCCCGACGCGGCCGCCTCGATCGCCGCCCGCAGGCCCGCGCCGCCCGCGCCGATCACGAGCACGTCGTGCTCGTGGACCTCGAGCGCGGCCATCAGAACAGCCTCACGTCGTGGATCACGCCCATCGAGCACAGGCGAACGTAGAGGTCGGCGCTGCACACGGCGCACAAGCTCCACCACGCCCACCCCATGTGGTGCGAGTTGAGCCAGCTCGCGCCGAGCCACGCGCGGCGGCGCGGCCCGCCGGCGACGGCGCACGAGAAGCAGTCGACGCGGCCGCCGACCAGGTGGCGCAGCGAATGGCACGAGAACGTGTAGAGCGTGAGCAGCGTGTTGCTCGCCAGGATCGCGATCGAACCGAGCCCGATGCCGAAGCGTCCCTCGAACGTGAACGCGTTGACCACGTCCCACCACAGGAAGAAGAGGATCGGGATCGCGAGGTAGATGAGGTAGCGGTGCACGTTCTGGAGCACGAACGGGAACCGCGACTCGCCGACGTAGCCCTTGCGCGGCTCGCCGACCGCGCAGGCGGTGGGGTCGGCGAAGAACGCGCGGTAGTAGGCCTTGCGGTAGTAATAGCAGGTGCCGCGGAAGCCGAGCGGGGCCCCCAGCACGAGCAGCGCGGGGGAGAGCGGCCACCATTTCGGCTTCATCAGCGGCGAATAGAACGGCGAGAGGTAGTTGCCGAACCGGTAGTGCACGCCCTGGAACGCCGCCCACGTCGCGTACGCGCCGAGCACGAGTAGCGCGAGGCCCTGCACCAGCGGCTGCAGCCACCAGGAATCGCGCCGCTCGGTCTCGCCGAAGGAAGCGCCGTAGGCCGCTCCGCGCCACGCCGCCGCGGCGCCCGAGGGTCCGCCCGGGGCGGGACTCGATGCCGGATCGTTCGTCATCGCCATCCTCGCGGACGAAATCGAGGGGAACCCGCATGAAACGGCAAACCGCCGCGATGCTATCACCATCCCCGCGCGTCGTGGTAGCCGCCGATCAGGGGGTGAACCGTGGCCGATCGAAGGTTTGCACGGACGATGCACCGTCGTGGCGAATGCGCTGGTGCGACGAAGTAGCCTGATTCAGCGCACAATCCCCCGTGCGCGTGCACCGGGAAGCGCCACTCCCACGGCGGGCTCGCCTCGACGCCATCCAGGCGATTCCTCTCACCCTCGATTCAGCCGCGCCTCATCAGGCCCGCGTCGATCACACGGCGCGGGAGGGGAACCGCTCATGCTCTCGCTTCGCGCCCGGCTCGCCGGGCACTGCCGTTCGCTGCTGCGCTGCGGATCGGCCCTCGCCGTCGTCGTCACCGTCCAGTGGACCGCGCCCGGAGACAACGGCAACGTCGGTACGGCGTATCAGTACGACATGCGACGGGCCACGCATCTGCTCACGACCCTCAATTTCACCGTGGCCGAGACGGTCGCAGGCATGCCGAAACCGCTACCGGCCGGAAGCCAGCAGACCGCTTCCGTGTGGATCCCGCATCCCGACAGCACGTGCTTTCTCGCCATGCGAACGCGCGATCTCGCCGGCAACTGGTCGGGCATGTCGAACCTCGTTCAGGTAACGCCCGTGCTCGCCGTGGACGGGGGTGTGTTCGCCACGCGTCTCTCGTGGCCGTTTCCCAACCCGGCCCGCGGACTCGTCAAGCTCGAGCTCTCGCTCTCGCACCTCGAGGACGTGGCGGTCGAGGTCTTCGACATCGCCGGACGGCGCGTCCGGGTGCTGACGCACGGGCGACTGACGGCCGGGCCGCACGAGCTGGCCTGGGATCTGCGCGACGAGGCCGGCCGTCGCGTCGCGCCGGGGCAATACCTGGTGATGGCGACGGCGCCGGACGGATATCAGGTGCGGCGGGTCAGCGTGACGGCCTGAAGCGGCGGGCGGCCGGTGGAGCGCTGCGCCCCGGGCGCCCGATCTGCGGTCGACCGCCACGACGGCGTCGAGCAGCGGATGAACGCGCGCACCAGCCGCCGCGCGTTCGGCAACGGGAATGCCCACTTCCCGATCGTCGCTGACGCTCTGCGAAGAGACTATCAACGGCGCAATGGGCTGTGATAGCTTCCACTCATCCGATCACCGATCGGAATCCCCACCGCGACAGCGCTGCGCATCCCCCGATTGCAGCTGATTGCCCGACTGCACGGCCGTGTTGGGTGCCACTCCTCCCCCTGTCGCTTCCCCCGACTTCGCGTTCGTGACGCCTGGGCCCTGAAACGGTCTCGTGCCAGGGCGGGCCGAGCCATGTCCGGTGCCAGGACGGCGGCAGTTCACGAGGTGTGTCATGAAGTACACCGGGGGTACTTCTCGCCGTGTGGGGTCGCCGTCCGCTCTCCCCAATAATCATTCGAGCTTACGCGCGAGCAAGTGTTCCGTCGCCGGCCGGGTCCTCCTGCCTGCGCTGATTGCCACGCTTGCACTCCTTGGCTCGCGCGCTGCGCGCGCCGCGACCGAAACCGCCGCCGATACCGTCATGCGGTACGTTGATCAGTTCGACGCGATCCCGCAGGCGCCGCCTCAAGGGCCTGCCTTCGCACAGGCCCTGGTCGGGACGTTCGACACCGACAGTTCGGCAATCATGAAGCTTCGCACGGAGCACCATGAGTTCGGATGGATTGCGACCGCCCTTGCACTTGCTCAGCAGATCGCTCCCGGCGCCCCACTGGGCGACGAGGCGATCTCGGCACAGTTCAAGCGGTTGCGGGAGCTCCTCGAAGCAAGTGACGCCAAGAGCGTGAAGTCGCTTCGCGCAATCGTCTGGACGCTCTCCCATCTCGCCAGCAAGTGGTCGGAATCCCAAGTCACTCATCCCACCATCACGGGCCTGTCCCAAACGTCTCAGATCCAGGTCGGCTCCGACCTGACGATCGTCGGACGCGGATTCGGAGACAAGGTGGGTGCCGTCTGGCTCGAACCTCAAGAACGATTCGACGCCTCCCAAGCCCAGGACACGACTGGAATGCATGTGAACCCCGGACGGCTGTGGCCGTACGGGGGCAAGAGCACGCTGCTCGTCGAGTCGTGGGCCGACAATCAGGTCATCGTCGAAATCCCACTCGCGTACTCCCAGTTCGAACAGATCTGCGTCAAGACCGCGGCGAACGACTCGTCGGCCAAGTTTCCCTGCCAGGTGGAGCCCCTGGAAACAGATGTCACTTACAACGTCTACTTTTTCGCCGGGTGGGAGCAGTTCACGAATGTGAATCCGACGACCAGCTCTGGCGTTGCGTCAACTGGCGACTTCGGAATCCGGGTCGCATCCATGACCCTCGTCAACCGAGCTCGACATCAGCTCCTAGGGGGCAGCAAGTTCCGCAGCATGGTCATGTTCCGCGAACTCGGCGTACCTGGTGTCACCGCCGACACGGTTAACCATGTGGCCCGGGATACCCTCGAGACGGGCGCGCTGGAAGTCACCGCGGGGTTCGACTTCGCGCCCAGCGGGTTGATCTACTCCACCGCGCAGAACGAGGTCTCACTCGAGGTCGGTGTGGCAGCATGGGCTGGCCTCAAGCAGGTCGACCAGCACTTCCGTCATCAGGACTTCTTCGGGCTTCGTTTCCTTCAGGGTGGCAGGCTTGCGAACGGCACCCGGTTGGACGTCGGCGGAGGCTGGAGCGCTGACTTCAACTGGTGGCGATGGAAGATCGAGGGGGAAATCGACCTGACAAAGCCCCTAAGCGCCTTCGTGCTCGCGCGCGGCGAATCGACATTTCGAGAGCACAATCCCGATGTGGGCTCGATCGAGTTGGGAATCCGGGGCGATGTCGGCAAGCTTCTCGACTTGTTGAAATAGCCCCAAGCGGCGCAGGCCGAGCAGCGCCACTCCCACGGCGGATCCGCGTCGAACCGAGACGCCCCTGTCGCGACCGGCCCGGGTTGCCGCCCGGACCGGTCGCGCATCCCCTGGGCTTCAGCGCACGACGGTGAGTCGTCGCGTGCCGTAGCTCCTGCCGTCGACCTCGAGGCCGACGAAGAACACACCCGCGCGCACGCGGGCGCCACCCGAGTCGGTGGCATCCCAGATCGCCTCGTGCGGTCCGGCCGACAGCGCGCCCTCGTCGATGCTCTTCACGACGCGGCCTGCGACGTCGTAGACCGCGACCTTGACGTGCGAGTCACGCGCGAGCGAGTACTGGACGTGCGTGGTGCCGGGCGAGGGGTTGGGGCCAATGGCGCGGAGCACCGTGGCGTAGCCGGTCGGGCCAACGCCTGCCGTTCCGGGGTAGAGCGTCGCGACCGCGGAGGTGTCCGAGCCGCAGCTGCCCTCGGTCAGCACGCAGAAATAGGTGCCGATGTCCTGCTGCTGCACGTTCTGGATGTCGAGCACCTCGCTGGTCGCGCCACTGATCGTCGAGCCCCACGGCGTCGTGCCGTTGGCCAGCTGCGTGCCGTTGCGGTACCAGTGGGTGACGAGCGAGGTGTAGCCCGTATCGGGCACGGCCGTGAACGAGGTGTTGTCGCCGATGTTCACCGTCACCGAGAACGGCTGCGAGTAGAACTGGGGAACCCCGGTCTCGTCCCAGCGCAGCCAGTAGGGGCAGCCGATGTAATTGGGAGCGCTGGTGAACGTGCCGCCCACCTGGACCAGATGGCCGTTGTTGGCGAGGGCGTACACCGAGTTGCCGACGCCGCCGTCGGTGTCGTGGAAGCTCGCGCCGTCCCAGTAGCCCACGTAGTTGATCGACTGATTGCCCAGCGAGGTGAAGTCGCCGCCCACGTAGAGATGCGGCCCGGTCGAGTGCAGCGCGTGCACGGTCGCATTGGTGCCGCCGGTGCCGAACGTGGTGTAGGTCGTGCCGTCGTACTGCGCCAGGTTGGGCGAGCTGTTGATGCCGGGATAGCTGCCGCCGATCGCGAGCTGGTTGTTGTACACCTCGAGAGCGTAGACGACGCCGTTGAAGAACCCGCCGCACGCGCTCCACGTCGTGCCGTTCCAGCGTGCGAGTCCGCCGGTCGAGACCCCGCCGGCGGTCGTGAAGTTGCCGCCCGCGTACAGGTAGGAGCCGAGTACCTTGAGGGCGTACACACTGCCGTTCATGCCGCCGATCGAAGTCCACTGCTGCGTGGACTCGTTCCACACCGCGATGTAGTTGACGACCGTGGCGCCCGAGTGAATGAAGTCACCGCCCGCATACGTGGCATTGCTGAACCTCGCGATCGCGTGGACCGTGGCGTCGAAACCGGGGCCCATGGCCTCCCACGCCGGGTTGCTGACGATGAACGTGTTCTGCTGCCAGCGCGCGATGTAGTTGGCGGCGACGCCGCCCGCGTGCAGGAAGTTGCCGCCCGCGTCCAGCTCGACCACGCGGTTGACGCCGATGCCGGAGTAAGTGAACGAGTTGAGCGCCGACACCGGGCCATCCATGCCGGTGCCGTAGCTGTACACGTTCTCGTCGTCCCAGCCCATGATGTCGTGCGCCTCGTACTTGCCCGGGATCGACTGGTGGAGGTCGCCGCCCAGGATCGTGCGGCCGAAGTACGTCGTCATCGCCTTGATGGCCGTGGCGGCGCCGCCGCCGTACGAGCCCCACTGCGTGCCGTCGAAAACCGCGATGTGGTTGGCCGTCCGCCCGTCGGCGGTCGTGAAGGAGCCGCCCGCCACGAGTTCGTTGTTGTAGACCGTGATGGCCTCGGTCGTGGAACCGACGCCCGGGTAGCCGAGCGGGGTGAGCGTGTGGGCCGAGATGTCGAACGTCCAGACCGAGTAGCTGCCGCCGGTGGTCGAGGAGCCCGCGACGTAGAGCGTGCCGGTCTGCGCGGTGATCAACGCGAGCGAGTAGTTCACCCAGGTCGACGACTGCGCCCAGCTCGAGCCGTTCCACCAGGCGACATAGCTCGCGCTCTGTCCGCTGACGACGGTCTCAACAGGCGCGTAGAGGTCGCCGTTGTAGCTCTGGAACGCCCCCGGAACGCCAATGAGGCCCGCGCCCATCGCCGACCAGGACGTCCCGTCCCATTGCGCCACGCCTTTGACGCTCACGCCGCCCGCGGTGAGGAAGTTGCCGCCCGCGACCAGCTTTCCACCGTAGACGCCGAGGCTGGTCACGTAGTCGCCGCCGCCCATGCCGCTGCCGAGCGCATGCCACGACGTGCCGTCCCAGGCCGCGATGTCGTTGACCGTGACGCCGCCGGCGGTGATGAACGCGCCACCGGCGATCAGCTGGCCGTTGTAGACGGTGAGCGCGCGCACGTACACGGCGCCGCCCATGCCGCTGCCGAGCGGATGCCACGCCGAGCCGTCCCACTCGGCGATGTAGTTGACCGGATTGCCACCGGCGGTCGCGATCGTGCCGCCGACCACGAGCTCACCGTTCCACACGGTCATGCACATGACCTGGCCGGAGAGGCCACTGCCGAGCGCCGACCACTTGCCGCTCGAGGGGTCCATGGTCGCCATCTCGGTGGCCGAAACGCCCTGCACCGAGGAGAACGCGCCGCCGATCGCCAGATCGCCGTTGTAATTCGTCATGGCGAGCACGGCGCCGTTGGCGCCGTTCGCGAAGTTCAGGCCCGTGAACGGGGTGCCCCTCCACTGGGGACAGTCGGCGCTCGCCCACGAAGGGACGAGGAGCAGGGTGAGCAGCGCCAGGTATGCAAGGGATCGGGTTCTCATGGGATGCCTCCGCGAAGGGCTCGGGGACGACAGGGGCGTGGGGCGGATCGTTCACGGCCGGCGGCATACCGGCCGCCCGCGCTTCCATGGCGGGTCACCCGTCCTTACGTCCGAGCTGCGGCAGACGAACGCCGGCGCAAGGCAGACGGTCGCGCGCGCGCCCTAAGCCGGGCCGGGCGCGGTGGCGCTTGACCCCGCTCCGGCCCGCGCGTACGAATCCCTGCGCACCCCGCCGCCTGGTTCGCCCCGGGCCCCGGCTGATCCCAACCCAAGAAGTCAGGAGCGTCCCATGCGTCCCCGTTTCCGCCCGTTTGAAGCCGCGCTGGTCGCCGCGTTGCTCGTGGCGACGGTCCTCGCGCCGCACGCCGCGCTCGCGAAGGCGAAGAGCGCCGCGAGCGGCAGTGCGCCCGCAGCCGGCGCGACGAGTGCCGCCGTCGATCTCAACACCGCGACCCAGGCGCAGCTGCAGGCGCTGCCCGGCGTGGGCGCGGCGAACGCGAAGAAGATCATCGCGGCGCGGCCCTACGCCTCGGTCGCCGACCTCAAGCGCTCGGGGATCCCCGCGGGCACGATCCGTACGATCTCGACCCGGGTGACGGTCGGCGGCGCTGCCGCCGCGATGCCCGCGACGGGCGCCCCCATGGCCGCGAAGCCCGCGAAGGGCTCCGCGCGCGGCACGAAGACCGCCGCGGCGAGCGCGTCGACGATGCCGGCGGCCTCCGCCGCCTCGACGCCCGCCGTCGCCGCGCCGCCCACGACGCGCGCGAGCGCGCCGTCCGCGCCTGCGACGCAGATGGCGCCGCCCGCCGGCTCGGGCCTGGTGTGGGTCAACCTGCCAACCCGCGTCTACCACAAGGAAGGCGACCGCTGGTACGGAAAGACCAAGAGCGGGAAGTACATGAGCGAAGCCGGCGCGATCAAGGCCGGCTATCGTGCGGCGAAGGCGGGCGGCCAGTAGCGCCCGACGCTCGCGAGACGGTCCGATTCCACTCGTTCGTAAGGAGGCACCGATGGGAATGCTCGACGGATTGCTCGGCCAGATCACCTCGTCGCTGAGCGGCGCGGCGGGACAGCAGACGGGCCTCGCGGGCTCGCTGCTCCAGTCGCTCTCGCAGAGCGGCGGGCTTCAGGGCCTGATCCAGAACATGGAGCAGAACGGCCTCGGCCAGGTGGCGAGCTCGTGGGTCGGCAACGGCGCCAACCTGCCGATCACGGCGGCGCAGATCCAGCAGGTGCTCGGCAACACGCAGCTCCAGCAGCTCGCCGCCCAGCACGGACTCAACGTGCAGGACGTGGCGACGCACCTCTCGCAGATCCTGCCCGCAACGGTCGACAAGCTGACGCCGAACGGCAGCCTGCCGACGGGCACGGCCAACGTCGCCGAGGGACTGGGCGGAATGCTGAAAGGGTTGATGGGCGGCCAGGGCTGAGGGCCGCCGGGCTCAGCGGGCGCGCCGGGCTTCGAGCCCGAGCGCGCCGTTGAGCCAGCGCACGAGCGGCAGCAGCAGCTTGAAGTCGCTCTCGAGCGTGGTCGTCAGCCGGGCACTCGTCACCTGGGCATCGGTGAGCCCGCGGCCCATCGTGAACGAGTTGTAGCGCAGCCAGCGCGCCCCCGGTTGCTGCTCGTCGTAACCGCGCGGCACGCGCTTGAGCATCGAGTCCGCGTCGAGCCCACCCATGCGGCGCCCGAGTGCCGGCGCGAGCACGACGCGCTCGAAGCCCTTCACGTCGCGCGCGATCGCCTCGCGGAAGCGCCGCAGCGCGGGTTGCGGCGGCATCCAGCAGCCCGCGCCGAGCTGCGAGGCGCCCGGCTCGAGGTGAAAGTAGAAGCCCGCGCCGCCGCCGTGCGCCTCGCGGCCGACCTTCGACGAGCCCGCGCCGTGGAAGAACCAGCACGCGGCGTGCGTCTTGTAGGGCGACTTGTCCTTCGAGAAGCGGATGTCGCGATGGATCCGGAAGATCGAGCGCCTGGGATCGCCCGCGATCTCCGGCGCGAAGCGCGCGAACCGCAGGTCCATCTCCTCGACGAGCCCGACCATCGGCTGATGGATCGCGAGCTGCCAGTCCTCGCGGTGCGCCTCGAACCACGACTTCTCGTTGTGCCGCTTGAGGCCTTTCAGGAACGTGAGCGATGCGGAGTTGAAGTAGCCCATGTCGTGCATCCCGGATGAGAGGTGGCGAGGGCCGAGGAAGGGGGCGGGACGGCAGCGTGTCCCGCGGCGTCGAAGCGCGCAACCGGCCGGGTCGTCATGGCAGGATTCGTGGGAACATTGTCGTTTTCGCCGGACGTGCCATCGGGCAATCTGGGCCCGGGAGCACGCCCCGGGCCATCGGGCCCGGCCGGCTCGCGAGGGTCGCCCCGAACGAGCCCGCGCCGGGCCCTCGAGCCATCAGTGCATCGCGGATTCGAGCGCGAGCTTGAGTTCGTCCTGCGCTTCGTCGATGTGCGCGATCGCCTTCACGCGATGCCCCTCGTAATCGTGGGCCGCGTGCTGGAGGGCGGTCTTCGCGTCCGCCAGCAGCTTCTGCGCCTTGTGGACCTCGGGGTGTCGCTCGGCGGTCAGTGCCGATGCCGCCATTCCGAGCGCAAAGCCGGTGAGCAGCAGCACGGTGAACACGAATCCTCTGCTCTTGCCCATGGTCTCCTCCGAATTGAGGTTCCGGACGCATCCCTTCGCGCCCCGTGGGGCCCGCGACGGAGTCTAGAGCAGGGCGACCCGTGCGGCATCCGCATTCCGCGCGGGCCGCGCGATGGCCCCCGCGATCGAGGCCACGCCATCCACGCGTGAACCGGATACGCCCGGGTCGCAGTAGACTCCGCGCCAGAGCGCCCGTGGCCGCACGTTCCACCTTCGATCCCCCCGAGGAATGACCATGGCTGACGCCGAACGCCTCACGCTGGATCCCGCCACCACCGCGCTCGTCGTGATCGATCTGCAGAAAGGCATCCTGTCACGCGAGTGCGAGCCGCGGCCCGCCTCGGCGGTGTTGGCGAGCGCGGTCCGCCTCGCCGACGCGCTGCGCGCCAGGAGCGGCTTCGTCGTGCTCGTGCGCGTCGCGTTCTCTCCCGACTTCCGTGACGCGCTCCGCCCGGCATGCGACGAGCCGGCGTGGACGAGCGCAGGGGCTCCGCCGCCCGACTGGGCCGAGCTCGCGCCCGAGCTGGGGCCCAGGCCGGGCGACCACGTCGTCACCAAACGGCAGTGGGGCGCGTTCCACGGCACCGATCTCGACCTGCAGCTTCGCCGCCGCGGCATCCGAACGATCGTGCTCTGCGGGATCGCGACGCCCTACGGCGTCGAGAGCACGGCGCGCGCCGCGTTCGAGCACGGCTACGAGCAGGTGTTCGTCGAGGACGCGACCACTTCGATGCTCGCGGCGGATCACCAGCACACGATGACGCGCATCCTGCCGCGTCTGGGGCGGGTGCGGTCGACGGCGGAGGTGATCGGTGCGCTGCGCTAGCCGGCCCTGCCCGGGTGACGGCGCCAACGTGCACGGGACGTCCGCGTCCCTCGCGCGCACGGCATCCGCCGAGGCCCGATGACGCCGCCGCTGCTCGTTCCGACCGAGTGGCTCGCGGCGCGGCTCGACGATCCGTCGATGCGCGTCGTGGACGTGCGCTGGTCGGTGCTCGACCCGGACCGTGGCCGGATCGCCTACGAGACGGGGCACGTTCCCGGCGCGGCGTTCATGAACGTGGACACGGACCTCTCCTCTCCCCGTGGCGAGGGTCCGGGCCGCCACCCGCTGCCCACGGCGACGCGTTTCGCCGAGGTGGCTTCGCGCGTCGGAATCGGCGCCGGGACGCACGTCGTCGCGTACGACTTCGGTGACGGCTCGACCGCCGCGCGGCTGTGGTGGCTGCTTCGCCACTTCGGGCACGAGCGTGCCTCGCTCCTGGACGGTGGGTTCGCGCGCTGGAGCGCGGAGGGCTGGGCGGTCGACGATCGCGTTCCGGCGTTCGCGCCGGCGCCGTTTCACGCCGCGCCAAGTCCCACCCGGTTCGTCGACGCCGCCGATGTCGAGCGTCTGCGCCGCGATCCCGGCGCGCTCGTGCTCGACGTGCGTGCGCCCGAACGCTACGAGGGCCGGGTCGAGCCGATCGATCCGGTCGCGGGGCACGTGCCCGGCGCGAGAAACGCGCCCTTCGCCGCGAACGTCCGCTCGGTCGAGGACCCGCGCTTTCGCGATCCCGCCGAGCTGCGCGCGCGATTCTCGGGGCTCGGAGCCGAAGGCGCGGAACGCATCGTCTGCTACTGCGGAAGTGGCGTCAACGCCTGCCAGGGGATCTTTTCGCTCGAGCTCGCGGGGCTCGGCGGCGCGCTGCTCTACGAGGGCTCGTGGAGCGACTGGTGCAGCGATCCCTCGCGGCCCGTCGCGACCGGCGCCTGAGCGCTCAGTCCGCCACGTTCGCGAGCCGGCAGATGAAGCCCCAGCCGCCGCCCAGCTCGCTCACCGCCAGCACCAGCTCGTTCCGGCCGCGATGGAGCGGCAGGTACACCGCGTCGTCCTCGGGATAGACGATGCCGAGGAAACCGGGATCGCGAAAGCTCTGCGCGCTTCGGCCGCGATAGAGGATGCGGCCGTTCAGGAATACGCTCACGTCGTCGCTGTAGCCGATCTCGAGCTTCTTCACCTGATCGCGATCGGAGTCGATCGTCGTGCGCGCGTAGACGACACGCATGCCCGGCTGCGGCTGGAGCCGCGTCGAGAAATCGCTTTCGAACGTGACGCGCACCATCGGCGCCTGGCGGTAGCGATCGAGCACCACGAACCCGGGCGGCTCGGCCTGCACGTCCTGCCAGCGCATCGTGTCGCGCTCGGCTGCGCTCAGCGGCCGCTCGAGGTCGCGCGCGAGCGCGTCGTAGTCGGGCGAGATGCTCCAGCGCGTGATCGTGCCCGGTGGCATCGCGGGCTCGTGCCGCACCCACGGGGCATCGGGCGTCGGGAGCACCCTGACGTTGGCGAAGTAGGTCTCGCCGCGCAGCACGTAGAGCGCGAGCTGGCCCTTCTGCACGCCGGTCTTGAGGTCGTCGATCACCAGCGCCGGCTGGTTCATGTCGCGGACGAAGAGCCTGGCCTGCGCACCCGTCACTTCGAGCCGGACGTGGAACCACTCGTTCTTCGGAACGTCGACGGCGCCCGTGAAGCCCGGGCCGTTGTAGAGCTGCCAGTTCGCGCCGCCGTGCAGGACGGGCGTGTACTGCATCGCGTCAGGCAGCCCGGACTTGTGGACGCGCAGGTAGACCCACTCCGACGTCGCGCCATCGTCGGTGATGCGGAACTGGAGCCCCAGGAAGCCCCGCCTCGCGGTGGTGTAGACGTCGCTGTCGATCACGCCGTCGCGCAGCTCGAAGTCCTTCAGGACCGCCACGCCGCCGTCGAGTCGGATGCAGTGATGCCCCTCGAAGTCGAGTACGCGAGCCTCGCCCTCGAGGTCCCAGTGGGCGGTGTCGGCAGGAACGCTGCGGGCCTCGAGGCCCTGCGCGAGCGCAGCCGGAGCGAGCAGCAGGGCGAGACCGCAGAGCGCGAGGACGCGGACCATCGGAAACCTCCGAACGTCGCGGGCGCGTGCGCCGCGTCGGCCGGCGTGTACGGCCTGGCGACGCACGCCACACGGATACTCCCGGTCGGAGACGACCCTGCGCGCGCGCGCCGCGAGCGACGAGGCGTCGGCGACGAGTGCGGACTTGCTCAGCCGGATGCGGTCGGGCCGCACGCGAGCGGAGGAGCGTGAAGCGGACGCGCCGGGCGGGCGCGTCTCCCGCGGCGACCTGGCTCCCGGTTGCCCTACGGTGTGGTGCGCGCTACGGACGCGCCGGCTCGGCGCCGGCCGATTCGGTCGGAAGTCCCTCGTCGAGCCAGCCCTGGATCCCGGCGGACATTACGCGCACGTTCGCGTACCCGAAGCGCTTCGCCCGCCGCGCCGCGAGCGGCGCCTTGCGGCAGAACGGATTCGAGCAATAGAAGACGAGCGCGGTGTCGCGGCTCGCCGGCAGGTCGTCCGCCTCGAACGTCGCGTGATCCAGGTGCACGGCCCCCGGCACGTGGTGCCGCTGCCAGCTCGGCACGAGGTTCACGTCGAACACGCGAGCCGCGCCCTCGCGCGCGAGGCGCGAGACGTCCGCCGGCGAGATCGTCCCGACGCCCATCAGCAGCGCCATCATGTCCGGCCCCATCCGCGGAAGTGCCACGCGATGCGGCGCCACGGACGTTCGCGCGACGACGCGAGCGGCAGCACCACGGCGTAACCCAGCGAGAAGCCGAGGAACGACCACGTCGCGATCCCGCGCGCCCAGGGCTGCGAGTCCGCGATGAACTTGAGGCACGCCGTCGCGAACACGTAGACGAACGCGAACAGCAGCCAGATCGCCGAGGCGCGGCGCTCGCGCGTGCCGGGCTCGGGCGGTCCGGCCGGGGCGTGCCTGCCGCCGACCGCCGAGCGAATCAGCAGCGCGATCCAGTCCAGCGCGATCGCGCCCAGGCTCGCAAACCCCGCGATCGGCGCGAGCGCGCGCGCGAGCGCAAGCGGAGCGGCGAGGAAGAGCGCGACGAACGAGACGCCCGCGGCGATCAGGATCCAGCCGGCGGCGCGCTCGGCGGCCGAGACGCCCGTCGTCGCGTCGTTCAGCGCATCGAGCGGACGGATCTTGGGCAGGAAGTTGCCGGTCACGATCGCCATGAGTCCGATGAGGACGCCCAGGGCGCGTCGCGAGGCCTCGAGGCCGACCGCGCCCGTCGCCTGCAGGACGGTGACGACGAGGAGGCCCGCCGCGAGCGTGAGGAACGCGAACGCGGCCGGCCGCACGACACCCGGGAAGCGGCGGTGGCGCATCAGCGCCCCAACGCCGGGCTCGCGGCCCGCCGCGGCCTGGCCCTGCGCTCACGTAATTCCCAGCCGAACACTCCGGCGAACGTGAGGAGCGCGTCCTCGAGCACCGAGAGCTGCAGCTCGTAGACGACCGACGTGCCGCGCCTCTCGGAGGCGATGAGGCCCGCCTCGCGAAGGACGGCGAAGTGCGCCGACATGGTGGGCTTGGAGACGCGGAAGTGGTCGGCGAGCTCGCCCGCCGTCATGGGGCCGCCGCGCAGCAGCTCGAGCACCCGCCGCCGCGTCGGATCCGAGAGCGCCTTGAAGACCGAACTCATGCTTCGATGATTAGCCAATCATCGAAACAAGTCAAGGGCGATTCCGGGGGCTACCGTGTGCGGGCGGATGCGAGGATCGCGGCCTCGCCGGGCACGGCCCTCCGTCGGGCGTACGCCGCGATGATGTCGCGACGCGAGAGGATGCCCACGACGCGCGTGCGGTCGGAGGGGTCGACGACCAGCAGGTCCTCGACGTCGAGTGCCATCAGCATCTGCAACGCTCGGTCGAGGTCGTCGTCGGGCGAGAGCAGGGCGCGCGGCTTGACCGCGAGGTCGTGCGCGATGGCCGCGGAGTTCTCGCCATGCTCGTCGAGGAACTGGCGCACCTCGGCGAGACGGATGATCCCGGTGAGCCGCTGGGAGGCGTCGAGTACCGGAAAGCAGTGCTGGGACGACGTCATGCACGCCTGGACCACGTCGTGAAGCGGCGCCGTCTCGACCAGGTGGTGGAGCGGGCGGCCGTCGAGCACGTCCCCGACGCGCATGGCACGCAGCACGCTGCCCAGGATCGCACCGCGGTGGGCGGGGGAGTCGAGCCGGCTCGCAACCTGGTTGCGATAGAGCTTCCAGCGCCGGCCGAGCAGGTAGGCGATCGAGCACACCCAGAGCGAGGGCAGCAGCAGCTCGTAGTTGCCGGTCATCTCCGAGACCATGACGAGCGTCGAGATCGGGGTCTTCGCCGCGGCCGAGAAGAACCCCGCCATGCCGACCGCGGCGTACGCGCCTGGCTGCGTCACGACCAGCGGCATCGCCTGCTGCGCGAGCAGGCCGACTGCCCCGCCCAGCGCGCCGCCGATCACCATCGAGGGCCCGAACACGCCGCCCGAGCCGCCCGAGCCGATCGAGAAGCTCGTCGTCAGCATCTTGCCGAACGCGATGACGAGCAGGAGTACCAGCGGCAACTCGCCGCGCAGCGCGTGCTGCAGGGTGCCGTAGCCGAACGACAGCACGTCGAGCGAGCGCGGATCGCGGACGAGGGCGAACGCGAGCAGCGCGAGCAGACCGGTCACCAGACCGCCCAGCGCCGGCTTGAGCACGCGGGGCACGGGAAGGCGCTCGAACAGCGCGTGGGTGCCGTAGAACACCTTCACGAACAGTCCCGAGGCGAGCGCGACCACGATCGCAAGCACGGTGTAGGGCAGGAGCTCCGCCGCCGAGCGGAACTGGAAGTGCGGCGTCGCGAACAGCGAGCCGAATCCGAACTTCAGCGAGAACACGCAGTACGCGACGATCGTCGCGATCGCGGCGGGGATGATCGTATCGGACTCGAACTCGGAGTCGGAGTACAGCACCTCGGCCGCGAACAGGGCGCCCGCGAGCGGCGCGCGGAAGATGCTGCCGACGCCGGCGCCGACGCCCGCCGTGAGCAGCACGCGGCGGTTGCGCTCGTCGAGACCGAGTCGGGTCGCGAGGAACGAGCCGAAGCCCGCCCCGATCTGCGCGATCGGGCCTTCGCGTCCACCCGAGCCGCCGGTGCCGAGCGTGATCGCCGACGCGATCGTCTTCACGATCGGGACGCGCCCGCGGATCACGCCGCCGCGCCGGTGGAAGGCATCGATCGCCTCGTCGGTGCCGTGGCCGGCAGCCTCCGGCGCGAACCGCTGCACGATGAGCCCGGTGACGAGCCCGCCCGCGGTGGTGACCACGGGGACGAGCCACGGGCGGAAGAGCGCGCGCGTCGCCTGGAAGAGCGCGCGCTCGCCCGAGGGACCCTCCATGCGCAGCCCCGCGATCGCATCGAGCGCGAGGTGCGAGACGCCCTGGCAGAGGTACTGGAAAACGATCGCGCCGAGTCCCGCGACGACGCCGACGAGCGAGCTCAGGATCAGCACGCGCGCCACCGAGTTGAGGCCGAATCGTTCCGCAACCCGGCCGAGACGATCGAGTGGCGTCATGCGACGTCGTCGCGGGCGCGAAGCCGTCCCGCCGTCACGCGCCGGGCTTCGGGCTCGTCACCGCGACGTGCGCACGTCGGTTCTGCTTCCAGCAGTCCTCCGTGTGCTCGGAGCAATACGGTTTCTCCTTGCCGTACGAGATCGTCTGGACGCGCCCCGTCGCGACGCCCGCGCCCACGAGGTAGTCGCGGGCCGCGTCGGCTCGCCGCTCACCGAGCGCGAGATTGTATTCGACCGTGCCGCGCTCGTCGCAATGACCCTCGAGCCGCACCGAGACGGCGGGGTTCTCGCGCAGGATCTTCGCGTCCTTGTCGAGCGTGTTGCGGTCGTCGCTCCGCAGGTCCGATGAGTCGAAGTCGAAGTAGACGTCGGCGAGATCGGCCTGGGTGAGCCGGGGCGCTGGCGCCGGCGCGGGCGCAGGTGGCGGGGGCGCCGGCGCCGGCTTGGCCCGCGGCGCGGGCGGTGGCGCAGGAACGACGGCCGCGACCTTGGTGGTCTTGTGCGAGCAACCCGAGCCCAGCGCGACGAGCGCGAGCATCGAGGTCGAGAGAGCGAGAGCCTGCGTCCACGTGCGTGACATCGTGCGACTCCTCGAGCGGCGGCCGGTGGTGCCGGGGCGGGCGTGGGGCTCACCCGCCTCACCGACGCGAGCCAGACTAGTTAATATTGACTACATGGTCAAGTTTGAATCTTCGGACCTGGTCGGGGTGGCCCCGATGGGGCCGCGTGTTCATGGCGGGTCAAGCCTTCAGTGTCGGAAGCGGCGTGTCGCTCGCCCGCCGATGCCGTTGCGAAGTTGACCGGACGGTCATATCATTCCGGTCATCACCCCGACCGCCGATCCCGGAGGACGCATGCCGGCCCGAACGCTCGTACGCCGCGCCACGCCCGACGGACGCCGCGAGCACAAGAAGATGCTCGTGCGCCGCGGCCTGCTCGCGGCGGGGCGCCGGTTGTTCGCCGACAAGGGGCTCTACGAATCGCGCATCGAGGACCTCTCGCGCCACGCCGGTATCGCGAAGGGCACGCTCTACGGCTACTTCGCGAACAAGGAGGAGCTGGTCGAGGCGGTCGTGACGAACGGCTTCAACGAGCTGCTCGGCCACGTCCACCGCGCCGCCCAGGGCGGAAGCGCCCGCGAGGACGCGCTCGCCCGCATCGCCGGCGCGCACCTGGAGTTCTTTCACGACAATCCCGACCTCATCCGCATCTTTCACCAGGTGCGCGGGCTGCTGAAGTTCAACGGCCCCGAGTCGCGTCCGCTGCGCGGCGTGCTCTCGCGCTACCTCGCGGGACTCGCGCAGGTGATCGGCATGCACCGCGGCCGCAAGCCCTCGCGTGGCGCGTCCGATCTCGAGCTCGCGATGGCGCTCTTCGGCGCCGTCTCGGGCATCGTCTCGATCTACGCTTCGATCGACCGGATCGTGCCGCCGCTCGAGAACACGCCCGAGCTGCGGCGCGCCTTCGTCGCGCTGCTGCGTGCGCGGGCCGGGGTGGCCTGAGCGCGGGTGACCGTGCGCCCCCTGCGGCCCTGCGGTAGCCTTCCGCCATGACGCTCTCGCCGGGCACGCGGCTCGGACCCTACGAGATCATCGCGCCGCTCGGTGCCGGGGCGATGGGCGAGGTGTACCGGGCGCGCGATCCGCGGCTCGAGCGCGACGTGGCGCTCAAGATCCTGCCCGACATGTTCGCGCGCGACGCCGAGCGCATGGCGCTCTTCCGCCGCGAGGCGCTCGCGCTCGCCGCAATCAATCACCCGAACATCGCCACCGTGTTCGGATTCGAGGAGTCCGCGCCCGGCCAGCACGTGCTGGTGCTCGAGCTGGTCGAGGGTGAATCGCTCTCGAGCCGCCTGCGCCACGGCTCGCTCTCGTCGACGGATGCGCTGCGGATCGTGGCGCAGATCGCGGAGGCGCTCGAGGCGGCCCACGCACGCGGCGTGATCCATCGCGACCTCAAGCCCGGCAACGTCATGCTGGGGCCACGCGGCCTGGTCAAGGTGCTCGACTTCGGGCTCGCGCAGAGCCGCGCGGCGCGCTCGGCCGTCTCGGCGCCGACCGAGGCCGCGACGCAGCCGTCGTGGTCTCCCGAGCGCGAGCTCGCCTCGGCGACCGCGAGCACGCACGCGCCCAATCCCACGGGCTCGAACGACGCATCCGGCACGCCGGGGTACATGAGCCCCGAGCAGGTGCGCGCCGAGGCGCAGGACGAGCGCACGGACGTCTTCGCGCTCGGCTGCGTGCTCTACGAGTGCCTGACCACGCGGCGCGCGTTCCAGGGCAAGGATGCGCGCGCGGCGATCGAAGCGATCCTGCACGGCGCGCCCGACTGGAAGCGGCTTCCCGCCGAGCTCCCGATGCGCGTGCGCGAGCTCGTCGTCAGCTGCCTCGAGAAGGATCCCGAGCGCCGCCCGGCCGCGATGCGCGACGTGCGGCTCGTGCTCGAGGACGCGCTCGGCATCCGCCGCGCCTCGGCGTTGCGCGCGGGCGAGGCCGCGCCGGCCGCCGGCAACCTGCCGCGCCAGCCCACGCGCTTCGTCGGCCGCGAAGGCGCGCTGCGCGACTGCGCGGCACTCCTGGAATCGACGCGGCTTCTCACGATGACCGGCGTCGGCGGCTGCGGCAAGACGCGGCTCGCGCTGCGGCTCGCGGAGAGCGTGACCGCGGAGTTCCCCGACGGCGTGTGGTTCGTGGACCTCGCCGCGCTCTCGGATCCGGGACGGCTGCCGCAGGCGGCCGCGTCGGCGCTGGGCGTGCGCGAGGAGCCCGGCGTCCCGCTCACCGAGTCGCTGTCGCGCCATCTCGCCGAGTGGCGCGCGCTGCTGCTGCTCGACAACTGCGAACACCTGCTCTCGGCGTGCGCCACGCTCGCCGAGACGCTGCTCGATGCCGCGCCGAACCTGCGCGTGCTCGCGACGAGCCGCGAGGGGCTCGGCATCCGCGGCGAGCAGGCGTACGCCGTGCCGTCGCTCGCGCTGCCGGCGACCGAGCGCGCGCCCGACGCGCGCGCCGCGGGCGAGTTCGAGGCCGTGCGCCTGTTCGTCGATCGCGCGACGCTCGTGCGCCCCGACTTCGTGCTGACCGACGAGAACGCCGCGCTCGTCGCCGACGTCTGCCGCCGACTCGATGGCATTCCGCTCGCGATCGAGCTCGCGGCCGCGCGGGTGCGAATGCTCTCGGTCGAGCAGATCCACGCCAAGCTCCACGACCGCTTCCGGCTGCTCGCGGGCGGAAGCCGGGCCGCGCTGCCGCGCCACCAGACGCTGCGCGCGGCGATCCAGTGGAGCTACGACCACCTCACCGAGGACGAACGCGATCTGTTCCGCGCGCTCTCGGTGTTCGCGGGCGGCTGGACGCTCGAGGCCGCCGCCGGCGCCATCGACCCGGCGCGCGACGAATTCGAGGTGCTCGACCTGCTCACGCACCTCGCCGACAAGTCGCTGGTGGTCGTCGAGCGCCTCGACAGCGGCGAGCCGCGCTACCGCTTCCTCGAAACCGTGCGCCAGTACGGCCGCGACCTGCTCATCGAGGCGGGGCGCGCCGACGTCGCGCGCCGCCGCCATCGCGACTGGTTCCTGGCGCTCGCCGAGCGCGCCGCGGAGGGCTTCGCCGGGCCGGAGCAGGCGGCGTGGCTCGACCGGCTCGAGACGGAGATCGAGAACCTGCGCGCGGCGCTCGACTGGAGCATCGAGGAGGATCCCGACCCCGAGATGGGGTTGCGTCTCGCGGGCGCGGTGCAGTGGCTGTGGGCGATTCGCGGCCACTTCACCGAGGGCCGGCGGTGGTTCGACGCCGTGCTCGCGCGCGAGCGCGGCGCCGAGCCCACACCCGCGCTGGCCCGCGCGCTGCAGGGCGCCGGCAACCTCGCGTTCCGCCAGGACGACTACGAGACGGCGCGCGCGCACTACGAGCGGCGGCGCGAGGCGTGCGAGCGGCTCGGCGATCGGACTGGGCTCGCGGGCGCGCTCGGCGCGCTCGGCAACGTGGCGCAGTACCAGGGCCGCTACGGGGAGGCGCGCGAGCTGTTCGAGCAGTCGCTGGCCCTGAACCGCGAGCGCGGCTACATGCCGTGGGTCGCCGCGAACCTCACGTGCCTCGGCAACGTCTCGCGCTGCCTCGACGATCTCGGCGCCTCGCGCTCGTTCCTCGAGCAGGCCGTCGTCGCCAATCGCGAGATCGGCAATCCGGTCGGCGAGGCGAGCAGCCTCGATGGCCTGGGCTGCCTGCTGCTGCAGCTGGGCGACGTCGCCGCCGCGAAGCAGACCTTCGAGCAGTCGATCGCGATCGCACGCGGGATCGGAAGCGTCTTCGACGAAGCGGCCACGCTCTCGAACCTCGGGCTCGTCGCCCAGGAGATGGGCCGTCCGGAGGAGGCGTACGCGCTGTTCGCGCGGGCGCTCTCGCAGATGCGGACGATCGGCGGACGCAAGCAGATCTCGGTCGACCTCGAACGGCTCGGGACGCTCGCGGCGCACGAGCAGGACTGGGAGCGCGCGGTGACGCTCTGGAGCGCGGGCGACGAGGTCAAGCGGACGCTCGGCGCGCCCATGGACCCGATCGACGCCCGCGATCGCGAGCGCCTGCGCGGCTCCGCGCACTCGGCGCTCGGGGAGGCCGGGTTCGAAGCGGCCCGTGCGCGCGGCGTCGAGACGCCGCTCGAGCGCACGATCGAGTTCGCGCTCGATCGTGCCGCGGTGGGCGCGGACGGCGCCGGGGCGCCGCGCTGATCGCGCGCCTTTGGGCCGATCACGCGCTTCGCGGGAACTTTCGGCCCCACTCGCGCGTCCGGTTACGGCTGGTTCGCGCGAACCGCTCTTGAGTATCCTGCGCGTCACGAAATCCCCGAGCGTTGCTGGCGTCCCCACCCGCGGCAACACCACGACAAGGAGTTGCTGATGCACGGAGTACGGACGTTCGCCCGCGCCGCGACCTCGGTGCTGATCGCCGCCTGCTTCCTCGCCGCGGGATGCTCCAAGAAGAAGAACCCGACCGCGACCACGGCGCCGCCCACGGGCGGGTACCACTTCGTCACCGCGTGGGGCGCGCCGGGCACGGCGGCGGGACAGTTCAGCGAGCCGTACGACGTGGCCGTGGACGACAGCGGCAACGTCTACGTGAGCGACGGGCACAACGACCGGATCCAGAAGTTCACGAGCGCCGGTGTCTTCATCACGCAGTGGGGAATGCCCGGAACCTCGCAGGGCCAGTTCGAGACACCCGCCGGCATCGCGGTCGACGCCAGCGGATACGTGTACGTCGTCGACGTCGCCAACGCGCGCATTCAGAAGTTCAACGCCAACGGCCTCTACATCGGACAGTGGGGCACGCCGGGTTCGGGGAACGGGCAGTTCTCGTTCCCGGTGGGCATCGCCGTCGATGCGGCGGACAACGTCTACGTGACCGACGCGGGCAACGACCGCATCGAGAAGTTCAACAACTCCGGCGTCTATCTCGGCGCGTGGGGCTGGATGGGAACCGGCAACGGTCAGTTCACGCACCCCGCTGGGATCGCGGTCGACGACAGCGGCAACGTCTACGTGAGCGACAACGAGGCGAACCGCATCCAGAAGTTCGCGAGCGACACCACCTACGTCACGCAGTGGGGCACGCTGGGGACCGGCAACGGGCAGTTCGACGTCGCGTTCCAGCTCGCCCTCGATCCGAGCGGCAACGTCTACGTGATGGACACGCAGAACGACCGGCTCCAGAAGTTCACGAGCTCCGGGGTCTTCCTGACGCTCTGGGGCAACTACGGCGACGCGGCAGGGCAGTTCAGCAGCCCCGAGGGCGTGGCGGTGACCGCGAGCGGCATCGTCTACGTGGCGGACACGGTCAACGATCGCATCCAGGAGTTC
>Ga0335083_10002064_pt1 | contig 26940 bp, 24 predicted proteins | sample Lox_Sample_42_FD_206716 | JGI IMG/M metagenome (GOLD analysis project Ga0335083, IMG submission 206716) | Soil microbial communities from Loxahatchee National Wildlife Refuge, Florida, United States - Lox_Sample_4.2 | ecosystem: Environmental > Terrestrial > Soil > Wetlands | place: USA...
AATGTCATCGAGAAGTCCGGCGCGTGGTATGCCTACGGCGGCGAGCGCATCGGGCAGGGCAAGGACAATACGCGCGACTATCTGAGGGAGCGCCCCGAGCTCGCAGCCGAGATCGAAGCGAAGATTCGCGCGGCGGTCGGCGTGCCTGTCCCCGGTCCGGCGCGCGGCGCCGCGCCTGCCGACGAGTAGCGCGCGGCAACGCTTGGCGGCATCGCTTCGCGCGCAGGCGATCCGCTGGCTGGCCCGGCGCGAGCATTCGCGCGTCGAGCTGGAGCAAAAGCTGCTGGCCAAGGGCTGGGACAAAAGCGAAGTGCGCGCGGCGCTCGACGACCTGACCAAACTTGGCTATCTGTCGGATGCTCGCTACGCGTGCGCGCTGACGGCGCAGAAGGCCGGCCGCTACAGCCGGCGCGGCATCGCCGCCGAGCTGAAGGCGAAAGGCGTCGGTTCTCTGGAGATCCAGTGCGCGCTCGCGCAGGCGAGCCTCGACGATGAAGCCGCTCTGACCGAACTGTGGCAGCGGCGCTTCGGACGTGCGCCCGCGGACGAGCGCGAGAAGGCACGCCAGGTCCGCTTCCTGCAATCGCGCGGCTTCGCACTGTCGGCGATCCTGAAGTTGCTGCGCCGTGCGGACGTCTCCGGCTCGTGATCGATCGCGGTAAAATCGAACGATGAGAGCAAGCGAAATCCGCCGTCAGTTTCTCGACTACTTCGCCGCGAGAGGACACACGATCGTCCCTTCCGCGCCGCTCGTGCCGGCGAACGATCCGACGCTGCTCTTCACCAACAGCGGCATGGTGCAGTTCAAGGATGTCTTCCTGGGCAAGGAAGAGCCGCCGCATCTTCGAGTTGCCGACGTGCAGCGCTGCCTTCGCGCCGGCGGCAAGCACAACGATCTCGAGAACGTGGGCTACACCGCCCGCCACCACACCTTCTTCGAGATGCTCGGGAACTGGTCGTTCGGCGATTACTTCAAGCGCGAGGCGATCAGGTACGCGTGGGACCTGCTGACGTCGGTCTACAAGTTGCCGGTCGACCAGCTATGGGTGACGGTCTATCACACCGACGACGAGGCCTACGACGCGTGGGCGAGCGACATCGGCGTGCCGCGCGAGCGCATCGTGCGCATCGGCGACAACAAGGGCGCGCCGTACGCTTCCGACAACTTCTGGCAGATGGCCGAGACCGGCCCGTGCGGCCCCTGCAGCGAGATTTTCTACGACCACGGCCCGGGGATCGCGGGCGGCCCGCCCGGGTCGGCGGAGCCGGAGGGCGACCGTTACGTCGAAATCTGGAACCTGGTGTTCATGCAATTCGATCGCGACGCTCACGGGAAGCTTACGCCGCTGCCGAAGCCCTGCGTCGATACGGGAATGGGCCTGGAGCGTCTGGCGGCAGTGCTGCAGCACGTCCACAGCAATTACGAGATCGACCTCTTTCGCGATCTGATCGCCGCCGCGGCGAAGCTCACCGGCGCGAAGGATCTGAAATCGCCGTCGCTCAACGTCATCGCCGATCACGTTCGGGCCTGCGCGTTTCTCGTCGCCGACGGCGTGATCCCGAGCAACGAAGGGCGCGGTTATGTGCTGCGGCGGATCATCCGCCGCGCAATCCGCCACGGCTACAAGCTCGGGCAAACACAGCCGTTCTTCGCCCGGCTCGTGCCCGAGCTGTCGCGCCTGATGGGCGATGCCTATCCCGAGCTGCCGCTCAAGCAGGACTACGTGATGCGCGTGCTCCTCGCCGAAGAGGAGCGCTTCGCCGAAACGCTGGAGCACGGCATGAAGGTGCTCGAGGCGGCGCTCGCCGACGCGCGAAAGGCAGGAGCGAAAGCGCTTTCCGGCGAGACGGCGTTCACGCTCTATGACACCTACGGCTTTCCGTTCGACCTCACTGCCGACGTCTGTCGCGAGCGTGGCTTCGCCATCGACCAGGCCGCGTTCGACGCGGCGATGGAGAAGCAGCGCGAGCGCGCTCGCGCCGCGTCGACGTTCAAGATGGCCGAGGGGCTCGACTATCGCGGCGCGAAGACGAAGTTCGACGGCTACGATACGCTCGCGGAAGAAGCCCGCGTCGTTGCGCTCTATCGCGACGGAACGCCCATTGACTCGCTGTCGACCGGGCAAAGCGGTGTGGTCGTCCTCGATCGCACGCCGTTCTACGCAGAGTCGGGCGGCCAGGTTGGCGACCGCGGCGAGATCACGAAGGACGGCGCGTGCCTCACGCTCTTCGCGGTGCACGACACACAGAAGATCCAGCCCGACGTGTTCGGCCACTACGGTGAGGTCAGGACCGGCGAACTGAAGCTCGGCGATACCGTGACCACGAAAGTGGACGGGCGCGCGCGGGCGCGCGCTGCGTGGAACCATTCGGCTACCCACCTCATGCACGCGGCGCTGCGCAAGGTGCTCGGCGAGCACGTGACGCAGAAAGGCTCGCTCGTTGATCCCGATCGCACTCGCTTCGACTTCTCGCATCCGCAGCCGATGACCGACGAGGAGATCCGGACGGTCGAATCGCTGGTCAACGCCGCGATTCGCGCCAACTATCCGGTCGAGGCGCGGGTCATGCCCTACGACGAGGCGATCAAGTCCGGAGCGATGGCGCTCTTCGGCGAGAAGTACGGCGACGAGGTTCGAGTATTGCGCATGGGCGACTTCTCGACCGAGCTCTGCGGCGGCACCCACGTCAATCGCACTGGAGACATCGGCTTCTTCAAGATCGTGTCCGAATCGGGCGTCGCGTCGGGCATCCGCCGCGTCGAAGCGGTCACCGCCGAGGGCGCGCTCGCCTATACGCACGAAATGGAAGCGCGTTTGAACGAAGCGGCGCGCGCGCTCAAGGCGCCTCCCACGGAGGTTGCGGCGAAGATTGCGCAGATCCTCGACAACGCGAAGGCGCTGGAGAAAGAGCTTGCGCGCTTGAAAGGGAAGCTCGCCTCGACCCAAGGCGGCGATCTCGCCGCGCAGGCAGTCGAAGTGAACGGCGCGCACGTGCTGGCGGCGACGATCGACGGCGCCGATGCCACGGTGTTGCGCGAGACCATCGACAAGCTGAAGGGGCGCTTCAAGTCGGCCGCCATCGTCCTCGGGTCGACCGAAGGCGGCAAGGTGACGCTGATCGCGGGCGTGACCTCGGACCTCACGGCGAAGATCAAGGCGGGCGAGCTGGTCAACCACGTCGCCATGCAGGTGGGCGGCAAGGGCGGCGGCCGGCCCGACATGGCGCAGGCGGGCGGGACGAATGCCGCGGCGCTCCCGGCAGCGCTGGAATCCGTGCGATCGTGGGTTGCGGAGAGACTCTAACGGGCGGACCTGATGGAGCCCATCCGCGTCGACGCGCCCGAAGGCATTCGCGTCCGTCCTGCGGCGAGCGAGGATTGCGATGCGTTGCTCGCGCTTTACTGCGAAGTGCACGATGCGCATCTCGCAGCGCACCCCGACGAATTCGAGGCCTTGTCGCCGGAAGACGAAGGCAAGCTCCTGCAGCAGTTCGCACGGACCGATGGCGCGCGACTCCTCGTTGCCGAGTCGGCGCGAGGTCCCGTCGGCTGTGTACGCTTCGAACTGCAGGACGTCGGCCGCGGAGGGCGGCGGCGCAGGCCGCGTCTCTACCTCAATCTGCTCGTCGTGGCGCCGAAATGGCAGGCGCGGGGCGTGGGCTCGCTGCTGCTCGACCACGTGCACGCGTTTGCGCGCGCCCACGGCGTGGAGTCGATCGAGCTCGACGTGCACGAGTTCAATGCGCCCGCGCGGCGACTGTACGACCGCATGGGTTACGAGACCGTCATGCGGCGCATGAAGCTGCGCCTTGGTCGCGGCTGAGCGGATATCTCCGCATGCCGCTGCGCCCGAATCTCTCGACGGAGACCTTCGCCCGGCGCGGCGAAGGGCGTCTGCCGGGGCTGGTCGGCTTCCGGCCGGTCGCCATCGTGGAAAACCGTGTCGAGGCCGAGCTGGAGATCCGTCCCGAGCTGCTCGCGCCGAACGGCTATCTTCATGCAGCAACGGTGATCGCGCTTGCCGACACTGCCTGTGGCTACGGCTGCATCGCGCATCTTCCGCCGGGGGCCGAGAACTTCACGACGATCGAGCTGAAGGCCAACTTCCTCGGCACGGCGCGCGAAGGCCGGCTGACCTGCGTAGCCACGCCGTCGCATCTCGGCAACGCCACGCAAGTGTGGGACGCGGTGGTAACCGATTCCGGGAAGGGCCGCACTGTCGCCCTTTTCCGCTGCACGCAGCTCGTGCTGTGGCCGCGCGGATGAGACGCGCGGATGAGACGCGCGCCGAGCCGGTTCGGGGCCTGGCTTGCGTAACCGCCTGTTCCGCAATGCGCACCTCCGATCGGGCGGACGCTCGCCCCCCTTTGTCCCCACTTATGATCGCGTCGACAAGCAGACGGGCGCCATGGAACGGATCGGCAGGCAAGCGGTCCATTCGGGCGCCCGATACGTATCCGAGCATCCGGCCCGGCGACGGGCGCAAAACGAAAGGAAGGCAAGTCCGATGAACACGATAAGAGTCCTGCGAGCCGCGCTCGCCGTGGCGGCGGTTGGAACACTGCTGGCAGGCAGCCCTCTCGCCCGCGCCGACGGCATAACCGCCCAGCAGGCCCAGGACATGCTCAATGAGCTGAAAGCCATTCGTCAGGTCCTGGAGAAAATGCAAACCGGGCAAGCGGCGCCCGCACCCGACGACAAGGTCAGTTACAAGCTCACACCGGGCGGGTTCTCCATGGGCGAAGCGAAAGCTCCGCTGGTGCTGGTCGAATACACCGATTTCCAGTGTCCGTTCTGTCAGCAGTTCCACAACACCGCGTTCGCGCAGATCAAGGCCAACTACATCGACACCGGCAAGGTGCGCTTCATCTCGCGCGACTTCCCCCTCGATTTCCATGACAATGCCCGCCGCGCCGCCACTGCCGGGCGCTGCGCCGCGGAGCAGGGCAAGTACTGGGAAATGCGCCACGTGATGATCGTCAACGCCGATCAGTTGAAGGCCGACAACCTGATGACCTACGCGGCGACCGTCAAGCTCGATGTGCCCAAGTTCAAGAGCTGCCTCGACTCGGACAAATTCAAGGCGCAGATCGATCAGGACATCGCCGAGGGCGGCGTAGCCGGAGTGCAGGGCACCCCCTCGTTCGTGATCGGCTACCTGGAGAACGACAAGTTGCAGGGCGTGCGACTGGTGGGCGCCCAGCCGTACGCGCAGTTCAACGCCAAGATCCAAGAGATGCTGGACAAGGCGGGCAAGAAGTAAGCAAGGTCTTCGCCGGACCTTGAGGGCGCGCCCCCGCTTCGAGCGGTGGGCGCGGTGGGGGCGAGGTTTTTCATCTGGCCTCGAGGGCCAGCATCGAATGCGGCTCTTGCTGCTCGCGTTCGCCTTGGGAGTGCTCGCGCTGCAGCAGCAGCCGGAGCTGCCCCGGCTCGCGTGGGGCGCCACCATCGCGGTGCCGCTTCTCCTCTCGCTGGCCGCGGGTTTCGTTGCGCATCGACGTGGGGGCTGGATCGCCCGCAGCGCTCGTGCCTCAGCGTTAATTGCCGCCGTAGGCGCTGTCGCGCTGGCCGGATTCTTCTACGCCGCGTGGCGGGCGGAGCTGCGCCTCGCCGACCAGCTGCCTTCGGCCTGGGAAGGCCGTGACGTCGAGCTCTCCGGGGTCATCGACGAGCTGCCGCAGGCGAGCGATCGCGGCACGCGCTTCGCGTTTGCCGTCGAGCGCGTGCTGACCGAAGGGGCGGTCGTGCCCTCGCGGCTCTCGCTCGCGTGGTACGCATCGTGGTACGGCGAAGGACCGCGCGACGAAGTGCCGGCTCTGCGCGCCGGCGAGCGCTGGCAATTCGTGGTCAGGCTCAAGCGCCCCCACGGCACGATCAACCCGCACGGCTTCGATCTCGAAGCCTGGCTGCTCCAGAATGACCTCCGCGCCACCGGTTACGTGCGCACCGACGATGCAAACCGGCGGCTCGACGCTTTTGCCGGGCGCCCCGGCGACTATGTACAGCGGTTGCGCGAGTCGATTCGCGATCGCATCCTGAGCGCGCTCGATGGCCGGCCTTACGCGGGCGTCATCGCAGCGCTCGCGATCGGCGACGAGCGCGCGATCCCGAGCGAGCAGTGGCGGGTCTTCTTCCGCACCGGCATCGGGCATCTCATCAGCATCTCTGGGCTGCACGTCACCGCGTTCGCCACGCTTATCGGTGCCCTCGTGTTCTGGCTGTGGCGGCGCAGCCACGCGCTGACCCTAAGGTTGCCGGCGCGCAAAGCCGGGGCCGTCGCGGGCGTGCTCGCCGCGTTCATCTACGTCCTCCTCGCCGGTTTCCAGATCCCCGCGCAGCGAACGCTGTACATGCTTGCGGTGGCGGCGATTGGGCTGTGGATCGGACGTCCGGGCACGGCGTCGGCGGTCTGGCTGTGGGCGCTCGCGGTCGTGCTGGCATTCGACCCCTGGGCGATGCTGACCCCGGGCTTCTGGCTCTCGTTCGGTGCAGTAGGCGTGCTCCTCTATACCGGCGTCGGACGCATCGGCGATGGCTCGACGCTCAAGGCGGCGGCGCGCGCGCAATGGGCCGTGACGCTGGGGCTCGTCCCGCTGATGCTGATGCTGTTCCAGCAGATCTCGCTCGTCTCACCGCTCGCCAACGCGATCGCGATTCCGGTCGTCACCTTCATCGTCGTACCGCTCACGCTGGCCTCGATCGCTCTGCCATGGGATGGGTTGCTCGTCGTTGCGCACAGCGTGTTCGCATGGCTCGCGACGTTTCTCGAGTACCTGAGCACGCTGCCGTCCGCCGTCTGGGAGCAGCATGCGCCCTCGGCCTGGGCGATCGCCGCCGGCTTGCTCGGCGTGCTATGGCTGCTCGCACCGCGCGGCGTGCCGGGTCGCGCCCTGGGCGTCGTGTGGCTCGCGCCGCTCTTCGTCGTTGCGCCGCTGCTGCCGCCGCAGGGCGCCTTCCGCGTGGTCGTCCTCGACGTCGGACAGGGGCTCGCCGTGCTGGTCCAGACGCACGCGCACGCGCTTCTCTACGACACCGGACCGCGCTTCAACGAGAGCGCCGACGCAGGCAACCGCATCATCGCGCCGATGCTGCGCGCGACGGGCGTCACGCGCCTCGACGGCCTGATCGTCAGCCATCAGGACATCGACCACAGCGGCGGCGCGCTCTCGCTCCTCGACACGGTGCCGGTCGGCTGGCTGGCATCCTCGCTTCCCGAGGAGAGCCGTATCCTCCGCGCGCGCGCCGCACAGGGCGAGCCGGCGCATCGCTGTGTTGCCGGCGAGCGGTGGAGCTGGGACGGAGTCGAATTCTCGCTGCTGCATCCGGTCGAAGCGAATTACGCGAATCCGAAGTTGAAGACCAACGATCTCTCGTGCGTCCTGCGGGTGCGCAACGCCGCAGGCACCGCGCTTCTGACCGGCGACATCGAGGCGCGCACCGAAGCCGATCTCATCCGCCGCGAGGCGGCCTCGCTCGGCGCGGAGCTTCTGGTGGTCCCGCACCATGGCAGCCGCAGTTCGTCGACGCCCGGATTCATCGCCGCCGTCTCGCCGCGGATTGCCGTCTTCACGCCCGGTTATCGCAACCGCTTCGGTCATCCCCGGCCCGAGATCGTCGAGCGTTACGCCATGGCCGGTATCCCGAGCTACCGGACCGACTACGACGGGGCACTCACCTTTGCTTTCGAGGCTGGGGTTCCGCTCGCGGCGATCGCGCAGCGCAATATCGACCGCCGCTACTGGTACGACGCGCCGGTGCGCTCCGAGCTGCCGCCGCTCGACTGAAAGAAGGGGCCAGGATCGATTTCTTCTCATGCGAGCAGAGGCATCGCAACGCGCCAGAAAATCGAGTCTGGCCCTTTTTTTTGGTGCCTGCGGCTGCGCGATCGCATGGACGCTCGTCGCAACCGCGCACGCCCAAGGCACAGCTCCGCGCGAATGGAAGCTCTCGACCGCGCTGGGACCGGCGTACCCGCAGGGCAGGGCCGGCGAGGTCTGGGCGCGCCTGATCGGCGAGCGCAGCGGCGGGCGCCTCGCGGTCAGGCATTTCCCCGGGGCGACGCTGGCGCAGCGCGACCCCGCGCGCGAATTCGCAGCGCTTCGCGACGGCACGATCGATCTCGCCGTGGGCTCCGCGTCGAACTGGGCGGCGCAGGTGAAAGAGCTCAACCTCGTCGCGCTGCCCTGGCTCTTCCCCGATCGGCCTGCGCTCGAACGCGTGCTCGAAGGCGAAGTCGGTGCGCGCCTGTCCAGGGCGGTCGAAGCTGCGGGCGTCGTCCCGCTCGCCATCGCAGCCGAGGCGTTCCAGCAGATCGCGACCCGACGGGGCGTGCATGCACCGTCCGATCTCGCCGGGCTCAAGTTGCGCTCGCCGCGGCCAATGCTCTTCATCGAAACATTGCTGGCTCTGGGCGCGCTGCCCGTTGGACTGAGCTCCAGCGACGCCCGCTCGGCGTTGTCGCGCGGCGCGCTCGACGGCGAGGTTCTCGGCGTGGCCGCGTTCGGCGCCGCGCGGCTATACGCGAGCGGTGCGGGGCATCTGCTGGTGTGGGACGCGTTTGCTGATGCGCTGTTCTTCGCTGTCAACCGCGAGGACTGGGCGGCGCTCTCCGCGGCCGATCGCGAGCTCGTGCGCCAAGCGGCGCGCGACGCCGCACTCGAGGCGAGCGCTCTTGCTCGCGAGCAGGCGGGCGATGCAGCGCTCGCGCGGATCGCGCGCGAAGGAACAACCGTCACCCGGTTGACCCGCGCCGGCAAGGAGGCGTTTCGCGTCAAGGCGCAGGCTGTCTACGACCGCTGGAGCACGATGGTGGGCGAGGATCTCGTCCGCGCTGCGGAAGCCGTCGCGGGCGGAGGCCAGCCGCCTCAGGCGAGATAGCGTCCAAGCCGGACGGCAGTCTCGCCGCGCTTCGGACGCCGCGTCGGCATGATCAGCACGCAGTCGTCATGCGGCGTGCGAATCTCGGTGCTGCCGTCGATTGCGTAGACGGTTCCCGCGCGCACGATGGTCTGCATCGCTTTGACGGACATCGTGAATGCAAATTCGTCGGAACCGATGGTGACGGTCGTGGTGACCTCGACCAGCTTCTGCGGCGCGAGCGGTGAAGCGTCGAGATTGGCGTCGAGAAGGGCAGGGGCGATCATGTCGAAGTGGCGCAGAAACCGCAGCACCGATTGCTTCGCCACCTGCGGCGCGGCATGTTCCCAGTGCTGCCCGCATTCGACGAGGAGCGCGGTCCTCGGATCTTCCGCATCGTCGAAGAACGCGTAGTCGCGCAGCCGCCGGCCCGCGCTGTGCCCGCCATCGATGATGACGTACTGCGGCGCGCGGATCGCGCGCGCGAGGTCGACGCCCTTGCGGCGCAGTCCAGCCATCGCCAGCGGGGGACATGGCTCCGACATCGAATGCAGGTCCAGAAGATAATCGGCGCGGTCGTACAAGGGCCGCAGCTCGCGCGCGCGCTTCAACTCCACGCTATCGCGCGGTCCATCGAGCACCGCTGCGGACCACAGTCGGTTGAAATCTTCGTCGACACAGCGCGAGGAGAACGGGTCGGCTCGATCGAATTTCCGGTACGCGGCCACGTTGGCGAAGACCATCGTGAGCGTGCCGCGGGTCGGCCGCAGCTTTTCGCGCAGCGCCCAGTCGAGCGCGATCGCCCCGCAGACCTCGTTGCCGTGCGTGAGCGCCTGCAGCACGACGTGCGGTCCGGGCCGCCTGGCCGCGAAGCTCCACGCGTAGGCCACGCCGGTATTGCCTGCGGCATGCGGCGACAGCTCCGGGAAGCCAATCTCGATCGGAGGGAGCGGAGCAGGCGAGGACTCAGCCATCGTTCGCACCTTTCGTCCTTGCCGCGCTGATCAGGTGGCGCAGATGCGGTCGCCAAGCCGCCGCATGAACCCCTCGCACTGCGCGAGCTGCTCGAGCGTCACCCACTCGTTCGGCTGATGCGCCTGCGCGATGTGCCCTGGGCCGCAGATGATGGCCGGCATCGCCGCGTTGTGAAAGAGCGCCGCTTCGCTGCCGAAGGACACCTTGCCGAGCTCCGGCGAATCCGCGCATGCCTTGCCCAGCTCGACGATCTCGCTTGCCCCGTGGGTGTCGAAGCCAGGCAGCGTCGAGAGCGTTTCGAAGTCGATGCGTGTGGCCGGGTCGACGGCGTGCATCTCGGGCAACAGGGTCGCCGAGAAACGCTTGACCCCGGCCAGCAGTTCGGCCGGATCGTCGAAGGGAAGATGCCGGATCTCGAAGTCGAACGAGCAGTCGCGCGGCACGATGTTGAGCGCCGTGCCGCCGCGAATGACGCCCGTATGCACGGTCGTGTACGGAACGTCGTAGGCGGCGTCGAAGCCGCCCCGTTCGCGGAACCGGCGCGCCATCTGGGCGAGAAAGCCCACGATCTCGCACGCGACCTGGACCGCGTTAACTCCGCGCGAAGTGAGCGCCGAGTGAACCTCATGGCCGCGGACGTGGCAGCGAAGGCCGAGCTTGCCCTTGTGCGCGACGACGACATGCATGCCGCTCGGCTCGCCGACGATGCAGCCCGCGGGCCGCACGCCGCGTGCCACCAGGTCGGCGATCAGCCGCCGCACGCCGACGCAACCCACTTCCTCGTCGTAGGACAGCGCGAGATGCAGCGGGCGCGAAAGGCCCCGCCGCAGCCACTCGGGCACGAAGGCAAGCGCGATGGCGCTGAAGCTTTTCATGTCGGCCGCGCCACGGCCGTAGAGGCGGTCACCGACGATGGTTGCTTCGAATGGCGGATGATCCCAGGGTTGTCCGTCAACCGGCACGACGTCGGTGTGGCCGGAGAGCAGAATGCCGCCTTCGAGCACGTTTCCATTCTGCGCCGGGAGCGTGGCGAAGAGATTAGCCTTGCGCTGGTCGTCATTGAAGATAAGCCGCGACTCGACGCCTTCACGCGCGAGGTAATCGCGCACCCAATGGATCAATTCGAGGTTCGACTCGCGGCTCGTCGTATCGAAGCCGATAAGCGTGCGGATCAGGTCGAACCCGACGAGCTGAGGGGAGACTGCGGTCGATGCGACGGGCACATTCATTCCGAGTCTCCGGCGGGAGCCGGAAAACGAAGCATGAACAAGGATAGAAATCGCCCCGGATGCTGTCAACGGGATTGCGAGGCGTCAAACAAGAACAAGGAGATGAACATGCGTCTTTGGTGGATTCTCGCAGGTCTGCTCGCCGTCCTGCCGCCTGCTTCTGCGCAGCGCGAAGAGCTCCCTCTCAGCGAAGTCAAGCTGCCGCCGGGATTTCACTTCGAGCTCGCTGCCCGCGTCGACAACGCGCGCGAGATGGCGCTCGGCGCAAAGGGCACGCTCTTCGTCGGCTCGATGCAGGGAAAGGTCTTCGCCGTGAAGCTTAAGCCCGGCGGCCTCGGCACGGTGACGACCATCGCGACGGGTCTCGACCGGCCCGTTGGGGTCGCTTTCCGCAACGGTGCGCTCTACGTGTCCGCGGTGAACCGGATCCTGCGCTACGACGAGATCGAGGACCGGCTTTCCGATCCGCCTCAACCGGCAGTCGTGAGCGATCGCTTCCCCAGCGATGCGCAGCACGGGTGGAAATTCATCGCGTTCGGGCCCGACGGCAAGCTCTACGTGCCGGTCGGCGCCCCCTGCAACATCTGCGAGCCCGATGCCGACCGCTACGCCGTCATCACGCGCATGAATCCGGATGGCTCGGGCTACGAAGTCTACACGCGCGGCCTGCGCAACTCGGTCGGCTTCGACTGGGACCCGCGCACGCGCGAGCTATGGTTCACCAACAACGGCCGCGATGATCTGGGGGACGATGCGCCGCCCGATACCTTGAACCATGCTCCCCGCTCGGGTCTCAACTTCGGCTATCCCTATTGCCACGCCGGGACCATTCCCGACCCGGAATACGGGAGCAAGCGACGCTGCTCCGAGTTCGCCGCGCCGGCGCAGGACCTCGGCCCGCACGTGGCGTCGCTGGGGATGCGCTTCTACACCGGGACGCAATTTCCCGCTGCTTATCACAATCAGATCTTCATCGCCGAGCACGGCTCTTGGAACCGGAGCACGAAGATCGGATATCGGGTGACGCTCGTTCGGGTGGAAAATAATCGCGCGGTCTCGTACGAGCCGTTCGCGACGGGATGGCTGCAGGGAGAGACGGCGTGGGGCCGCCCGGCAGACGTCTTCGTCATGCCGGACGGCTCACTGCTGGTGTCGGATGACTACGCCGGTGCGATCTATCGCATCAGCTATCAAGCCAAGTAAGGCTTACCAGTGGCGGTAGTGATGGTAGTAATGATGGTACCCGCCGTAGACGACCGGCGGTCCGTAGTAATACGGTTCATAGTACGGCGCCGGCGCGTAGTACACCGGCGGTGGCGCATAGGCGCTCACATACCCGCCATGATTCGAGTAACCGAAGGCGAATCCCGGGGTGCCGATCGACACCGCATAGGAGTTGGCCGCTGCGGCTGGCGCAAACGTCACTGCAGCACCAAGCACCGCGACCGCAGCCATGGCACTCAAACGAGTTGTCAGGAAACGTCTCATTGCGACCTCCTTGTCGCGTAACGAATCGACCTAAAAACGTCAAAGCGCAATGACGCGTTGACAATAAGTAAGACCGTTACAAAGAGTTGCGGTTCGCCTCATTTCCGCTATGCTTGCGCGGTTTTCCCGGCTCGCCAAGGCCTTGAGATTTCATGAGGACGCGACTTCTTTCACCCCTTGTCCTGCTGTGGTTTTTCGCCGCCGCCCTGAACCCGGGCCCGGCTGCGGGCGCCGATCTTGCGATCGGCCTGGGCGCCGACGTCACTGCCATCGATCCGCACTATCACAACGTCACTCCCAACAGCAACGTAGCTGCGCACATCTTCGACTATCTCGTGCTGCGCGACGAGCGACAACGGGCTATCCCGGGACTCGCGGAATCCTGGCGCACCGTCGATCCGTTGACCTGGGAGTTCAAGCTCCGTCGTGGCGTGAAGTTCCATGACGGAACCGAATTCACCGCCGCCGATGTCATTGCCTCGATCGAGCGGGTGCCGACCGTGCCCAACAGCCCGTCGCCCTTCACCGTGTACACCAAGCAGATCAAGGAGATCGTTGCCGTCGATCCGTACACGATCCGCTTCCGCACCGCCACGCCGTATCCGCTCATGCCTTCCGATATGACGCAGGTCGCGATCATCTCGAAGGCCGCCGCGAAGGCGACGACGGAGGATTTCAACTCCGGCAGGGCCGCCAACGGCACGGGACCGTACAAGCTCGTGCGCTATGCGAAGGGCGATCGCATCGAGCTCGCCCGCTTCGACGGTTACTGGGGCGGCAAGACGCCGTGGGAGAAAGTCACCCTGCGCCTGCTGCCCTCGGACGCGCCGCGCGTTGCCGCGCTCCTCGCCGGCGACGTGCAGGCGATCGAGAACGTGCCCACCACGGACGTGGCACGGCTCAAGGAGGAAAAGCGCCTATCGCTCGCCGGCACCGTCGCCGACCGGCTCATCTATCTGCATTTGGACTCCGAGCGCGATGTCTCGCCCTTCGTAACCGACCGGGAGGGCAAGCCGCTCGGCAGGAATCCGCTGAAGGACGCTCGCGTGCGCAAGGCGATTTCCAAGGCGATCAACCGGCAGGCGCTCGTCGATCGCGTCATGGAGGGGCAGGCCGTGCCCACGGGACAGCTCCTTCCCCACGGCTTCTTCGGCTACACGAATAATCTCAAGGTCGAGCCCTACGATCCCGAAGGCGCGAAGAAGCTCCTCGCGGACGCGGGTTACCCGAACGGCTTCGGACTCACCATCCATTCGCCGAACAATCGTTACGTCAACGACGCGAAGGTGGCGCAGGCCGTGGCGCAGATGCTCACGCGCGCGGGCATCGCGACGCGCGTCGAGGCGATGCCCTCGGCCACCTTCTTTCCGCAGGCGACCGAGTTCAAGTTCAGCTTCATCCTGGTCGGATGGAGCTCGGGGACCGGCGAAGCGTCGAGTCCGCTCAAGGCCTTGATCGCCACGCCGAGCAAGGAAAAAGGCTTCGGCACCGCCAACCGCGGCCACTATTCGAATGCGAAGGTCGATCTGCTGCTCGAAGACGCGCTCGTGACCGTCGACGACGCAAAACGCGAGGCGCTCCTGCAGCGGGCCACCGAGCTCGCGATCAACGATACGGCGATCGTGCCGCTTTACCACCAGGTGAGCCTGTGGGCGATGCGCGACGGCTTGAGCTACGTCCCGCGCACCGACGAGAACACGCTCGCGCACAAGTTCAAGCCGCCGCGATGAGAGCCCCATGAGGCTCGCCGGCAAGCTTGCCGTCATCACCGGCGCCGCCTCGGGGTTCGGCGAGGGGATCGCGCTTCGCTTCGCGCAGGAAGGCGCGACCGTCGTCGTAAACGACATCAACGCGACCGGAGGCGAGCGCGTTGCCGCGACGATCCGTGGGAGCGGCGGCGAGGCGATCTTCTGCCCCGGCGATGTCGCCATCGACGCCGATGTCGCCGCGCTGGCCCGGCGCACGACCGATGCCTTCGGCCGCATCGACGTCATGGTCAACAATGCCGGCACCACGCATCGCAACCGGCCGATGCTGGAGGTCAGCGAGGCCGAGTTCGACCGCATCTACGCGGTCAACGTGAAGAGCCTGTATCTCGCCGCCCGCCACGTCGTGCCGATCATGCGCCGCCAGAACGGAGGCGCCTTCATCACCATCGCGTCGACCGCCGGCGTGCGGCCGCGTCCCGGGCTCACCTGGTACAACGGCAGCAAAGGCGCCGCGATCGTCACCAGCCGATCGATGGCTGCGGAGCTGGCGCCGGATCGGATCCGCGTCAACGTGATCAATCCGGTCGCCGGCGAAACCGGTCTGCTGGCCGAGTTCATGGGTGGCGACACGCCGGAGCTGCGCGCGAAGTTCGTCGCGACGATTCCTCTCGGACGATTGTCGCGGCCCTCCGACGTCGCCGCCGCGGCGGTGTTCCTCGCTTCCGACGAGGCAGCATTCATCACCGGGGCGTGCCTCGAAGTCGACGGCGGGCGTTGCGTCTGAAGGGGCGAAGATTCTCGTGGCCCGATGCTGAAGACGGACCAGCCGGGGATGACGGTGCTTCTCGGCGCGCTGGTCGCCGTCGCGCCGCTCGCGATGGACATCTACCTCGCGTCGATGCCGTCGATGGCTCGCGCTCTCTCGGCGAGCGACGAGAAAGTCCAGCTCACGCTCTCGCTCTACATGTACGCGTGGGGCGCGACGCAGATCGTGATCGGACCGCTGACCGATCGCTTCGGCCGCCGGCCGGCGCTGATCGCGGGCCTGAGCATCTTCGTCGCCGCGTCGGTCGTCTGTGCCGCGGCGCGTAACGTCGAGACGCTGATCGCGGCGCGGGTCGCGCAGGCGGCAGCGATGGCGACGGTGGCCGTCGTCCCCCGCGCGATCGTGCGCGACCTCCATGCTGGGGAGCGCGCCGCGACGATGCTCTCCTTGATGGGCATGGTGCTCGGCATCGCGCCCATCGTCGCGCCGATCATCGGCAGTCACCTGCACGTCTGGTTCGGCTGGCAGGCGAATTTCGTCTTCGTGGCGGCGTACGGCGCGCTCGCGCTGGCTTGCGTGGTGTCGGTGCTGCCGGAAACGATCAGGAGCCGCAACGTTCGAGCCACGAACCTCGGTGTGATGCTCGCGAACTACGCGAAGCTCCTTCGCTCGCGCGTCTATCTCGGCTACCTGCTGATCGCAGCGTTCGCGACCAGCGCGCTCTTCGCGTTCCTTGCGGGCAGCTCGTTCGTATTCGTCAGCGTCATCGGGACCGGCGAGGAGGGATTCGGCCTGCTGTTCGGCGTGGTGATGCTCGGCAACATCATCGGCTCGGCGCTCGGGAGCCGTCTCGTTGCACGGCTGGGCATCGATCGCATGCTTCAGTACTCGACCTGGCTCATGATCGTCGCCGGCTCGGCGCTCGCCGCTCTGGCGTGGGCACGGGTCGGGCATCCGCTGGCGATCGTCGCGCCGATGTTCCTGTTCATGATTGCCTTCATGACCACGATGCCGCAGGCGACGGCCGGGGCACTGACCCCTTTCCCGGAGATCGCCGGCAGCGCGTCCTCGCTGCTGTCGTTCTGTCAGCTTCTGCTCGCCTCGACGGCCGCGCTGGTCGTCGGGATGACCTTCGATGGAAGCGAGCGCCCGATGGCCACCACGATTGCGGCTTCGTCGCTGCTGGCGTTCACCGCCTTTCGCACGCTGGTCCGGCCGCGGTCCAGGCGGCAGCCGGGCGCCGACTGAGCACGCGTCCTCTCAGCCGGGGCGCGTGACGATCAGCTGCTCGAACTCGGCAACGATCGGCGCGGCGGCGTCGATGCCGAGGCGCTTCACGAGCGCCTGGGCGAAATCCGGAAGGAAGTCGTGCAGATCGCGCAGGTTGGCGGCGCGCTGCAACCGCATCATGAGGAGATAGCCGCGGAAGCCGAGGTGCGCGTTGATGGCATCCGAGAGCTGGCGCTGGGCGGCGATGAAGCGTTCGACTTCGTCCTCGCTTCGTCCCTCCGGGCCGGTCGCGGCCTTCACCGTCGAGGGTGCGCCGAACTTCCGGGCGATGAGACCGGAGCGCTCCAGCACGGCGAGAGCGTCGGCGTCGACGCGCAGCGCGCGCGCACGTTCGAGCACGTCGGCCACGGTGCGGTTGCCGTCGATCATGATAAGCAGGGTGCGCAGCGCGATCGGCAGGTTGAGCTTGCGCTCCTGCAGCTCGCGCGCACCGGCTTCGGTCTTGGCGTAGATTTCTCCGGGATGCATTTCGGCCCCGTTTTCCCCGACGGTCGCGACAACCGGGCCGATTATAGACGCGCAGGCGCCGCGTCGGCACCGTGCGCCGTGCGACAATCGCGCTCCGCAACGAGGAGCGCCTCAGAGGACAAGCATGCTCGCACGTCTCGACCGGGCGCTTCTCGTCGCAAACCGCTGGACGGTGATCGCAATGCTCGCCGCCATGGCGGCGATCGTCTTCGCCAACGTCGCGCTGCGCTTCACGACCGGCGTCTCGATCCTCTGGGTCGAGGAAGTCTCGCGCTATCTCATGATCTGGCTCAGCTTTCTCGGCGCCGGGATGGTGCTGCGCTACGGCGGCCACGTCGGCATCGACACGCTGCAGGAGGCGCTGCCGCGGCGAGCCGTGGCGATCCGCGGCGCCATCGTGGCGCTTCTCGCCGCATTCTTCGTCTTCATGGCCGCCGTGGGCGCGCGCTATGCGTGGCTCGCGTGGGGCCAGACCACGCCGGTACTGGGCATTCCCGTCGGCGCGGTCTATCTCGCGATTCCCATCGGCTTCGCGCTTCTGCTCGCGCATCTGCTCCTGATGGCGCAGGGCTACGTCCGGCAGCGGCGGCTTCTCGCTGACGGAGAATTCGACGCCGACGCCGCGAAGATGTGAGGGAGGCCTGTTTGCGCCCACAGCGTTAACAGGCCCCAGCGATGGTCGCCACTCTTTTCATCGCCTGCTCGCTGCTGCTCGCGCTCGGCGTTCCGGTCGCCTTCGCGCTGGGCGGCGGGACGCTCGCCGCGATGCTCGTCGACGGAGGCGTTCCGCTTCTCGCGCTGCCGAAGTATGTCTTTTCCGGCATCGACGTGTTCGCGCTGGAGGCCGTGCCGTTCTTCATCCTCGCCGCCGAGTTGATGACGGGCGGCGCGCTTTCCGAAGTCTTGCTGCGCTTCGCCTCGCAGTTCGTCGGGAGGTTTCGCGGCGGCATGGGCCACACCAACATCCTGACGCTCACCTTCTTCTCCGGCATCTCGGGCTCCGCGCTCGCCGACGCGGCGGGGCCCGGCGCGATCATGATCCGGATGATGAGGGACGACGGGTACCGCCCCGAGTACGCGGCCGCGCTGACCGCGGCGACTTCGGTCCTGGGGCCGATCATTCCGCCGTCGATCAGCATGATCATCTATGCGCTCGCCTATCCCGAGGTCAATCTGGTCGGGCTGCTGATCGCCGGCGTGCTGCCCGGGATCGCGCTCGCCTCGGCGATGGCGCTCATCAACCACGTAATCTCGGTGCGGCGGGATTACCGCGGCTCGCCGGCCCGCTACCGCTGGGCCGATTACGCGCGCAACACCTGGCGCGCGCTGCCCGCGCTCGCATTGCCCGCGCTGATCCTCGGCGGGATTGCCTCCGGCGCGTTCACTCCGACGGAAGCTTCGGTGGTCGCGGTGTTCTACGCGCTCTTCGCGGGCCGCGTGATCTATCGCTCGCTCGAATGGCGCACGCTGCCCTCGATTCTCGCCCGCTCGGCGCTGATGACCGCCGCCGTGCTGATCATCGTCGCCATGTCCGCCGCGCTCGCGTGGGTGCTCACGATCTCGCGGGTGCCGCAGGATCTGACCGCGGCGATCGTGTCGATGCAGCTTTCGCCAATGGCGTTTCTGTTCGCGGTGAACGTTTTCCTGCTCGTGTTCGGCATATTCATCGAGCCGTTGCCCGGCATCGTCGTGCTGGTGCCGATCCTGGCGCCGATCGCCCACGCGCTCGGCATTTCCGATCTGCAATTCGGCATCATCGTGATCGTCAACCTCACGATGGGCATGCTCACCCCGCCGGTCGGCGGCTTGCTGTTCGTCGCCTCGGTGGTCGCGCGCGTGCCGCTCGCGAAGCTGATCGGCGAGCTGTGGCCGTTCCTGTGGGCGCAGATCGGCGTGCTCGCGCTGCTGACCTTGGTGCCCGCGATCAGCACGACGCTGCCGAAGCTTTTCGGGTATTCGTAGGGCCGGACCGTTCGAGGGAACGAATTCGTCCCGCTGCGGGGCGCGACTCAGCGGTAATTGCGGATGCGGTCGATGTTCGCCTGTCCGAAGCGCTTGCCGAGGTCGGCGTAGACCGGAGCGAGGACGGCCTGGAACCTCGCCTTGTCGAGATTCTCGACGACGTTCATGCCCTTGGCGCGGAGATCGGCGACCGCACGTCGCTCGTCCTCATCGACGCGGGCGCGATTCGCTTTCACCCCTTCCTTCGCGGCGTCGACAAATGCCTGCTTGTCGAAATCCGACAGCTTGTCCCATTGCGCCTTGTTCATAAGGAAGACCGCCGGCGAATACACGTGCCCGGTAAGCGAGAGATACCTCTGCACCTGATCGAGCTTCGCAGAGGTGATCACCGACAGCGGATTCTCCTGTCCGTCGACGGTTCCCTGCTGGAGCGCGGTGAACACCTCGGTGAACGCCATCGGCGTGGGAAGAATGCCGAACTGACGATAGGCCTCGATGTGGATCGGATTTTCCATCGTGCGCATCTTGAGCCCTTTGAGATCCTCGGGCTGGTTCACCGGGCGCTTGCTGTTGGTCATGTGCCGGAAGCCGTTCTCGGCCCACGCCAGCCCGATCAAGCCCTTCGGCGGAAACTTGGCGAGGAGCTCCTGGCCGATCGGCCCGTCGAGCACCGCTCGCGCGTGCGCGTAGTCGCGGAACAGGAACGGGATGTCGAGGATCGCGACCTCGGGGACGAAGTTCGGCAGCGGGCCGGTCGAGGTGAGCGTGAGGTCGAGCGTGCCGAGCTGCACGCCTTCCACCGACTCGCGCTCGGCGCCGAGCGCTCCCGAATAGAAAGTCTGTATCCTGTAGCGTCCGCCGGTTCGCTTCTCCACTTCGCGCGCGAAAGTGTCGATCGCCACACCGTAGTGCGAGTTCTGCGCGATGGCTATGTTGATCCGCAGCATCGTCTGAGCCGTCGCATCGGGGCCAGCCCCGAGCGCCGCTGTGAGCGACAGCGCGAACGCAAACGCCGTCGAGCGATGTCGAGCGTGAGTCATGACCCCCCTTGTATCGAATCCCCTCGGACGCGCGAGGCATTCTACGCCGGGTCCCGCGAGGGCGGCGCGTGGTAGGCCCGGGACCTTTGTGAAATAATGGCGTTGCAGGCACGTCGTTGCCCGCGCGCTGCGGCGCGCACGTCAAGTCCATGCTCAATCCTGCTCTGCTCGCCGCGCTCGGCGGGATTCTTCCCGCGAGTGCGATCCTCACCGCCGAGGAAGACACGCGTCCGTATGAATGCGACGGGCTGACGCTCTTTCGCGAGCTACCGTCTGCCGTCCTGTTGCCGGAGAACGAGGCCCAGGTCGTTTCGATTCTGAAACTTTGCTTCGCGGCGCGCGTCCCTGTCGTCGCACGCGGCGCAGGGACCAGCCTCTCCGGGGGCGCCGTGCCGGAAAGGAGCGGCGTGGTCCTGTCGCTCGCCAAGTTCAAGCGCATCCTCGCCATCGACCCGCTGGCGCGGACCGCGACGGTGCAGCCCGGCGTGCGCAACCTGGCGATTTCCGAAGCCGCGGCGCAGTACGGCTTGTACTATGCGCCCGATCCGTCCTCCCAGATCGCGTGCACCATCGGCGGCAACGTGGCTGAGAATGCCGGCGGCGTGCATTGCCTGAAGTACGGCCTGACCGTGCACAACCTGCGGCGCGTGCGCGGCGTTCTCATCACGGGCGAGGTGATCGAGTTCGGCGCCGAGGCGCTCGATGCGCCGGGCTACGATCTGCTCGCGCTGATCACCGGCTCGGAGGGTCTGCTCGCGGTCATCACCGAAGTGATCGTGAAGCTTAGACCCAAACCAGCGGAGGCGACGTGCGTTATGGCGGCCTTCGACGATATCGCCAAGGCCGGGAGCGCCGTGGCCGCCGTCATCGGCGCCGGCATCGTGCCCGCGGGGCTCGAAATGATGGATCGGCTCACGATCAGCGCGGTCGAGCCCTTCGTCCACGCGGGCTACCCCACGGACGCCGCCGCAATTCTGCTCTGCGAATCCGACGGCGCGAGCGAGGAGGTAGCCGAGGAAGCGGCCGCGATCAGTGCGCTGATGACGCAATGCGGCGCGACGCGCGTCGAAGTATCGCGCAACCCTGAGCAGCGCAACCGCTTCTGGTCCGGTCGGAAGGCCGCGTTCCCCGCGGCGGGGCGCATCTCGCCGGACTATTACTGCAGCGACGGCACGATCCCGCGCCGCGAGCTGGGTCAGGTGCTCACGCGCATCGCCGAGCTGTCGCAGGAATACGGGCTGCCGTGCATGAACGTTTTCCACGCCGGCGACGGCAACCTCCATCCGCTGATCCTCTACGACGCCAACCGTCCCGGCGACGTCGCCAAGACGCTGGCCTTCGGTACGAGGATCCTCGAGCTTTGCATCGAGGCCGGAGGGACGATCACCGGCGAGCACGGCGTGGGCGTGGAGAAGCTCGGCGAGATGTGCGTGCAGTTCGCTCCGAACGAGCTGGAACGCTTCCACGACATCAAGCGCGCGTTCGATGCGGAGGCTCTGCTCAACCCCGGCAAGGCCGTGCCGACGCTCCATCGGTGCGCGGAGATGGGCCGCATGCACGTGCATCGCGGAGAGCTCAGGCATCCAGAGCTGCCGCGCTTCTAGGCTGCCAAGGAATGAAGATGGAACCGAAAACCGCGGCGCGCCCCGATCCCAAGGCGCTGGCCGACGTGGTGGCGAAACTCACCGGCGACTACGGCGATCGCGCGGTCACGTCGCATGTCGTGCGCGAGCACCACAGCCACGGCGAAGGGCTCGCCGACGCGGCGCTGCCCGACGTGGTCGTGTTCCCGCGGTCCAACGAGGAAGTGGCGTCGATCGTGCGGCTGTGCGCTCTGGCGCGAGTTCCGGTGATCGCCTTCGGCGTCGGGACGTCGCTCGAAGGGCACGTCGCGGCGCTCTTCGGCGGAGTGTGTCTCGACTTGACGCAGATGAATCGCGTGCTCGAAGTCAACGCGGAGGATCTCGACTGCCGCGTTCAGGCCGGCGTTACGCGCGAACAGCTGAACGCGGAGCTGAAGGGCAGCGGCCTCTTCTTCCCGATCGATCCGGGCGCCGATGCGACCATCGGCGGCATGACGGCCACGCGCGCGTCGGGAACCAACGCGGTACGCTACGGCACGATGCGCGAGAACGTGCTCGGGCTGACCGTCGTGACCGCCGACGGACGCATCGTGCACACAGGTGGCCGCGCACGCAAATCGAGCGCCGGTTACGACCTGACGCGGCTCTTCGTCGGCGCCGAAGGCACGCTCGGCGTCATCACCGAGATCCAGCTCCGCCTGTACGGCGTGCCCGAGGCCGTTTCCGCGGCGGTGTGCCAGTTTTCCGATCTCGCATCCGCGGTGAACACGGTGATTGTGGCGATGCAGAGCGGCATCCCGGTCGCGCGCATCGAGCTTCTCGACGACGTGCAGATGGATGCGTGCATCCGCTACTCCAAACTCGAGGGTCTGGCGGTCAAGCCGACGCTTTTTTTCGAGTTTCATGGCTCCCCGGCCGGAGTGCGCGAACAGGCCGAAGCGATGCAGGCGATCTGCGCCGATCACGGCGGCAGCGCCTTCGAGTGGGCGACCCAAGCCGAGGATCGCACGCGGCTGTGGAAGGCGCGGCACGGCGCCTACTACGCGGCGCTCGCGTTCAAGCCGGGGACCATGGGGTTCGCGACCGACGCCTGCGTGCCGATTTCGCGATTGGCCGACTGCATCCTGGAGACGAAAGCCGAGGTCGAGCGCAGCGGGCTCACGGCGCCCATCGTGGGCCACGTCGGCGACGGCAACTTTCATCTGATCGTCCTGTTCGATCCGAAGGACGGCGCGCAGCGCGAGCGCGCCGAGGCGCTGGCCCGCAACGTGTCGCTCCGTGCCATCGCCATGGGCGGCACGTGCACCGGGGAGCACGGGATCGGCTGGCATAAGCTCGACGCGCTCGTGCGCGAACACGGCGAAGCCGTCGACCTGATGCGCGCCATCAAGCGGGCGCTCGATCCGCACAACATCATGAACCCCGGGAAGACCGTTCCGTTGTAATTCAGGATCGAGATGTACACGCTCTACATCGGCAACAAGAACTACTCGTCGTGGTCGCTGCGCCCATGGGTGCTGATGAAGACCGCCGGCATTCCCTTTCGCGAAGAGCGCATTCCGCTGTATCAGGAAGGATCGCACGAGCGGGTGCTCGCGAAGTCGCCCTCGGGCCGGGTGCCCTGCCTGCACGACGGCGAGCGCGTGGTTTGGGACTCGCTCGCGATCGCGGAGTATCTCGCGGAGCGCGATCCAGGGTTGTGGCCTGCCGATGCGATCGCGCGGGCGTGGGCACGATCGGTCAGTGCGGAGATGCATTCTGGCTTTGCGAGGCTGCGCGACGAGTTCGGCATGAACGTGCGCCTCAGATGGAAACGCTCGCCCTCACCGGAAGTCGCCGCCGAGATCGCGCGGATCGTCGCCTTGTGGCGCGAAGGGCGCGAGCGCTTCGGTGGTGCCTTTCTGTGCGGAGCCTTCGGCATCGTCGATGCCTTCTGGTGCCCGGTCGCGTTCCGTTTCCAGACCTACGGCGTCGCGCTCGACGGCGCGGCCGACAGCTACCTCAAGACCTTGCTGGCGCTGCCGGCGATGCAGGAGTGGGCGGCGGACTCGGTGCGGGAAAGGGAGCAGATGGCCTGGGTCGATCCGCCGGAAATGCAGGCGCAGCAGCAGTGAGTGCGAGCGTTGCGGCCGCGAACGACGTCGTCGAGCGCTGGAGCGATCGCGTCAAGCAGGCATCCGCCACGAAGACCGCGCTGCGCCTCGCGGGTGGCGGCAGCAAGGACTTCTACGGACAGGAGCTGGCCGGCGAGCGGTTCGACACGAGCGAGTACGCGGGCATCGTCGACTACGATTCGACCGAGATGGTGATCACGGCGCGCTGCGGCACGCCATTGGCCGACATCGAATCGGCGCTGCGCGCCAAGGGACAGATGCTCGCTTTCGAGCCGCCCGCGTTCGGTCCCGCGGCTACGCTCGGCGGTTGCATCGCATGCGGCCTGTCCGGTCCGCGGCGCGCCTACGCCGCGGCCTTGCGCGACGCCGTGCTCGGCGTGCGCGTCCTCGATGGACACGGCTACGCGCTCGCGTTCGGCGGCCGGGTGATGAAGAACGTCGCCGGGTTCGACGTGTCGAGGCTCGTCGCCGGATCGCTTGGAACGCTGGGCGTGATCCTCGAAGCCTCGCTCAATTGCGTGCCGCTGCCGAAGAGCGAAGCCACGCGGGTCTTCGAGCTCGACCCCGACGAAGCAGTGCAGCGGGTGAACCAGTGGGGCGGCCAGCCGTTACCGCTCTCGGCGAGCTGCTATTACGAGGGGCGGTTGTACGTGCGCTTGTCGGGTGCGCCAAGCGCAGTAGAGGCGGCGACCAGGCGCATTGGCGGGGCTGTGCTCGGTAACGGCGAAGCTTTCTGGTCTTCGGTTCGGGAACAGACGCACGAGTTCTTCGTCCGGCACGAGGTCGCGGCGCCGCTGTGGCGCATCTCGGTCCAGTCGACCGCGCGGTACGCCGATCTCGGCGGGGAGCAGCTGCTCGAATGGGGCGGCGCATTGCGCTGGCTCAAGTCGCCGGTCCGGGCGAATGACGCATCGCGCGCGCAGGCCGAGGCAGCGCGCGTGCGCGAATGGGCGCAAGGCAACGGCGGTCACGCGACGCTGTTTCGCTCCGCCGAAAAGTCGATCGGCGTGTTCCAGCCGCTCGCCGCGCCGGCGATGGCGCTGCATCGCCGGATCAAGGCGGCGTTCGACCCCGCGGGCATCTTCAATCCCCGACGACTCTATCCTGGGTTGTAGCGCGCCGATGGAAGCGCATCTCGCCGAATTCATCCGCGACAGCGCCGAGGGGCGCGAAGCCGAAGCGATCCTTCGCAGCTGCGTGCATTGCGGATTTTGCACCGCGACCTGTCCCACCTATCAGCTCCTCGGCGACGAGCTGGACGGACCGCGCGGACGCATCTATCTCATCAAGAGCGTGCTCGAGGGCGGCGAGCCGACGGCGAGCACGCAACTGCATCTCGATCGCTGCCTGACCTGTCGCGCATGCGAGACGACCTGTCCGTCGGGCGTGCGCTACGGTCGGCTCGCCGATATCGGGCGCGCAGTAATCGAGGAGCGCGTGCCGCGCTCGCGCAGCGAGGGCGCACGGCGGTGGCTCTTGCGCAAGACGCTGCTGTCACGCGGCCTCTTTGCATCGGCGGTTGCGATGGGCCGGCTCGTGCGACCGTTGCTGCCGGAGAGGCTCGCCCGCAGCGTGCCGGGAGCGCGGCCTGCGGGACGCTGGCCGGCGCCACGGCATTCGCGGCGCATGCTGGCGCTCACGGGCTGCGTGCAGCCCGCGCTCGCGCCGTCGATCGACGCCGCGATGGCACGCCTGCTCGACCGTCTTGGGATCTCGCTCGTCCGCACGCCAGGATCGGGATGCTGCGGCGCCATGAGCCACCACCTCGCCGCGTACGACGATGCGTCGGGTCGCATGCGCGCCAACATCGACGCCTGGTGGCCGGAGATCGAGCGCGGCGCGGAAGCGATCGTGGTCACGGCGAGCGGTTGCGGCGTGATGGTCAAGGAGTACGGCGAGCTGTTCAAGGACGACCCGGTCTATGCCGATCGCGCGCGTCGCGTCGCCGAGCTGACCCGCGATCCGGTCGAGATCGTCGCCGCGGAATGGAAGCGCCTCGCGCCGCAAGTGGCCATGGACCGCGGCTCGCAGCGCGTCGCGCTGCACACTCCGTGCAGCCTGCAGCACGGGCAGAAGCTCCGGGGCCGCATCGACGAAATTCTGGAGGCGATGGGGATGGAGCTGACGCCAGTTGCCGATCCGCATCTTTGCTGCGGCTCCGCGGGAACGTATTCGATCCTGCAGCCCGAGCTTGCCGGCGAGCTGCGCGCGAACAAGCTGAGTGCGCTCGAGGCAGGCAAACCCGACGTCATCGCCACCGCAAACATCGGTTGTCAGATGCACCTCGCCGCCGGGACGCAGCGGCCGGTCCGGCACTGGATCGAGCTTCTCGAGGCTCGGTTGCGCGGCTAGGCAGCGACCTCATCGTGCCGGACATGAACCGACGCTCGAGTTATCGCAGCTTTCTCCCCATCCCGACCCGCTGGATGGACAACGACGCGTACGGGCACGTCAACAACGTCGCCTACTACTCGTACTTCGACACGGCGGTCAACGAGCACCTCATTCGCGCCGGCGGCCTGGACATCGAACGCTCGAAGGCAATCGGGCTCGTGGTCGAGACCGCGTGCCGCTTCCACAAGCCGCTCTCCTTCCCGGACGTGATCGAGGCAGGGCTGCGCGTCGCCAAGCTGGGCAACTCGTCCGTGAAGTACGAGATCGCCTTGTTCCGGCAGGGCGAGGACGAACCGGCGGCGAGCGGGCATTTCGTGCACGTTTGGGTCGATCGCGCGAGCCGCCGCCCCACGCCCGTCCCGGCGAGCGTGCGCGCGGCCCTGCAGCTCCTGCTGACCTCGGGTACTGCGGGGAACGACGCGCGCGCCTGCTAAACTAGGACCTGTTAGGCCCTAAGACTCTGCGCCCTTCAGCCCGCCGGATGCGAGCCGGCGCCGCCCCTTGCCCCACGAGGAATCCCCATGCCTTTTCGTCTTGCCCGGAGCGCCGCGCTCGCCGCGATGCTTGCCGGCGCGCTCAATTTCATGTTGCCGCTGATGTCACGGGCGGCTGGCGACGCGCCGATCCCGGTGCGCGACTTCTTCCGTCTCCCGGAGCGCGGTTATTTCCGCATCTCGCCCGACGGCAAGACGCTCGGCTTCATGCAACCCTACGAGCGCAGGATGAACATCTACGTCCAGCCGCTCGCGGGGGGCGAGCCGAAGCGCATCACCAGCGAGACGGCGCGCGACATTCCCGATTACTTCTGGAAGGGACCCGATCGACTCGTCTACGTGAAGGACTTCGGCGGCGACGAGAACTACCACGTGGTCGCAGTCAACCGCGACGGCACGGGCCTTAAGGATCTCACCCCGTTCGAAGGCGTCCGGGCGGAGATCATCGACGATCTGCGCGATTTTCCGGATCAGATGCTGGTGGGACTGAACAAGCGCAACAAGGAAGTGTTCGACGCTTATCGGCTCGATCTCAAGACCGGGGAGTTGAAGCTCGAGGCCGAGAACCCGG
>Ga0335083_10002065_pt1 | contig 26937 bp, 14 predicted proteins | sample Lox_Sample_42_FD_206716 | JGI IMG/M metagenome (GOLD analysis project Ga0335083, IMG submission 206716) | Soil microbial communities from Loxahatchee National Wildlife Refuge, Florida, United States - Lox_Sample_4.2 | ecosystem: Environmental > Terrestrial > Soil > Wetlands | place: USA...
CGTCAAATCGCCGCGTGTGACCGCCGCCGCGAGTCGCGCCACGCAGCGCCGCGTCGCCTCGGAGCGCGGGACCTCGAGCGCGCCGCCCGCGAGTCCGAGAAACGAGCGCACGTCGTCCGTGGTCGCGTCGCTCACGAAGGTCGGGTGCTCCTTCAAGTGCAAGACGACCGGCACCGCGAGCTCGCTCAGCACGAAATCGGCGAGCACGAGATCGAGCGTGAGCTCCGTGCCCGCGTTGTCCGCGATCAAATGGAGCGGCCCCGTGCCGTCGAAAAAGCAACGCACGGCCCGTTCCCGCTCGTCCACCAGGAGATCACTCTCCGCCGCGTCGAGTCCGTGCGCCCGTGACGCCGCGAAGCTCAAATCGATGCGGTTCCCGAACACGCCGCCCAAGAAGAGCTGCGCGAGCCGTTCGTCCCGCGCGAGGCTGCCCGCGAGCGCACCCTCGAACGCGGCGGCGTGCTGCTCGCTCGCGTACTCCTCGCGCTTGTTCGGCGCGAACGGGTCGCGCAGCGTGTCCCAAAAGCCGACCCGCTCGACGAGCTGCCGGTACGCGTACGTCTCCGCGAAGAACCAATCCGTACCGAGCCACGTTTCGCCTCCGCGCTCGCCGAGCGCGCGCCGCACGTCGCCGGCGCCGGGTGTCTCGCCGTCGAGCGGCGGCAGCCGCGCGTCGGACTCGAGCGCCGCGGCGAGCTCCTCCACCGCGCGCACGACGCGCGGCTCGTACCCGTCGTTCCGCTCGAGCACGCCGCGCAAGATGGCGGGCACGCGCACGCGCATCGTGTGATGCGCGAACGGGTTCGTCGTGTCAGTGCGAATGCGACCGGGATAGTGCGCTGGTTCGTGCATGCCGGAGAGGCTCGATCACGTACGACCGAAGCACGTAGCCGAACAGCGAATTCTGGTTCAAGTCGGGCCGAATGCCGGGCGCGCGCCGTGCGTGGAGCGCGCGGTAGCGACTCCAATGCACGCCGGGGTGCTCGTGGTGCACGGTGTGGAGGCCGTTCTCGAAGACGAACCAGTTGAAGAACCGGCTCGTGAAGTTCCGCGAGTGGTCGTCGGGCGACGAGGGATCGCAGCCCACGTGCTGCCAATAATTCGTGAGCATCATGAAGGAGCTCGCGAGCGCGGCGGGCAGCCCCGCGGACGCGAGATAGACGAGCGCGCCGGTGCGAAGCCCGTGGAGCTCGAGCGCGAGCACGATGAGCGCGGCGTGGGCGCCGACGAGCGCCGCCGTCTCGACGAGCACGCGCCGAAATCGGAGCGGACTCCGCACCCGCGCGTCCTTCACGAAGTCGACGACGAGGGGGAGCTGCGCGCGCGCCGAAAAGAAGGGGTATTTGAAGGCGACCCAAGGAGTGTCCACCGTTCCACAAAGCGTCGTTTGCGTCGCGTCGCCGGCGCCGTTCAAATACCGGTGGTGGTTCTGATTGTGCGTCGGAATCCACGCGAAGAGCGGGAAGCCGTAGAAAATCGAGAGCCACGCGCCGTACGCCTCGTTCGCCCCGCGCGCGACGAACGTCGGCGAGTGATTGTGATTGTGCGCGAGCACGCCCGAGCAATACGACGCGTAGAGCGCGAGCGGCACGAGCCAGAGCGCGAGCCCGGGCCGCGCGTAGGCGAGCGCGGGCACGAGCGGGAAGAGCACGAAAGCCCAAACCAGCGTACGGCGATCTTCTCGAAAACGGAGCTGCATGGTGCGGGTCAGCCTGCGACCGCGCGCGCGCCGCGGCCATTCGCGTCGGCCTCGCATTCGCGGCTTCGGCGCGCGGCGCGCCTCGCGCGAGAAAGCCGGGGCGTGCGCGGCGCGACGCACATTTTGCGCCTTTTCCGCGGCGAACATTCGGCTTTGTGCTCACGATGACGAGCGCCGTCGTCGCCGTGCCACGGTCGCGCTAAGGAGCGAACGATGACTCGCGCTCCGCTCACGATCATCGGCCGCCACAGCTCGCACTACACGCGCATCGTCTCGATCTTCGCCGCGGAGCTCGGCTTGGAGTGCGCGTTCGAGCCCGTGTTCGACATCCGCTCCACCGACGCGCGGCTCTTCGGCGAAAATCCACTGTTGCGCGTGCCGAGTCTCGTCACGCCCGAGGGCGTCTGGTTCGGATCATCGAACGCTTGCCGCGAGCTCGCGCGCCGTTCGAGCTCCGACGTGCCGCTCGTCTGGCCGGAGGATCACGTCACGCCGCTCGCCGCGAACGCTCAGGAGATCACGACGGACGCCATGGCCACCGGCGTCGTGATCGCGACGTCACGCATGAACGAGCTCGCGGACGACGCACCCGCGCTCGTGAAATCGTTCGCGCGACTCCGGGGCGCCGTCGACTGGCTCGAGGCGAACCTCGACGTCGCGCTCGCCGCGCTGCCGGAGCGGCGGCTCAGTTTTCTCGAGGTGAGCAGCTTCTGCCTGCTCACGCACCTCGGTTTTCGCGAGCTCTCGTCGATCGCCGAACACCCGCGGCTCACGGCGTTTTGCGAGCGCTTCGGCGCTCGCCCGTCGGCGCGCGCGACGGGCTACTATTTCGATCGACCGAGCGCGCCTTCGACGTGACACGCGCGGGACCCGAGTGCTCTCCGACATTCTCCTCGTTACCGCGCTGATCCTGATCGGCTTCAAGTTCGGTCTTCGCGCGCGGCTGCGCGAGATCGGCCGCGTCGTCGATCGGCTCGTGAACCTCTTGCTCGGGCTGATCCTCGGCGCGTACGCGCTGCAGCTCCTCTGGCTCTTCACGTTCGGGCGCAAGTGAACGAAGGCGCGCCGCGCCTCACGCGAGCTCGCCGGTGAGCTCGAAGGGCGCGTCTTCGTGCGCGAAGGCGAACGCGCCGCGATCGAGCGCGACCGGCCGCCCGTCGAGCCGGAGCCGCACGGGCACCTCACCGCGAAAGACGACGCGCAGCCGTTGCCGGCGAAAGCCGCTGAAGCGCGCGCCGCTCGTGACGCCGCGCACGACGAGAGAACGGCCCACGCGCGTCACCTCGACGCGCGTCTCGAGCGCCTGGCCGCTCCGGTACGCGGTCGAGTGCCCGTCGTCCTCGTAGAGCACGCTCGTGCGCGTGCCGTCTTCGCGCGGCACCGCGACGTGGAGCTCCACGCACTCGGGCGCATGCTCGAACGTCGTGAGCGGCGCCGTTTCCCAGAGCGGCACGGCGCACCCACCCCTCAAAAACAGCGGTATCGCGCCGAGTGGCGCCTTCACGTCGAGCGTCCGTTCACCCGCGTGCACGTGCCCGCTCCGCCATTCGACCCAGGTGCCCGGCGGCAAATACACGCTGCGCGAAAGCGCGCCCTCGTGGAGCACCGGCGCGACCAAGAGGGCGTCGCCGAGCATGTATTGGTCTTCGATCGGCACCGCGCGCGGGTCGTCTTGGAATTCGAAGACGAGCGGCCTTTGCACGGGCGCGCCGCTGCGGGTCGCTTCGAGAAACGCGGCGTAGAGGTACGGCAAGAGCCGGTAGCGGAGCCCGAGCGCGTCGCGCGCCACCCGTTCGACCTCGGCGCCGAACGACCAGGGGTAATGATCGGGCAAATCGATCTGGTGGTGACAGCGACAGAACGGCGTGAGCGCCGCGTACTCGAACCAGCGCGCGGCGAGCTCCGGCGTGGCGACAGCCGCGAAACCGGGCACGTCGCCGCCGACGAACGGCTGCCCCGAAAGTCCGAAGCCGAGCGCCATCGGCAGGCCCATGCCGAGGTGCGCGAAGCTCGCCGAGTGATCACCGAGCCATTGCGCGGCGACGCGTTGAATGCCGGGCGAGCCCGCGCGGCTCAGGATGAACGGCCGCTCGTCGGGGCGCGCGGCGACGAGGCCCGCGTGCGTCGCGAGCGCCATGAAGAAGGCGTAGTGGTTGTGAAAGCGCTCGTGCGGGTGATTCGCGCCGTCGCGGTCGAAGCGCATGGCGAACGGCGGGACGCCGCCCGTCGCGGGTTCGTTCATGTCGTTCCAGATGCCGGCGACGCCGCGCTCCGCGTGGCGCTTCACGAGCTCGCTCCAGAAGCGCCGCGTCTCGTCGCGCACGAAATCGGGGAACACGGTGCGCCCGGGCCACACGCGGCCCTCGTAGAGCTCGCCGCCTTCGGTCTTGCAGAAGTGGCCGCCGCGCACGCCCGCGTCGAACACGGCGTCGCCCGGCTCGCGCTTCACGCCGGGGTCGATGATGGTGACGGTGCGAAAGCCGTCGGCGCGCAGCGCCTCGAACGTGCGCTCCGGCTCGGGAAAGCGCTCGGGGTGAAAGCTGAAGACGCGGTAGCCGTCCATGTAGCCGATGTCGAGCCAGAGCGCGTCGCACGGAATGCGGCGCCGCCGGTATTCGCGCGCGAGCTCGAGGAGCTCGCGGTCCGTGTAGTCGTGCCAGCGACACTGCTGGTGGCCGAGCGTCCAGAGCGGCGGCAGGCTCGCGCGCCCGGTGACGAACGTGTACGCCTCGACGACGCGGCGCACGCTCGGGCCGCCGAACACGTATTCGATGTACGCGCCGCCCGTGAACTCGAGCTCGAGCTCGGTCGGCGACTCGAAGTCGGCGCGGGCGAGCCAGCCGTTGTCGACGAACGAACCGGCGAAACGCAGCACGCCGTTCTCGCGGACGCCGTGCAAAAAAAACGGGATCGAAGAGTAATACGGGTCGAAGTCGGTGCTCTCGGGGTCGGGCGGCGCCTCGGTGCCGAGCAGGCGATTGTGCTCGTGCACGTCCGGCGCGAGCACGTCGACGTTGAAGAGCGTGTAGCTCCGGCCGCGCCGATCGAGCGGCCCCGTCTTTTCACCGAGGCCGAGCACGACGTCGTTCGCGCGTGCCCGGCGCACGAGCGCGAAGGCGTCGTTCAACGCCTGATACGCGAGCGAACGGCCGAGCGCGTCCCGTGCGCTCGCGAGCACGCTCGTGCCGTCGCGGCGCGTGACATCGAAGTGAAATTCGCCGCGCTCGACGCGGAGCTCGAGCTCGTTCGTCGTCAGCACGATCTCGGCCGGGCGAATCACGACGTCGAAGGGCACGTCGCGCTCGGCTTCGTACGACGTGGCCGGCGTCGGCGGTTCTCGCCGCGACGCGGGCCTTTCGAGCTCGAGCCGGAGCACGTCGGAGCGCACCACCTGCGCGACGAACCGCGCTTCTCCCACTTCGAGCGCAAAGCCGCGCTCGAGCCGTTCCGCGCGGCCGAGCCGGGTTTCCGGCGAGAAGTTCGTGAGATCGATCGGCACGAAACCGTGGGTGTCAGAGCCGCGAGAACGCGTCAACGGACGGGTCGCGAGAGGGCCGTTGACGCGAGGGCCGTCCATCGACGATAAGTGTCCAAAAATGGCTCGAGGAGCGGTAGCCGCCTTAATCGGCGCGGGGCTGGTCGTTGTGTCTTCCGGGGCGTTCGCGAAGCCGGGCACGCATCCCATCGTCGTTTCGACGTGGGACCCGCGCGCGTCGAGCGTCGTGGTTGGTTATCGCCACGGTTTCAGCAAGGGCGGCGGGTTCAACGACGTCTCGTACAACGCGAACTTCAGCTCGACGAGCGGCGTGCTGAGCGCGCAATTCGGACTTCATTACGAAAGCTATTCGCCGAACCACTCGGATCCGACGGCACAAGGCCTCGCCGGCACGGCGGCGGCCGTCTTCAATCTGCCGCTCACGAGCCGCCTCGATAACGGCTTGGCGAAGGTGGCGCTCGACTTTTACGTCGGTGCCGCGCCGACGGCGCTCATCAGCGGCGAGCTCAACTACCTGAGCTTCCCCGCGGTGCTCGGCGCCGGCGTTTCGACGACGCCGTTCAAGTACCTCACGCTGACGCCGTGGTTCGAGCTTTCGCCGGGCGTGAACCTCGACACCGAGGTGAAGCCGTACCAGCTGAGCCAGTCGGACGTCGCCGGCGCGTTCAATCCGGCGACCGGGCAGGTGAACCTCACGCAGAGTCAGGTCGAGAACATCGTTTCGAAGAGCGTGAATTTGAAGACGAGCGTGTCGGCGGGCGCGCGTGCCGGCCTCGATCTCGCGCTACACCTCTCGGACTACGTGGACCTCGGCGCGGACCTCGCCGTGTCGAGCGCCGGGACGGCGTTCAAGGGGCCGACGGTCGTGTATCTCGGCGCGGCGTTCGTCTGGCGCTGGGATGAGATCGTGCCGGCGGTGTTGCCCGCCGAGAAGCGGCTCCTTCACGAGGACTGCGACGCCATCGAGGCGCGCTTCCGCATGTGCCCGAACTCCGAGCACTGGACACCGCCGCCCGCAACGGCCCCGGCTTCACAGGCGGCTCCCGCGCCGCTCGCGCCCGAGCCGCTGCCGCCGGTGAAACCCGCGACGCCCGCGCCGACGACACCGACCATGCCGCCGCCCGCGAACTTCGCGCCTCCGCCCCCGCCCCCGCCGCCCGGTGCCGCGCCGCCGGTCGGCTCGAACAGCTTCCCACAATGAGCGGACGCACCTTCGCCATCGGCGACATCCACGGCGAGACGAGCCACCTCTTCAAGCTCCTCTCGTGTTTGCCGACTCTCGACGGCGACGACACGGTGGTCTTTCTCGGCGACTACCTCGATCGCGGACCGAGCTCGAAAGACGTGATCGACTACGTGCGCTCGTTTTCGACGCGCACGCCCGCCAAAGTCGTGTGTCTGCGCGGCAACCACGAAGACGCGTGGCTCCGCGTGTGCCAGCGCGGCTGGGACGAGTTCGTGCTCCCGCCCGGGAACGGTTGCCTCGCGGTGTTGCGTTCGTACACCGGCGGTCCGGTTCCGGAAGAAGGAGAGAAACCGAAACCCGACGAGATGATGGAGCTCACGACGGGGATGTTCTTTCCCGACGACGTGATTCGCTGGCTCGAGGGGCTGCCGTATTGGTACGAGGACGAGCACGCCATCTACGTCCACGCCGGTTTGCCGCCCGACAAGGAAGGCGGCTTCCTGCACCCGTCGAAAGTCCCGGACCCGATGGTGCTCCTCTGGATCCGCACCGAGTCGTTCTTTCGCGAGTACCGCGGCAAGCGCGTCGTGTTCGGGCACACCCGCACCGAGTTTCTGCCGCAGGAGCTCTCGCAATACACGCCCGACGATCCGAGCGACCTCTGGGCCGGCGAAAACGTGATCGGAATCGACACGGGTTGCGGCAGCGGCGGGTTCCTCACCGCCGTCGAGCTCCCCGCTCTGAACGTCTACGAGTCGCGCTAGACCCGTCCCTAAGGGGCGCTTTTCCCCGGAATTTTCGCCCGACTGGAAACGCCGGGCCTGCCGTGTGTTGAGGTGGGTAGAGCTCGGCCTTGAGCGCGCGCCGGGTTCTGGGATAGTTCCCAGGCAGGCGTGAGCACGCATCCGCTACCAGAGGATTTGAGTGGCGCACGGGTCGTCGGCCCGGGCGACGTGCTGGGTCGGTACGAGCTCCTTTTGCCCGTGGCGGCGGGCGGCATGGCGATGGTGTGGGCTGCGCGCCTGAAGGGGTCGCGCGGTTTCCAGAAGATCGTCGCCGTGAAGACGATGCTGCCGAAGCTCAGCGAGGATCCGCAATTCGAACGGATGTTCCTCGACGAGGCGTCGCTCGCGTCGCGCATCCACCACCCGAACGTGGTCGAGGTGCTCGACCTCGGCGAGATGAGCGGCGTGCTCTTCATCGCGATGGAGTGGCTCGACGGCGTGCCGCTGAATCAGGTGATGAAGGCGGCGAAGAGCGCCGCCGGGATCCCCGCGCCCGTCGCGATTCACATCCTCACGCACGCCGCCGAAGGCTTGCACGCCGCGCACGAGCTCAAGGACGACGAAGGCTCGTACATCGGCCTCGTTCACCGCGACGTTTCCCCGCAAAATATCCTGGTTGGGCACGACGGCCTGACGAAGATGGTGGACTTCGGCCTGGCGAAAGCGACCGCGCTCGGCGACGGCGCGACGCGCGCCGGTCAGCTCAAGGGGAAGATCAGCTACATGGCTCCGGAGCAGATCCGGGGTGATCCGCTCGACCGGCGCGCGGACGTGTTCGCGCTCGGCGTCGTCCTCTACGCGGTGACGACCGGCAAGCACCCGTTTCGGCGCGAGTCGGAAGGGGCGACCTTGTTCGCCATCTCCTCGCCCGAACCGGCACCGGCGCCGAGCCGCTTCATGACGTACCCGCACGAGCTCGAAGCGGTGCTCATGAAGGCGATCGCGAAGGATCCGGACAAGCGCTACTCGTCGGCGCTCGAGTTCGCGCGCGCCCTCGAGCACACGCTGCCCGAGTCGGAGCGCTCGCACGGCGGTGAGCGCGTGGCGGCGTTCATCCACGGCCTGCTCGGCGCGCAGCACGAGCAGCAAAAAGCCGCGCTTTCCGAGGCTTTACGCCGCGCCGATCGCGCGTCGATCGCACCCGGCGCCGGGCTCGAGGGCATCTCGGGCTCGAACACGTCCAGCGTGAGCAGCTTGTCCGCGGTGGGGCTCTCCCGCCCGACGAACGATCTGCTCACGACGCCCGACTTCGTCCCGCCGACGACCTGGCAGCGCCTGCGGTTGCCGATCGGCGTGACTGCGCTCGCGCTGGTCGTCGGGGGCGTCGCGTTCTCGATCACGCGCAACGCGCACAAGGAGGCGCCGGCGACGGCCGCCGTCCCGACCGCGCCGCTCAGCGAGCCGACGCCGCCGCACGTGGAAGAAAAAGCGTCGCCCGAGCCGAGCGCTGCGCCGGCGCCCGAGGCATCCGCGACGGCCGCCCCCGAACCGTCGGCGACGACGACGACCGCGACCACGGCCACGGCGCGCCCGTCCAAGTGGACGGGCCATTCCACGACCGCCACCCCGCCGACCACGACTGCGAAGAAGCCGCAGAAGTGGCGTAACGACCCCGGTTTCTGAGCGCGCGTCGCGGGTCGCCCGCGATCGCGAGCCGTTCAGGGCTGCCGGTACGGCACGATGCCGAGCGGCAACTCGGCGGCCGGACTGCACCACTGCCAGGTAAAGCCGATGGTGTACGCGGCCGGAGCGAGAATGACGGAGTTCGTCCCGCCGAACGTCGCGTAGATGCGCACCTGATTGCCGATGCTTCCGGAATTCCAGATCGGCGTCGTCATGAGCTGCGTGCCCGTCACGGTCGCGGTGCCGGAGTAGTGGGCCGCCGACGCGACGAAGAGCGCGGTTCCGGTGAGCGTGGTGGTGACGGCGCTCGTGTCCACGCACGACGCGCCGGAGTTCGTGAGGATCTTCCCGGTGCCGACGACGAACGGAGCGGTCTGATTGACGCCCGTGTACTCGCTCAGGTTCGCAGCGATCATCACGACCTTGTTGGTCGTCCCCGCGACGTGCAGGCTCTGCGTGCCCGAGGCCGGCAGGTGGTTCGTGCCCGTGTCGGTGAGGTAGTAGTAAAAGAGGTACGGGTTATCGAAGGCGGCGGCTCCGGCGTCGCTCGTTTGGGAAGCGCCGAGGGTCATCGGAATCGTGCCGTAGGTGACGGCCGTCGGGGTGGCGCCCGCGAAGCCGGCCGTGTTCGTGCTCTCGGTCACGACCGTCGCGAGCACCATGCGGTTCGTGCCCGTGGCGAGCGTCGTCGAGAGATCGAGGGTCGTGGCGCTCGCCGAGCTCTCGACGTCGCTCACGTAGGTGACGCGCGCCTGGCACTTGTAGACGCCGCCGCTGTTCACGCAATCCTGCGTGGCGCCGTTGCAGACGTTGCCGCACGCGCCGCACGCGCTGGCGGTCGTGAGATCCGCCTCGCAGCCGTTGCTCGGATTGCCGTCGCAGTCGCCGAAGCCGGTGCTGCACACCGGCGCGCACTCGTTCTTCGTCGAATCGCACGAGGTCGTGCCGTGCGAGTTCGAGCACACGTCGCCGCAGGCCGAGCAGTTCGACGCGCTGCCGAGCGGCGTTTCGCAGCCGTTCGCGGTGCTGCCGTCGCAGTTGGCGAAGCCCGAGTTGCAGGCGCCGAACGTGCACGTGCCGGTCGCGCACGTCGCGCTCGCGTTCGTGAACGAGCACGCGACGTTGCAATCGCCGCAGTCGGTGAGGCTCGTGATGCTGCGCTCGCAGCCGTTGTCGGGGTTGCCGTCGCAGCTCTTGAACCCGGTGTTGCACACCGGCACGCACGCCGCCGCGCCCGGCGTGCCGACGCAGCTGTTCACGCTGTTCAGGGACACGCACGCGTCGCCGCACGACGCGCAGTTCGTGTTCGTTCCGAGCGCCGTCTCGCAGCCGGGGTTCGCGTTGCAGTCGGCGAAGCCCGTGTTGCAGCCGGTGAGGGTGCAAGTCCCGGTCGCGCACGACGAGCTGCCGTTCGGCAGCGCGCAGGGCGTCGCACAATTGCCGCAATCGGTCGCGGTGTTGAGCGGCGTTTCACAACCGTTGTCCGGATTGCCGTCGCAGCTCTTGAAGCCGTTCGCGCAGGCGGGCGTGCACGCGAAGTTGCCGGGCGTGCCGCTGCAGGCCGTGGTGCCGTGACCGTTCGTGCAGGCGTCGCCGCAGGTCGCGCAATTCGACGTGGTCCCGAGCTGCACCTCGCAACCGTTGCTCGTGTTGTTGTCGCAGTTCGCGAACCCGGCCGTGCACGAGCCGAACGTGCACGTGCCCGTCCCGCACGACGCCGAAGCGTTCGCGAACGAGCAGGCGACGTTGCAGTCGCCGCAATCGGTGAGCGTCCGGATGCTGCGCTCGCAGCCGTTGTCGGGGTTGCCGTCGCAGCTCTTGAAGCCCGCGCTGCAGCTCGGCGTGCAGACGTAGGCGCCGGGCGACCCCGTGCAGCTCGTCGTGCCGTTCTGGGCCGTGCAGACGTGGCCGCACGCGTTGCAATTCGTCACCGTGTTGAGCTGCGTCTCGCAGCTCCCGTTCGAGTCGCAGTCGTCGAACCCGGCCGCGCAGGTCGTGGCCAGGCACGTGCCGGTGCTGCACGACTCGCTCGAGTTCGGGATGTCGCACACCTTGCCGCAGGTGCCGCAGCTCGTGAGGCTCGTGAGCGACGTCTCGCAGCCGTTGTTGGGGTTCGAGTCGCAATCCCCCCAATCCGAGCCGCTGCACGTGAAGGTGCAGCCGCTGCTCGTGTTGCAGGCCGACGTGCCGTGCGCGTTCGTGCACGACTCCCCGCACGTCCGGCAATTCGAGGTCGTCCCCGACGCCGTCTCGCACCCGGCCTGGCTCGTGCAGTCGAGGAAGCCCGCGCTGCAGCTCGAGACCACGCACGACCCGGTGGAGCACGACGAGGCGGCGTTCGGCAGGTTGCAGGTCGCGCCGCAGTCGCCGCAGTTCGCGAGCGTGTGCACGTCGGTTTCGCAGCCGTTGCCCGCGTTCCCGTCGCAGCTCTTGAAGCCGCTCGCGCAGGTCGGGCTGCAGGCGAAATTCGGCGCGCTGCCGTTGCACGCCGTGCTCCCGTGGGCGTTGCTGCACGCGTCGCCGCAAGCGCTGCAGTTCGAGGTGGTGCCGAGCTGAGTCTCGCAGCCGGCCTGGCTCGTGCAATCCGCGAAGCCCGAGTTGCAGCCCGTGAGCACGCACTGGCCCGTCCCGCACGACGCCGTGCCGTGCGCGAGGCTGCACGCGACGCCGCAGCCGTTGCAATTCGAGAGCGTGTTGAGCTGGGTCTCGCACCCGTCGTTCGCCGTGGCTTCGTTCGCGCTGCAGTCGTCCCAGCCGGTGTTGCACGCCGCGATCTGGCAGCTGCCCGACGCGCACGTGGGCGTGCCGTGCGCCTTCGTGCAGGAGCGGCCGCACGCGCCGCAGTCGGTCAGCGTGTTGAGCTGGGTCTCGCAGCCGTTGTTCTTGTTGCCGTCGCAGTCACCCCAGCCCGCCGCGCACGTCGGCTGGCAGCCGGTCGACGTGCACTGGTTCATGCCGTGGGCGTTCGTGCAGCTCTCGCCGCAGCTCCGGCAGTTCGACGTGGTTCCGAGCGTCGTCTCGCAGCCGTCGGTATCGACCTGATTGCAATCGGCGTAACCCGTCGTGCACGAGCTGAGCTGGCACTTCTTGTTCGCGCACGCGCCCTTGCCGTTCTTGTAATAGCAAGCGTTGCCGCAGCCGCCGCAGTTGTTCGGGTCGTTCGTGATGTTGGTTTCGCAGTTCTTCCCGTCGTTCGGCACGCACTCGGCGTTCGGATCCGTGCACGTCGAGACGCCGCACGTGGACGCCTGACAAGCCGGCGTTCCGACCGTCGACGTGCAGACGTTGCCGCAGCCGCCGCAGTTGTTCACGCTGACGGTCGTGTCCGTCTCGCAGCCGTCGGCGATGCCGTTGACGCAGTCGGCGTGACCCGGGTCGCACGTGATGCCGCAGGTGCCCTTCGACGGATCGAGGCAGCTTGCCTTCCCGCCGTTCGCCGAGCACGAGTTGTCGCAACTGCCGCACGTCTCGGGCTTGCTCAAATCGGCCTCGCAGCCGTTCGCCGAGTTGCCGTCGCAGTCGGCGAAGCCCGCCTTGCACGTCACGCTGCACACGCCGTCGGCGCACTTACCGCTGCCGTTCGCCGGCATGCACACGTTGCCGCAGGCGCCGCAATGGCCGAGCGCGGTGTTCGTGTTCGTCTCGCAGCCGTTCGACGGGTCCCCGTCGCAGTCGCTGAAGCCCTGCGCGCAGCGCGGCGTGCATTCGCCGTCCTTGCACTCGGTCGTCCCGTGGTCGTTCGTGCACGAGGTGTCGCAGCCGCCGCAGTGATCGATGTCCGTCTGCAGGTTGATCTCGCAGCCGTTCGTGACGTCGGCGTCGCAGTCGTCGTAGCCGTCGTCGCACGCGATCTCGCAGCCGTGTTTGCCGCACGACGGGGTGCCGTGGTTCGCGCTGCATTTGTTGCGGCACATCTGACAGTTGTCGACACTGGTCAGATCGGTCTCGCACTGGTCCTCTTCGAGACCGTTGCAGTCCGCCGTGCCGGGCTCGCAGCCCATGGTCGTGCACTGACCGCCCGCGCAGAAGTTCGACGCGCAGGTCAGGTTGCATTTTCCGCAGTTTTTGGGGTCGTCGGTGACGGGCGTTTCGCAGCCGTTCGACGCGTCCCCGTCGCACTCGGCGGTGCCCGGCATGCACGGACCCTCGCCGCAGACGCCGTTCCAGCACGCGCCGCCGGGGTCACAAGCCTTGTCGCACACGCCGCAGGCGGTCGCGTCTGTCTCCGGATTTTTGCACGTCCCGTCGCAGCAGAGCCACGCGTACGGACACCCGGAGTTGTCGGTGCAGCTCGGCGTGCAGACGCTGGCCGTGCACGTCGTGCCCGGAGCACAGTCCGCGTCCTGCGTGCAGTTCACGCACAGGCCGCGCGTCGTGTCGCAGGTGATGGTGCCGCAGTCCGCGTCGTTCTGGCAGCCGAGCGTGCAGCTCCCGTTCGCACCGCAGTACGTTCCCTCGTGACAGCGCGCGAGCGTGGCCTCGCGAGCCGGATCGCATTCGACGCAATAGCCGGCGGTCGGGTCGCAGAGCGTCGTGTCCGCGAGGCTCGCGCAGTCGTCGTCCGAGGTGCACGCCGTGGGCGTCGACGGGGGCGGCGGCGCCGGCGGCGGCGGGGGCGTCATGGAACCGGTTCCTGCTTCGCCCGGTTCGGAAGAAGCCGGCGTGTTCGGTTGGTCCGGCACGAAGTGGTACTCGGGGCTCGAGCACGCGACGGCCGCGGCGACGCCCAGGAACGCGAAGAGGGCACGACGAACCGATACCAAGCGCAAAAGGTCCACTGCTTAATAGTGTACCAGTGTCGTTCGCGCTTCGTTCACAGAAAGCGCGCGTCTTCGCGTTCACGCGCGTGCGCGCTCGCTCGGGTCGGGCGCACGCGATCGCAACCCGAGCGGATGAAACGGCGCTAAAACCTGCCGTCGAGCGAGACGCCGGCGAACGCGCCCGGAGCACTCGGCAAGAGTCGCAGCGACTCTTTTTCTTCAGTCTCCTTGGGCGGTGGTTTTTTCTCGAACAGGATCAGCGCCGCCGCGGCGCCGACGGCGGCGACTCCCACGCCCGCGACGATCGGTGTCGCGACATCGTAAGCTTTCAGTCGATTGTAAGTGCCGCGATTGGACTCCGGACATGCATCCTTGTTCGGACAGTCCTTTTGGAGCTGGGCATTCGTCGCCTGACGCAGCGCGAAAAGCACGCCCGCGCCCGCGAGCGCGCCGATGCCGGCACCGCCCACAACGTAGGGAATGGTGCGGTTCGGGGTCTGCTGCTCCTCGATCACGATGATCTTCTTTTCGGGCGGCGGCGGGGGTGCCACGGGCTCCGGCTCCGGCTCGAGATCGAGCGTGACGTGCGTCACCTCCTTCTCTTTGAGGTCCGGCGTGGCGGTGAATTGGAGGTAGCCGGGAGCGGTCGCGGTGACCGTGTGCGGGCCCGGATCGAGCGGCACTTCGACGCCGACGGAGCTCGCACCGAGATCGACGCCGTCGAGCTGCACGAGCGCGGCATCCGCATTTTTCCCGCGATCGATGAAAAGCTTGGGAATTCGCGCGCGGAGCTCGCTGATCGCGTTCTCGACCTCGTGCTTGAAGTCGGAGCCCACCTGATCGGCTTCGTTCTGCGCGAGCTCGTAGCCGCCGAGCGCCGTCACCAGACGCCCGAGGCCTTCCTCGCAGTACGCGATGTGAAAGCGCACCTGCGGGGTCATGCGCACCGCGCCGACGTCTCGAAATTGCTGAATGGCTTCGGACCAGTTGCTCGCCTGTTCGAGCTCGATGCCGCGCTGGAATTGGGCGCGCGCCTTCTTCAGATCCGCGGCCGTGGGTCCGTCGGCGCGAGCCGTGGCGGGTGCGCCGCCGAGCGCCGTCGCTGCCGCAAAGGCGACGAGGAGGGGAGCGATGCGCCGAGAAATCATGAGCTCAAGGTTGGATCAGCCTAGCGTAGCGGAGCTTCCGAGTTTCCCCAAGTGCCCCAAAGCCCGACGAACTCGAAGCCTCGCCCCGGAGCTCTCACGGCTGGCGGTAGGGAACGACGCCGATCGGAAGCACGCCGGCCGGATTACACCACTGGTAAGTAAATCCGATGGTGTAAGTACCGGGCGCGATGACGGTCGCGTCGGTGCCGCCGTAGGTCGCGTAGGCCCGAACCTGGTTCGCCCCAATTTGCCCCGGGTTCCAGAGCGGTGGGTTCACGAGTTGGGCGCCGGTCACGGTCGCCGTGCCCGCGTAGTGCGCGGCCGAAAGAACGAAGAGCGTGGTGCCGGGCAGGGTCGTCGTGACCGGCCCGGTCGCGGCGCAGGAGCCGCCGCTGTTCGCGAGGGCCTTGCCCGTGCCGAGGATGATCGGGTTCGTCGGGTCGACGCCCGCGAACTCGACGAGCTCCGCCGCGACCATGTCCACCTTGTTGGCCGTCCCGGTGATCTTCAAGGTCTGGCCCGAGGCCGGGAGGTCGGGTTCCGTGAGGTAGTAGTAGTAGACGTACGGATTGTCGTAAGCGGCCGCGCCGGTATCGCTCGTTTGCGAGCCGCTCGCGGTCATCGCGACGGAGCCGTAGAGCACGGAAGCGGGTCGCGCGCCCGCGAGCCCCGACGTGTTCGTGCTCTCCATGACGATGGCGGCGAGCAGCAGCCGATTCGTTCCCGCGCCGAGCGTGTGCGCGATGCTCAGCGTCGTCCCGGTCGCGCTCCCGTTCACGTCGTTCACGTGCGTGACGGTCGCCTGGCAGCGGTAAGCGCCGCCGACGCTCACGCACGCGGGCGCGGAGCTCGGGCAGACGTTGCCGCACGCGCCGCAGTTCGCGGGCTGCGTGATGTCCGTCTCGCAACCGTTCGCGTTGCCGCCCGACTTGCTGGCGTCGCAATTGAGATGGCTCGAGTCGCAGGTCGGCGGCTGGCACTGACTGTTCTTGCAGCTGGCGCTCGTGGCGCCGGCTTGCGAGCACACGGTGGTGCAGTCGCCGCAGTGCTGCGTGTTGCTCGAGGTGTCCGTCTCGCAGCCGCTCGCGCCGCTGACGCAATGATCGAACGGAGCGGTGCACACCGCGCCGCACTGCGAGTCGGTGCACGTGGGCGTCGCGTTCTGCGCGGTGCAGACGTGATTGCAGCCGCCGCAATTCGTGGGGTCGCTGCTGATCTCGGCTTCGCAGCCGTTCGACGCGTCCATGTCGCAATCGAAAAACCCGGCGTCGCACGACGTGACGGTGCAGCTGCTCGTCTGGCACGCGCCCATGCCGTGCTTGAAGGAGCACGCCTTGCCGCAGCCGCCGCAGTTGTCGGAGTTGCTCGAGAGATCCGCTTCGCAACCGTTGGCGTAACCGCCGTCGCTGGCGTCGCTGTCGCAATTCGCGAACCCGTCGTCGCACGACGTGATGACGCACTCGCCGTTCTCGCAGTCGGCATTGCCGTGCAGCGCCGAGCACACGCGACCGCAGCGACCGCAGTTCATCGGATCGCTCGTGATGTCGAACTCGCACGTGCCGTTGCCGTTGCAGTCGCCGAGGCCGGTGTCGCAAACGCTCGTGCCGCACTTGCCCTTGACGCAGTTCGGCGTCTTGCCGCCGGGCGCCGGGCACTTGTTGCCGCAGCTGCCGCAGTTGTCGACGTCCTTCGTGGACGCTTCGCAGCCGTTGCTCGGATCCCCGTCGCAATCCCCGAAGTCGGCCGCGCAATCGATCTGGCAGTTGCCGCTGACGCAGCTCGGCGTGCCGTTCACCGCCGCGCATTCGATGCCGCAGCCGCCGCAGTTCGACACGTCGTTGTCCGTGTTCGTCTGGCAACCGTCGCCTTGATCGGTGCTGCAGCGGTCGAACGCGCCGCGGCACTTGTCGATCTGACATTGGCCGCCCACGCAGAGCGAGTCGGCGTTCGGTAGGTCGCACTGATGCCCGCACGTGCCGCAGCTTCTCGTGTCCGTGAGCGTATTCGTCTCGCAGCCGTCGCTCGGATCGCCGTTGCAGTCCGCCGTCCCCGGGAGACACGACAGGACGCACTTGTGCGTGGTCGGGTCACAGGCGCCGCTCAGGCAGTCCCCGTCGACGTTGCAGGGCGAATCGATCGGGCAGCCGTCGCATTTGGGGCCGCCGCAATCGATGCCGAGCTCCTGGCCGTTGCGGACCATGTCGTTGCAGGTCGCGCTCGCGCAGTGGCCGTCGGGGCAAACGCCGCTCGCGCAATCGCCGTCGACGTTGCAGGGCTGGCCCGTCGCGCACCCCGGACACGTGCCGCCGCAGTCGACGGCGGTCTCCTGCCCGTCTTGCACGCCGTTCGAGCAGCCGGGCGTCTGGCAGTAGCCGGCCAAACACTGACCCTCGGAGCAATCGGACTGCACGTTGCATTGGCCGCCGAGGGTGCAGCCGTGGCAATCCGGACCGCCGCAGTCGACGTCCGTCTCGCCCGTATCCGCGTCGAGCACGCCGTTCGAGCAATGCCCGAGGTCGTTGTTCTTGACGAAGTTGTAGCTCGGCGTCGAACACGCGAACACGATCACGAGCGTCGCCATCGCCGCAACGAGCGCTCGGCCAAAACCAAGCAAGCGGAGTCCGTTCACCGCTCTCAAGCGTAACAGCGATTTCCCACTCGGTCAGCCCGAGGCCCCGGCGACGCGAGCTTCATTTGCATCCGTAAGTGACGGCGGGCGCCGAACGAGCGCGCGTCGTCAGCTGCCGCCCATGAGCTCGACGTACTTGCGGATCGAAGCGCGGGACTCTTCCGACACGCCTTGAAACTCGAAGCCCGTCGCGTGACGCCCGGCGCGCGCGGCCTTGGTCCAGCGCGAGACGGCGCCCGTGCGCAACACCTTTCCGGTGAGCGGCTCGGCAAAGCGAAAGTCGCCTTTCTCCCCGGCGGCGAGGCCCCGTGGCGCGATGAATTGCACCCCACCCTCGGAAATCTCCTCCACCTGACCGGCCACGACTTCGCCGCCGGGCAATGTGAGCTGAGCGGGCGTCGTGTAAGGGGCGCGCGCGAACCGGCGCTTGCCGACCGCCGGCGCCGCCTTGAACGCGGCCGGCGTGTCCGCCTGAGTGCGCTTCGTACCCGTGCCGTCGCCGGGCGCGGCGTCCGCACGAGTCACCCCGCCGCCGACCGGCGCCGCGGGCAACGGCAACACCATGCTCGCGAGCGCGAGCGAGACGTCGGCCATGTTGGCGAAGCGCGCGGCTTTGTCGCGGGCGAGGCAGCGCTCGACCGCGGCGACCAGGTTCGCGGGTACGTCGGCGCGGAGCTTCGCGAGCGAGGGCAGCGGCTGGGTCGAAAGGCGAATCAAGACGTCGGCGTAGCGTCCTTCGAACGGCACCGACCCCGTCAAGAGCTCGAACAGGATGACGCCGAGGGAGTAGATGTCGACGCGCTGGTCCTGATCGCCGTCCATCTGGAGCGCCTCGGGGGCCATGTACTCGGGCGTACCGACGATCGAACCCACCTGGGTGAGCTTCGCCTTCGACTCGCCCTCCGCCGCCGGGGCGAGCTGCGCGATGCCGAAATCGAAGAGCTTGAGCGAGAAGATCGCGGTCGGCAGGACGAAGATGTTGTCGGGCTTCAGATCCCGATGAATGACGCCGCGCTGGTGACAATGGCCGACCACCTCGGCGATTTTCTGCCCGATGAACGCGACCTCCTCCCAGCTGAGTCGGCTGCGCGCGGCGAGCAGGCCGCCGAGGGTCCGCCCTTCGAGCAGCTCGAAGACGAGGTAGGGCGCTCCGTTGTATTCCCCCGCGTCGACGATCTCGACCACGCCGGGATGCTTCGCCCGCGCGACCGCGTGTCCTTCACGCAACAGGCGCTCGTGTACGAGTGGGTCGCGAACGCCGTCGGTGCGCGGCATCTTGAGCGCGACCTCCCGGCCGGTGATGCGATGCGTGGCCGCGTACACCTGGGCTACGCCACCGGCCGCGATGAAGCGGCGGATGAGGTAGCGGTGCTCGACCAAGGTCCCGGGCTCGAGTGTCGTGCCTTCCATGGATTCCCCTAGCGAGAACGGAACGATGGACGATAGCATAAGGGCTCGCGCTTCGAGCGCGTAATTCCTCGCCATTTCCGAGCAGGAGGCTTTCCGTATCCCGGTTTAGGATGCCCTTTTCCCGAGGGGCGTGGCCGCTCGCGATTCTGATTTGCTTCGCTTGCCACGCCTTCTGGGAGGGCCACGGCGTTCTCGACCCCGCGTTCCGCAATCCGGACGTCGCGGGAATCGCCTACAACGCGCGGCTGCTCGTGACGGGCGCCCTTCCGTACGTCAACTCGGCGGAAATCAAGCCGCCCGGCGCGTTTCTCCTGTTCGCCCCGCTGCTCGCCCTCGGCGGCATGCGGGCGGTGTGGGCGGCGGCGGTGGTCTGGGGCGCCTCGCTCTCGCTCGCGACCGGCGCGCTCGCGGCGGCGGTGTGGAACAAGGGGGCCGGTCCGCGTGCGGCCGTGCTTCACGCCGCCTGCGCGGTCATCGCGTCGGACGGCGACATCAACTACTCGTTTTGGATGGCGACGCCGTTCGTGGCCGCCGCGGCCTGCGCGACGGCCGCGACGCTCGCCGTGGACACGCGCCGGGCGGCGTTGCTCTGGTTCGGGAGCGGACTCGCCTCGATGCTCGCCGTCGCGATCAAGCCGTCGGCGTGGCCGGTGTGCCTCCTGTTCGCGGCGCTGCTCCTCCACGAGCTCGCGCGGAAGAAGTTCACGCGCGTCGCCGTCGCGATTGGCGCGGGCTTGGCCGGCGCGGCGGCGACCGCGACGCTCATCGCCCTGCCGTTCGCTCTGGCCGGTGAGCTCGGCGGACTCCGGCGCGGTCTCGGCGAGGTCGCCGCCTTCGGCAACGAATACGTCGCCATCGTCGCCCAAGCGCTCGGCGGGCGCGTCCGCGCGATCTGGGCCGGCGTGCCCTGCCTCTTCGAGCAAATGCCGGGGCTCATCGCGCTCGGCGCGCTCGGCGCGAGCACGCTCTTCTCGCGCCGCGAGCCGCAGTCGCGCCTCGCCTTCGCGGGCTGGCTCTTCCTCGTCGCCGCGTTCCTGGGCGTGAGCTACACGCTGCGTTTCTTCTCGCACGACAACGTGCAGCTCTGGCCCGCACTCGCCGTGATCGCGGTTCGCCCGGCCGGCGTGCTCGCGCTCGTGCTCGATCGCGTCGAGCGCGTTCGTTTCGCGCTCTTGCCCGCGACGCTCGCGCTCGGACTCGTCGCCGCGTCGCCGGGCTTCGTGCAGCGTTGGGGCTACGTGCACTACATGGCGGAGCGCGACCACGAAATCGAAGACGTGTGCCGCGAGGTCGCGCCGTTCTTGCCGCGAAACGAGCCCGTGCTCGGCTGGGGCTGGAGCGCCTGGAGCGTCTACGAACATTGCGCGCGGCGCGCGCCGGGTCGCGTCTTCAAGGTCGTCGCGGCCGTCACCACCATCAACACGAACACCTGCAACAACGGGTTCGGCCCGATGAAGCTACGCCCCGGTCCGGCGCTCGAGCGCTTCTTCGCGGAAGTCGCGGAACGACCTCCGAGCCTCTTCCTCTGGTCGAGCTACTTCAAGGAGATGGGCGGAGATCCGCTCGAAGCGTTCCTGCCGCTACGCGCCTTTCTCGCGGCTCACTATGCCGTCGTGGACGCGCGCGGGCCGTTCGTCGCGTTACTCAGGAACGACCTCTTGCCCTCGACGCCGCGCGTGCTCACTCAACGCGAGGCACCGCTCGGGGTGTCGTCCGGCAGCGGGATGTACGGCTGGTCCGCGCGCGCCGGCTCGGTATGGACGAGCACGTCGCTCACGCCCGAAAATCCCGCCTTGATGGCGTCGATCACCCAGTGCGTGACGCGGTGAGCGTCGACGACGGTGAGGTGCGGCGCCACCTGGATGTGTAAATCGACGTAGATGCTTCCCGGCATGCCGCGCGTCCGCACCTTGTGCGCGCTCGCGACGCCCGGGACGGTGCGAGCGACGGCGACGATGTGCTCGGGGTCGAGTCGCGCCGAATCCGCGAGGTAGGCGAGGTTCGTACGCAAAACGCCCACGCCCGCCCAGGCGATGAACCCGGCGATGCCGATCGCCGCGACGACGTCGACCATCGGATAGCCGAAGCGCACGAGCGCGACCGAAACGAGCACGCCGATGGTCACGAGCACGTCCGAGCTCGTGTGGAGGGCGTCGCTCGTGAGCATCGGGCTCGCGAGCTCCTCGCCACGGCGCCGCTCCCAGCGCGAAACGCCGACGTTGACGGCCAGCGTGCCGACGAGCACGAAAAAAGCCATGGCGTCGATGGTCGGCGGCGGAGTGGGCGCGCCCGTCAGCCGCAGGATGCCGCCCTTCGCCACGTCGTAGGCCATGCCGAGCAGCGAGAGCCCGACGAGACCGGCGGCCAACACCTCGAACTTCGAATGTCCGTAAGGATGACCTTCGTCGGCGGGACTACTCGCCCACCAGACGCCGAGCAGCCCGACCAGGTTGTTCGACGAATCGGTCAGCGAATGAAAGCCGTCGGCGCGGATCGAGAGGGCGTGGGCGGCGTGGCCGTACGCGATCTTCGCCGCGGCGACGACGATGTTCAGCGCGAGCGTGACCCAGAGCACGCGTCGGACCGCGGCGTGGCGTTCCGTCGTGGGCTCGACCGCCGTCGCCATTTCAATGCTGGGCGCGCACGGCCGCGGCCGTCGCGCGCGCGGCGTCGCCGAACTCGCGCACGCGTTTGCCCTGGAGCTCGGCCGGCGGGCGCGGCTCGGTCGCGAGCAATTTTTCGGCCCGATCGAAGCGCTTCGCGATGCCGTCCCAAAACGCCGCGTCGTCCTGCTTCGGCGCGAGCGCGAGCACGAGCGCGGCGTCCAACGCGGCGTAGCCGGCGAAGCGGCCGTGACGCGCGGCTTCGGCGTCGAGCGCGCTCACGTCGCCCGTGCCGCGCACGAACGGTCCCTTCAGCATGAGCTCGGTCGCGTCCGCAGGTCCGTCCTCGAGCGCCTGTGCGAGCGCCGCGAGCAAGCGCGCGAGGTCGCCCGGCGGCGACGCGCCGAGCACGCTCCGCGCTCGTTTGAAGTCGCTCGCGCGGAAGAATTGGCGGCCGCTCTGCACGAGAGCACGGGCGTAGAGGACGCGCGCCGGCTCGGAAAGTTTCGCCGCGTCGAGCTTGGCGCGAAAAGCGGCCGGCACGCCGCGTTCGAGCAGCGCGCGGAGGAGCTTCGGCTCGCTCGGGTCTAGCTCGGCGAGCCAGGTTTTCGTGTAAAACGTGGGCAGGCGCGCGGCGAGCACGACCTCCGGCGTCGCCGTGTCCGGCGCGTCGGCGGGCGGCAGAATCAAGCGATCGAGCGCCTCGATGTGGCTCCCCGCCCAGAGCGCGTTCAAGAGTGCGCGTGCGCGCGTGACGCGCGGGTCGACGATCGCGCCGAGCTCGGCGAAGGTGCGCAACCCGACGAGCGCCGCGTCACGACCCCGCACCTTGCGCGGCTCGAGCGCTTGGTCGAGCTCGCCGTAGTACGCGTCGACGACTTGCTGGTCCGCTTTCATTTCGTCGGGCAGCGGCACGTCGCGCACCATTTGCACGAAGCGCAGATCGGCGTTGCCCGCGGCGATGGCGGCGACGCCGCGGCCGTAACCCGAAAGCCGCGCGCCCTCGGCCGAGAGCTTCTCGATCGCCGCCGCTTCGGCGAGCACCCACGGCGAGAGGCGTTCGACGAAAAACGCGCGAAAACGCTGCTTGTCGACCGCGCCCTCGAGCTTCGGCGGGTCGGCGAGCAAGCGCGTGAAGCGCGCCGACAACATCAGCCCGACGAGCGCGCTCTCGAGCTCGGCGCCGAGCGGCTTCGCGGGCGACTCGAGCAGCGGCGTCACGAGCGCGTCCCCGCACGCCTCGGGCGCGAGTTCGGCACGCAGGGCGTGCACGCTGCCGAACGGCAGCTCTTCGCTCGGCTCGAGGCACGCGAGCAGCGTGTCGCGCCGTGCCGCGTCGTCGTTCACGAGCGCGGCCGCGAGCGCCGCGCGTACGGGACCCGGAGGGGCGCAACCGCTCGTCATGCGCGCGACGTACTCGGCGCAAACCGCGGGCGGCGGAGGCACCGCGGCGGGCACGACTTCGGGCGCCTTCGACGGCGGCTTGGCCGCGGGCCGCTGCGTGACGGCGCTGCTCGGAGCCGGCGCCGGCGGGGCGGGCGAAACAGGGGCGGGCGGCGGTGCCGACGCGCACGCGCCCGCGAACGCGACGAACGGGAGGAGGCGCAACATGGTTCAGGAGTCGACGGCGATCGCGAGGCGCTCGCGCACCTCGAGATGGGCGGCGCTCACCGAGTAAATGAGCGCGTCACGCGCCCGCGCGACCGGATCGAGCGCGCCCTGGCGAGCCGGCTCGCTGCGGATGAGACCCGCCGCCACGTCGAGATCGCCGCAGAGGATGAGCCCGGCGCGATCGGCCGTCTGATCGACGCTGCGGATCCAGCGCTTGAGGTCGAGCGCGGCGCTGTCCTGCAGGAGCTTCGACACCGTGTGCACGAGGTGCTCGCGGTACTCGCCCGTCGCCGCGGTCTCGAGCACCCGCGCGGCGTCGATGACGCTCGCCTCGAGCTCGGGCGCCACGGGGAACTTCGGCTTGACCAGACGAATCGCCCCGAGGAGCCAGCTCTTGAGCGCCGTCAGGTTGGGGAGCAACGTGCGCAAGCGCAGGCCGGGGAGCGCGTGGGCGAGCTCGCTGCCCGCGATGAACGCCGATTCGAGCGGACCCATGCCGTCCGCGAAGGCGCCGGCGCCGAGCACGACCGAGGGCGACGGCGTCATGAGCGGCGTCACGCGCGCCGGGTCGCTCTGGCGCTGAAAGATGCGCGGCTCGTCGCCGGGGAGGATCTGCGCGCCGTGATAGAACGCGAACACGAGCCCGTGCGGGTAGCGTTCCATGTCGAGCTCGTCCTCGACACCGAGACCGTAGGCCGATTCCGGGCGGCCGCGCGTCGAGAGCACGTACGGTTCGATCAGTGAAAAGAGCGAGGTGATGAGCGCTTCGCCGTCCTCGGGCACGACGAGCTCCAGGAATTCGTCCGGCGTGAGGCGGCGGCGCGCCTGCACGAGCTCGCTCGGGCGGAAACGCTGGTAGAAGCGCGACTCGTCCGGCTGAGCCTGGCCGAGGACGTTGAGCGCTTGCGCCGCGAGCCACGCGCCGTCCGCGAGGCGCGCCTGCGTGTACATGCGCCGCAGGATTTGATACGGCTCCGGCCGGTACGGATCGACCTCGATCCAGAGCGCGAGCGCGTTCTTGCCCTGATCGAGGAAGCGCGGATCGCTCGCGTAGGTGCGCGCAAGGCGCTCGAGCCAGCGCACGCCGTCCGGTTCGACGTCGAGCGCGGACTCGTACACGCGCGCGGCTTGCTCGACGCTGCCGAGACGCGCGTACGTTTCGCCGAGCTCTTCGAGGACGGTGAGGAGCTCGACGTTGCGCCCCGACGCCGCGAGCTGCTGCGCGCGCCGCTTGAGGAGCTCCTTGATGCCGTCCCAATCCCCGAGGCGGCGCCGGATCGCGAGCGCTTCCATCGTCGCGCCCTCGTGGGTGGGATCCGCTTCGAGCGCGCCGTCGAGCAGGCCGAGCGCTTGATCGGGGTCGCCGATTTCTCGCGCCGCCACCATGGCCGCGGTGTGCAGGTACTTCGCGCGCTGTTTCGGATCCTCCACCAAATCAGCGAGCCGCACGACCACCTCGAGCAGGCGCGACCAGTCCTTTTCGGCGCTGAAAAGCTGCATCAGCCGCGTCAGAATGCGGCGATCGTTCGGCGCCTCGTCGAGCGCGAGCAAGAAGCAGCGCCCGGCATAGTCGCTGTCGCCCACCTTGTCGGCGACGAGCTCGCCGAGGTCGACCAAGAGCCCCACGCGTTCCGCGCCCTGCGCGAGCTCGACCTCGCGCCGTCTGAGATCGATGGCGCGCTGGTAGTCGCCGGTCTCGACGAGCGCGTCGGCGAGGGCGCGGAGCGACGGACGCGACTCGGCGTCGAGCGCCACGGCGCGCTCGAGCTCGGGCAGGGCTTGCGGCGCGCGGCCGCTCTTCGTCAAGGCTTGACCGAGCAAGCGACGAGCGAGCGCCTCTTCCGGTTGATCGAGGTTGTCGGCGTGTTCCGAGAGCAGGCGGCGGACGAGCTCCGCGGTGCGCTGCGGCGTCCCGTGCTCGGCGCTGATCTCGCACACGGGCAAGAGCAGCGCCGTGCTCGTCGCGAGCGCGTCGAGGAAATGGTCGGCCGCCTGCAACGCCACTTCGTGGTCACCCGATTTCGCGAGCGAATCCACGAAAGCGAAGACCGTCTCGCCGACTTCGTCCGCGGGCAGGGCTTCGGCCTGCGCCACGACGGACTGGAGCCGCGTCGCGGCCTCTTTGAAACGGCCCTGAGCGTAGGCGACGCGGCCCTGCACGCGGAGCGCGTCGAGGTTCGTCGGGTCGAGGTGGAGCGCGACTTGCGCCATCGCGAGCGCACGCTCGTTGTCGCGCAGGTAGAGGTGGCAAATCAGGGCGATCTCGCCGGCCACGGCGGCGCGCGCGCGGTCGCCCTTCGTTTCCGCCAGCCGCTCTTCGAGCAGGTCGACGGCGGCGGCGTGGTGACCGACCTCGACGTACGCCGCGATGAGCTTCTTCGCCGCGATCTGGTGCTCCGGCACGGCGTCGAGCGCGCGCTTGAGCTCGGCGATGGCCCCGTGCGGGTCACCGCGCTCGTGCAAGAGGTCGGCGGCGCGCAGGAAGTGCTCGGCGCGATCCTGCGGCGTCGCGGCCGCGTCGGCGAGGCGCTCCATCGCCGCGACCGCGCTCTGCGAATCGCCCATGCGCGCCTTCAGCGCCGCGATGGCCGCGAGCGCGCCCGCGTGGGCCGGCTCGATTTCGAGCACCTTCTCGAGCTCGTCGATCGCCTTGCCGAGCAGGCCGAAGCGCTCGTCGTAGAGGCGCGCGAGCGCGAGCCCGGCCTCGACCTTCCACGTCTTTTCGGGATTTTGCGCGAGCTGCGCCAGGTAGAGGTCACGGAGCTCGTTCCAGCGCTCGAGCCGGCGGTAATGCCGCGCGAGCTCGGCCGCGGCGTTCGCACGCCCCGGATCGAGGGCGAGCGCGTGCTCGAGCGCCTCGGCCGCGCGCGCCGGGTCGAGGTACTCCTCGTCGAAGATCGCGGCGAGCCGCTCGTAGAAGCCGACCTTTTGGCGCGGCGTCACGGCGAGCTCGATTTCGGCCGCCAACACCTCGACGAGCTCGCGGTAACGACCCGCGCGGTTCAGGACGCGATCGAGACCGCGCAGCGCATCGACGTGCTTCGGCTCTTCTTGCAGCACGGCGCGGTAGAGGCGCTCCGCCGCGTCGAGCCGATCGAGCTCCGTCTCCCACGCTTCGGCGATTTGCAGCACCTGGCGATGACGTTCGTCCCCCGTGAGCGAGAGCGCGCGTGTTTCGAGCAGCTCGAGCGCCCGCTTGTGATCGCCGCGCGCGCGCAAAATGGAAGCGAGTCCTTCGGCCGCGCGCACGTGCGACGGATCCTCGGCGAGCACGGCACCGAAGAGCTCTTCGGCCGCGGGCATGTTGCGCAGGCGAACCGCGAGCACGTCGGCGGCCTCCGTGCGCAAATCGCGAGCGAGGCGCGGCGCGGCGATGTCGGCGCGCCGGATCAGGACTTGCCCGAGCTCCGTCCACTGCTGCCCGCGGCGATAGAGCTCGGCGAGGGCGGCGAGCGCGGCGTCGCTGCTCGGGTCGCGCGCGAGGAGCGCGTTCAGCGCGGCGAGCGCCAGATCGGGACGCGCGAGCTTCGAGCCGTACCAGTCGGCGGCACGCAAGAGGAGCGCCGTCCGCGCCTCGTCCGGCAAGTCACCCTGAGCCGCGCTCGCGCAGCGCTCGAGCACCTCGGCCCACGCCTTGGCGTTGCCGCCCGCGGTACGCTCCACGGCGCGCGCCCGCTCCTCGACGAGCGGGTCCTCGCAGAACGCCTGCGCGAACGCGACGACCGCTTGCTCCTTGTCGCCGAGCTCGCCGGCGTAAAGCTCGCCGATTTCGGCGAAGCATTGCGCGCGCTCCGACGCCGACTTCGCCGACTCGCTCCGTTCGAGGAAGAGCTCGACGAGCGCTTCGTGCTTGTGCAGGCGTTTGCGCAAACGCACGAGCGCCGCGAAGCTCGAAGCGTCCTGCGCGTCGAGCTCGATCAGCCGTTCGTAAAGCCCTTCGGCGCGCTCGAAATCGCCGGCCGTCTCGAAGAGCCGCGCCGCCCGCGT
>Ga0335083_10002066_pt1 | contig 26927 bp, 31 predicted proteins | sample Lox_Sample_42_FD_206716 | JGI IMG/M metagenome (GOLD analysis project Ga0335083, IMG submission 206716) | Soil microbial communities from Loxahatchee National Wildlife Refuge, Florida, United States - Lox_Sample_4.2 | ecosystem: Environmental > Terrestrial > Soil > Wetlands | place: USA...
AAGATCATGTTCAAGATGCTGCACGATCGGCGGCCGGTGCTCACGCTCTTCTCGGACAAGCTGCGCGTGCGCGACTACGTGCGGCAAGTCGCGCCGGCGCTCGCGCTGCCGACGCTCTACTGGTGGTCTCCCCGCGCGGACAGTCTCCCCTTCGAGGCGCTGCCAGACCAATTTGTCCTGAAGGCGAATCACGGGAGCGGCTGGAACCTGATCGTCGCAAACAAGGCAGAGCTCCAGCGCTCCGACCTCGTGCGGCTCGGCCGCCGCTGGCTCAAGTCCGATTTCACGATCGTCGGCCGCGAATGGGCCTACCGCGACATCCGCCGCACACTCTACGCGGAGCAACGGCTGCGCGGCGCAGACGATGCAGTGCCGCCGGACTACAAGCTCTTCGTCTTTGGCGGCAAGGTCCGCCTGATCCAGGTCGACCGCGATCGCTTCACGCGCCATACGCAGGTCCTGTACGATGCGAACTGGAACTACGTCGAGGGCACCGTCGCCGCCATGCAGGGGCCGCCGATCGATCGCCCGCCATCGCTCTCGCTCATGATCGAAGCCGCCGAAGGCTTGTCCGCGAGTGTCGATTTTCTTCGCGTCGACCTGTACGACATCGATGGCAGAGTCTGTTTTGGAGAGCTGACTTCGTCGCCCAACAAGGGGCTGAGCCCGTTCCGCCCGGGCGCGCTGGACGAACGCCTAGGCGGCTGGCTTGAGCTCGACGACTATTCGCAACCGGGCGCGCTGCGCTACGAACCCGATGCTTTCCGCGAGATCGGCACCATCGCGCCGTCAAGATCATGACTTCCGATCCCCGGAGGCCGCGCATGAAACGATCAGCGCTCGCGCGCTCGATGCTTTTCGCTGCCGCATGTCTCGGCGCGTCGACCTTCGCGCTCGGACAGGCGTTCCCCTCGAAGGTGGTGAAGATCACCGCGCCATATTCCGCCGGCGCGGCGCCTGCGGTGTTCACGCGCGTCGTCGCCGACAAGCTCGCCAAGGCATGGGGCCAGCCGGTCGTCGTCGATGCCAAGCCGGGAGGCAGCGGCTTCATCGCCATCGAGGCGGTGAAGAACGCCGCGCCCGACGGACACGAGCTGCTCGTGGTGAGCAATGCGCACGTCGCGATCAATCCGGCGCTCTACAAGAAGCTCCCGTACGATGCGGAGAAGGATTTCGTGCCGGTGGCGATGTTCTACCGCACGCCGTTCTTTCTCATCGTTTCCGCGTCCGGACCCTACGCGAGCGTGCCGTCGCTCATCGCTGCGGCGAAGGCGAAGCCGGGAACCGTCTCCTACGGATCGTCGTATGTCGGCAGCCCGTCGCATCTCGGTAGCGTGGAATTCGAGTTCCTCACCGGGACGAAAATGATCCACGTGCCGTTCAAGGATCAGTCGCAGATGTACGTCGGCATCGCGAACGGCGATCTCGGCTGGGCGTTCTCTACCCTCGGCTCTGCCCTGCCGCTGATGCAGGCCGGACGCATCAAGCCGCTCGCGATCGCCGCGAGGCAGCGATCGAAAGCGCTGCCCGACGTGCCGACCATTGCGGAGGCCGGCGGCCCGCCCGGCCTGGAAGTCGAAGCGTGGCTCGCACTGATGGCGCCGCGGGGAACGCCGCCGGAGGTGGTTCGCCGCATCAATGCGGACGTGAACAAGGTCCTCGCCGATCCCGAGGTGCAGCAGCAATTGCAGCAGTTCGGCTTCGAGTCTGCCCCCGGAACGCCGGAGCAGTTCGCGGAAGTGATCCGCGCCGACGCGAAGAAATATGGCGAGCTCGTGCGGCGGACCGGCGCGACCGCGGATTAGCCGGCGCCAAACTCCTTGTGGTCGATGTCGATTCGCGGCTCCGCCAATCGACTATGGAACAGGTGACCATGGGCCTGGGTCCTACTTCAATTGGGTGGGCCTGCTGCCCGCCGGTTGCTCTTCACAGGAGAAAGCTCATGCAGAAGATCACACCTTTTCTCTGGTATTCCAAAGAGGCCGAGGAGGCCGCGGCGTTCTACGCGTCGATCTTTCCCGACTCACGCGTCGGACGCATCACGACGCTACCGAGCGAATCGCCCAGCGGCCCGCCCGGATCGGTAAAGATCGTCGAGTTCGCTCTATTTGGACAGCCGTTCGTCGCCATGAGCGCCGGGCCGCTCGACCCGTTCAATCACGCCGTGTCGTTCGTCGTGAACTGTGACGATCAGGCCGAGCTCGACCGCTACTGGAACGCACTTCTCAAGGGTGGCGGCTCGGCCGAGCAGTGTGGCTGGCTGAAAGACCGCTTCGGCCTCTCGTGGCAAATCGTCCCGAAGGTTCTAAGCGAGATGATGGCCTCTACCGATCGAGTCAAGGCCAAGCGGGCATCGGACGCGATGCTGAAGATGGTCAAGATCGACATCGCCGCATTGCAGGCGGCGTTTGCGGGAACGGCGGAGGAACGTGAAACGACTGACTAGAGCAGGAGCGCTTATTCGGCCTTCGTCGCGTAATATTCCCACGCTCGCTCGAGCATCGGCCCGGTGAGCTGATCGGCAACGCGCAGCGCTTCTTCGTGCGCGTACGCTCGAATGCTGCCCGCGTTGCCCCCGGCCGCGGCGAGCATCGCGAGCTGCAGCCCAGCGCTCTCTTCGAGATACAGCGCAGCGACGGTGGCCTGGCGCACGTCCGCGGCCGCGGTGGTGATGCCGTGGCCGCGCATCATCACCGCGATGCGCGAGCCGAGGCAGTGCGCGAGCGCATCGCCCAGCTCGTGCGTGCGAATGAGCCCGATGCGCTCGTATTCGGCGACGCCATCGATGAAGGCGCCGCCGTGGTTGTGCACGATGCGGTGCGGCTCGCCGACCTGGCTGAGGCAGACGGACGCCGGCGGATGCGCGTGGACGACGGCGCCGACGTCGGGACGCGCCGCGTAGATGCGCGCGTGAATCCACAGCTCGCTGTTCGCCGCGCCGTTGCCGGCGAGCACCTTGCCGCTCGTGTCGAGTACGAGCAGCTTTTTCTCGTCGGCGAACGAAGGCGAGCGGCGCGTCGGCATGAGGAAGGTGTCGGTGCCGGGGATGCGTGCGCTCGCATGCCCGAAAGCCTTCGAGAGTCCGAAGCGCTCGATGATGCGGTTGGCGAGCGCGACCTCGCGGCATAGTGCCGCGTGCGCCTTGGCCGGACTAGCTTTGCGGCGCTTCGAACTGGCCATTCAATACTCGCGCGTCACCGTTTCCAGAACTCGCGCGACGCGATGCGAGCGCCTTCGGCCATCGCCGCCATCTTGGCCCACACCACGTCGGGATCGACCGCAGCCTGCCCGACCCAGGTCCCGAAGCCGCAATCGCTGCCGGCGATCACGTTCTCGCGGCCGACGAGCTTCGCGTAGCGGCCGATGCGCTGGGCGACGAGCTCCGGGTGCTCGATGAAATTCGATTTCGATTCGATGACGCCGGGAATGAGCAGCTTCCCCTCGGGGAGCTTTACCCGCTCGAACAGCGTCCACTCGTGCGCGTGGCGGGGATTCGCCGCCTCGATCGAGATCGCGGACGGCCGCGCCCGGAACACGATGTCGATCACGTCGGCGAGCGCGACGTCGCAATGGTGCGGGCCCTCGTAGTTCCCCCAGCACAAGTGCATGCGCAATTGCTCCGGGGCGATGTTCGCGACCGCATGGTTGAGCGCCTCGACGTGCAACTGCGCCTTCTTGCGCCACTCGGTGAGGCTCAGGTCCGCGTACTGGATGTGCCGGCCCATGGCGAGATCGGGGCAGTCGAGCTGCAGCACGATGCCCGCCTTGGCCACCGTTTCATATTCGTGCCGCATCGCCTCGGCGATGGCGAAGATGTACACCTCCTCGCTCGGGTAATGCTCGTTGCGGAAGAAAAGCGACACGACACCCGGCGAGGCGGCGCTCATGAACATCTCTTCCGCCTTCACCTTGGCGAACGCGGCCTTGAGATGCGCGACGTCGGCGCGCGCCGCATCCGGGTCGCGCACGCCGATCACGGCGTTGCAGGCGGGCGTCTTCCGGCGCGAGCGCCCCGGGTCGCCGAACACGCGCTTGGCGAGATTGGGAAACTCGGCCAGGTCCTGGTAGACGAAGGTGTTGCCGGAACCCCCGAAGCCGGACAGCCGGTCCTTGATGTAGGTCGCGTAGCTCGGCTTGCTCATCTCGCCGTCGTTGATGACGTCCACGCCGGCCTCGGACTGCTTGCGCACGACCTCCTCCACCGCGGAAGCTACGCGTTCAGCAAGCGCCACGGGATCGACCGGCACGCCCTCCTCCTTGGCGTACATCGAGCGAATGAGGTCCTCGGGACGGGGGAGACTCCCCGTGTGCGTGGTGAGAAAACGCTCGATGCTGCGCTTCACGACAGAGCCTGCTCGATGTCTTCGATCAGATCGTCGAGGTGCTCCACCCCGATCGACAGCCGCACGAGATCGACGGGGCATTGCGTTCCCGGGCCTTCGACGCTCGCGCGATGCTCGGCCAGGCTTTCGACCGAGCCGAGCGAAGTCGCGCGCTTGAAGACCCGCAGCTTCGCCGTGAAGATCTTCGTCGCATCCTCGCCCGCCTTGAGCCGCAGCGACATCATCCCGCCGAATCCTCCCGTCATCTGCTTGACGGCGATCGCATGGCCGGGATGCGAAGGCAAACCGGGATAGAGAACGTGCGAGAGTTTGTGATGGCCTTGCAGCCGAAGTGCGATCGCGTGAGCGTTGCGCGAAGCCGCGTCGACGCGCAAATGGAGCGTACGCATCCCGCGCAGCAGCAGCCAGGCTTCGAGCGGTCCCAACACCGCGCCGCCGCTGCCGCGGATGTAGCGCAGGCGCTGCCAGAATTCATTGTCCTTTGCGGTGGCCAGTGCGCCAGCCACCACATCGGAGTGACCGTTGAGATACTTGGTCGCCGAGTGCATGACGATCTGCGCGCCCAACGCGATCGGCTGCGTGAGTAGGGGCGTGGCTACCGTCGAGTCGACCGCGACAATCGCACCCACCTCGCGCGCGATTGCACTGGCAGCGGCAATGTCGGTGATGTCCCAGGTGGGATTCGCCGGCGTCTCGATCCAGATGAGCCGAGGGCGCCGTGCGCGCGCCTTCGCCGCAAGATCGTCGATGGAGGCATTCTCGTAGAACTCGACAGCAAGCCCCCACGGCGCGGCGAAGTCGAGCAGCCACTTGCGCAGCGCCCAGTACATGTTGCGCGGAGCGAGCACACCGGCGCCCGGACCGAGCGCCTGGAACACCGCCGCCGCGGCGGCTTCGCCCGACGCGAGGAGCATCGCGGCGGTCGCTCCTTCGAGCGTCGCGATCAGCTGCTCCGCCTGATCGTAAGTCGGGTTGTCGGCGCGCGAATAGGTGCGTCCACCGGGAAACGCGCCATCCGCGCCGCGCTCATAGGTCGTGGAGACGTAGACCGGCGGCACGATGTCGCGATAAGGCTCGGCGATCCGGCCCAAGCCCTGAGCGGCGAGGGTTTCTGCGTGGAGCTTGAGTTTGTCCGGCTTCATCGATACCGCCGCAGCCACTCGACGATCCGCGCCGCCGTCTCCATCGCGCGCTCGCGCTGCGGAAAATGTCCGGCGCCGGAAATGAGCCGCCGCTCGTAAGCCCCGAGAAAAAACTCTTCTCTCCCTTCACTCATCTGCGGCGAATTCACGGGATCGAGCGCGCCGTGCAGCGTGAGCGTGGGCACACGCTGGTACGGCGCCGGATCGAAGCGCGCCTCGAGCGCCGCATAACGCGGATCGCCAGCGGCGTGTCCCCAGCGCGAGCGATACGAGTGCAGTGTGATGTCGGCCCAATCCGGATTGTCGAAGGAGACCGCCGTTCGCTCGAACTCCACGTCGTCCGGCTTGTACGCGACGAACCACTCGTTCCAGACGTGGCGCGTGAACGCGCGCCGGTCGCCGCGGATGAGCCGCTCGCCGCGCGGCGTGGCCATGAGCCAGTGGTACCAGTAGTTCTGCGTCTGCCGGTAGCTCAGGACCTGCCCGGGCACGTTGGTGCCGTAGCCGACCGATAGCGCGACGCACGCGGCCACGTTCGCTTCGTTCAGCGAGGATGCCGTGTAGGCCGCGCGCGAGCCCCAGTCGTGGCCGACCAGCGCATGCCGGCCGAGACCGAGCGCTGACGCGAAGTCGACCAGGTCCTGGCCGAGCGCCACGAGCTGGCCGCTGCGAAACGTGTCGTCGCGCAGAAACTGGGTCGGCCCGTAGCCGCGCAACCACGGCGCGTAGGTGCGAAAGCCCGCTTCGTGCAGCACTGGCAATACGGCATCCCAGGTGCGTAGGTCGTCCGGCCAGCCGTGCGCCAGGATGACCGGGAAGCCGTCTTCGGGACCGGCGGCCTCGTAGGCGACGTTGAGCAGGGGAGTCTCGACAAAGCGCGTGGTCATGCGGACGCTCCGTCGCGGCATGATAGCAGGCGCCGGGAGACATGGTCGATGCGGACATGGCGCGCTCGCCGAGGTGCGTCTCGCATACCGCGGCCAACGGTTTTAGCGTAACCTCTTTGCCATGAGCGAGACGCAAACGCTGTTCAACGCCCTGCGAGGCTCGGCCGACGCCGCGGCCGCGGCCGCGATCGAAAGGCTGGTCCATGACGGCAAGGATCACCAGCTCTGCCGCGTGAACGCGATCGACTTCGCGGCGAAGACGAGCCTCGACCAGGAACTCATGATCGCCGCATTCCTGCACGCGGCCCGCCTCGGGATTTTCGAAATTTCCTGGAACGTGCTTTGCCCTGGCTGTGGCGGAGTCCTCGATGCGGCCAGTTCGCTCAAGAGCGTCAACCAGTCGGAGTACGCTTGCGCGCTCTGCGCGTGCGGCTACGAGCCCACGCTCGACGAGATGGTCGAGGTGACGTTCACCGTGAACCCTCGTGTGCGCAAGATCGCGGCGCACGATCCGAGCCAACTTCCGCCTGCGGAATATTGCCGGCAGATGTTCTGGAGCTCTGGCGTGGACCTGCCCGAGCTCTCGTTCGAGAAGATGCTCGAGGAGATCACGCTGGAAATGATCGAGTTGCCTCCGGGCGAGAAGGCGTTGCTCTCGCTCGTGCTCCCCGCGGAATTCGTGATCGTGTTCGATCCGGTGACGCACACCGCGCAGTTCATCGACGTAAAAGGGGAGCCCACGCGCGAGCGTCAGTCGCTTTCGATCGTGTTCAGCCGGGCGCACGCGCCGACGACGACCTTGACCATGCAGCCCGGGCCGCTGCGACTGACGTTGGAGAATCGCACCGACCTGCGCCTTGTGCCGGGGGTGTATGTCGCGAATCAGATAATGCACGATCTGCTCGGGCGGCGGAAACCGTTCCTCACCGCTAAGCGCCTGCTCAGCAATCAGACGTTCCGCGACATCTACCGCACCGACACGCTCGACGTCGATCAGCGGCTCAAGATCACCAGCCTCACATTCCTGTTCACAGACCTCAAGGGCTCGACCGACCTCTACGAGCGCGTTGGCGACCTGGTCGCCTTCGATCTGGTCAGGGAGCACTTCAAGATTCTGCACGAGATCATCGCCGCCGAATCCGGCGCGGTGGTGAAGACGATCGGCGACGCGGTGATGGCGACCTTTCCCACGCCCGATCGCGCGGTCGCCGCCGCGTTGCGAATACGCGAAGCGATGCTCCGCCTCAACGAAAAGCACCAGAGCGAAGACCTGTTGCTCAAGATCGGCATTCACGAGGGCCCGTGCCTCGCGGTGACGCTCAACGACCGGCAGGACTATTTCGGGCAGACCGTGAACATCGCGTCGCGCGTGCAGGCGCTGGCCGTCTCGCGCACTATCCTCGCGACCGGATCGGTGGTCGACTATCCGCAGGCCTCCGAGCTGCTCGAGACCGACGGCATCAAGCCGACGCAGCGCCGCCTCCCGCTGCGCGGCATTGCGGAAGAGCTGGCGGTCTACGAGATTCCCTGAGCCGGCAAACAGCTCTGCCGCCGTCAGCGGCGCTCCTACATCGCGCGGATCCTGCTCGCGCATCTCGCGCGATCGTGAAGCCATCCGGAACCGCGGCGGAGGTTCGCGAATCCAACCCCTACTGTTCACGTAGGAGGATTCACAATGAAACGAATCGTTTGGGCAGCCTGCTTCGCGATCGCTGCCGCGATGCCGCTTGCTGCCGCCGCCGAGGAAGCGTTCACCACGAACGCAGTGGACGTCTTTGCCGGGCCGAGCAGCGAATATCCGCCGATTGGGCAACTGCCACCGAACGCTCGCCTCGAGCTGTTCGGCTGTCTCTCCGACTGGAGCTGGTGCGACGTCGGCTTTGCGGGCGATCGCGGCTGGATCTACGCCGGCGATCTCGTCATTCCGTATCGGGGCTCGCGCGTCGCGGTCATCGAGTACGGTCCGCGAATTCACCTGCACATCGTCAGCTTCTCGCTGAATACCTACTGGGGTGCGCACTATCGCTCGCGCCCGTTCTACCGCGAGCGCACGGTGTGGATGAGTCGCGTGCACATCCAGGCGAATCACGGCGGGCCTGCGCCGAGCGGCCGCGTCGCGACGACGCAAGTACCGCAGCCGCACAACGCTCCGTCGGCACGCAACGAGCACGCGCCGAGAGAAACGGCGAGAGCGCCCGAGCGGCAGGCGGGGCCGGTCGAGAGGACGCGTCCAGCCGAAGCGGCGCGCGCCCCGGCCGAGGAGCGGCGCGCGCACGTCGCGCAACAGGCGCAGCAGCCGGAGCAGCAGCGCAAGCCGCAGCACGAGGCGCAAGCGCAGCACGCCGCGCCGCCGAAGCAATCCGAGCAGCATGCGCAACCGCCGTCCCGGACCGCGGCGACGCCGCAAGCCGGCCGCGCGCCCGAAGGCGGTCAGCATGAGCGCGCAGCAGCGCCGCAAGCGAGTCGAGCACCGGAGAGCGCTCAGCGTGAGCGCCGCGCCGAGCACGAGGGCGGCAAGGCGAAAGAAGAACGCCAACCCGGCTAGTAGCTGTTGAAGCAAGAGCGAGGCGCGGCCGCGCGCCGGTCAGACTTCGGCAATCGAGTCGACCGGATGCCCGGCCGCGATCCACGCTTCGAGTCCGCCCAGTAGCGGCCGCACGCGAACGAACCCGGCGTCGATCAGGAGCTTCGCAACCTGCGCCGCCGAGGCTTCGTTCGGACAACTGCAATAGAGGATGATCTCGCGGTCGCGCGGCAGCTCCTTGACGTGCGTCTCGAATCCGTGCAGGGGCAGATGCAGCGCGCCGGGGATGTGCCGCGGCTCCATCGTGCGCGCGACCGCCGAGCGAACGTCGACGATGAGCGGCGTTTCGCCCGCGTCCATCATGCGGTGCAACTCGTCGACGCTGATCCGCGCCATGCGCAGCATGCGGTAGAAGGAATGCCGCTCCCACCATTTGAACGCGACGTACGCGACCACGATTCCAACAGCTGCGAAGATGGCCGAGGTCCCGTAACGCTGACCGTACGCGAGCAGCGACTCGATCTGCGCGCCGAGCAGCATTCCACCGCCCAGCCCTGCAGCCACCCATAGCGCGCCGCCCGCGGTATTGAATACGAGAAAGCGCAGCCAGCCGACGTGTGTCGCGCCGGCGAGAGGCGGCGCGAGCAGAGCGATGCCGGGAACGAACTTCGCGATGACGAGCGCGTTCACTCCCCAGCGCTGGAACCGCTCCTGCGTCTGGCTCACGCACGAGTCGGGCGTGAGCGAGATGGCGCAGAGCATGCGCATGACGCGGTTTCCGTAGATTCGACCGGCGACATACCACGATACGTCGGCGATCACGCAGGCCAGAAGCGCGACCGCGAACACGGCCGCCATCGAAAGCCTGCCCTCGACGGCGAACGCCCCGGCGACCACCAGCGTGGGGATCGCCGGAATCGGCAATCCGATCTGGTCGACGAAGACGTTGCCGAAGACGATCGCCAGCCCGTACTGGCTGACGGCCGAGGCGAGGTCGCTGGTCATTAATTTGCGGCGTAACTCGGGCTTGCTCCGGGATAATGGCACAATGCCCCGCGCAAGAGCCAGACGAGCACATCCATCGACCGGCGGTCATGGTCGCGGCGTAAACTCAAGCCTTATCAGCAGCGTATCCTGCAACACGCGCGAGGAGCGGAGATGAAGTCCATCGGAATCGTCGTCGTTGCACTAGTCTTAGCCGCGCTCGCGGCGCCGCTTGCCGCCCAAGGCCCTGGGGCCGCCGCAGGCGAAGGCCTTGTGTACCCTTCGGGCTTTCTGCCTGATTACTCGCGGCTCAAGCCGGTGCCGGGCAAGCCGGGGCGCCTCGCCTGGCTCGCCCCGACCCCGAGCTGCGCGGCTACAACCGCTTCATCCTGCAACCGCTCACGATCACCATCGATCCCGACGCGCAATACCGCGGCCTCGAGGCCGACGTGATGCAGCGACTCGCCACGATCTACCAGACGGCTTTCGCTCGCGTGCTCTCGCCGGAGTATCCCGTGGTCGACCAACCCGGTCCCGGCGTGGCGTTGTGCCGCTTCGCCATCACCGGCGTCACACCCGTTTCCCCGCAGTTCAGGCCGCGCGACGCGCTGCCATTCATGGCAGCTTTCAATGTGGTACGTGCAGCAAGCGGGGCCTCGGCCAGAGTGGCGCGGGTGTCTGCGGAGATCGAATGCGAGGACAGCCTCACGCAGAAGCTCTTGCTCGAGGCCGTGGTCACCGGCGTGGGCACAAAGCAGTTTGCCGAGAACCAGCCGATCATGTGGAGCGAGGTCGAGCCCGTGCTCTCCGGCTGGGCGCAGGATTTCAAGGACCGGCTCAACACGGTGCAGGGGCGCTGAAGGTCGCGCCAATTCGAGACGATGCCCATCATCACCTGCATCGAGGACCTGCGCCAGTTGCACCGCAAGCGGGCGCCCAAGGCGTTCTACGATTACGTCGATGCCGGGAGCTACAGCGAGAGCACCTATCGCGCCAACAGCGCCGACCTCGCGGCGCTGAGGCTGCGCCAGCGCGTCGGGATCGACGTCGACGTGCGCTCGACGGAGTCCACGATGCTCGGCCGGAAAGTGACGATGCCGGTCGCGCTTGCGCCCGTCGGGATGAGCGGCATGCAGTGGGCCGACGGCGAGATGCTCGCCGCGCGCGCGGCGGAGAAGTTCGGCGTGCCGTTCACGCTCTCCACGATGAGCATCTGCTCGATCGAGGACGTCGCGGAGGCGACGACCGCGCCGTTCTGGTTTCAGCTCTACGTGATGCGCGACCGCGATTTCGTCAAGCGGCTGATCGGTCGCGCCAAGGCGGCAAATTGCTCTGCGCTCGTGCTCACCCTCGACCTGCAGGTACTCGGCCAGCGGCACAGGGACCTCAAGAACGGATTGACCGTTCCGCCCGAGATCAGGCTGTCCAACGTGCTCGATCTGCTGACCAAGCCTCGATGGGCGCTGCGCATGATCGGAGCCCGGCGCAAGGTCTTCGGCAACCTCGTCGGTCACGTTAGAGGTGTAGGGGGCCTCATAGCGCTGTCCGGATGGACGGCGCAGCAGTTCGACCCCACGCTCGACTGGAAGGACGTCGAATGGGTGAAGAACGAATGGGGCGGCAAGCTGATCCTCAAGGGCATCCAGGATGTCGATGATGCGAAGACCGCCGTTTCGGTAGGCGCCGACGCCATCGTGGTCAGCAATCACGGCGGTCGCCAGCTCGACGGCGCGATCTCTTCCATCCGCGCGCTGCCGCCGATCGTCGAGGCGGTCGGCGACAGCATCGAAGTGTGGATGGACGGCGGCATCCGCTCGGGGCAGGATCTCTTCAAGGCGCTCGCGCTCGGCGCGAAGGGAACCTTGATCGGGCGCGCATTCAACTTTGGTCTGGGCGCAATGGGCGAGACCGGCGTGACGACGGCGCTCGAGATCATCCGCAAGGAGCTCGACACGACGATGGCGCTCTGCGGCGTGCGCACCATCGGCGAGATCGGGCGGAAGCTCGTCCTCAATCCGTATTGACCCGCAGGCGAGCGGACGCGCGACCGCCGACCGCTACGCATCCGATGATCGTTGTGAGGGCTTGACAAGGGCCCGGCTTCGCGTATACTTGGTAACTGTACGGTTACCTATTCTAGACATATTTCTTGGCAAAGATAGACAGGTTGGCAAAACTATGGGTAACCATAAGGTTTCATTGAATTCGGACGAGCGCGACGTCTTCCAGGCGCTTGCCGACCCCACGCGCCGCGCGATTCTGGCGCTGCTGCGGCAGGGGAGCCAGCCCGTGGGGAGCATCGCCCGCGATTTCCCGATCAGCCGTCCCGCGATCTCCAAGCATCTGCGAATCCTGCGCGAGGCCGAGCTGGTCAGCGAGATCAAGGTCGGACGCAACCGGCTCTACCAGCTCAACGCTGCGCCGCTGCGCAACGTCGACGACTGGCTCGCGCATTACCGTTACATGTGGCAGCACCAACTCCGCAATCTCAAACGCTTCGTCGAGGAAAAAGGAAGGACGCACTGACATGAACGACACCCTGACTATGAACGACACCATCGTCGTCGAAATCGACATCAATGCATCACCGGAACGCGTGTTTCAGGCGTGGATCGATCCGCAGCAGCGCCTCGCGTGGTGGGGCGACGACGCGTTGTACCGCAGCACCCAGCTGAAAAGCGATCTGCGCGTCGGCGGCAAGTGGCGCACCGAGGGCAGGAGCGCCGACGGCAAGGAGTTCTCGGTCTTCGGCGAGTACACGCGTGTCGAGCCTCCCAAAGCGCTCGGCTTCACCTGGAATCACGACTGGGGCGACAGCCACCCTGAGACGCACGTACTGGTGGAACTGAGGCCGACGTCCTCAGGAACGCACCTGACGCTCACCCACTCCGGATTCGTCAGCGATTCCGTGCGCGACGATCACAACAAGGGCTGGCCGCGCGTTCTGGCCTGGCTGCGCTCCTACCTACAGCCTCGCTGAGGCGACGCGAGCCGACCGACACTCCGACCGTAGGCCGCTTCGCGACGATCATGGGCCCACAGGGCGCCACGCTCTCGCTCATCACCTATGTGAAGCAGAACTAAAGCGCGGCGGCGTTACGTCAAGGGATGAAAATCAGCAGGAGATAAGCGAAGAAGATACCAATGTGCACTGTTCCCTGCAGGACGTTGGTCCGGCCGCCGCCGAACGTCAACATCGAGGTGACGAGGATCAGCAAGAGCATGACCTGTCCGTCGCCCGTGAGTCCAAGCTCGAGCGTCGTATGGCCGGCCATCGCAACGATGATCACTGCCGGGATGGTCATCGCCAGCGTCGCGAGCACCGAGCCCAGCAGAATGTTCATCGAGCGCTGGACCTGGTTGGCCAGCGCTGCGCCGATTGCCCCGACGCCCTCCGGAACGAGCACAAGAATCGCCACGAGCAGCGCGCCCAGCGCCGGCGGCAGACCGAACTTTTCGAGCCCGGTGTTGAGCGTGACGGCCAGCTTCTCCGCGAGCAGGATGGTCGCCCCCAGGAACACGATCATCAGCGCCGCGTGACGCGCCACGGCCATCCGGTTGCTCGCCCCCGAAGATAAGTGCGGGGTCGATTCTGGCGTGGTCGCGACCTCAGCGAAGTAGGAACGGTGGCGCGTCGTCTGGATGGTCAGAAAGACGGCGTAGAGACTCAGGCACATCGCGATCAGGAAAGACTCCTGGCCGCGCGAGAGCGTAGCGCCCAGGGTGGTCGTCGTGTAGTTCGGCAGGATCATGCCGAGCGTGCTCAGAACGATGATGAGACTGAGATAGGCGTTGACTCCGGGAAGGTTGTAACCCTGCTCGTGGTGGCGCAAGCCGCCGAGAAGCAGCGCGAGGCCGATCAGGCCGCTCATCACGATCATGACCACGGAGAACATCGTGTCGCGGGCGAGCGTCGGGTTTGCTTCGCCGGTCAGCATGACCGTGGCGATCGTCATGATCTCGATGCTGCCCACGCTCAGGGTGAGGATCAGCGTCCCGTAGGGTTCGCCCAACAGGACGGCGAGTTCGTCGGCGTTTGCGACCACGGTCAACGCGCCAACGAGAACCGCGGCGAAGAGCCAGACGAAGATCGCGGTGCTGAGCGCCGGCTTCAGCTCGGTCGACAACAGCTGCTGATCGAGGAAGAGGAACACCGCGATGGTGCCGAAGACGAAGAAGAAGCGGAGCGCAGCGCCGATGGTTGGCCTTGCCGGCTTCGCAGCGGCAGGTGAAGAGCTCATCGAGATAGGGTCGCGGGGTCTCGGGTGCCGTATTCTCGGTTAAAAGCCTCGTCTGGAGAACTATGACTCCTTCTCGTCTTCCCACGAATACCGGCGTCGCGCAGGCAGGTCGAGACGGCGCAGCGCGATCGCCAGAGCCACGCCGATCAACGCTGCCGCGAGATGGGTTTCCCAGGAAACACCGTGCTCGATCGGAAAGATTCCCCATACCAGCGTGCCGTACATGAACGCCACCAGCAGCGCTGCGGCGATGGCACGGCGGTCGCGTCGGATCAGGCCGGCGAAAAAAATGTAGCTGACCAGGCCGTAGACCAATCCGCTGGCGCCGAGATGCACGCCGCCTCGCGCGAAGAGCCACACCGCGAGACCGGGACCGAGATAGATCGCTGGCAGGACTCGAAGCGCCGAGGCCGGATAGAGGTACAGCATCGCGGTGCCCGCGACCAGCAGCGGCGGAGTGTTCGCGATGAGATGCGCGAATCCGGAGTGCATCAGCGGCGCAAGCAGAACGCCGGGCAGCCCCGACCACTCGCGCGGCCGGACGCCGAAGATCCCCGGGCTCACACCGAGCGTCCAATCCAATAACTGGATGAGCCAAATCAGCGCGACGAAACCGAGCGCGATCCTCGTCGCGAGCCGGAAGTTGGCTCGCGCCCGCTCGGATGCGGCATGGGCCGGATCGGGTATATGAACTTCCACGACGCTAAATATAGGAGTAGCCCCACCAAACGAGCCCGCCCAACGCGGCATAGAGGAGAAGGGACGGACCGCCAATCCTGATGTCCTGGCCCGAGGGCAATGCCGCAAAGAGCACCGTCGCAGCGAGATAGCCTCCAAGCAGCCACCATCCCCATCGATTCTCGATCCACAGCGGCACGAGAACGTGCACGAGGCACAGCCACGCGATCGGCAGCAACAGCAATGGCGCGAGCGCAACGAACGCACCGTTCAAGAGGCCGACGTTGCGAAACGACACCGAGCCGAGTGTCCAGCCGCTGCTGCCCACTCGCGGCCAGATCGAGAACCCGTGCGGCTTCGCATGAAAGAGGAAGCCCACGACGAGATGCATCAGCTCGTGCGCGATCGTGCCCGGAAACGAGAGCAGCGCGATGCGCCACATCGTATGCCGCGAGCCGCGCAGCAGAGCATAGAAGACCACGACCAAGGCAACGCTCGGCACGAAACCGGGATCATGAAGGTGGGCGCTCAGAAATTCCACGCGCCATTGTGCAATACCTCGACGGCGGCCGCGAACCCACGTCGCGAGTTATGCAGGCGCGATCTAGACTCAGGAAGGGTTTGCTCTTCCTAATAGCGCTGGGTCAGCGTCATGATCTCTCCCTCCCGCCGGATGTCCATGCGCTTGAGGAAGCTCATGCCGAGCAAAGTGACGGACGGGCCGTCGCTATCCATCACGACGGCGTCCACGCTGTTCACCGTGATGTCGCCGATGCGCACCGTGTCGAGCGTGATTAGGTACGCAGGCGCGACCCCTGCCGCGGTCTGCATCAGGACCTTTCGCCCCTTGCGATAGTCGAGCCCCAGCCGCCGCGCCTCGTTGGCGTGAAAGGCGATGAAGGTCGCTCCTGTGTCCACCGCGAAGCGCACCGCGATGCCGTTCACCTGGCCCATCGTATTGAAATGGCCTCGCTCGTCGGCGGCGACCTTGACCGAGGCGGCGCCCTCGCCCGGCTTCATGCGCGCGTGCGAAAGGCCGAGCGCGACGCGCCGGCCGTCGACCTCGAAGGTCGCGCCGTCGGGCTCCACCGAGAGGAGGACGACGCCCTCGGCCGTTTTCTGCCCAATCGAAAGCGTCTGCAGCGGCCCGCCGTCGATCTGCACCACGGCTTTGCTGGGAAACAAACCAACGACATTAACGTCAACGGCACCGGCGCTCGTCGAGACCGCAATGCCGAAGAAGATCGAAAGCTCGCGCAGGCGAAGACGCATGACCGAGCCTAGCGAATCACCTCGTCCGCTTGCACGAGGAGCGATTGCGGGATCGTGAAGCCAAGCGCCTTGGCGGTCTTCATATTGATGACGAGCTCGAATTTCGTCGGCTGCTCGATCGGGAGGTCGCCCGGCTTCGCGCCCTTCAATATCTTGTCGACGTAGTCGGCGGCGCGACGATGCAGCGCCGGGAAGTCCGGTCCGAAGGACATCAGCCCGCCGGCGTCGACGAAGACCTTGCTCTCGAAGAGCGTCGGAAGCCGGCGCGCATTTGCGAATGCAATGATCTTCTCGATCTGACCCTCGCCGCTCAACAGCGGATCGCCGGCGTTGAGGATCGCCTGCGTCCCTGTCGTCGGCAACACATCGAGGGCGTCGAACAGCTCCTGGGGCGTTCGCACTTCCTGTGAATCGAGGCGCACTTTCAGCGTCCTGGCAGCGTCTTGCATGGCGGCGACTTCGGGTTTGTTGTCCGGACGCGCCGGATTCCACAGCACGGTCGCCACCGACATCTTCGGGAAGGCCTCCTTGAGCAGCCCGACACGCTTGGCGCTCGAATCGAGCAGCATCGCCGACACGCCCGTCACGTTGCCGCCGGGTCTCGCAAAGCTCGTCGCAAGCCCAGCGGACACCGGATCGCCGGTTGCTGCCATCACGATCGGTATAGTGTTGGTAACCTTGGCGGCGGCCCTCGCCTCGGGCGTGCACGCGGTCACTATGACGTCGACCTTGCGATCGACCAGCTCGCGCATGATCGCCGCCAGCTTCTCCTGGCTGCCTTGTGCGTCACGGGGCTCGATGTTGACGGTCTTGCCATCTATCCAGCCCAGCTGCTGCATCCCCTCGCGAAATGCGCTTTCATAGGGGGCCGACGGGCCTTCCTTGAATATCCATACGTAGGCGACGCGCGGAATAGGCTTGGACTGCTGCGCCTGCGCTACGGCGGACCCCATCATTCCGGCCGCGAAAACGGCCGCGATGAAGCCGAAGAAAAGTCGCTTCACGAGAAACCTCCCCGGTGTTCGAACTTATCGAACGCGAAGCTTACCCGATGCGCTTAGCGTGCAGCAATGCGAGCTCGCAGCGCACTGCAAAACCGAGCGCGCGGTACATGTCGATCGCCCGCGTATTGGTCCATTCGACATGCAGCATCGGCGTCTCGCCGCGCGAGAGCATCCGATTGATCACACGCGCGGTAAGCGCGCGCGCGTATCCGCGTCCCTGCGCGTCGGGATGCGTGCACACCGCGCTTACTTCGTGAAAGCTTCCGACCCAAAGCCGCTCCCCCGCCATTGCGATCAAGCGTCCCCCGTCGCGAATGCCGATGTAACCTCCCAGCTCGACCGTGCGCGTTCGGAACGGTCCGGGCTTCGCGAGCTCGACGAGCGCCAGCATGTCGGGAACGTCCGCTGCGCCGAGCCTCGACACCTCGACGTCGCCTTCCGGCAGCGGCGATCGCTCGGTGCGGATCATCTGCAGGAGGCGCGACTCGAACAGCCTCTCCCAGTTCGCGGAAAGCACCGGCACCGACGGCGCGAACACCGCAAAGTCGTCGCCGGCTTCCACCACCGACTCGAGTGCGGCGACGTGTTCGCGGCCGTTGCCCGCCAAAGCTCCGATCGGCGAAATGCTCGCCGGATAGCGGCGCGCCAGCGCGCCGCCGCTCGCGATATGCGCGTGGCGGGTCGTGAGGCACGACCAGATGGGGGTGTCGAGCGCGCGCTCGCCGTCGAACGAGGTCATGGCCGGGATTCTGTCATAACATTTCGCCCTCGCTGTGGGCATGTCACACGCTCCCGCCCGCGTCCGTTCGGCCCCCGTGACGGGCGGTTCGTCGCAGCCCGACTGGTGTGTGCCCGGCCGCCCAGGGGACAATGCGCGCGAGTCGAGCAAGCCCCAGGCGACAAACAGCATCAGGAGCCGATCATGAGCAAGACGACCACCCTCGGCGCGCCACTGGGCCAAGCCGACTGCGCGCCTTACGCCAGACATCCGCTTGAGCTGATCCCGTTCTTTCGCCGCTTCCGGCGCACGACCGCGCGCGGTCTGCTCTACACGCTCATCTTCAATTCGATGTTCGCTCTCGTATTTGCGCTGCTGGCATTGATATTCAATCCGGAATGGCAGATCGGGCACGTGCTGTGGGCGAACTTCGTCATCGCGAATTGCATAGGCTTTCTGATCCACGGCGGATTCGAGATCACGGAGCGCCTGGCGCAAGACCGGATTGCGCGGCTGTCGTTCGCGGCACGCACGGTCTACTATTCCGGCGTCTCGATCGTCGGCGTGTTCGTCGGCTACTGGCTGGGCTTCACGCTGCTCGACTGGCGCGGCTCGCGGCAGTGGCTGTTTTCCGCGCAAGGGGCGACGTCGATCCTCATCCTGACGCTCATCATCTCCGCGGTGCTGGCGCTGATGTTCCATCTGCGCGAACGCGAGGCCCGGGCGGAGGCGGCATTCCAGCGCGAGCGCGCGCGAGTGGAAGCCTCCGAGCACCAGTTCCATCTCGCGCAGCTCAAGCGCCTGGAAGCGCAGGTCGAGCCGCACTTTCTTTACAATACGCTGGCGAACGTGATCAGTCTCGTCGATGCTCAGCCTTCCGCCGCCAAGCGAATGCTCGAGCGGCTGATCGATTACCTGCGCCATGCCGCCGTGGCGGGAGACGGCGCCGAAGCAACGCTCGGCCGCCAGGTCGATCTCCTGCGAGCCTATCTCGATCTGATGACGGTGCGGATGGGATCGCGGCTTGCCTATCGAGTCGAGATACCCGCCGATCTCTCAGCACTCCCGCTGCCGCCCATGCTGCTGCAGCCGCTGGTGGAGAATGCGATCAAGCACGGCCTGGAACCGAAGCTCGCCGGAGGCACGGTGAGCGTCTCGGCGCGGCGCGAAGGCGCCTCGCTCGTGCTCACCGTCACGGACGACGGAGAAGGCTTCCCGACAGCGCGGCCAGGACCCGCTTCCGGCGGACTCGGGCTCGCCAACGTTCGCGAGCGGCTGGCGAGCCTTTACGGCGAACGGGCACGGCTTGTCATCGAGGACAGGCAACCCGGCACGGCCGTGACGCTCGCCCTGCCGATCGGCGCCGAGCGATGAGTGCAACCGGATCGCCGGCGCCGCGCGCGCTCGTCGCCGACGACGAGCCGCAACTCGCTGCCTACCTGTGCGAGCGCCTCGCGGCCGCGTGGCCCGAGCTCGCGATCGTGGGCGTCGCGGCCAACGGTCCGGAGGCGCTGCGGCTCATCGAGGAGGACGATCCGGACATCGTCTTCCTCGACATCCGCATGCCCGGCCTGACCGGGCTCGAGGTTGCACGGCGCGTGGGCCCGGGCGTGCACGTGGTGTTCGTCACTGCCTACGATCAATACGCGCTCGAAGCGTTCGAGCGCGAGGCGGTCGATTACATCCTGAAGCCGGTGACCGAGGAACGCGTGCTCGAAACGGTGCGGAGGTTGCGCGAGCGTCTCGCGCGCCGTGCGCAGCCGGAAGGGCTCGCCGCGGCGGTCGAGGCACTCGGACGCATGCTGCCCTCGCTTGCCGGCTCGCTTCCGTCGGGACCCGAGCGGCTCGGTTGGATCCGCGCTGCGATCGGCAATCAGGTGCGGCTGATTGCCGTCGACGAGGTCTGCTATTTCAAGGCGAACGACAAATACACCAGCGTATTCACGCGCGAGGGCGAAGCGCTCATCCGCACCTCGCTGAAGGAGTTGGTCGAGCAGCTCGACCCGGCGCGGTTCTGGCAAATCCATCGCAGCACGATCGTCAACGTCGCCCAGGTCGTGTCGACGACGCGCGATCTTTCGGGGCGCACCTCGATACGCCTGAAGTCGCGTTCCGAGACGCTGCCCGTGAGCCGCGCCTTCGCGCACCGCTTCCGGCAGATGTAGCTCTTTGCCGTTGCACGCTCTCTCAAATCGGCCACAGCCGCGGATTTCGCAAAGGAGTCGGAGCGACTCCGTCCCTCCTGAAACGCTTGCTTACAAGCGCCGCGAGCATAGCCTCTACCCAGGGCCTGCGTGGCGGCCTACAATGGGTGGTGCCGATCATCGGAGGTCGCTGATGTTCGCCTTTCTTCGCATAGCCCTGCCGGTTGCGATCGCGGCAACCTTCGGGCTGCGCTGTGCGCATGCGGACATCTACACCTGGGTCGATGCCTCCGGATCGCTCAACGTCAGCAATCTCACTCCGCCGGACGATGCCCGCGTCCTCAAGATCGTGCACTCGAACGACGACGCTGCCCGCAAGGCGGAGACGCAGGCGCTGACCGAGCGCGTCCGGCAGCTCGAAGACGAAGTCGACAAGGCGAAACAACTGCCGCCGCCGACGCTGTACGCGCCGCCCCCGGTGATGTATGCGCCGCCGGCGCCGCCCATCGTGCAATACATCGTCCAGCCCGCGCCACCCGTCGTGCAGTACGTGATGGATGAGCCTGCACCGGCGTACACCGGGTGCGATCCATCGTGGTATGGCTGCAACTTCGGATGGGGACCGGCCTTTTACCCGTCGGGCATCGTCGTGCTGAACGGCGCCAACTTCCCGCAGAGACGCGGATTCGGCGACCGCGATTTCCGGGGGCGGCCGCCCACTATACGTCCACCGATGCACACGTCGCTGATCCAGCCGCTCGCCACACCGCTGATCCAGCCGCTCGTCGTGCCCGCATCGGCCCCTTCCGCTTTCGCGCACCAGGGCTTCCGCCGAGGCTGAGCATCGCGGCGTTCGGTACCAGGCTCCGCTACGGAGCCGTAGCGCAGAGTCTGCATTGGTTGACCGCCGTCTTGGTCATCGCCGCGTACGTATACGGACCGGGCGGATCGGAGCAGCGCGTCTACTCGGCCGCCAGGGATTTCGACCGGCAGCTCCACGAAACACTGGGCATCACCATCGTCACCCTCGTGCTCGTCCGCCTGGCGTGGCGCACATTCGACGTAACGCCGGAGGAGCCCGCGATGCCACAGTGGATGAGGGTATCGGCCAGGCTCGTGCACGTGATCCTGTACATCCTCCTGTTGCTGCTCCCGCTGACCGCGATCACCGGCGCCTGGCTCGAGGGTCATCCGCTGACCTTGCTCGGCAACGTCAGGATCGGTCCGTGGCTCGCCGAGGCCCACGCCACCGGGAGCTCGTTTGCCACCCTGCACACCTGGCTCGGAGAGACGATCCTGTGGGTCGCGGGCGTGCACGCCGTCGCGGGCTTCTACCATCACATCGTGCTGCGCGATCGGGTGCTGCGATCGATGTTGCCGGGCTGAGGATCCTGCGTCTGATCGGAGCGGATCGTGATCTGTCCCGCGAGGAGTTGCGCCCGCAGCTGGTATTCGCCCTCGCCGGTTGCCTTGAATGAGCGCCACAGGCCGTCCAGATCGATCTGCCACGGCCGCGCACTGATCTCGCCGACAGTCACCGCGGCGCGGACGCTGCGGTAGCGCTCGGGCGATGCGACCCGAAGATCCATTTCGCCCGCCAGCAGCTCGGCGTCGAAGTTGCCGAGGACGCCGCTTACGTCGAGCTCGCCCGCCATCATCTCGATGGAGAGATTCGACTGCTGTGGCACCTCGATGCGATAGCGCGTGTCGTCGTCCGGCCCCTCCACTTCGAGTGTCGCCTCCTGTCCGCCGGAACGCTGCAGCTTCACGCTGACCCGGCGCTCGTCCCGCGAAGACTTCGCGCGCCAGGAGACCGTGATCCTGTCCTCGGGCACGCCGACGACCTTCACGGTGCCCATATGGAGCTGCATGCGGATCGTGCCGCCGGCGGCTAAGCTCATGCTCGTCGGGTTGGCGCTGGACCCCTCGCCCGTCGCCGAGCACGAGCCGAGCGCCACGCACGCGACGGCAAGGAGGAGCGAGATCAGCCTGGGCTCGATTGCAACCAGCGGCTTCATTTCGAATCTCCCTTGCGCAAGGCTGGAACCCCTTAGATGCTCGACCGGCCGCGCGCGGATTCGCGATCAATGCCGCTCGAGGACGCCGAGGAGTCGCAGAGACTCGCGGAAGACGCGCTCGACATCCGGGCGGTTCGACGTGATGTGCACTCGAGCCTTCGTGCGGTTCCCGGCGTTTCAGTGCCATGATACCGTCCGTGGTGCGCCTTCCTGCATTGCTTTCCGCGGTCCTGGCCCTGCACGCCCTTCCCTCAACCGGCGCCGCTCCCGCCGCCGAGCCGCGCATCTGGGACGTGCGCGCGGGCCGCTTTGTCAGCGAGTCTTCGCTCGCCGCCGATCTCGCGTCGGCGCGCTATCGCCTGCTGGGAGAAGTCCACGACAATGCCGCACATCACGCGATTCGCGCGCGGCTTATCTTGGCCATTGCCGCGACCGGAGCGCGTCCGGCGCTCGTCATGGAGCAGTTCGACCTCGACCGCGACGAGGCGCTGATTGCCGCCCAAGCGGCGGGAGCCAATGCGGAACGGCTCGCCGACGCGGGCCGGCTCGACCGCAAGGGCTGGCAGTGGCCGATGCACAAGCCGATCGTCGAGGCCGCGCTGGCGCAGCACCTCCCGATACGCGCCGGCAATCTGTCGCGCGCACAACTGCGCGAAGAAGAGCAGTCCATTGTCGACGACGGTGCGAAAGCGATCGGATACGCGCGCTTTCACGCGGCACGCTGGACCGATGCACAGGCCGAGGCGCTGCGCGCCGACATCGTCGAGAGCCACTGCGGCATGGCGCCGGAATCCGTCGTGCCGCGCATTGTCCTCGCCCAGCGGCTGCGCGACGCAGCGATGGCGCAGGCCCTGGCCGACGCAGCGACCGCGTCGGGGGCCATTCTCATCGCCGGCAACGGGCACGTCCGCTCCGATCTCGGCGTGCCCGTGTACCTGCACGCACCGGGACTGCCGGACGCCGGCGCTCCCTCGCTGAGCGTCGGGCTGATCGAAGTCGACGACGACGACGCGCGCGCGCGCGATTTTCCGCGGCAGGTCGTTGCCGCTCACCCCGGGTTCGATTATCTCTGGTTCACGCCGCCGGCCGCGCGCGAAGATCCCTGCGCGAACTTTCGCATGCCCGCGAGATAGGACTCGCATGGCGAAACGCATCAGCGCGGGAATCCTCCTTTTCCGTTTTCGCGACGGCACGCTGGAGGTCTTTCTCATACATCCGGGCGGGCCGTACTGGCATGGGAAGGACGCCGGCGCCTGGTCGATTCCCAAGGGAGAGCTCGAGGAAGGCGACGACGAGCTCGCGGCGGCGCAGCGCGAGTTCGAGGAAGAAACCGGATCGCGCGTGAGCGGAGAATTCCTGGCCCTCGAACCGTTGCAGCTGAAAAGCGGCAAGATCATTCACGCGTGGGCCCTGCGCGGAGACATCGACGCGTCGGCGATCCAGAGCAACGCCTTCTCGATGGAATGGCCGCCGCGTTCTGGCAGACAGCAGGAATTCCCGGAGGTCGATCGCGGCGGCTGGTTTACGATGGAAGCCGCGCGGGAGAAGATTCACCCGGGCCAACAGGGTTTTCTCGATCAACTGGAGGAACGCTTAAGCTCATGAAGCCCGCCGAGGATGACGGTCGCTATGCGCTGAACCGTCGCAACCTGCCCCAATACCTTCCTCTTGCCGCGCTATGCGCTTTGGCGATCGTGAGCGCTTCCGCCGGCGCCACCGACGTGCCCGCGACCGCGAGTCCCGAAGTCGCGAATCTCGTCCGCGAAGTTTCGCAGCAGCGGCTCGAGACCTATGTCCGTACGCTAGCCGGCTTCGGCACGCGCCACTCGCTCTCGTCGAACGACGATCCGAAGCGCGGCATCGCCACGGCTCGCCGCTGGATTCGAGACACGCTCGATCGCTGCGCGGCCGAATCCGGAGGGCGGCTCAAGGTTGAGCTGGACGAATTCGTTCAGGAGCCCACACCACGCATTCCGAGGCCGGTATCGCTGACCAACGTCGTCGCCACGCTGGATGGCGTCGACCCGCAGGCGAAGGCGCGCACGCTCGTTGTCTCTGGCCACTACGACTCGATGTGCGGCAACGTCATGAACTCGCAGTGCGACGCGCCGGGTGCGAACGATGATGCGTCGGGCACCGCCATCGCGATCGAGCTTGCATGCACGTTCGCCAAGCGCCGCTTCCCTGCAACGCTGGTCTTCATGGCCGTCGCGGGCGAGGAGCAGGGGCTGCTCGGCGCCGCGCACTGGGCCCGCGTTGCGCACGACAAGGGCGTGAACGTCGAGGCGATGATCACCAACGACATCGTCGGCAACGCGCACGACGAAGAAGGGCATCGCGACGCGAGCACAGTGCGCCTCTTCGCCGAAGGCGTACCGGCGGGCAAGGAGGTGACCGAAGAGTGGCAGCGCCGTCTCGAGACGAGCGGCGAGAACGATTCGCCGGCGCGCGAGCTGGCGCGCACGATCCGCGACGCCGCCCAGCGTTACGTTCCGGAGACGGCGGTCAAGGTCGTGTATCGGCGCGACCGTTATCTGCGCGGCGGCGATCACATTCCGTTCCTCGCCCAAGGCTACGCGGCCGTGCGTTTCACCGAGGCCCGCGAGGATTTCCACCACCAGCACCAGGACGTGCGCATGGTCGACGGCGTTCAATACGGAGACCTGCCGCAGTTCGTCGATTTCGAATACCTGGCCGGCGTGGCGCGCGTGAATGCCGCCGCGCTCGCCTCGCTCGCCCGCGCCCCTGCGCCGCCGTCGGGCGTGCGCATCCACACGCTGCAGCTCGAGAACCGGACGACCCTCTCCTGGCTCGCCAATCCGGAGGCTGACCTTGCCGGCTACGAGATCGTCTGGCGCGACACGACCTCGCCGTTCTGGCAGGGCGCGCAGTTCGTCGGCAACGTCACCGCCGCGACCGTGCCGCTGTCCAAGGACGATTATCTATTATCGGTGCGCGCCGTCGGCAGCGGAGGCGAGCGCAGCCTCGCGACCTATCCGTTGACGCTGCGTCCATTCCAGCCGCCGGCGAAATGACCGCGCAGCCTGCGCGTCGATCGTGGCGAACCCGTTCTTCACCATCGGACATTCGACCCGGCCGATCGCGGCGTTCGTCGAGCTGCTGAAGGAGGCCGACGTTGCGCTCGTCGTCGACGTGCGAACGGTTCCGCGGTCGCGAACGAACCCGCAATACAACGCCGACGCGCTTCCGGACGCGCTCGTCGCGCATCGCATCGGCTGCGAGCACATCGCCGCGCTCGGTGGCCTGCGCGGCCGGCAGCGCGACGTGCCGCGGGAGGTCAACGCATTCTGGGAAAACGACAGCTTCCACAACTACGCGGACTACGCGATGAGCGAGGCGTTTTGGGCTGGGTTCGAGCGACTGCGCGAGCTGGGGCATGCCCGGCGCTGTGCGATCATGTGCGCGGAGGCACCGTGGTGGCGGTGCCATCGGCGAATCATCGCCGACTATCTCCTCGCCGCCGGCGAAGCAGTCTTGCACATCGTCGCGTCTAGGCGCATCGAGCCGGCACAGATGACGGTGGTGGCGAAGCTCGAGCCCGGTGGGACGCTCAGCTATCCCGGGGCGACGCCACGTTCGACCGAGGAAAAGCCATGATTCCCGCGACTACGAGGTTTTGAAAAAGGCTTGCCGGGGTTTTCGTCGATTTATAACATGTGTTATATCATCACCCGGAGTTACGAGATGAAGATCAAGATTACCACCGTAGGCAATTCGGCCGGCATCGTCCTGCCAAAGGCACTTCTTGCGCGACTGCGACTCGCGAAGGGCGACACGCTGTTTGCAACGGACCTTCCCGACGGGATCAAGCTTTCCCCATACGATCCGAAGCTCGTCGCGAAGATGGAAGTGGCGGAGCGTGTAATGCGCAAGCGACGCACGTTGTTGCGCAGGCTGGCCGGAAGCTGAGACCCTGCTGTGATCATCTGGCTCGAGAAAGAATACGTTCTCCTGATCCACGACCGCCAACTGGCCGAGCACGGCGGCAGCACGGGATTGCGCGACGACGGGCTGCTCGAATCCGCGCTCGTGCGGCCGCGGCAGTTGCAGGCCTACGGCGACCCTGCGCCCGACATTGCCGATCTGGCTGCGGCGCTTGCCTACAGGCTCGCGCGCAATCATCCGTTCGTCGACGGCAACAAGCGTACGGCCGCAGTCTGCTGCGAGTCTTTCATCGAGCTGAACGGCGCGACGCTCGAGGCCGACGACGTCGAGCTGTACGAGCAGTACCTGGCCGTCGCCGAAGGCAAGCTAACTGAGCGGGCCTTCGCGGCGTGGCTGCGCGAGCGCCTGCAGCTTGCTCGGCCGAGCGCGGCGCGCGAGTCACACAAGCCCTACCGGGCGAAGCCGAGTGGCGCGCGCCGGTCCGGCCGGAGACCCCGGCCCTCAGCTTGACTCATTGCTCGTCAGATGGCTAAACCCCTGCGCAAGTTCGATGCTGCAGGCGCGACCCGGATGGAGCGGATGTACGCATCCGCGCCGATCGTCGAACAGCGCGTGCGCACCCGGGCACTGCTGGCCCTGAAGGCAGGCGAGCGCGGTCTCGAGATCGGCTGCGGCGTCGGATTTCTCGCCTGCGAGATGGCGCGCGAGATCGGCTCGAACGGACGCATCGCCTGTCTCGACAACAGTCCCGACATGATCGCGGCCGCGCAGAAGCGCGCCGAGCGCGAAGGCGTCGCCGACCGCCTGCAATTCGTCGTCGGTGACGCGACGAAGCTCGATTTTCCATCGGGCAGCTTCGATTTCGTCGTTGCCGTTCAGGTTTATCTGTACGTGGCCGATATCGAGCGCGCGCTCGCCGAGGCCGCGCGGGTGCTCAAGCGCGACGGCCGCCTGGTCATCGTCGACACCGACTGGGACTCCTGCGTCTGGCTCACGTCCGACCGCGAGAGGCACGAGAGAATCATGGAGGCACGCCTGCGCGAGTTCGGTCAGCCGCACCTGCCGC